>WOYI011470704.1_pt1 | contig 79136 bp, 76 predicted proteins | sample 6423411 | NCBI WGS metagenome assembly WOYI01 (sample SAMN13441803, study PRJNA592873) | oil field metagenome | biome: oil field; feature: oil-well bore; material: oil-contaminated soil; isolation source: oil-contaminated soil from oil-well borehole | place: Germany: Wietze | collected 2016-10-18 ...
CCTTACTTGCACGCAAAGGAATACTGGTTAAAACTCATGCAGGACTGATATCTGCAATTGGATTATACTATATCCGGTCTGGTGAGCTTGCAGTTGAACATGGCCGTGCACTCAACCGCATTGAGATTCTAAGAGAAGAAGTCGATTATACTATCTTTAACCGGATATCAATGGAAGATGTATGTATCAATCGTTATCTCACAGGCTGACGCTTTTATTCAGCAGGTAGAACGAATCATTGCTACAGAGAAAACATAAACACATTTTATATATTTAAAAGAATATATTTATTGACAGTCATATCTAATGAAAAATTTTATTCAAATCCAGATCCACACTCCTTATATTCTCAGCCTTCCATCAACTCATCTGGTGGATAGGAATGCGAATACTGATACCAACCGACTTTTCAGAGTATGCAGATGCAGCTCTTGGGATGGCCTCTGAGATCCCGGATGTCACAGAGGCGGTCATCCTCCATGTGACTGAAGGGAAAGCGAACGGGAAGATTAAAGGGAAGCTGGAAGAGGATCGCCTGCTTCTCTCATCCCATGGGATGAATACCCGTATCAGGATCGTGGAGCAGATCAAAGAACCAATAAATGCAGCGATCAGATCGGTTGCCGAAGAGGAGCGGATCGATTGCATCATCATCGGCGCACGGGGCAGGGGCACAGTCGAAAAACTCCTCCTTGGATCGGTATCAGAGAACCTCCTCCTCAATGTGAGCCGGGATCTCCTGATCATGCAGTATCCACGTTATATCAAAAACAGCCGACATCCGGATATTTTTGATAATCTCCTCATTCCAATTGAGCTCTCCAGCATCTCATATGAGATCCTGGCGTTTGTGAAGAGTCTGAATATTCGTGGCCAGATCACGCTTCTGCATGTGACTGACTCCACCGATCATGCTGCTATCCGAAAATTGCGGGAAGAGCTCAAGGACGCTGCCGATCGCATGAACTCCGGAAGTGATAGGTATTCCATCTCTCTTCTTGTCCTGCATGGAGAGCGTGTCAACACGATCCTCTCTGTGGCAGAGACAATTCAGGCAACCATGATACTCATCTCACGATTTGGGCATCTTGATTACCTGAAGCAGGCGAAGATTGGATCCACCGTTTCCGGTATCGCCGCACAAGCCAATATTCCCGTGTATATCCGCTACCCTGAGTTTACCCTCAGGATGGAGGGGCGTGAGCTGATGGCTTCTGAATTCCCTCTTGCTGAAAAATTGTGGGAGAAATATCATCAACAAAAGGCCGACCCGGAGACAGACCGGGTATTTGGCGCCTTTGCCGAGGGGGTGCTCGTCTCTGTTGCGAGATGCCGCCGCCATCCGGATGGCTATGAAGTCGACTCCGTCTTCACCCCCGAGGCATACCGGGGGCATGGGTTTGCAAAATATGCGATAGATGCCCTGATCGATTCATGCAGTGAAGAATGGTTATACATGCACTCGACACAGGTGCTTGTCGGCTGGTATGGCAGATATGGGTTTGAGGAGATCCCCGAGGCTGATCTCCCACAGACGATCCGGGAGCGGTACGCCTTTGCCCTCGGCAATCTCGAAGGATCAGGCGTTGTCCCGATGGTGCGGAAGCCGGGGACGTTATAATCCCCGGATCAACTGCCCAAATTCCGGTAGATAATCTTTCTTCCTGGACATAACACCCTCAAGCCGGACCGGCTGATTCAGGTAACCCAGACGCTGGAGTGTAGTGTCATCTGCTGCCGCATAGAGATCTGACCCATTCTCAAAGACGCTCGTAATAAGCACCACAAAGATATCAACCTCCATCAGCCTCCTGAGGTTCTCGATGGTGGATCGGATCTCTTCTTCATGTTGTCTGGCAAACTCGGAGGAGGGGGCCATCACCTGCGAGATTGCAACATCCATCGAATACAGGCTATAGCGTTTCAGATCCTTCTTCATAAGCTCTTCAATGGAGAAGCTTGAGAGCTCCATCCCCTCCCTGAAGAGTGAGATCCCAAACTCCATCGGATCAATGCCGGTCTTCTCTGCAAGCCAGGTGGCCATCTCTTCGTCCTTCTTTGTGGTCGTTGACATCTTCAGGCCAAGGGTGTCGGAGAGGATGCCTGCAAGGAGCAGTCCGCTGATCGGATCGGGGAGGTTTCGTCCACTCTCCTGATAGATTGAGGCAATGATCGTTGATGTTGAGCCGACCGGCTCCATGATGAACCGGATCGGCTTTAATGTCGTCATTGCGCCAAGCCGGTGATGGTCGATGATCTCGAGTATCTCCGCATTCTCAATCCCATCCACTGCCTGACTGTACTCGTTGTGGTCGACAAGGATGACGGATTTCTGAATATCATAGACAAAGGTGTTCCGTGAGATCATGCCGAGGAGCTTTCCTTCCTCGTCAACGATACAGGCGGTCCTGTACCTGGAGTTTGTTACCAGCTGTTTCACATAATCCAGCCCGTCATCCATGTGGATGATCGGAACATCGGTTGCCATCACCTCGCTTGCAGGCAATGAGAGGTTGATCATCTTGGCAACCCCGAATGCATCAAGTTTTGTTGAGAGGACAGATACTCCATGTGATCTGGCAGCATTGATCGCCCGCTCCCCGATCGGAGCACCATCTGCAATGATCAAAAGGGCAATTCCTGCCTGGATGAGGGCAAGCTGTGAAGGCTCGTTATCTCCTACAATGGCGATATCGTTCTTTGTCAGCCGGGAGAGGGTGACATGCAGCGCATCTATTGAAATATAGACGTTTCCCTCAAGGAGATCACGGTTCCGTACAACCACATCAGCCTCAAGGATCCGTGCCAGTGTCCCGATCTGTATCGGGAGTACAGAGAGGGGTTCGATCCGGGTACGGCGGACATATGCCCGTGCCAGTCCGTGTTCGGAGACAAGACCGACAAATCTTCCCTCGGCATCGGTAATGGGTATGTTCCTGACATCCTGTTCCTCCATCATATCGACAACATCAATCGTGGGGAGATCCTTCTGTGCGCTATGAGTATAGGTGAATGGGATGTCGGCAACGGTGGGTTCCACAGACTCGACAAGAACCGGAGCATCGACTCCGAAATGTGAGAGGACATAGGCTGTCTCTGCAGTGATCTCACCACATCGTGCAGGTATGTACCTGCCAGCATCCTGCTGGTTCAAGTACGCGGCATATCCAATAGCACTGCATATACTATCGGTATCCGGGTTTTTATGCCCGATCACATAGATACTGTTTGTCATTTTCTCCGAATCCCTCCTTCCTGAAACCGGTGCCCTGCTGTATAGGAAATCTCTAGATCCTTTCTCATTCAGGATGATATGTCTTGCCCTGATGGCAGATCCGGAGCCAAAGAGGAAGCTTTATCTTGATATCCTCTGATATTCTGCCGTGTGGTCTGATGACAGGTGATTCGGCTGATTCTTCAGAATCAATGAACGGTGCACCATGTACGGTGTTTCAGAATCAGTTTGAAGAGATACAGGACGTGATCAATCTTTATCACTCACATAAAAGGGAGAATGTTGCTATCATCGGCCTTCCCTATTCTGGTAAAAGCACCCTGATATCCGCAGTTCATGAAACGTATAAGGACAATACCTATCTTGTAGAATATGAATCGCAGATAACGAGTAAACGCAAACTTCTGGATTACCGTTCATCAAAGCCGATCTTCCTTATGGATGGCTGCCAGTACCTCTTCTCCCGGCATATCGGGGGGTTTTCTGTACTGGATGATTTCCTTAACGATGTTGTCACCTCCTCCTCCCTCTTCATCACGACCTGGAACCTCTATGCCTGGAACTACATCCGGAGGATACGGGAGGTGGAGCGGATCTTTCCCCGGACAATCTTCATCCCTCCCCTCTCGGATACCGGGATGCGCCAGTGCATTCTGAAAGACTATACTGATGCAGAGTTGCAGTTCATCGGCGGAGTGGAGGTCGAACTCCCGTCATTTATCCAGATCAAACAACATGAAGTTACCCTTCCTTTCAAAAAAGAGCCCCTTATGGTGCCATTTCCAAGATTCAATTTTGACAGGCTGACATTTCGGAGGCAGAAATCTGAAGAGACACTCTCTGATGAAGAGATGGTATTTCGAAAGATCACAAGGCTGGCTGCGGGAAATCCCGGGATTGGAAAGGCGATCTGGAAGAAGAGCTTCGATTATCCAACCGTCAACCTGAAAGATTATGAGCCGATCAGAATCACCGATCCTCTCATACGAAAGGACGCCTTCATCCTCGGGGTGATTGCCATGAGCGGGATCACTTCAAAGGAGTATCTGGAGGAGGTGTCGGCTCTCGAATATGATATCAATCCGATACTCTACCGGCTTCAGACACTCGGCATCATCATGGAAAGAAATGGCGGATACCAGATCTGCCCCGAGGCGATCCTCGGGGTGCATGATCTCCTCAGAAGACTGAGGATCATCTGGGAGTGAGTAGTATGGTTGATCTTACATCCACAGAGTTTTATGATGAGATTCTCTCTCTCGCACTTGATGCAGTTATTATATTCATTGGGGCCTATGTTCTCGCCAAGATCCTCAGTTTTGTCTTAATACGCTTCTCAAATCAGTTTGGCCATGCCCGGATCGCCGTCCGGATGATAGTGCCGATCATAAATATCATCATCTATTCAACTGCCATCCTTCTCATGGTGCGCCAGATTGTTTCCCTCGGAACGATCGAGCTTGTCGCGTTCTCGGGGTTGTTTGGTGCGGCAATCGGTTTTGGGCTGAAAGATGTCTTTGCAAACATCATCGGTGGCGTTATCATCGCATTTGAAAAACCATTCCGGATTGGGGATCGGATCACAATGGGTGAGCATTATGGTGAGGTTGCAGAAATCGGGATGCTCGATACCCGCATCGTCACCCCGGATGACAATTATATCACCATCCCCAATTATAAGATTATCACGCAGAGCGTTGCCAGCGCGAATGCAGGCTTCACAGAGATGATGGTTGTCATTGATATCTACATCGATCATTCAGCAGATCTCGATCGTGCCATAACGATTTTCAAGGAGGCCGTTGTCACATCCCGGCATGTGTACATCTCTGATAGATGCTTTTATACCATCCTTACTGAAAACCAGCTTCATTCTGTCCGGCTCAGGGCACGTGCCTATGTCTGGGATCTCCGCGATGAATTTGAATGTATGGCGGAGATCTCACGGAGAACAAAAAGGGCATTCCAGCAGGAAGGCATCCTACCGCCGAGATACTATGTGCCGGGAGAGATGCCGGAGGCCTCCTGATTACACCACAGCGCTCTCCTGTAAAAGAAAGAGATAATATGAAATGATGGGAAGAAGCGACTTTCTTATTCACCATCAAACATCTTTTTTACCGACTCTGCCGCTATCTTCGCCGCACCCATCGCCAGGATCACCGTCGCCGCACCGGTTGCGACATCGCCTGCTGCGAAGATCTCTGGAACGGTTGTTCTGCCGTCTTCGTCCACCTTCAGGTTTCCTTTCTTCTCACGGACAAGCCCTTCGATCATCCGGATCAGGAGTGGGTTCGGACTCTGGCCGATCGCCTCGATTACAACCTCCGCCGGGATGATCTGCTCGCTGCCCGGAATCGGCTTTGCACGTGGGCGACCGGAGTCGTCGGGCTCGCACATATCCATCGAGACGACCTCGACCCCGCTGACGGTTCCCTCACCAAGGATCCTGGTCGGGTTTGTGCAGGTGAGGAAGCGGATCCCCTCCTCTTCGGCATGGTGCACCTCAACGAGCCGGGCAGGCATATCCTCCTGCCTCCGCCTGTAGACGAGCCTCACCTCCGCACCCATCCGGCGGGCGACACGGGCCGCATCCATCGCGACATTCCCGCCGCCGATGACAACGACGTCTCCTCCCCGTTTCACAGGGGTATCGTACTGCGGAAAGGCATTTGCATGCATCAGGTTGACACGGGTTAAAAATTCGTTTGCAGAATAAACACCGATCTGGTTCTCTCCGGGAATGCCCATGAATGCCGGAAGACCGGCACCGGTTGCGAGGATGATTGCATCATAGGCGAGCAGCTCTTCTACCGGCACACTCCTCCCGACGAGATGGTTGGTTTTGATCTCGACACCAAGACGCTTCACCTCATCGATCTCGGCAGCCACCACCTTTTTTGGGAGGCGGAACTCCGGAATCCCATAGGTGAGGACGCCGCCTGCTGCATGGAGCGCTTCGAATAGTGTAACTGAGAACCCATTGCGTGCAAGTTCTGCCGCTGCTGTCAGCCCGGCAGGTCCTGAACCGACAACAGCGATCGTCTCCTTCCTCTTCTCTGAAATTGCCGGGGCAGTGACGCCATGCTCCCGCTCCCAGTCTGCAAGGAACCGCTCAAGTGCGCCGATCGCAATCGGCTTATCCTTTACCCCGAGGATACACCCGCCCTCGCACTGCACCTCCTGTGGACAGACCCGGCCACAGATTGCAGGGAGCATATTGCTCTCCTTGATGATCCCGATTGCAGACCCAAAATCCTCCTCTTCAATATACTGGAGGAATTTTGGAATGTTGATTCCGACAGGGCAGCCATCGACACATGCAGGCTTCTTGCATCGGAGGCATCGTGTTGCTTCGATAACCGCCTCTTCTGCGGAGATACCGCAGTCAACCTCGGAGAAGTCGCTGACCCGTGTTTCAGCAGAACGGTCAGCCATCAGTGATTCCCCCCGCATCCACATCCGCCTGAATGATAGTGTTCACGCGACTCCTTCTCTTCAGGATGGTAGAACCGCTGGCGGCTCATCAGGAGATCAAAGTCCACCTGGTGGGCATCAAACTCCGGCCCATCCACACAGGCGAACTTCGTCTCACCATTCACAACAACCCGGCATGATCCGCACATCCCGGTTCCATCCACCATGATCGGGTTCAGTGAGACGAAAGTCCTGATGCCAAACGGCTGTGTCACGCCTGAGGTCACCTTCATCATGATGGCAGGCCCGATCACCCAGACCGCGTCAGGGGGACGGGTCTCGCAGATCTCCTTCAGGGGTCCTGCGGCAAAGCCTTTGATCCCGTATGACCCGTCATCAGTGGTGATGATCAGTTCATCACATACTTCCTTCATCTCATTCTCAAGGATCAGGAGATCCTTATTCCGTGCACCGATGATCCCGATCACTCTGTTGCCTGATCTCTTCAGCGCCGTTGCAATAATCGGGAGGCATGCAATCCCGACACCGCCACCGACGAGGACACAGCTTCCAACGTGGTGCACCTCACTCGGCTGCCCGAGAGGTCCGACAACATCAAGGATGGCATCCCCCGCTTTCAGGGCAGCGAGCTTTTCGGTGGTTGTCCCAACAGTCATAAAGATGATGCGGACAGAATCCCCATCTAATCCTGATATGGTGAGGGGGATCCGCTCTCCTTCCTCATCGATCCGGAGCACAAGGAACTGGCCAGCCTCAGCATTCCTGCTGATATGGGGCACTTCAATCCATGTTTCATATACATTTTCTGCCAATAATCGTGCAGATCTTACCTGATACACTTTTTCACCACTCCGGATAGCACTCAATAATCTCGTATGCGTTTATCGTTACGATCTCTTTACTTTGCGCACCTTCACAGCAACACCGCGTGACGATCGCCTCATCTCGTCTGCGGACATCATCGCTCTTCCGGTTGCACGCACACCTTCGCCGGTGACAAGCACCTCATCGCCCTCGCGGATCGCCGGATCCACTTCTGCAACACCCGGTGCCAGGATATCGCCCTGTGGTACAAACCCTTCTATCCCGACGCGGTAGCAGTCCGGGAGGAGATCCCAGCCTTCAAAGGTCGGCCTCAGGAGTCCTGTTCCCGAATCAAAGGAGAAGAGCTGCTGTCGCCCCCGGAACACCTTCTTCTCAGGCCCTTTCCCTTTGATGATCATCCCTTTCGTATCGATCGTCTGACCAAACTGCCACTGGATCATCCCGCCGACGATATCGGGAGACTGCTTCCGTTCGCCTGCCAGTGCATCATAGAGCTGGTTCAATGATTCCCGTGATGTCGGCCGATCATCAATGCAGCTCTCTTCAAGCTGAATGCCCGCCCCGGCAGCTGCAGCACGCGCCACGTTGCTGGCACCGCCTTCGAGATGCGAGATGACACGCCGGTATGGGTGGCAGCGGAGATACTCTGTCAGATATCCGGTGAGGATATGCATCTCCTCGCGATCCCAGTACCCGGTGACGGGAACATCGTAGTGGGCAGCCGGATAGATCAGCTCAAGCTCACGGGGCACCACACCGAGTGGAGAGGTGATGATCACCTCATGTGCTCTTCCGGCAACCGCCTCCTGGAACTTCTTGTGGCTCTGGGAGAATGAGTAGGGTTTCCGGGCAGCACAGGGGAGGAGGACGCAGGTATCCCATCGATCCTGTGAGAACCGGTTTTTCACCCGCTCTTCGAAGCGATCGATCTCGACCCGGTTCATCGACTCTGCTGTATATGCCTTGAATGGGCTCGTACGGGCGATTGGGGAGTGTAATTCCATGAACGCCTTCTTCGCATCAAGATGGCGGAGGATACCGACAAGTGCAGCATCCGATCTGCACCGCGACTCGATCAGCTCCCGGAGCTCACCCCGTTTCAGGAGTGCGGCTGCCAGCCTGATCTCCCCGCGAAGAGCCTGCCGGTTATGCTCTCTCAGATCGCCACTCCGGCATCCTGAGCAGGAGCAGACCCCTTCATCGATGAATGTACCGGGATAGATACCAACTGGTGTGCAGAAGAGCCCCTGTGCAGCTCTGAGGTCAACTGCGATCGTATCGAAGAGGTCAAAGCCGGTGGCAACCAGCATCGCGGCATTGGAGGGGAGTGCGGATGCTGGTGCGTACCGGGCGGCATCGGGGGGGAGGGAAGAGATGAGCTGCTCCACCCATTCTGTATAGGTACGGGGGTTTGTGAGGGCGGTATGCCAGCAGGAGATGATCGCTGCATCACCTGAAGAGATCCCCTCAGAGAGAACCGGATGGGCAGGGATCGGCTCCTCACCACTTCTTTTTGACCATGCTTTCACAAATGCTTCATCGGCCTGGAGCGGTATATTGGAGAAGGGGCGTGATGTAAGATCCGGGAAGACTGCGATCGGGTCGATCACTGCCGGGGTCTCGATCGTCAGATCGCCGATTGTGTAGATCCCATGCCGTGCAAGCCCGTCACGGCGGCGGACCTCGAAGGTACTCATGAGATCACCTGTGCAGCCGGGAACCGCCTCCGGATCAGATCGAGGAGATCGGGTGTAGTCGAGAAGGTCACATCGGTATCCGGGTTTGCAGATAAAAGCGCATCCACCCCGGCAAAAGCAGACGCAAGCATCGCATCATCCCATTCAGGGACCTCGGACTGCCCCATCGGTGCAGTCTCGGAGAGTTCAGTCGGCACTGCCCCAAAGGGCGGCCGAAGCTCAAGCACATCGTCAAACTCCTGAGGGCGGGGCCCGCCGCAGAGGATTAACGAGCGTTTTCCAAGCTGTATCCGTGGAATCATCTCCTGGAATTTGATCACCTCGGTCCGGCTGCATGATTCATCGCCCCGGTAGAAGAATCTCCGTTTTGTTGCCCGATCCGATCGTTCAAGGAAGTGGGCGTGCTTCAGTAGTTCGCGGTATCCATCAAGCAATCTCGGGTGAGAGCGGCACCGCTCATCAACAAGATCCCAGAGGGTGCCCTCCTGGATGGATAGGCGGATCCGGGAGATCTCAGCCTGTGTCACCGCGAGGTTATGGTAGGCGAGGAGCCGCTCCTTATCCGGAGCAGATCGGAGCTCATCAGCGGTATGGGATCGGCAGACAGAACAGGCACAGGGGAGCTCAGAGATCTCAGCGAGTTTCAGGGTGCCGGACGGGGTGATGTAGCGGCCTTCCCGTGCATACAGGGCATAGGCAGCAGAATCAAAGATATCGCAGCCCATTGCGACTGCAAGTGCGAACATCGAGGGGTGGCCGGCACCGAAGAGATGGACACAGGCAGCAGATGAGAGCCCTTTCCTGGCAGCGATCACTGATCTGACGAGTTCCTTATACCGGTATCCTTCCAGAAGGGGAACAACCGCCCCAATCGGGCAGAAGGCAAACCCAAGTTCACTCGTCTCACGGCCTGCCCGCTCTCTCAGGTCAGGATAAAGACCCCCCTGCACAGGCCCTGCGAGGGGTGCATCATCCCCGAAGAGCTCTTTTGCCTCACGGAGGCGGCTCATGGTGACTGCTAGATCCGCCTCGACGGTCTCACGCGGCGCATCCGGGTGCGTCGGGATATCGAGGGGCACCCAGATGTCGCTTCCGATATCCCGCTGGAACGAGATGGTCGTCTCATTTGTGGTATCAACCGAGCCATAGACCGAGAGCTGGAATGATCCCGAATCCGTCATGATCAGGCCGTCAAACCCAAGCACCGAGTGGAGTCCGCGAGAGAGTGCCTCCTCACGAAAATCAGCACTCTTTGAGAAGATATAGGCGTTTGTGATCAGCCCTTCGATCCCCATCGCCGCCATCCCGGCAGGGGGGATGATCTGGATATGCGGGTTTACGACCGGAAGGAGGGCCGGGGTTCGTATACGCTTATCGCCGACGGTGAGCCTTCCGACCCTCCCGGCGATGTCCTTGTGCATGATTTCAAACTGTATTGACATGGTTACTCAGAGAAGATCTGGCCCTCGAACCTGAAGACGGACACCTGTTCATCCCGCCAGCATCCCGGCGGGAGTCCTGCTTTTCTGCAGGTATGATCGAGGAATTCAACAGCATTCCATCCATATTCGGATGCAACCTGGGGCAGGAGAAGGCCGGATCGCCTTCTTCCTTCCACGATCAGGCCGTGTTTGCCGACTTCAACTTCATCAGCCCGGCTGGCGGGGGGAGCGGTGATCTCTTCAGGAACACTGAGGATCGTCACTTCCAGTGTAATCAACGGAAGCTCCTCTGCTGTAACCGGCATAAACCGTGGATCCCGGAGCGCAGCAGAGTGTGCCGCTTCAATAATTCCCTCCTGAAGGGGCATCACCGGGAGAGGGATGCCGATACAACCACGCAGTTCCCCATCCATGTTCAGGGTGACAAAGATCCCGCGTTTCTCAGAGAAGACCGGTGGAAGAGGGGGCGGCGTCAACTCCTCATGCAACACTGCCGCCCTGAGAGCCTCTCTTGCGAGGGAGACTCCAATCCTCCCGTCTTCCTCGGACAGAAGCATCATAGTATTGAATCACCTTCGGAGAAGATGATGGTATCTCCCATGATACGAGGTTTAATCTCTCTATACATCGATAAATATATACTGTACATAGCGCATTTCGCCCTATCGTACAGCGATGAGAGGGAGAGTGCGGCTGACGGTGGCCCTTTTCGGGCTGCTGAGGAAAGTCCCCCCACCCTCCGGGCGCGCAGCCCCGGGCAATCGGGGATGGCGAGAGTCATGGCAATGACACAGAAACGACACGTCCTGCCGCCAGCAATGAAACGAATGAGCATCCCGGTTTCCGTGGTGCGATACTCTGCATTCTGCAGTGCAACTCGTTGAGCGTATCGGCAGGGATCGATGGAACGGTGAATCCCTGCGGGTGCAAGCCAAACAGGGCAGAAGGGATGCCCGGATCCCGCCCGGGTACGGCGCTTAGCTGAATGCCGCAATGAACAGAAGGGGGCTTACTCCTCCCACTCATCAATATCTGGGCAGCTTTTTTCTCATATGACTGTGAGTTATAGTATGCACATTCCTGATGCGAATGAGATCCGATCGGCACGCCGACGGATTGGGATGACGCAGGCCGAACTTGCCAGGAGATCCGGGATCAGCCAGTCGATGGTCGCACGCATCGAGCGGGGTTCTGTTGATCCCCGTGTCAGCACCCTTCGCAGAATCATCGATGTGATCACCGTATCAGAACTACCGGTCATAACAGCTTCGAGCCTGATGCACTCCCCTGTCGAGAGTGTCTCACCCGATGACTCAATTTTATCGGCAGTTGAGAAGATGGACAAAATGGCCTTCTCCCAGCTTCCTGTGCTGCTGGACGGTGTGCCGGTCGGCTGTATCTCAGAATCTGCTATCCTCACGGCAATTGCCGAGCAGAAGCATCAGAAAGACCATCATCCAATGGTCAGGGATTATATGGAATCCAGTTTCCCGACAGTTCCTCCCGAGATTGAGATCGAGACGGTTGTCGGCATTTTAGAACAACACCATGCGGTGCTTGTGATGAAAGAAGGGCGTGTTGAGGGTGTCATCACAAAGCATGACCTCATCTCCTTAATCATCGAATAGTTCAGATTTTTGAGACGAGATCCCGGAGCACCGACTCGGGATCGTCTGCCTTCACCACGCTTGATGCAAGCAGTACCCCCCTACACCCGAGATCAAGGGATATCCTGACACAGTCCCCGGACTGGATTCCGGCACCGGCAAGCACCTTCACCTCACTATTCTGTTTCAAGGCGGCCTGTACAGATCCGGCAATGATCTCAGGATCAGCCTGTGCAACCGAGATCCCGGATCCAATCAGCTCCGGAGGCTCGATCGCAACAAAATCCGGGCCGAGTGCTGCTGCAGCCGCTGTTGTCCTGATATTATTTGTACAGATAACTGACGTCAATCCCTCTTCCTCTGCGGCGGTGAGTGAGGCTTCAATATCGGCAAGTGTCAGCCGCCGTTCAGAATGGTTGATGAGCGATCCGGCAGCACCCTCCATCTTTATCATATATGCAGGTGTATGGCCGGTATAGCCCCCGGCTCCGACACCATCGATATGCTGGGCAAAGACAGGGATCGAATAATGCTTTGCCATCTTCCGCAGGTCAGTATATGATGGGGCAATACCGATTGTTACGCCGGTATCCTCCATCACCGCCTGTGCCGCCCGTGCAATACGGTCTGCACCATACCCGGTTCCTTCCCGGTATGTCTTGCAATTGATGAGGATGAATGGGGAGTCCATCTCACTTCCTCTTGATCTGGATGACATCACCGAGGGTTGTTCCACTCGTTCCTGCATGCCCGCCGCTGTCATCCGGCATACTATCCGACTCGATCAGGCGGATATCGAGCGCTGCTTCAAGCTTCTTCCTGACAGCATCCTCAGGGATCAGATCGCCGTTTTCAATCTTTTTTATGAGATGCTCTTTCTCTTTCAGCTCAAGGGCAAGATCCTTCTGGCTCATCCCTTTGTCGAGGCGTGCATCACGTATCCGATCTGCATAATCCTCAACGATATCACCCCCGATGAGATCAAAGACATCACGCCTTCGGCGGGCAGGGGGGGTGGCGCTCCTCCCCGGAGAACTCGCCATACCACCCCCTACCCTGCCTGAGGACTGCCTTGGCCCTGTCTGGACCTGCACCTCCGTTCCGTGCCTGGCACACCGTTCGCAGACCTTCATCGGCTGTGATCCTTCAATCCGTACAATCTTTGATCGCCCTCTGATAAGCTCTCCACAGGCTTCACAATGTTGTGGTTGCATACATATCCCAAACAACTTTATAACTTTTTTTCCTATATATCTATTTGAAGAGTTATGGCCGTGAAATCCCGCATCCCTGAAGACCACCTCCATTCCGATGATTCGTACCGGATGGTGCTTGAGCGTCTTACCGAGCTTGAAGGCCGGAACCAGGAGTTGCGAGAAGAACTCCGCCAGTCAAAGACCGATCGCCAGTACCTCGAAACCCAGAAGGTGAGGTATGAACGCGAGGTTCGTAAACTACGCTCAGAGATCGAGCAGATGAGGAGCCCGCCTCTGATTGTCGGAACAATTGCCGATGTCATTGACACCACGCGTGTTGTTGTGAGGAGCAGTGCGGGACCAAAATTCCTTGTGCGTACATCACAGTTCATCAATGCCGAGGATCTGAAACCCGGTGTCCGGTGTACAATGAACCAGCAGACACTTGCAATTGTCGAGGTGCTCCCATCTGCCTATGATACCCAGGTCTATGGTATGGAGGTCGAAAGCCGTCCAAACGAGAGCTATGGCGATATCGGAGGTCTCAAGCAGCAGGTAACCGAACTGCGTGAAGCAATCGAGCTGCCGCTGAAAAAACCCCATCTCTTTGAGAGGGTAGGTATCCTTCCCCCCAAAGGGATCCTCCTCCATGGTCCCCCCGGTACCGGAAAGACGCTGCTTGCACGGGCTGTTGCCCATGAGACCGAGGCAACCTTCCTCCGGGTTGTGGGATCAGAGCTTGTCCAGAAATATATCGGTGAAGGTGCACGTCTGGTTCGTGAGCTCTTTGAGAATGCAAAGAAGAATGCTCCTTCTATCATCTTCATCGATGAGATTGATGCGATCGGTGCATCACGCGGACAGGAGAGCTCCTCCGGTGATCGGGAGGTGCACAGAACCTTAATGCAGCTCCTGGCAGGGATGGATGGTTTTGAGTCACGTGGCGATGTCAAGATCATCGGGGCGACAAACAGGATCGATATCCTTGATATGGCACTCCTCCGTCCCGGCAGGTTTGATCGGATCATCGAGATCCCACTCCCTGATGTGGAAGGGCGCTTCTCTATCCTGAAGATCCATACCAAACGGATCACCCTCGCAGATGATGTTGATCTGAAAAAGGTTGCCGGGATCACCGAAGGGAAGAATGGTGCTGATCTTGCCGCTATCTGTATGGAAGCAGGCATGTGCGCAATTCGCGAGGAGAGGACTTCTGTTACACAGGATGATTTTGAAAGGGCAGTCAGAAAAGTTACCCTGGATTTCGAGCGGAACCGGATGACGTACTCCTCTGGCACAGGAACAATGTTTGCCTGAGCGTTACTCCCTATACTCCTCTTTTTCATCCGGAGTGCGAGGGATCCCATACTCTCGATCATCGGATAATGCATTCACATCCGGCAACCCGGGCATCTCTCCCTCTTTCCCCGCTTCATCCCCGGTACAGAGAACCGGAAGGGTGGTGACCCCCTCAACTCCTGATATCCTGCAGATATAGGAAAACTCCCAGTCATCACCCGGATAGGGGAGATTCCGATCATAGATCTCTTTTGCAAGCTTGAGAGAGATTATATGACCATCCCCGGTCTTCATCAGAAAATCCTGTGTGTATCGTCTGATATACCAACGGAGCTCTGAAGCAAGTGAAAGCCCTGATCCGAGTGTTGCAACAGGGACCTCAACCCCGCCGCCCGGGAAGCGTTTTGGTGCATAAAACCGGAGGATCAACCTGCTCGTCTCGGATTGAAGAAAAGTATGATAGAGGTCGATGCCGGGCTTTGGGATGAAGATAACCCGCATACAGGCGACTCCTTTTACAGGTACATGCGTGTGTCCGGCTCGACCTGCTTATGCCTGACTTTCACAACTGCCGCCTCAAAGTGCGGCATCGCAACAGAATCTGCACTCTGCCTGACCGCGATCATTCCGGCCTCACGGCATATCGCCTCAAGTTCTGCACCGGTTGCACCCTCGGTAAGATCAGCAATTGAATCGAGATTGACATCTGCGAGGCTGAGGTTCTTTGAATGGATCTTCAGGATCTCCCTGCGTGCCGACCCATCAGGGAATGGGATCTCAATCAGACGATCAAACCTTCCGGGGCGGAGGAGGGCAGGATCCAGCATGTCGGGCCGGTTTGTTGCGGCCATGATCCTGATCTCCCCGCGATTATCAAAGCCGTCCATCTCGGCGAGGAGCTGCATCAGGGTCCGCTGCACCTCGGCAGACCCGGATGTCCCGTCATGGGTCCTGGTGCTGCCGACGGCATCGATCTCATCGATGAATACGATTGCAGGCGCCTTCTCACGGGCAAGCTGGAAGAGTTCACGGACAAGCTGTGCGCCTTCCCCGATGAACTTATGGACAAGCTCACTCCCTGACATCCTGATGAAAGTGGCATTTGCATTATGGGCGATCGCCTTTGCGATCAGGGTCTTTCCGGTACCGGGTGGTCCATACAGCAGGATGCCCTTTGGTGGCTCGACACCAAGCCGTTTGAAGACCTCCGGCCGGGTGAGCGGATACTCCACTGCCTCCCGCACCTCCTCGATCTCATCTGTCAGACCACCGATCTCACCAAAGGTCTGTGTGGGTGATAATTCAAGCTCCATAACCCTGACACGGGAATCAAAGGTTGTTCCGACGACTTTAACGATGGAGAGCGCGTTATTCACGGCGACTTTTGAGCCTGCCTTCAGGAGGGGATAGATGTCATCTCCGGCATGGGTGATGTACTCCTGGTTATTTCCCTGCTGACGAAGGTAGACCTCACCACCTGGCAACTTTTCGATAACAACTGCAACAAAGAGTGGGAGCCGCTTCAACTGCGTGTTCTCACGCTTCAACTGGCTGTTCTCCTCACGGAGCTTTGTGACCTCTCTCTGCTGTGCTTCAAGTCTCTCACGGAGCTCGACCAGCGTTTCATACAGCTCTTTCAACTGCTGCGACTGAAGGGTCGAGTCATTACATGGGTTGTCGATGAGGGATTCGTCCATGGCTATAATATACTCTATGCTCCCACCACTTATTAGGTGGTATTGTGATAATCAAAGGACGATCCATTGCAAAAGGTATAGCCAGCGGGGAACTGATCATGACCGACGCACCGATATCATTCCTCTCCGGTGTTGACCCGGATACCGGGATCATTATTGAGAAAGGCCATCCTCTTGAGGGTGTTTCAATTGCCGGAAAAGTGCTTGCATTCCCCTTTGGGAAAGGATCAACGGTCGGATCATACGTGATCTATGCGCTCAAAAAGAATGATCGTGCACCTGTCGCCATGATCAATGCCGAGGCCGAGGCTATTATTGCTGTTGGGGCAATTATATCAGGAATTCCGATGATCGACCAGCTGGAAGGCGGTCTCTCCTCCCTGAAGAGTGGGATGGCTGTCACCGTCGATGGTGATCGTGGTGAACTCATCTGTCCTGATCAGGCGAATGCATAGATGAAGGTCGTCTGGCGTGACATCAGGGCTGCCCGGAATACCTATGCGGTTCTGTATGCTGCATGCAGAAAGGCAGGATATCAGCTTGATCTCTCAGTCTCCCCGGACGGGGATGTCACCTGCTACAGTCTGAACAGTATCAATGAGCCGCAGTTCAGATCCGAGATCCGGGATGCACCCGGAATCACGATCGTCGGGGGTCCGCATGCCTCTGCATGCCCTATGGAGGTCGCAGAGTATGCAGACTATGTGATCGTCGGCGAAGGAGAGAAGACCCTCCCCCGCCTCCTCGATGCAATCCGGTTACAATCTCCGGATCCAGTTCCCGGGGTTGCGACGAGTGCCGGGTATACTGCCCCTGACCATACCGTCCTCCTTGATGGCTATCCCTGTTTTCTGGAGGTGAAGGGCTATCTTGAGATCACCCGGGGATGTCCGCATGCCTGTGCCTACTGCCAGACACCCCGTCTCCACGGCCGGAGGATGCGGCACCGGAGCGTGGATGTAATTGCCAGAGCGGCAGAACTGGTTTCAGATGCACGGTTTGTTACTCCCAATGCACTTGCCTATGGATCAGATGGGAGGACTCCCCGCCTCGACCGGGTAGAGTCACTGATGAAGCGGCTCTCTGCGATGAACCGGATCTGGCTTGGTACATTTCCCTCTGAAGTCCGCCCCGACTGGATCTCTGATGAGGCACTTGAACTGATCGGCAGGTATGGTGCAGGACGAAAGATCCATTTCGGGGTGCAATCCGGAAGCGACCGCATCCTCACGGCAATCAACAGGGGGCATACCCGGGAGGATGCAGAAGAGGCCCTCGATCTCTGTAGATCCCATGGTTTTCTTCCGATCGTCGATATGATCGTCGGGTTTCCGGGTGAGACTGAGGAGGATCTCGGGATGACGATCGATCTGATCCGATCGATCATCAGGCATGGAAAAGTGCATCTCCATTATTTCCAGCCGCTCCCGGGCACTCCCCTTGCCGGAACAGAACCAACACCCCTCCCTCCTCATGTAGAGAAAGCCTTTGGATCGCTTGCACTCTCGGGAAAGATCACCGGGTACTGGATGGAACCCAGACGAAGGTTTTTGAGTATTCCACGCGATAATGAAGATATATGATGAAAGCACTGCTCCTTGCGGATCTCCATGGCAACTACGATCATGTCGATCTCCTTCTTGCCACAGATCCCGACTGTCTCTTTATTGCCGGAGACGTCACCCAGATGGGTCCGGTTGAGGATATCTCTGCTTTAACCAGACGACTCGGCCTTCCGGTTCTGGCCGTTCCGGGCAACTGTGATCCCCGCGAATCACTTGCCTGCCTGGACAACTCGGATGCCGTCTGCCTGCATGGATCATCGATCACCTTTGGATCAGTTACTATTGCCGGGATCGGTGGATCGAACCCGACACCTTTTGATACGCCGTTTGAATGCAGCGAGGAGGAGATCGATTCAACGCTGGAAAACCTTCTGAAGAGGATGCAGAAGAACAAAACAAACATCCTCATCTCCCATGCACCGCCGTTTGGGATCCTCGATGAGGTCGGCCCTGAGGTCCATGTCGGATCAGTGAGTATCAGAAAACACCTCGGTGCCTTCGATCTCGTCTGCTGCGCTCATATCCATGAACAGCGGGGTGTTGTAAAGGAGGGCAATACCTGGGTGGTGAACCCGGGACCCGCATCAGATGGCTATGGCGCCCTGATTCAGATAGGAGACGGGGATGGGGAGATTGAGATTGATCTCATCTCTGTTGCTCCAGCAGAAGCTCAAGATAACTCAGCGTGAGCCGCTCTCCAATAATCCCATATTCTTTTGCGATTCTCTCGATCTCCTTCTCAGCATCCTCCTGTGAGAGTTCGGCTGCTGCTTCGATCTCAGCAAAAGTGCCAAGCCCGTCCACGGAATCAAGCGTCACCGTCGCCAGCCCTATTCCGTAGGATTCCCTATATTTCCTGACAGTAGCAGTCTTCTGAAAACCGATCCGCTGAAGGAGCAGATCCATCGTCTCAAGGGATTCGACCCTGAGATTCAGCTCTTCCCGGGCCTTGAAGGAGCCTGATCCGATCTTTGGTCCTTTGTAGGTGAGGAGGACATAATCATCCGCCTTTCTCAGGCGGAGTGCCTCATCGGTCTCTGCGAAATTTCTCTCGGGGCTGTTGTAATATGCATCAAACTCATCTCCCTTTTCAATGAGTGGAGCGCCGGATGTGAGGATCCGCTCCCGGATTGGTTGGAGATCCGGGACTTTCACTTTGATCTCAATTTCAAGCATGAGGTACCTCTTCTTTAAGTATTATTCAGAACCAGTAATTAAGACAAGGTATCATTATGGCAATCGAGAATGGAGTTTTTATCCGGCTCTCCTATACCGGATCGATCGAAGGGATGCCCTTTGACACGACCAGTGAAGAGGTAGCAAAAGAAGCAGCAATCTTCAATGAATCAGCCCGCTATGGGCCAATGGTCATCAAGGTTGGCAGCACCCATGTTATCCCCGGCCTTGACGAGGCACTGAGCGGCGCCGAAGTCGGTGTTGAGCAGTCGGTCACCGTCGAACCGGAGAAGGGTTTTGGCCCACATGAGAAAGAGAAGGTCAGGGCATACCCGGTAAAGGCATTTGAGAGGAAGCCCGTTGTCGGTATGAGAGTCAACATGGAGAAGCAGGAGGGTGTCGTTGTTGATATCATCGGCCAGCGTGCAATCGTAGACTTCAACCACCCGCTTGCAGGCAAGACCCTCGATTACACCTTCACCATCGAAGGAATTGTTGAAGATGATGAAGAGAAGATGAAGGGGATCATCCGCCTCTTCTCAGGTCGGGATATGGATCTGACGCTTGAAGATGGAAAACTCACCCTTCACCTGCCACCCGGTATCAACTATGATCAGCGGTGGTTCCTCTGGCGTGGAACGATCATCCAGGAGTTATTTGCGATCAGCGAATCTGTTGCTGAGATCATCTTCCTGGAATCGTTCAAGCGGCCAGAAATGCCCGCAGAAGTGCCAGAAGAAGTACCTGAAGAAGTGCCAGAAGAAGAGAACTGATTGCCTCTCCGGCAATCCACTTTTTTCCCAAAAATCAGAATGAGTTGATGGAAAGGGGGTTCTTATGCAATTTTATACCTGAGCAGAGCGGCAATCCCACCAAGTCCTTCGATCCGTTTCCCCGGCTCAAACTCTGTTGAGAGCACAAGGACTTTTGCATTCATTGCTTCTGCCTCTTCCATCAGGGATGAGATCTCCGGTCTCCTGATGGCAGAATCCGCAACGATCACCTCTTCAACGGCCCCGAATGCAACTGCTCTTTGTACCTCTTCGGTTCCGTAACTGACGGGATCATCCCGTGCTATACGCTTAAACACCTCGTCGGCTGCCCGTACCTCATGTGCAAGCTGGAGATCTTCTGCCACCCGTTCAAGAACACCATCGCCGATCGCCTGCTGGATGGCGCCATACCCGCTCCTCTGGGTATCGACAATTGCCATCCGTGCCAGGAGATCCGGGTCACGTGACCGGATGTAGGTGACAAACTCTTCTTTGATGAATCCGGGCCCGGCGATGACGATGGGTCCGGTGATCTGCAGGAGGAACAGATAGAGGTTCTCAAAGAGGGCCTGCCGGGTATTCTCACCCCTGGTCTTCCCGCTCCCCTGCGTCATGGTGGTGATCCGCTCGGGCCCGTACTGCCGGACCCGGCAGATCTCAGCCTCACCTTCCTCCAGGGCAATGATATGAATCGCATCATAGAGGGATGCCTTCACCGCCCTGTCGATCCGGGCGAGATCTGATCTCCTCCACTGCCTGATAACCGAGATCTCGTATCCTGTCTCGACATTCAGGCTGTGGTGAAGTCCGGGATCCAGCCCATCCCGGATGACTCCCGATACCCGGAGTCTCCGTGACTCGGGTACAAACTCGGTTCGTTCCACCTCAAGACCGATCCGAACCGGCCTCTTCTCTACTTTATCGGGCCTGATCTTATCGGATGCCTGTTCGACGGACCGGAGTGTGGTGGCATACACCAGATCAGCCGGCTCGATCAGGTGCGAGAGGTGCCAGAGATCGTCAAGTGACTCGGGCATCAGTTTGATCTCGCCGGTATTTCTCCTGAGGTCACAGAAGGTGGCTTTCATGACTCCTCAATGATATCGGATCCCCCGGCTGGTATGAAGGCGGCAACCGCCTCGGTTGAGAGGATGCTCCTGAGAACCTTCGCATCGGTTGCCGGAAGATGGTCACGGAGCATCCTGACCACCTTCTTTGCGATATCGTTTGGTTCAAAGGTTCCGGGTGCGATCCTCACCATATGTTTTGCCTTCTTTTCAATGGCAGCAACAGGGCCACCGATAACCGCAACCCCCGGCTCTGTCACAACACCAACAGCAATCGCAAGGGGGGCGTTTCTGTAATATGTCCGCTCTCCCCTGATCACAAATGCACCTCTGGCAACAAACTCCCCGGACTCCGGGGTCTTGCTCACCTGCCCGGGTGCGGCAGCATAGACATCCCCGGATCCATATCCGCCCTTCCAGAAGTTCGAGTACGATGCGGCAAACTGTGCCACCTCATCCATCCGTTCCGTCTTTCCTTTCACGATGACCACACTTCCTCCATGCACATCGGCATGGACAAAGGTGTCGCCACCTTCCATGTATTTTTTTACAAGCTCTTCGTTCTGGTCTGCATCCCTGCCGCCGATGACGAGGACGCCGTCGCTCGTCTCAAACCAGCGGAACCGGTGATACCATTTCGGCTTCTGCCTCTTTGGAATGGCTGCCTTCTCTCTCTGCTTTGGCGGGGGCCGGTTCATCGCCCGGATCGCACCTTCACGCTTTGACCTGAACTTCTTCATCTGGTCATAGTAGACACCGACATTCCCCTCCACACTCTTCTGAACAGATATTGTCACCTTCATCCCGAGATCCACAACAACCGATGCATCTGCCGGATTCACCGAGACGATCATCTTTGCCGCCTGGTGATCAGATGATTTGATTACCCTCGCAATCTCCTGCCAGGAGATCTTCTCAGATGCGGATTTGAGGATATCTATCAGCTGCTGGATATCGGGGTAGTGTTCGTAGATTAACTCTGCGGCACGCTCGGAATCACGGATCCTCTCCTCAAACTTCAGAATTGCTCCTTCCTGCTGCCGCCGGATACGCTCTTCCCTCGAAAGAACTACTTTTTTTGCCTCTTCCTTCTCCTCCATCTTCGGGAGCGGATAGTATGCGGCAAGTGCATCAGAGAAGGTCGGATACGATACCGGTTTATCTGATCCAATGAGGGGGAACGGCCAGCATCCTGTTGTGTCAATGATCGGATTCGATCCGGATCTGGCATCAAGGATGATGCTTCTGTAGGCATCATACAGCCGCGATAGTATCTCGTCATTCAGGTATTGTGTGGGGAATGCCTTCTCGACACCGGCACGAAGACAGAGCTCTTCTGCCATCACGCCTCCAAACATCAGACCAACGGCAATCGCCCTGACGAGATCCCGCTCCTGGGATCTCAGAATCTCTTCGAACGCCTCTCGCGTCAGATCGGCGAGATTGACTCCTTCAATTTCATACATCTCTCCGGAGACGATCTCCCGTTCCCGGAACCGCCGTTTCTTCAGGGCGTTCTGGATGACGAAATCCTCGTCTGTAACAATGAGGTTACCCTCATCAAAGAGCTCGATGATGAGGTTGAGAGTTCCCCCGCCTTTCCCGATCTCAAAGATAATCACCCGTTCGATACTCTTCTGGGTTACCGAGAGTATTTTTCCTCCATCCAGGTACTTCCTGAGATACATCGAGTATCCCGAGGGGTTCTTCGGGGCGGGGGGAAGTGCAGGAACACGATGGGCACGCCTGCCGATCTCGATAAAGAAGAGGTGGCGTGCCTTATCCTCTCCATTGAAACGAAATCCAAATGATGTATTGTCGTACTGGTAAATTTTGCCGACCCAGAGAGGAAGAAGGCTCTGCACCTCCGCTGTTAATGCAGCCAGATCAAGCCCGCTCATTCCTTTGTCTGTTGCCATATGAATACCAAGATACATAAGATGCGAAGACTAAAAAATACACCACTGGTGCGAAGATGAGTAAGGATACCACAGAGAAACGAATTGAGAAGAAGGATCAGCATAAGAAACGAGTGAAACGGACGCTTATTGCCTGCCTGATGGGTCTTATGGCAGGTATCCTTTCATTTATGCTCGGAGGAGTGCCCGATGCCCAGGGTATACAGCCAAATACGATGCTGGCAATTCTGCTTCTCCTTGCCGCAATCGTCTTTCAGAAACATGTCTTCACAATCATCGGGATCGATATCACGGAACTTGGAAAGAAAGACTGGTTCTATCAGGGTTTCATGACATTTGCCATCTGGTTCATCAGCTGGACCGTCCTCCTGACAACAAGCCTTCTCTGATCATCCATGCGTCTTGCAGTCGTCCATCGTGATCGGTGCCATTCAAAGAAGTGTGGCAACGAATGTATCATCTACTGTCCGCGCGTCAGAACCGGCGATGAGACCGTCATCATCGGGGAAGATGGCAAAGCTGAGATTTCAGAAGAGCTTTGTGTCGGATGTGGTATCTGCATCAAGAAGTGTCCCTTTGATGCTATTGATATCATCACCCTCCCCGTTGAGCTCGATAACCCGACTCACAGGTATGGGAAGAATGGCTTTGCCCTCTATGGCCTTCCCATTCCTGTTGAGGGGAAAGTCTCCGGTATCCTTGGTCCAAACGGCATCGGGAAGAGTACGTCTGTTGCTATCCTCTCAGGTCAGCTGAAGCCAAATCTCGGAGAAGAGGAGGAGAGAGAAGGGACATGGGATCTGATCCTGAAACAGTATGCCGGAACCGAACTCTTTGATTATATCAAGGCGGTCGCAGAGAGAGGGGTGAAGGTTGCGGTCAAGCCCCAGTATATCGATGGGATTCCAAAGGTCTTCTCCGGGAAGGTCAGGGATCTCCTCCACAAGACCGATGAGACCGGTCGTCTTGAACACTACATCAGTGAACTTGGTCTTGGGACGATCCTCGATAAGAACATCGATACGCTCTCTGGGGGTGAGCTCCAGCGGGTGGCGTTTGCAGCCACACTCTCACGGGAAGCTGACTTCTATTTCCTTGATGAGATTACCCCGTTCCTTGATATCTACCAGAGGATGGCAACTGCCCGGCTTATCCGTGAACTTGCACAGAGCCGGCCGATTATGATCGTTGAGCACGATCTGGCCATCCTTGATCTGTTAGCAGACACCGTGCATATCGGCTATGGCAAGCCCGCCGTCTTTGGCGTGATCACAAGACCAAAAGGGGTTCGCGTTGGTATCAACCAGTATCTCGATGGATTCCTCCACGAGGAGAATGTCCGGTTCAGAAAGACTCAGGTGGTCTTTGAGACGAGATCGCATCAGAAAACCGTTGAGCGTGAGACCCTCTTAACGATCCCCTCTATGACAAAGACCTATCCCGGCTTCTCGCTCACCATTGAAGGCGGAGAGATCCGGAAAGGAGAGGTTCTTGGAATCGTCGGTGCAAACGGAATCGGAAAGAGTACCTTTGCAAAACTGCTTGCCGGGGTTGAAAAGCCTGATTCCGGTTCAGAAGATGTAAAAGAAGGGATCAAGGTATCATACAAGCCCCAGTATATCAAGGCCGGCTCAGATGCAACCGTTGAGGAGCTCCTCCGTTCTGTGACAAAACGCTTTGATACCTCCTATTACCAGCATGAGATCATCGAACCTCTGGTGCTTGAACCGATCCTCCAGTCTCCGGCAGATACCCTCTCCGGGGGCGAACTCCAGCGTGTTGCAATCGCACTCTGCCTCTCTCAGGATGCCGATCTCTATATCCTTGACGAGCCAAGCGCCCACCTTGATGTCGAACAGAGGATGAATGCTGTTTCGGTTCTGAAGCATTTTGCAGAAGGCCGGGAGGTTGGGGTGCTCGTCATTGACCATGATATGTACTCAATCGATATGCTCTCGGAACGGCTCCTCGTCTTTGAAGGTGAGCCGGGAAACAAGGGGGCAGCATATGGGCCCTTTTTTATGAAGGAAGGCATGAACCGGTTCCTTGCCAATCTCGGGATTACATTCAGGCGGGATAAGACCGGCAGGCCCAGGATCAATAAGATCGGATCATTCCTGGATCGCGAACAGAAGTCACATGGGGAATATTACTATGCGACAGCATCAGATGATTGAAAAAACAAGAACTCTGAAACGCTTTAGAGCTCAGAACAGTTCCCATCCGCACGCCGTATGGAGATACCAAAACCTTTTTGAGGGCAGTACATGACGGTTCTTCCCTTTGTTCCGCCCACATCCTCCCCTTTTATCGGGATTTTATTCTCTTTCAGTTTTGCCCTGACTGCTTCGATATTTCGATCCCCTATTGAGAGGTTGCCACTGAAATTTGCAAACATCTGTGCCCCGCCGACCAGCTTTGCCTGAAGTGTTTTTGGCGAACTCCCTTTCTTCCTGAGTTCATCAAGCAGTATCTCAATGGCGGTATCGGCGTACTTCCCGAGGCGATCCCGCTTTCCTCCGCTCTCCGGAAGCATGATATGCGCCATACCGCCGATCCCAAGCTTTGTGTCATGGATGATAAGCCCGATACATGACCCAAGCCCTATTGAGGTCATCGGCTCCGCTCCGGTGTGGTAGTCTCCGATGCCTATGACGATGGCTTTTGCATTGTAGCGGGTGGGTTCTTCATCCATTCAATGGCTCCATAGCCACCTATGTGGCATGTTTCTTCAGGAGGTTATCCATCAGCTCAAGGATCTGGGTGAGGGTGTTCATCTCAGGCAGCATCACAAGGTCGCCATTGATGGAATACTGGTCGCAGATCAGTTTTGTGTGGAAGAAGACAACCTCGTTCACATCAAATGCAACCTCGGTTAGGAGCTGCTCGACTGCGGCATGTGCCATATCAATCACCAGAACCGGTGGAGAGGGGAGCATCACAATGCCAAGGAGCTCTGCTGTTGCATCAAGGAATGCAGAGACCATGATATTGCCCACCTCGTTTAATGCACTCTCGTCCATCTCATTCAGCTCACGCTCCTCGTCTCCCATTCCGAGCATCGTATTGGTCATCCGTATTGCAGAGGAGAGTGGCATGATAAATATTATATATCCTCCCTGGTCGAGCTCGCCCTGCATCTGGAATATGGAGAGGGCTGCCGTCTCCTCGGTTACGTGTCTATAAATATCCGCCAGATCGACAACCTCAACGAGAGGGACTGTCATCTCTATCTGGCCCATTAACATCTGCGAGAGTGTTGTTGCTGCATGGGATGCCCCGATATTGCCAAGTTCGCTCAATGCGTCCATCTGTGTGGGTGTCAGTAATGCCATTGTTTACACCATTGTATTTACATCTAATACCGGAACAACATGCCCGTCTCCGAGTATGGTGATGCCGGAAATTCCCCGGATCACTCCGATAATCTTGCTGAGTGGTTTTACCACTACTTCCTGCTGCCCCTCGACAATATCGACGGCGATGCAGCATTTCTGCTTATTATACTGTACTACGATGAGAATCTCCGAAGAATCTGATCTCCCAAACATCTCTTCAAGCATGTGGAGAGGCAGTACCTCATCCCGAAGGAGGATTGAATCCTGTGTCCCGATCCGGTGGATATTCTCCCGCCTCATGCTTGCCACCTCAACAATGGCACTGATGGGGACTGCAATCCTCCGGTTATTTAACCGGACGATCATCACCTCAACGATCGCCATTGTTGGAGGGAGCAATAGCTCAAAGCTCGATCCCCTGCCTTCATTGGTTGTTACGCGGATGGTCCCTTTCAGTGATTCTATTGCACCCCTGACGACATCAAGGCCTACACCACGGCCGCTGATATCGGTGATGGTATCAGCGGTGCTGAAACCCGGGTGGAAGAGATAGCTGATCGCCTCCTCCTTCGTCAGCTGGTCTGCCTGATCCGGGGCAAGGATGCCTCTCTCGATCGCCTTTGCCTTCACCTTCTCCACATTGATCCCGGCACCATCATCCCTCAGCTCGATGATGACATTGTCACGGTCACGGCGTGCAGAGAGCTGGACAAGACCCTTCTCTGGCTTCCCAACCTCCTTCCGACGCTCCGGAGATTCAATGCCATGGTTGACGGCGTTCCTGATGAGATGGAGGAGGGGATCATTCAAGCCATCCATCACACTTCTGTCAAGTTCGGTCTCACCCCCCTCCATGACAAAATTCACCTCTTTCCCATCATAATGCGCAGTATCCCTGACCACACGTGGAAGGCGGTTGAAGATGTGATTTAAAGGGATCATCCGAATATCCATCATCAGGACCTGGAGATCGGAGACGGATCGATCGATCATGCTGATCGCCTCATCCATCTCTTTCATCTTGTTCTTCTCAGCAATCTGTTTGAGGCGGCCACGGTTTATCACCAGATCCTCGATCAGGTTCATCATCCGATCGAGCTGCTGGATATCAACCCTCAGGTTCTTGATCTCCCGACTCCTGGTATCATCCTTCTTTTTCGATCCCGGATCGCGGCTTTTTGTTGGAGTGGAGGCTTTCCGGGTTCTCTGCTCAGCAGAATCCAGCGGGATGATATCAACAGATCGGATCTCCGGTACCATCGCCGCTTTCTTCAATGCCTCCTGATCCTGATCAGTTGCGATCGTCACCTGGAAGTTCAAATCAAAGAGGCCATCCTCGACTGCCTCACGCGGGGGATCGCACCTGAGGATTGTTCCGCACTCCTCAAGGCGCTCAAGTGAGATGCAGGCACGGAGCCCTTTCATCGCCGACTCTTCATCGACATTGATGATCATCTGGTAGAGAGGAAGGTTTTGTATATCTGCCTGATCTTCAGGTGGAGCCTGGGTGACAATCTCCTCGACAGAGATCTCAGTAATTTCTGTTCCCGATGCGGCTGATCGGAGTGCCTCGATGCCTGCGTCACTCTCAATCACAATGGTCAGTGTGCCGTCAAAGGGGGCATCATCCTCTTCAAGCAGGGAGATCGGAGGGTTGGTTCCGAGGATGGTGCCAAACTGTTCGAGATTTCCAATGGCAATCAATGCCCTGACATCCTTCATCAGGGATGTTTCATCGATCTGTATTCGTATTGTGTATTGTGGATACCCGTTTGAACCTTCAGCAGAGGGAAGCCCCGGCATCTCTCTGTCAGCTATCTCTTGTGGAGTATCCCTCTTCTCACCACTCCCTGTTACGCTCCGGAGCGATTGAACCATCTCATCCACATTGATCGAACTCCCATCCCCGCCTTCTTCGATCTCATCGATCTGCTCCTCGATGATATCCACTGTGCTGAGCAGGAGATCCATAAGATCCTGGGTTACCGTCAACTCGTTATTTCTGATCGCCTGGAAGACATCCTCCATTGCATGGCAGAGATGTTCCATGGTATCAAAGCCCATCGAGGCGGAAGCACCTTTCAGGGTATGTGCTGCCCGGAAGATCTCATCGATTGCACCTGTGTCTTCGCCACCTTCAAGGATGAGAAGGTTTCGTACAATCACCTCATGATTCTCCCGGGATTCGGCGACGAAGAGGCCCCGGTATTGTTCAAACTCTGACTCTACCATACTATCCTCCAATCTTCCGGACCGCCCGGTGAATCTCGTCAGCCATCTTCTTCAGGGAAACTGTCTCCTGGACGGCGTTATGATCAAGTGCTGATCTGGCCATGCCATAGACGAGGCATTCATCTTCACGGACAACAAAGGTCCTCCCCCCCGCCTCTTTGATTGCAAGCATGCCTGCACCCCCGTCACTTCCCATTCCCGAGAGGATCACTGATACGATATTTTTCCCATAGACTTTTGATGCAGATATAAATGTCTTATCGACTGCCGGTTTCACCCCATGGAGAGGCTGGCCGCTTGAATGGACAACCTTTCCGGCGATCCGTCCGGGCGTTGTCTGGGCACTGGTGATGATTGTATGGTACCCTGCCTTTGAAAGGAGGATATTGTTCCTGGTAATGAGATCTCCATTTTCAGTCTCTTTCACATCCAATGGACAGATGCGGTTGAAACGCTCGGCAAGTGCGGCGGTGAATCCAACCGGCATATGCTGGGTGATCACAACACCTGCGCCGAGATCCGCCGGAAACATTGAGAGGAGAGTGTCAAGCATCTGAGGCCCGCCAGCGGAGGACCCAATCAACACAAGGGTCTCTGCCTTATCTTTATCGGTCACTGAACGCGTTCTCGGTGCAGTCTTCTTCACTATCGCATCCGGCAGTGACACCAGGTGTTTGATCTTGCTGACGACATCCTCCTCAATAGTTCTGACCTTCCGGAGGTCTGTCGGCTTCAGGAGGAAGTCCGAGGCTCCGAGGCGGATCGCTTTCAATGTCATCTCCGCCCCCTCGGCAGTGAGGGAACTGAGCATCAGGATCTTTGGTTTCTTTGCTAATGGTAGTCGCCTCAGCTTCTGAAGCAACTCGATACCATTCATTCGTGGCATCTCAATATCGAGGGTGATGATATCGGGTTCAAGATGTTCTGTCTTTGCCAGTGCGTCAATCCCATCAACTGCAGTTCCCAGAACCTCAATCTCAGGGTCTCGTCCGATAATATCCTTTAGAATCGTCCGCATGAAGACGGAGTCATCCACAATGAGAACTTTTATCATACGCTATGACGCCAGCACGTTTTTTACCTCATCAAGCACTTTAGGTGCCTGGAACGGTTTCACAACATATCCTCTTGCCCCGGTTTTAATGGCAAGTTTTACCATCTGCTCCTGTCCAACCGCTGTACACATGACGACTTTTGCACCGGGATCAAATTTCTTTATCTCTTTGAGTGCTTCGATGCCGTTCATCTTCGGCATCACAACATCCATCGTAACAAGGTCAGGTTTCAAAGCCTGGTACTTCTCTACAGCTTCAGCTCCGTCTCCGGCTTCACCAACGATCTCATGGCCTCCGGAGAAAAGAATGTTTTTGAGAAGGGTTCTCATAAACAGCGTATCATCAACAATCAGTATTCTACCCATTCAGCATCCATCCAGATATGTGTGGGACAATATTTAGAGTTTTGTCCTGCCCGGGGTGTATCACAAATCAGTTTGCCCCGGATTTGGTCGCATCAGTGATATATCGGACACCTTTTGCAGTGAGCTGAACTTCTCTTCGTATCTCTTTTACTTCAGCCATATTAAGGTTGATTAATTTCTCATAGACCCGGTCTATCTCTTTGAATTGAATCTGGAGCATATTCTGAATTGAGGAGGAGTCCATTCCTGAATAGACGAGCATGGCGATCTGCTGGTCCATGGCTCCAAGCTCTGTCCCCTCCATCTTAATACCTGCTGTCGCCTCCTGGAGGAAATTGTGGAGGATCTGGAGGGTGGAGATCTGGGTGAGGATGAAACTTGATACAACATCATGGTGCTCGAGGTGATCGATCCTGACGACATCAGTCGGCTTATCATTCACCTCCCGTTTGGTGAGCTCGATGCCTGTGACGTCATCGATTTGGATGCAGATCTGCTTATTCTGGGTGATGCACCAGATCCCTGTCTTCAAAACAATAATGGCACCTTTCTCCCAGATGGCGTTTGTAACAAGAACTCCGCCGCGAATTGCAGGCGACATGAACTGAACCATCAGCCGGTAGCCACTGCATTTCATCAGGATTTTGTGCTTCAGAACAAATCTGACCTTTTCAACCGAAACAAGATCGATGACTGAACCATCTTTTCTGATGATGGTGAGGGTGTTCTTCTTTTTTTCTTCCAGATCGACGATATGCTTCAGCGGTATTGTGGCATTGACCGGTGGCGGTATAACGATTTTTTCATCATCAATTGTTATCTTGCAATTGATCCATTCATCATTATGCTGAACTTTTACCGGTGCACTTACCATTATTCATCATCCCATCCTTTTTTTTACTGGATTGCATTAATTATCCTTTTTTCCCCCTAATATAGTGAGCAGGTTGGATAACTCTTCTTCAAGCTCTTCAGGAGAGACTTCAATATCCTTCAATTCCCGGACAAGGCTGAGATCCTGTTTTTTCCTGATATTCTTTGTGCCGCTCTTCAGTTCACTGAGAAGATCGCTCTCCCTCATGCCCCCTTCGCTGGATTTGGAGAAGAACGAGCTCTTCGTCTCTTTCCCTGTTGTATCGGAAAAACCTACATTTGAACTGATGGCTTCAACAGAATCACCAAAGCTGAACGTATCCTTATTCTTCTCTTCTTCATCAGGGGAGTCGGCCAGCGGGTCCTCGATCTCATCCAGATCCTCAAATCCATCCGGCAACTCTTCCTCATCACCGGTCTCCAGCTCATCGAGATCAATGGAGTCGAGATCGCCGTCAGATGAGAGGAGATCATCGTCCATGGAGTCATTAAATGAGGTGTCTAATGACTGATCGAAGCCTCCCTCGGGGAGATCATCATCGAGATCCCCGGCCTGGGCAAGGATTGAGGCGACATCATCTGACATACCGGCATCATCCTGTCCCATGTCGATGACTGCAGCATCACCATCAAAGTCATCCAGCCCCTCATCATCCAGTTCATCCAGGTTAATATCACCGAAGAGATCGTCATCATCGAGTTCATCATCCGTCTCCCCACTGACGGCACTGATCACACCGGATGAGGAGGCTGCTATTGCCTTCTCCTTATCATCCTTCTTTTTCCTGCCAAAAAGTCCTCCTTCCTTCTTCTTTTCTACCTTCTCCCCTGGCTTTCGTGCCCCGCCGGTGAGCTTCTTGTAGAGATTATAGAATGATGGTGCCTTCTCAGCAAACCTCTCACCAAAACCCGGCCTTTTCTGCGTCCCGGTCTCACCTGATTCTTTTGTGTCTTCCTTCTCTCTCCTCAGGCTCTTCAGGGAGAGAGCCCCGGTGAGAAAGAGCAGGAATATGCCAAAGACTGAGACGATTACTACCAGATAGAGAAATGGCAGATCGATGAAGAGGAGTATTATTCCAACCGCGACAATGCCGAAAAAGAGGAGTATTCTCCGCACTGAATCCTTCATACTATAGTTCCTCCTGTTGAAAGAAGCCCTTCCATGCTGAAGAACATATCAACAACCGGCGGGATTGCCAGGAAGAGCATTCCGGTGATGACAAACATTATTGCAATAAAGGGGTAGGCAATGGTCCGATCTCCACCCACCGCGAGCTGCCCGACTATGACATTGGAGAAACAGATGATCACGAGGATCTGAACCACATAGGCACCGATTAAGGCTTCAGGAAAATCGAGGAACATACCGATCATCCCCCCGCCCATGACACCTCCGATTGCGTCACCTGAGGCAGCCGCCGATGCTGCCTCAAAGCTCATCATCACATTTGTTATGGATTTTGAGAGGGTTACCAGAATCTCATACAGTGCGATGAAGATTGCGCTCATCGCTGCATGCATCGGGATTAAGAGGATCACAAAACCCATGCTTGCAAGTTCCCGCCGTTTTCTCATCAGCACCTGTTCAAGCATCGAGTCTGCAACAACGGTGCCGATTTTTTTTGCATCCCCACCCATCTTTGCGGTATCGCGGAAGATGCTGAAGTATTTATAAATGAAATTACTCCCGCACTCGCCGATGAATCGCTTCCATGAGAGCTCTTCATCGAGCCCGAGGTTCAGTTTGGAGTGGACTGACAGAAGAAGGGGAGAAAGGGTTGGCATTGATTTTTTATCGACCTGTGCGAGTGCCTGCGACATTGTGATTGATTTTCCTCCCATCATCGCTCCGATACCCCGGATGAAGTTTGGAAATTCTTCATCCCGGGCAATGACATTGCTATTGTCAATATATGCCAGGATCGCAAGCGGGGCGAGCATGATGCCAACAAGCATAAAGACAACACCGGCCGGAACACCAATTGCCCAGGTAACGAGCCACGCGATGATCGTCAGCGGGATAATGATCTTCTCCAGTTTCTTGATCATCGCCTGTTCTTTAGAGGACCAGTCTTCAGATTTATAGACGCGATCATCGGTTGGAACCGTCTGAAACATCGTTCCGATACCAAAGAAGGAGATAAGGATCACGATTACATAGGTGATCCTTAGGGTCTCCTCAGCTGAACCCGGCGTATAGATTGCAACCGATATCATGAGTGTGATGGCAATCACAACAGAGGAGAGGAGCATGGCGATGTAGGCATCCGCCCATTTCTTCAGGAGTTCATATCCTGCCTCCTGGTTGCTCCTGAAGATCTCCATTGATGATGATAGTTCGCCATCAAGAAAATCAAGATCGGGTACCCCCGATTCCATTGCATTTCCAAATCGCTGAAGCAGGGTCTTTAAGATGGCATTCTCAACTCTCTCCCCGACGATTGTTATCGCCTGGACATAACTGTATCCAAACCGCTTGACAAAGAACTCGATCTTCTTGATCGCCTTTGCTGATGCGTACTCCTTCTTCTCAGCGGTACTTGCAAAGATCTCGGGGCGTGATGCCTTGGCGATTGCAAGCGAATCCATATATGTGACCATCAGGAGGATATCAGATGCCATCCTGCGGTCATCAAAGACTTTGGTGATCCGTTTGTATATCTTCTGAAAGAGATCTTCAAAGGGGAGTTTTCCCTCATTACTCTCCCGAAGGCGTTCAACAACATCCTCAAACATCTTTCAGTCGCCCCCGATATCGATCTTTAAGAGACCCTGTTTCCTGACTTTTGTCAGCATATTGAAGAGATCATAGTACCGGGTGAATCCTGCCTCATGGAGCTTCTCTAAGATTTTGGCACGTTTATCGATCTCAAGGTAGATGTCGGCTTTTCTTCGCTCAGGTATCCCAAGCATGGTCGCAATTTTATATTCGAGGAGGAAACTGATTCCTTTCGCATTAAAGGTGAAGGTATCGGTCACCGGCTCCCATGAGAACGCCTCAACAAAGGAGAATCCCTGGGTCTCGGGATCATATCCGACAAGCTCGGATATAGAGAGGACCCGCCGTACCGTCTCACCGGTGGGCCGCTTTACCGCACTCTGGATGATAACGAGGTTTAAGCTGTCCACAAAGGTCTTTGGAATGAGGATGGGATCCCCCGTCAGACGTTGGATCAGTTTTTCAACAGTTGATGCGTGAAAGGTGCTCATGACCGGGTGGCCGGTCTGCATTGCACTAAAGGCGACCGACCCCTCGACACCACGGATCTCTCCGACCAGGATCTGGTTTGGTCTCTGCCTGAGGGCTGCCCTGAGGAGATCGAACATTGTCACTTCTCCGCCTTCCCCCTCACCTTTGCCTTTCCCCTTTGCAACCTCCCGTGTCCAGTTGCGGTGGGGGATATTCAGCTCAGGTGTATCTTCAATGGTGACGATCTTATTCTCAGGCGGCAGGAATGCGGTGAGGGCATTCAGGGTGGTGGTCTTTCCGGATGCCGTCTCTCCGGAGACAAAAAGGGACATCCCGTACTCGATGAGAATCCAGAGGTATGCTGCACACATGTAGTCCATACCACCACTCTCGATGATATTTAAGATCGAGAGTGGTTCTCCCATCGCTTTTCGGATGGTGAAGTTGCTCCCATGCCTGCTGATCTCGGTTCCATAGACGATGTTGATACGGGAGCCGTCAAGGAGTGTTGCATCAACGATAGGACTCTTGTAGGTGATCGGACTTTTGATGCGCTCTGCCATCTTCAGCACAAAGAGATCGAGCTCATCGGATTTTTTGAATTCAATGACAGATTTCAATCCTTTGAAGATCTTATGCTCGATGAAGATCGGCCCGACGCCATTGCAGGTGATATCTTCAATATAGCTGTCCTGGAGAAAGGGCTTTAAGACTCCCATGTCGACTTTGTCCCGTATGAGGATATACTCAAGTGCGGTATATTGTGCGGGGGTGACAATTACTTTTCCATCAGCGGTCTGGGGTATCCCCGGGAATTTTCGTGCAACCGAGTCCTTCTTTGTATCTCCAAGATCCTTATGAAGGAAGTCCATGACTTTATCTTTCAGGGATTTTGAGACTTCACTTTCTGCAGATTCAATGAGTGCGGTATCTGTAGAGGTTTTGATGTACGTAATCTCCTTTAAGAGCTTTTTGAGGAGATCGGCTCGTTCTTTTTCGGTAACCGGATCATAATCGAGGGCATCAAGGAGATCAACCAGTTTGCATTCGATTGCGGCATTGAGGTAACCGACACTGTGAAGAAACGAGGGTTCGATCGGGATATAGTATTGCCGGACATCATTTGGATCGGGGAGGATATGAACGAATGTTTCGTTTCCGACAGGGTAGATGACATTGGGGCTCTCCATCTTTTTGAGATCGCCTTTCAGCTCGGAGAGGAAGAGCGGGATGCCATAGACATCGACGGGGAAGATTAAAAGGTATTCAAGGAGGTGTGGGCTCTCACGGACGTACTCCCGGGCATTCTCGGGGAGCATACGGTACAGTGCGGATGACTCCAGATCCCCTTCATAGATCTCTTCAACATCAGCTGTCTGGGGCTGAAAGGGGAGGGTTACGTCTATTGAGAGTGAGGATGCCATACTCTATACTTCTATACTTTTGCTACCGACATTGGGATGATCTTCATGCCATATCCGGGGTGCACTTCAAAGGAGACGAGATTTCCGGTCGTCTTTCGTGCACCCCGCACCTTTCCAACCTCCATCACCATGACGTATTTGTCACCGATGAGCGACTTCTTCATCACCAGGTGGGCATCACAGGTAGAGCGGATCCTAACAAGCGAGTCTTCTTCAAATGCATAGGTGTGGAGTGTGATCAGGATGGTTTTGCCGTTATCGACGAGGGTCTTGCAGTTTGTGAAGAAGGTCATGATCACATCTGTTGATGCGTATTCAGCGAAGAGCGTGAGCGAGTCGATGATGATCACCTCTGCCTTGCTCTTCTGCATATGTGCTACAAGCCTGCCCAGGATGCCCTGCATGTCGGTCTCATCCCAGTCAAATCCGACGACATGGAGTGGGAATACCCTGATGTATCCCCAGGCATAGTAATCCGAGACATCCAGGCTCATCGACTCCATCTGTTTGAGGAAACTCTTGACGGTGCTCTCAGTTGTAAAGAGGTCAACCGTGAATGAATTCTTCATTGCACCCCACATAATCTGCTGGGTGATGACGCTCTTTCCGGTGTCATTCTCGCCTTCGATCAGGGTCATCGAGTAGAGTGGCAGGCCGTCTGCAATCTTTCTGTCAATCTCCGGGTTGCCTGTCGAGAGGATCTCCTTGTCTGATCCCCCAATCAGGTCATTTAAGTATGAGTTGCCGGAGTCCTCGTCATCATCAAATATGGCCATGGTATCACCTCATAGATAGGCGGATGCAGCGGTGCCTGTTGGCGTTGCCACCTTCATCCAGATGGGGGGGCTCAGTTCATCAATCGTTACGCTCATGTTCAGCAGCTCGCCGGGATCGAAGAAACCCGGATTGATGAGATCCGGGGTGATTTCTATCAGTTGCCACTCTTCCCGTGTCTGGGTGCCTGTGCCGGTTGCAAGAAACAGATCCATCTGATCGGGGTTCTCGATCACGGTGGTCCCCTCATTTTTTACCTGAAGATAGAGTGTTGTATTATCTGCCGATATCTGATGACCATCGATCGCAATTGAGGTTCCCGTTCTATCTGTCTGCACTTCTGTCATATCGCGCTGTGCCGTCATGACGACTTCAGCGGTGATCAGGGAGGCTCCGATTAACAGATATGCGACAACAAGCAGAAGAAAAACCCCTACAATCGCTCCGATTATGGTTGCAAATCCCATCTCAAACACCTCCTAGACAACGGTAAAGTCAATACTTCTGCGAACCCCATTCAGGAGGACGATCTGGAAGGTCATCCGATCTCCTTCTGCGACGTTTCCACCATATGCTACGATCTCAAGTGTCTCTCCACGGTCCCAGAGTCCGTTGTTATTGTCATCGTAGAATGTGTATTGCCATTCTCCGGATGCGGGACTTGCTCCTGTTCCGCTGTTGGTGAGCCTCCTGATCTCACCTGTTTTTCCAAGATATATATCAAAGCGGGGGATCAGGCTGTCGCCTATCGGGTTCACACCGGTATTTTTTATCCAGATATAGGCTATACCCGTATCATTTATGACGGTATTGACGATTGCAATGTCGGTCCGCAACCGATCGTCCATCTCATGGGAGCTCGATACGAAGGTCTCGGATGCAAGGTAAATGGAGGGGAAGACGGCGTTGACGAGCACACCCGCTGCTATGATGGCAGTGATAAGAAATATGGCAGTAACGAAGGTCTCCGAACTCATGATGGCTCATCTATAGAGTTGTTGCTCCTGATATAGTATGGTTTGTATAGTGTTATATCTTATCGATCAGGTGTGCCCATTCCTCGCCTGGTTCCTCCTTTGGTAATTTCGGACGTTTTGAATAGCCTTTCTTTGTATCCCGCTCCATCATCACGGTGATCATGTCCCGGTCAAGCGAGGTGTCTTCCGGATCAAGGATCTGGTTTAGGACATAGAGCTCGGATACAAACTCATCTGCCCCGACTTCATGCTCCTCTCCAAGCGAGGCGGGCATGATCCGGGCGATCTCTTTCACCTCGTCTGCCGCCTCTTTTCTGATGTACCCGATGGACTGGTACGAATCGAGCATGATATCCAGCCGGTCATGTCCGTACTTGGTGATGGCTGCTTTTGTCCAGTTAAAGAGCTGATATACCTTATGGAGGCAGAGCTTGCCATCCTCCTCCTGCTTCATCGGAAGGTTTGCCGGGAAACGGGTGTTGGGATCGACTGCCGGCACCCGTGGGAGGGCGTACTCGGCAGGCATCTCCGGGATCTGCTCCTCCTCTTCTTCGATGGGATGCCTGGGTTGCCTGTTTGGTGATGGTTTCTCTATCTCATGGGCAGGCCGCGAGAGGAGCTCTTCCACCTTCGCTTCGAGCTCCTGGATCCGGGTTGCATCCTCCTGGGTCCTCTGTTCAATCTCCTGGATTTTGGCCGCATCTTCGGGGGTGAGCCCTGCAACTATCTCTCCACCCTGTGCAAGGACTGTCAGCGGATTATCGGATTCATTCAGACGCTCACGTATATCGATCAGGAGCTTCTTGATCGACTTCTTCATGAGGTCGACTTCCTGTTCCAGGTTCAGCAGTTTAACCTCGGGATCGTCGGCGGAGGCGGTCGCCAGAATGTTATCGACCTGAGATTGGTTGACTGCCATGTGATAAGTATATTATTTGTGTGATATATAATGGTTTTGCTTAATTCAGAGGAATAGGGGTGTTATGTGCGGGGGATGGGGGAATTCTGGTATGTCGGGGTTCCCTGTGAATAAGTAGACGTGAGAGATGAAGGAAACCTGCTCCTGAAGGAAGGAAACAACCATATGTGGGCTCGGGAGCCTCAGCGTATCTGTCAGGATTTCAAAAAAAGAGAGATTAATGGTGGTTTACCGGAGAATGTTCACTTCTTTAATGTCAGCAGGAGTTGTCCGGACCACAGTTGTCATTGCGCCAACTTCAGGTTGCATCGAGATAGTAAATCTCTGGTCTGCATCGATAGCTTTGCCGTCTGGTGCTCTCACAGTTATCTGGAACTTCTCATTGGGATCAAGAACCAGATCACCTTCGTTGACTATATCATAGATGTTGGTAACTGACCAGTTTCCACGATCTGGATCCCCAATTCCAGTATCGTTTTGCAATGTCAGTATTTCCCTGTAATCCGGTGTTGCCAGCGTCACCCGCATACGAGCCATATCCATTGGCGTATTTCCAGAGGTCAGACCGATGGTGTATGTAATGTTCACTATAGAGCTATTCTCAGTTGAAGTTCCATTGAATCCATACACTTCACCAAGTACTTCGATACTGGAAGATGCCTGTCCCATTCCGGTATGGACGACTGTCTGTGCTTCCTGGGCTGTGAAGAAGCCTGCACCGAGCATCACGTACGAGAATACTGCGGCGACGACGACGAAGGCGATCAGGACGATCGCAGCCTCAAGGCCTGTAAATGCATTTTCATTCTTCTTCATGATAGATCACCTCAGTAGACCTCATATGTTCTGTTCGCAGCCAGTGACAGTGGTGCATAGCGTTTGATTGGGAGCGATGCGCCAACCGGTGGTTTCACTTCAATGGTGAATTCATTGTTTGCTGTTACAACATCGGTATAAGGTTTCCCAACGATAATATCCAGCACATCCCCACGTTCAAGGAATATCTTTGCACCCTTTCCTCCAATATTGGTTCCTTCAGAGTACCATGTCATATTGACGTCATCATTACCAAATTCATGATACTCTTCAGTAGATGATGAAATATAGGTGAACTTACTGGTGTCCATAGGTGCTCCACCTGCCGCAAGAACAACGGTAAATGTCACATTCTCGACATTGTTTTCAGGAGCAGCAGTATCATCTGTCTCTATAACAACCGGCCCCGAAACCTCCATGTTGGCAGTGGCAGTGCCGACTGCGCCATACACAGTCTCCTGGCTCTTCTGGGTTGTGAAGAACCCGGCTCCGAGCATCACATATGAGAAGACCGCAGCGACCACGATGAATGCGATCAGAACAATCGCAGCCTCAAGGCCGGTGAAGCCGTCCTCTTTTCTTTTCAGACTCATTTTAAAAATCACCTTCTTTTCCTTTACAGAATATCAGATTCATTCCTGTGGGGGCGAATCAATATTCATAGTTTTCTAGTGTATTCAATAATATAAATAGATATGTATCATACCTGTCCTGAGGGTTCGTATAGAGGGATTGATAAAGAGGGATACTGGTAGTTGGTAATATAAATGAAAATGAATGTGTCGAGATACTGCAGATGGAGCATCTTCCCCCGACTATCCGGGGGAAGATACACGGGAAAAATCTGGAACAGAGTCGTCCTGCCCATTGGCTCTCTTCTCAAAATATATATGGGGTGATGACATACCAGTAGTATTATTCCATGGATCAAGATGGAATCTATATACAGACTGATATACAGGATGATATACAGGATTGATGGGTGATGACTGATGGATAAGAAAGATGGGATGATCTTCCTCACCGGGATCTTTATTATTATCATTGTCGCTCTCGTCATCAAGCCGATGGCAACCGGCGAGAGCCCGGATCTGAGCATGCCGGAGATCCCCTCACTACCGGGTACTGGAGACGAGCGGGCACCGACACCCGCAGTGCCTCCGACAGCAGTGCCGCTTGGCCAGATCCGGATCCCTCATCCATCCACCGTGGACGGTGCCGGGATAGGATCCCGCCCTGAGCAGGTCTGGGATGGATCACCGATCCAGCTCGGCTATGTCGATCCGGGCACCTATCACCTGACATGGGATGATACCCATCTTCAGGCAAGTGCCCCCATCGATTCAGGGCCCAGAACACCTGAACTTGCAACCTATGCCACCTTCCGTGCAGGAACAGGCGATGGGCTCACATCCGGTACACCCCTGACGACTGAGGTCTTCTTTATACCATTCCCCCGGTGGGAACTCTGGTATACTGTTGAGACATCGGTTGATCCTGCAGACTCCGGAGCTGTGAGAGATGATATGCTGTCAGGGGTAGTCGGATATCCCCGCTTCACCATCACCGTAATGGATGCAGCAGATCCCAGCAGAACGGTTGCCATCATCAGCCCGACTGACGGTGGCATCATCGACAGCAGCCTGTGGGATGATGACAACGATCCCCGCCCATGGAAACATAAATTCTTCGAAGGTGGGCGGAGCTACTACATGATCGTTGAGCGGCGGCTGATCGACTCCTATGCGATTGAGATCAAGGTGCCGGTGGCGTAAACTCATTTGAGAGGCCGATCTCCAGCCCTGCCATCTGCCCAACCACAAGCCGTGCTATCGCCAGATCCTGCACTGCAAGCCCGGTTGAATCGAATATCGTGATGGCATCTGCCGAACTCCGCTGTTTCCGACCAGTCACCACCTCTCCGAGGGTGCCGGCGATCCGGTCTGCTGAATACGCACCCCGGCTGATCGACACATTCACCTCCCCGGAATGGATCGCCTGCTTGTAATCATCCACAAAGACCTCGGCACGGGCCAGCAGGGCGGGGTCGAGCTCCTGCTTGCCGGGGGCATCGGCTCCGATGGCATTGATATGCGTTCCCGGTTGAATCCACTCTGATCTGATCAGCGGCTCCCGTGATGGCGTGGTGGTGATGAGGAGATCGCAGTCACAGGCTTCCCTGATCGACCCGACAGCTGAGATGGGGAACCCGGTATCTGTACCCGCATATGCACCGGCAAACCGATCGGCATGCCCCTCCCTCCTGCTCCATACGATCACCTCTCTGACATCGCACTCTGCTCCGATTGCATTCAGCTGGGCATCTGCCTGCCGCCCGCTCCCGACAAGCCCAATCGTCAGCGGCTTCTTCTCTGCAAGGTATTTTGCTGCCACTGCACCCGCTGCCCCTGTTCTCATATCGGTGAGGGCGGTTGCATCAATTAAGGCTGTCTGTATCCCGGTAGCGGGATCAATAAGAATAATTGTTGCCATCACCGTCGGCAGGCCGCGAGCAGGGTTGCCGGGGTGGACATTCACGATCTTCACACCGGCAAGATTCATCCCCGGAATTGACGCAGGCATCGTTCTGAAATCACCCTCCGGGAAGGTGATATAGATCTTTGGCGGCATCCGGACATTCCCACGTCCATGCTCGGCAAAGACCTCTTCAATTGCCGAGTTCACTTCCTGGTAAGTGAGGCTCCCGCTGGCATCGGGATAGTATTTCATAGATGAATGATGAAGGGAGGGAGTATTTTGGTCTGCCGGTTGTGGGAGGGGGAGGAATTATTTCCAATTAGTACCCTCTTTTGCGTAATCCTCTCCTCCTCACCATCACCTTTTACCTTCTCCGGATCGAATACATCCCCATGCCTCCGCGATTCCGGTACTACCGCCCGGACTTTTCCCCGTCTCCGGTTGATGTCATCCATATCGATCTCACCTTCTCTATCTCGGATACCGAGACCCGCGTCCTCGCAGAAACCCTCTTCAGGACACGGTCCATTCCCATCCGTTCCCTCCGCCTCAATGCAAAGGGACTTGAGATCCACTCCCTCTCATGCAGGGGTATCTGGTGTGAATACACGGTTGAAGATGATGGAATCCGTATCTCATTTGGCGATGACATCCCGCCCGAGACCGAGTTTGTCATTCGGAGCGAGACGATCTGCCACCCGTCCCACACGCTCCTCGAAGGCCTCTACTATGATGAAACTCCGAAGGGTGCACCGCCCACCCAGATCACCCAGTGCCAGCAGTGGGGATTTGAGCGTCTGGTGCCCTGTATCGATGAGATGACTGCCAAATGCACATACCGGACAACCATCATCGCCGACTCACGGTATACGCATATGATCTCAAATGGCGATATCGCGATCCCCCGCCACCGCCTTGCCAAAGGTCATCCATTCTCATACGCTTCACGGTTCCTGCATCCGCACTCTGCCGCGGAGGAGCGGGACTCAATCACCTATGAGAATACCACGACACCGATGGCGCCCTACCTCTTCTTCCTGTGTGTCGGCACCTATGACTCCTTCCAGCGGAGATTTGAGTACCCGTCCGGCACATCCTTCCTCCTCGAACTCCTCTGCCCTCCGGGATCCGATCAGATACGGGCTGAACAGGCACTTGATATCCTTGAAGATGCCATCCTCTGGGTTTATCTCTTCACCGGCCCTCACTGTTACGAGCAGGTTGAAATCAGGCATGAGATCTACCGGCTCCATAATAAAGCGGTCAAGCTCAGAAAATGCGGGGCAGATGACGAGGATCTCCTGCGGATCACCCGCCGGATGGCGCTTCTGGATCAGGAGCTCGTCGGCGGCTACATCTATACCGGTTCCGTATACCGGGAGATCGGGATACAGAACTCCAACTTTGGTGGAATGGAAAATGTCGGCAATACCACCATCTCGACAAACCGCCTGATGCCATTTGCCGGGATGACCGACTCAGGCTTTGAGTACCTGATGCGGGTCAAACTGCATGAGTACTATCATAATTTGAATGGTTCCGAAGTCACCGGGGAGACACCATTTGAGATATGGCTGAACGAAGCCGTCACCGTCCATATTGAACAGCAGTACCATGCCTTCCACTTCGGTGAGGAGTACAGCCGCCTCCAGATGATCCTCTCCCTCCTTGACCCGGCGGATGGAACCTTTGCACGGGATACCGGGGCAGCGGCGATGCCGATAGAGCCGGACGGCTTCAATGATCCAAATGACCTGATCACCTCGGTTACCTATGTGAAGGCGCCTGAATTTGTCAGAATGGTCGAATTGATCCTCGGAAAAGAGCCATTTGTCTGGGCACTCTCGCTGTATCACAGGAAGTTCGCTCATGCCAATGCCAGCCGGGATGACTGGATCAGCCTGATGGGATCCATCGCCGGGATGGATCTTGGCCCAATGGCAGAAGGGTGGCTGAAGCGATCAGGCTTCCCCACAGTCACCGTTTATCCATCATATCATCCCAATGACCGCAGCTGTACTGTCCGCCTCCTTCAGTCCGGTGGTGATCCTCCCTGGTGTTTCCCCTTCAGACTTGCCCTGATGAAGGCTGATGGCACAAAAATCGTTTCAAAATGCCATCTGGTTCAACATGCAGAGGAGGAGATCATCTTTGAAGATGTCGATAGTCCCGACTATTACTCACTGAACCGCGGCCACTCCTTCTACGGACTCCTTGATTATCATCCGGATGAGGCTCTCCTGTACCTTCAGGCTCGGACCGATCCGGATATTGCAGGACGTTTTCTTGCCTTCCATTCGCTCTCGTCACAAGAGATCCTCCACCTCATGCAGGATCCGGGAGCAGCACCCTCTCCAGACTTCATCGCCCTGTACATTGATCTCCTCTCGGATCCCGAACTGATGGAGGGGGCCGGTGCTCAGATCCTGACAATCTTTGAGGATGCAGGCGATCCTGCCTATGCCCATCACTACCTCGCTGCCTATCATGCACGGCGCAGCTTAGAACTGGCAATTGCAACGTCACATGCCCCGACTCTTCTGGCACTGTACCGGGCATACCACCAGACAGATCATACATGGGACTCAATCGGGGGCCTTGCCGTCTTCATCAGGAACCGCCAGGTGAAAAACCTCTGTCTGCGCCTCCTCGCCCGGCTCGACACCCCTGAGATCCATGAACTGATCAAAACCCAGTTCCGGAATACTCCTGTTGCCACCGATCGGATGCATGCATTCTCTCTCCTGATCGCCTCGACTGACCCGGAGCGACTGGAATTATTCCGGGAAATGATGGATTGCGCAAGAAAGGACCCGGTTGTCTGGGAGCAATTCCTGGCTGCAACAGCAGGATCGGATGCCGATGATCTGGTCTCTCTTCTCAGGGAGATAGAGGAGTCCGGCTATCTCAGGATAGAGCAGGCAAACGATCAGAGGGCGTTCTATGGAAGGTTTGCCAGGAACAGGAAGATATCTATTGAGACAGAAGAAGGAAGATCATTCTTAGAAGATGCCCTCCTACGCCTGATGGATGTCAATGAATATACAACAACCGGGCTTCTTACCACCTTCTCGCATATTGACCGGATGGATGAAACAACTCATATCCCACTTATGGATATCCTTGCCAACCTCCTGAAACGGGCATCCTCCCCTACAATCCAACAATCACTGAAACGGATCATCCTTGGGAATCCGACCGCACTTGCCACCTATCAATCACTGAAGGGTCCGGTTCCTGATCTGGCTCTTTAACACCATCATGGTGACCTGCTGTCGGGGTGATTCACTCCATGCTTACTTTATATGCTCACATCATTTTCAAAAAGCGCATGACCTGAAATTTCTTCTTTTTTTTATCGATGTCAAAATTGAGCTTTTTCAAATTTATTCGATTTTGAATGCTTATTTTAAGATTAGCTATTGTAAAACTCAAATTAGTCAATTTTGGACAAAATATACTCTCTGGTTTCGTAATTGACTGATTATATCCGTTTTTCTTATGAGTAATCTTTATATATTGAATTTTGAAACCTATTAGTATCCAAGAGGGAGATTAAAAGAGCCATGACCCAGACAATGCAGATCCCAAAAGAACTGTCCGACAGAGAGATCATGAACCGTTTCAAAGAAGAGAACATGTGGGGTCTCTGCACGGCAATTGATCTGAAGAATTGCAACCCGGAGACTATCCGTGACCCGCAGAAACTCCACCAGTTTGTTGTAGAGGTCTGTGATCTCATTGATATGAGGCGCTTCGGTGAACCAGTTATTGTGAACTTCGGTCCAAATGAGCGGGTTGCCGGATATTCATTAGTTCAGCTGATTGAGACCTCCTGTATCACCGGGCACTTTGCCAATGATACAAACGGTGCATACCTTGACATCTTCAGCTGCAAGGAATACCCGCCGCAGATCACAGCTGAATTCTGTAAGAAATTCTTTGGCGCAGAGGAGATCAAAACAACGGTCTTCTTCCGCTCCATCTGAATCTTCAAACACCTTTATTTTCAACCCCTCCCAATCCTGATTGTGGATATACCAAAAGAGTATCCCTTGATCGGGATTGTCATTCCATTTCTGCTCATTCTGATCTATGTTGCCCTCTCTTCGATATTCCTGCCCTCACTTCTCCTTCTCACATTACTATCGCTGGTTCTTGCCTATCTTGCAACTCCGATCGGCAGATGGATCATCCCGGTTGCCATAGTCGCCGGGCTTCCCTGGTGGTATGCCGGTCTCACCGTCCTGATCCTGGATACAGTCGGAGCCCTGTTTATGGCGTGGAATTTCCAGCATCTCTTTGCTATTCCACGAATTGGGGCATATATGGAACGGCTCATCTCGGATGTTGAAGCCCTGATTGCTGAAAAACCATGGATGGAGCGGTTTACTGCACTCACGCTCCTCCTCTATGTGACGCTCCCGATACAGGGTGCGGGATCCCTGATGGGATCGGCAATCGGGAGGCTGATTGGGATCGACCCCTGGAAAGTCTTCTGGATTATGGTTCTCGGATCAGGAATCGGGTCATTTGGGATGGCATTTGGGTCCGATGCACTCAGGATCTTTTTGATCGGAAATATTGCTGTAGGCACTACAATTATTCTCATCATGCTCTTCTCCGCCGTCTTCACCTATCTCTCATACCGGGCACTCCGGCGGCGGAGATTATGAGATCCCAAACATCGCAAGTGTTGTGTTCCGGGGATCGATATCAGCCCAGTCCCACCCAAGTCCTTCAAGAATTCGTGAAATCGGCCCTTTCAGCGTCTTCTCAAGCATCGTCTCCCAGTCGATGACAAACTCCGGTGGTACCTGATCGGCATATTCAAAACAGAGGACATCGGTCTTTGGATAGGTGCTTGTGACATTTTTAATATAGACCCGCTTTGGCTTGCTGCCCTTCTTAAAATCTGTCTTCAGATAGGTATTCGAATATATCGCACCTCTGATATGGGCATCTTTTGTGTCATAATCTTCAAGATGCTTCCCGATGCCGCCAGGAATCCCTGCATCCTCAAGTGAACAGCGACCTGCAAGATAGTGTCTGATCACTTCGCCGAGGTACTCTTTCACTGCATTGAACTCTGCACCCTGGAGGATCATCTCCATCACGGTCTTCTGGACGATTTTTGTTATGTGTGGGGAATCAGATCTCCGCATCTCAAAGCCGACGATATCGATCTGATCAACCATAGCCCCTTCCTTCCAGATGAGATGGCCTGCATATCGCTTCTTCCTGCCTGCCTGGAAGAACCGGCGATAGACTTTTTCGAACTTGATTGAGAAGTAATGGGTATCTGCATTCAGCACCTCCTCTGCAAAAGCACGGAAACTCTCATTCAGTTCTTCCTCGATATCACGGGCGATCGCAATTGTCTGTTCCAGATCAGATGGCGGTAGTTCGACAAAGCAGGAATCGGTATCGCCGTACAGGACAAAATATCCTTTCCGATCAATAATATCCCGTGTATGCTGGATGATCGCCCGTCCGACAGAGGTGACAGCTGATCCGATCTCGCGATCATAGAGGCGGAACCGGGCATACCCCGAGACGCCATAGTAGGTGTTCATGATCACCTTCAGGACATTCTGCTGGAGATCATAGAGGATGTACTCATCAGATCCATATTCGAAGGTGTTCCTGATCCGTTTCTTCTCATCCCGCTCGGTGAGCAGTTCCGAGATGATACTCCGGGTAAGGCCATCCGGCGAACGCTTAAACCGGATCCCATTTGGAGCCTTGATCTCACCAGAGGGATCTTTCGTCTCGGGGGAGGCATTCAGGGTCATCATCGCCATTGGGTAGAGGGATTTCAGATCCAGCACCACCACATTCTCCCGTACCCCTGTCGCAGGTTCAAAGACTGTTGCCCCTTCAAACTCATCCCCGGCGGCATTCCCCTTCGAGGGCAGGACGAAAGTGCCAGCAGCTTTTCTCAGGATATAGATATCAATGACATTTGAGGAGTTCAGGGTCCGATCGAGTGGACAGCCGACATAGCGCGCAATCTCCTGGTAGAACCGGACAATCGTGTTCTTTGCATCGATCCCGACACAGAGTTCCACATCCTTGTAATTGTACTCAATCAGCTTCACCGGATCCATCTTCCAGAGATCAAAGACAGTTCCTGTGTACCTGACTTTCCGCTCTCCGAGTTCATCCTCTGCAATTGCATCAAGCCGGTATGACTCCTTCTGTGACCCCTGCATCTTCTTGTATGCAGTCAGGAGATCGAAGACGACACGTCCGCGGATCGCATTCCGATCGGTCTGGCCCGGGAGGCGGGAGAGATCGGTCGGGTTCAGCCCGAGTGTTGCCATCCTCCGTGTAATATAGGGGATATCAAAGTCGAGCACATTCCAACCGCTGATGATATCCGGGTTTGTATCCCTTATATATGCAGTAAAGGCGGTGAGCATCGATCTCTCGTCAGTATAGGAGCAGATCGTATGCATCGCATCAGAGAAGCAGCCATTTGTGTACCCGCCGTTTCGCACTTCCCCCTCAGGTGATGTTTTCGCATCCGGTGATGCCAGGAGGAAGGTCGTGTACCGGGTATCAAAGGAGTCATAGCAGGTGATACAGAAGATCGGCTGCTTTTCCGGCTCGGGAAAACCATCGGAATCATCGCATTCGATATCGAGGAAAGAGACACGGGTAGGCGCATCAACATCGGCGGGAATAACCTCGGTATACTCTACGGTATTTCCCGCAACCCGCACCCCGCCTGTCACATTGCAGTCGATCATGAACCGTGTGGCAAAGGGGATGTCGGCCTCAAAATGGTGATAGCGTTCACGGACATCACGGACATCTCCCGGCCGCCTCGTATAGAGCCGGACGACCTCTTCGCCCTTGATGGTTTTTGAATGGATATCCGAGACTTCGACAGTGTCAGGATGGTTCTCCCGTGCTGCTTCACCGGCCGGGACGTAGAAATACGGCCGGAACCCGGCAACATCCACCACAATGGCTGATCCATCCCTCTTTCGCCCGAAGATATGGATCAGGGGGCCGCCCGGGGCATTGCTATATTCAACCTGGATGACTGTTATCTCAAGATCAGACATCAAGCCTCCGGCAGAGGGATTCCAGGAATGTTCCTGCCTCATCGAGATGCTCCCTTTCCCATGCATCGAGGGTCCAGTCAGGGATCACCTTCGCACCATTTGAAGATACCTGAGCAGGAACACCCATCGCACAGTCGGAATATCCGTATTCACCATCAAGGGAGAGGGCAACGGTTATTGTCTCACTCTTCTCCCCCTTCAACATCTGTACAAGATCGATGATATGTGATGCAGGTCCAAATGCGGTTCCACCTTTTCCTGAGATAACTTCCATGCTTGCGCCCCGTAGTTCTGCGAGTATCTCCTCCCGCTCTACACGCGGCATCTCCCTACCCAGGTGAGAGAAGAGAGGTACCTGGTGTTCGCCATGCTCTCCCATTACCAACGCAGGTCCATCAATCCCGCGCCCTGCAAGCGCAACCTTAAACCGCCGTGAATCAAGTTGCCCGCCAAACCCGATGCAGTCCTCCTTCGGCATCCCGAGCTTCTTCTGGAAATAGTAGCAGAAAACATCCATCGGATTTGAGACAACAATCAGTTTCCCGCCAAATCCTTCAAGATGCTGTATGCATGCCTCGGCAACAGGAAGGTTTGCATCAAAGAGATCCGCTCTCGTCTTAATCGATGGATTGCGGGGTGATCCTGCTGCAAAGATGCAGATATCTGCATCACGTATCCTGTCATTTTCTGTTGAGATCGGTATATCTGTATTCGTATGGAGGAGATCGAGGGCCTGGGCGCGGAGGAGTGGCTTATAGACATCTGCCAGAATCAACTCATCGATAACACCGAGGGTGGTAGCTGCAAAGGCGCATTCTCCCCCGATTCGCCCGACGCCAAGCACTGCAAGGGTTGTCATAATACTGGTACTATGGGGTATGCTCATTATTAAACAGCACCAATTCCCTCTGGATGATTACATTACGAAAGGATCAGGTCTCTGTCGGGGGGGTCGATCTCGATAACCATCTTATTCTGGCAGCCGGTATCCTTGGAACAACCGGAGCGTCCCTCTCACGGATGCGCCGTCTGGGTGCCGGTGGTGTGGTTACCAAATCCATTGGTCCGGTGCCAAAAGAGGGGCATGCAGGACCCTGCCTGATCCCGCTTGCGGGCGGTCTCATCAATGCGATGGGGCTTCCAAACCCTTCAAAGAAGTTCATCCCTGAACTGGCGGGTCTTTCGGGAGAACCTGTGATTGTCAGCATATTCGGGGGAACACCCGCTGAGTTTGGTGAGGTCGCCTCCTGGTTTGACGGAATCGCAGCCGGATATGAACTGAACCTCTCCTGCCCCCACGCAGAGGGGTACGGTGCTGCGATCGGATCGGATCCCGAGATGGTCTATGCATGCACCGGGGAGGTGGCGGCATTTGGAAGGCCGACATGGGTGAAACTGACCCCGAATGTTACTGATATCGGTGCCATCGGGCAGGCTGCAGAAGAGGGGGGGGCGACTGCCCTTGTTGCAATCAATACCCTCCGGGCGATGCGGATCGCAATCGATCTCAGGCGCCCCGTGCTTGGAAACCGGTTCGGAGGGCTTTCGGGCCCGATGATCTTCCCGATTGCGCTTCGATGTGTCTATGATCTCTATGATGCCTGTTCGATCCCGATCATCGGGTGCGGCGGTGTCTGCTCTGCTGCGGATGTCATTGAGATGATGATGGCGGGTGCATCAGCTGTTCAGATCGGATCCGCCGTCTATGATGACAGCTCAATCTTTGGAAGCATCGCAGATGAACTCTACTCGCCAGATGGAGTTCCTGCCGCCGAAATAGTGGGGTGTGCTCATGCGTGATGGGATGCCGGTTGTGGTGAGGGTCAGAGAGGTCATCGACGAGACTCCTACCGTAAAAACACTCCGTTTTGGTCGTGAATTTTCGACCAGGCCGGGCCAGTTCTGCATGGTCTGGGCACCCGGCGTCGATGAAGTGCCGATGGGTTTCTCGTCGCCTGATGCGATCACCGTCCAGAGGGTGGGGGAGGCGACAGCGGCGCTCACCTCGCTTACACCCGGAGAGATGATCGGCATCCGTGGACCGTTTGGAAACGGCTTCACCCCGGAGGGGCGGGTACTTGCGATTGCCGGAGGTGTCGGCGTCGCCCCCCTCTATCCGCTGGCACGGGAAGGTTCTGTGGATACCTTCATCTTCGGAGCACGGACGGAAGCAGAACTCCTCTTTGCCCGTGAGCTTATGGCTCTAACCGATCTCAGAATTGCAACAGATGACGGGACCACCGGGTACCATGGGTTTGTCACCGGGGTGCTGGACGAGCAGATCGATCTCCTCTCCTATGATACCATATGCGTCTGCGGACCCGAGATGATGATGAAAGGCATTCTTAATCGGCTTTCAGATGCAGGGATTGCAGATCGCGGGCAGTTCTCGCTCCACCGGTACATGAAATGCGGTGTCGGGGTCTGCGGGTCATGTGCAATCGATCCGGACGGTCTCTGTGTCTGCCGGGATGGCCCGGTCTTCACCGGAGATCTGATCATTGACTCAGAATTTGGAACCTACGCACGGGATGCAAGCGGGCAGAGAAAACAGGTCTGAACTTATTTTGACCCGTTTATTGCTTTTAGATCTCCAAAATCATTTATATTCGTGAAGGATTGCAGGTTCGGGTCCACCTCTCGAATCTCCTGAATCGGAATAAATTTTGTATTGATATTCCTGATCATAGCCCTGAGGGAGTACGAGGTATGGGTGGCGATATAGCTCTTCAGGGAATCCTTTCGATAGACGGCATGCAGGGGTTCGTACATCTCTTCATTCCAGTAGGGAACTGCGGCATCTGCATCTTTTATTGAAGTGAAGAGTAACTCGACAACCTCAGATCGAATACAGGGCATATCGCAGGCAGTAATAAAAATCAGATCGCCTTCTGCCTCGTCGACACCTGCAATGATCCCGCCCAGTGGTCCGATGCCGCGAACCGAATCGCTACAGGTCCTGATACCGGGAATATCCTGGAAACGGCTGCACTGCTCCTCATCCCGGGCGACGATGATGATCTCGTCAGTAGCCTGAGAAAGAGCGGCGATCAGATGGGAGAGGAAGGATTTCCCTCCGTAGGTGAAGAAATACTTCTCCATTCCTCCCGATCGTCGTGCCTCACCGCCAACAAGGATCAATGCAGTTCTCTTCTCAGTCATGGTGAATAACAGGATTATTTGATTTTCTCAAATTTATGGGTGTTCTTTTGTCTCCGGCTTTCAAGCCTGAGAAGGTCTTCCTTGATTCTGATATCCGGTGTAAACCCCCCGATATCCGTCTCACCAACAACACGGTGACAGGGGATCACAAGCGGTGTCGGATTCCTCCTGAGCGCTCCTCCGACAACCCGTGGATGGGTGTCTGCTGCGTGTGCCACCTCACCATAGGTCATCGTCTTCCCATAGGGAATACCTCTTACAACCCGGTAGATAGCCGCAGATTTCGATCCCCCCTCATCTGCCGGGGACCGGAGTTCCGAGAGATCAGTTATTCTCCCCGCGAGGTATTCAGTGATCGCCGGATGAAGCCCGCCATCTCCATCAGAATGACCAAACCAGACCCGATAGATATACTCATCATCCCAGGCAACCGAGACCGGCCAGAGGCCGAACCTGCCTGTTCCTTCCCTCATCACCATCGGGAGAGCACCCCCGGCAGGATATCGGCGGTGATGACCTCCATCTCTTCCTGCATCCAGGGTGGAAGGCCGCTTTTGACCTCGGGCTCAAGAAACCTGCTGTCGCCGAGAATGAGCACCCCGCGATCATCCGGCGTCCTGAGCACCCGGCCGAGCGCCTGGGCTGCCTTATTGATGGCTGGAAGTGTATAGGCTATGAACTCCCCGTCTTTTCCAAACTTCCGCTTGAAGTACTGGATACACATTGCCCTTACCTGGGTATAGGGGGCGAGCGGGAGGCCGACAACCATCGCACCCGAGAGGAGTTCGCCCCGGTAATCAAGCCCCTCACTCCATTTGCCGCCACAGACCGCAAAGAGGATGCCCGATCGCTTCCTGGAGGGGAGGCTCAGGAACTCGGTGAGCATCGCAGTCGCCTCACCTGCATCACGTGGTTCGACAAAGACCTTCTTCTTACTGATAGCGCACCGATCTGCATATTCACTCATGATCTGGTACGAAGGGAAGTAGACCGCAAGGTTGCCTTTTATCCCCGCAAAGGCCGTGATCGTCTGTACTGTCCGCTTGATATTGCCTGCATCCTGCCTCATCCTGAAGGCGGTCGTGATGTCGCCTGATGCGAGGAGGAGGCGGTTCTTCTTTGGAAATGCATTTGGTATCGAGAGGGTGGCAACATCCATATCCTCAAAATAATATTGCCTGAAGCTGTTAATCGGTGAGAGTGTTCCGCTGATGAAGATACATGCATAATGAGATGCAACAATATTCCGGAGCTTTCCTGCGGGATCGATATTCCTGACCTCAAGGATCACCGAGTCCTCCTCTTTCCGGTAGACGGTCAGGTATGCCGGATCGGTTGCCGAGCAATGGATCCGGTAGAGGAACTCACAGAGCCGTTCGATGGATGTCTCCTTAAACTCCCCTTTCTGAAGGCTCCTTTCACGGACCGTGTCACTGATTGCAATGATATCCTCGACAATTGCTGCCATCGACGGGTAAAGGGAGCCTTTTGTCAGAATCCTATCAAAGATTGCCGGGTCAAACCAGTCCTCGGTCTCATTTGAGCGGCGGAGACCGTCCATGAAGTCATGAATCCTCGGCAGCACATGCCTGACGGCTTCAGCCCCCTTCACCTTCGACTTGAGAGAAGAGAGTTCATGGGATGCCTGCTGGATGTCCCGCTCCTGGAGGGAGACACTCTGGATCCCCTGTACCACATCCCCGACATTATGCCCTTCATCCACGAGCAGGATGATATCCTTGGGTTCGACATTCAGCGAGATGAGCAGCTGCTCCCTGATATCGTCATTGAAGAGGTGGTGGTAGTTGACGATGACGACATCCGCATGTTTTGCCGAGGTCATCATCAGGTCATAGGGGCAGAGGCTGCCGGCATAGGTATGGAGGTTATCGGGATTCACAACACTCAACGCAGCCTTCTCTGCTTTTCTCCGGATCTCCTGTGATGGCACCAGCCTGAACCCCTCATCCCCCTCCAGAAAGACCCTGCTATTGACGAAATACGGGCAGATGAGCGGGTGATCACGATCCTGGCGCTTGATCTGCCGGAGGATCTCGGGATCTTTTGCAGGCACAAGCGATCCCTTTATCGCCCGCTCCCGCATCAGGGCACTGGTGAAATTCTTCACCCCCTCGCATTGCCGGTACACATCCCCGGCACCGCCGAGCGGGCACATGCTCCGTTTCCCAATCAGGTAGGTGAACTTCAGCCCCGGCTTCTTCTGCCTTATCAGATCAAGTTCCCTGATGAAGGTATTCAGCTGGCTGATCGTCCTGACAGCAACAAGAATGGTTCTTCCTTTCGATTCGGCGAGGAGGGCGGAGATAACACTTGATTTCCCGCTCCCGGTTGGCGCATCGATCAGAAGTGTGCCGCCTTTTCTGGCAGTCTCTGCTGCGGCATTCAGCATCTTCTCCTGATGGGGGCGGTAGCGGGTATAGGGAAACCAGTCGTCAATAGAGCTCATATAATTCTTGTGTTTTGTGGAATGTTGGCTATCATGTTGTTCAGAATCATTGGTTAGCAGATTATAAATCGGTGATGTTTCACCATCACCCTTTCCTCTCTGCTCATCATTTAGAGGCAGTATGCATAGCTTAAATCCATGGATTTTCCATCAGCTGTTGTGATCGCATCCGCCTACCGCATCATCCTTCTGGCATGACATCAAAATCCCTCCTCTCTGTTGTTTCTCAAAGGTAATGGATCGGTTTAATCCTGCCAGGAGACGAATATAGAACTATGGCGATCCACCCGATAGACTTCCGTTACGGCACAACCGAGATGCGCCGTATCTGGAGCGAAGAGGCGAGATTTAATGCAATCATCAGGGCTGAAGTGGCACTTGCAGCAGCAGAGGCCGAGATCGGCCTCATCCCGATGGAATCAGCAGAGGCGATCGCTGCTGCGGCACCGAAGGCATCGCTCCGCCGGGCAAATGAGATTGAAGCCGAGATCCACCACGATATGATGGCTGTTGTGAAGGCTCTTGCCGAGGTATCCGGTCCCGCAGGGCGCTGGGTGCATTACGGGGCGACCTCGAATGATATCCTTGATACGGCAACCGCTCTGCAGATCAAAGATGCACTTGACTGTATCGAAGAGAAGCTGAAGATACTGCTCAGGGTTCTCATCGAGCGAAGTACTGCCACCAAGATGCTCGTCTGTGCAGGCAGAACACATGGCCAGATCGGTGTTCCAACAACATACGGGCTCCGCTTTGCTATCTGGGCGAGTGAGATCGGCCGCCATATTGTCAGGCTCCGCGAGATGCGTCCACGGGTTGTTGTCGGGCAGATGACCGGCGCGGTGGGGACACAGGCGGCCTTTGGCGAGGACGGGATGGAAGTGCAGGCGGCGATGATGCGCCACCTTGGCATCGGCTCTGTTGATGTCTCAAATCAGGTGGTTTCACGTGATCGATATGCGGAATACTTCTTCCTCCTCGCAAACATTGCAACCACCCTTGATAAGATCGGAATCGAGATCCGCTCGCTTCAGCGGACAGAGATCGCCGAGGTTGAAGAGGCATTTGCCAAAAAGCAGGTTGGATCCAGCACGATGCCTCATAAGAGAAACCCGATTAAGAGCGAACAGGTCGGAGGCCTTGCCAGGGTGATCAGATCTGCAGTTGAGCCTGCACTTCTGAATAATACCCTCTGGGATGAGCGGGATCTGACCAACTCTTCATGTGAACGGGTGATCTTTCCCGAGGCAACCATCCTCTGCGACCACTGCCTGAAGGTGATGGCACAGACACTTGAAGGTCTTATCATCAAAGAAGAGAATGTGGCAAAGAACCTTGATCTGCTCCATGGCATCAACCTTGCCGAGTCAGTGATGATCGAACTTACCCGGCGCGGGATGGATCGGCAGACAGCACATGAGGTGATCAGGGCAAACAGCATGAAGGCGCTTGAAGAGAAACGACCGCTTGCAGAGATCCTCTCGGAGATACCCGATGTGACAAAACTGATCTCCTCCGCAGAGATCGAAGATGCACTCCTGTCGAAACGCTATATCGGCACCTCGGTCCAGCAGGTGGAGCGGATGATCAAGAAACTCGCACCGCTCACCTCATAATCTCTCCTTTTTTCTGCAATCTACAGATCAGGCCGGAAATGATCTCCCTTCCGCCGGATCCACTGCCGGACGCGAGATATGCATCTGCACGATCTCCCACCGGTGGCCTGTGCCCCGCAGTACCATCGTAAAGCGGCAGGGGCTTTCTCTTCCATCTGCTGTGAAGCTGATATCTCCCATCACCCATCCGATCGTCCCTTCAGCTTTTATGGTGCAGTTCGCCATTCTGACAGAGAACCTCTCCACCCCATCAAAATCGCGGCTGAGCTGTCTCTCCATCTCTTCCCTGCCTCTGACAACCTCATCCGCACCAGTTCCAAACCCCATCATGTCAAGCGCAGTGATTGCGAGGATCCCCATACGATCCTTCTGTGAGTAGAGATCACAAAAATGATCGAGCACCCCCTGTATCTGATCTTCTGTCTGTCTGCTGAGCATTGAAAACTATTGGTGATATGGGTTGATAAGGGAGGATGGTGGGCCGGGGTGGAAGAAAAGAAGGATTGGGATAGCCTCGTCACTCTCATCTAATCATTCGAAAGCGCATCAATCGGATTCATCTGGGCTGCACGGTGTGCAGGGTATACTCCTGCTGCAATGCAGATGACGGTTCCGATGCACATCCCATAGATGACTGTGAAGACGGTGTTGACTGTCATCATATACTTGATATCCTGCATAATCAACAGGATGAGAAGCCCGCCGCCAATAAGGCTGATTACCCCTCCGCAGACCGATCCGATCAGGCCAAGTATCGTTGCTTCATAGAGGAACATCTTGCTGATATCGCTCTTCTGGGTACCGATACTCCGGAGAATCCCGATCTCCTTGATCCGCTCGTTCACCGAGATGAGCATCACATTCAGGATGCTGACAGCGGCAACAACCAGTGATATTCCGCCTATTGCCATGACAAAGAGGGATATCTGACCGATGGCGTCCTGAATTGATGAGATCATCGCCCTGAAGTCCATGATAGTGACGACATCCTCACGCCGGTTCAGCCGGGCATCGATCTGATCCTTGATGCGGTCAATATCATCCAGGTTTTCAACCATGATCACCACCTGATCGTATTTTCCCTTTCCTCCGTATTGTGCCTCATACCACCGCCCGGATGCAATGATCGCATTGTCAGTCTGGATGCCACCTGAGAAACCGGTGTCTTCAAGGATTCCAACAACCCTCACCCGCTGTTCACGGTTACCGATACCGATGGTAATGAAGTTCCCCTCCTTAAGATCATACTGGCGGGCAAGACTCTGGCCGATCATCACACCTTCGGTTCCCGAAACATATCTCCCTGAGACAAGAGTGGTTATCGGAGCGAGATCTGTTGGATCTACTCCGTAGATAGAGGCGTATCGGCTTTTATCCCCGACTTTGATCTGGTCATAGGTATTGTAGAAGGCGATCGTTGGATTCCGTCCTGCGATCAGTTTGATCTGCCTGATATCATTCTCATCAATCCCTGACTTCTCGTCTCCGATTGAGGGCCCTGCCGGGGTGATGATGATACTATTGCCCATATCCATCAGCTCATCAGAAACGGACTGCTCAAGGGCGCCGCCGAGCAGCCCCATCGAGGTGATTGCGACAACACCGATGATGATACCGAGTGCTGCAAGGATTGACCTGAAGAGATGGAGCCTGACATTTCTCTTCGCCAGCTCAAATGTCATTCCGAGGTGAATCACTGGATCACCCCGTCCCGGATGGTGATGATTCGATCTGCAAAGGATGCAATCTCATCTGAGTGGGTGACCATCACGATTGTCTTCCCCTGCCCGTTCAGATCGGTCAGTATGTCCATGATCTGCTGCCCGGTCTTTGAGTCGAGGTTACCGGTTGGTTCATCGCAGAGGAGAATTCGTGGATCATTTGCCAGAGCCCTGGCAATGGCAACCCGCTGCTGCTGACCCCCGGAGAGTTGATTGGGTGTGTGGTGGATGTGGCCTCCATCAAGCCCGACCAGTTTTAAGAGATCTGCTGGCTTTCCGGTGGTATCCCGTGCACCGGTCTTCAGGATAAGCGGATACTCGACATTCTCAAACGCTGTCAGGAGCGGGATTAAGTTGAATTTCTGGAAGATGAAACCGATTGCATCCCGGCGCAGGTCAGTCAGCTCATAATCTGAGAGTTCACGGGTATTCTTTCCTTCAATATAGAGGTCGCCGCTTGTCGGCTGGTCAAGGCAGCCGATCTGGTTTAAAAGGGTTGTCTTCCCTGATCCGGATGCTCCCATTATTGCCACAAACTCCCCAACGCCGATATCGAGGGTGACACCATTCAGTGCGTACACATCCCCGGCCTCCATCGGGTAGATTCGTTTGACATCTTCAAGCCGGATACAGATCTCCATTCTCTTCTCCATGTATGGTGCAGGGTGCCTGCCTGATGTAAAATATATTGTACATTTTTGTATATATGTTGTATATATGGATTGTGAGTGTTTCAATCCGGATTTGTTTTTTCATTATACAAAAAGATTTCATCGACGGGAACATTGAAATACCGGCTGATCTTAAATGCAAGTTCGAGTGATGGATCGTACTTCCCTTTCTCGATGGCAAGAATCGTCTGCCTTGTGACACCAAGTACTATTGCTAACTCCTCCTGCGTGAGATTATGGGCGGTTCGATGAAACTTGATGGTATTATTCATCTCTTATGCTCCAAATTTTCTGGAATAATACAGCCAGAAGAGAAGGTAGATGATCATGATCAAAACGATATTCTGCATGAGTGCACATCCCCAGACCAGAAGGTTTGATGCACCTGCACAGTATCCGATACTGAGGATAAATAATGAGAAGAGCAGGAGGATTATCACTGATGTCTTAAGAGTCCGGACAGCGGCCTTCTCGCAAATGGCAACCATTCGCTCATCAATAATGATATTCAGCCATTTCCATATCCAGAAGAGGAAGAGCAACAGGCCGAAGATCAAAAATATCAACAGGTCAATGTTGCCGGAAGTGACAGCTATCCATATACCTCCCGCAAGCAGGATGATGATGAATACCATTGCAATGTGTGAAACAATACGCTTCATCCTGCAAAGTAGTTGAGATCATCCCTCTAATAATATATTCTGAACAGGACGGGGTTATGTTACAATTTGCAACTCCCCTCATCCGGTTCTGTTACATTTTGTAACTTCATAGCGATCTGCTTGTTACATTATGTAACTTATATACTCTCTCCTCTCCAATCGAATACCTATGTCACGAGTGGTCAGGATTGCAGATGATGCCTATGATCTTGCAATCGCATACGGCTCTTCCCTGAGCGAAGGGATCAGGGTGATGGACACGCTTATCCGTGAGTTACGAAAGAGAAATGAAATGCCATTCGATCAGAAAACAATCGAAAGGATGATCCGATCCGCAGTCCGTGATGAGATCGAAGCGGCAGTGTATCGTGGATAAGAGCTATCATCAATCCAGTATGATCATGAGGAGCAGAATGCCGGAGTAACCTTAATGGATACACAACTATCAATCCGTGGATGGGTGGAAGAGGGGGGTCGCCTCCTGACAGACGATCAGATCCGGTTCATTCTCGAAGAGGAGCCGGAGAGAGTATGCAGTCTCGGTGGGGAGTTTGCGATCGAGTACGGAGCATACCGGCTCCGTGATTTTCTTGGCGTGGTACCCGGCAACGTCCCTCCTGGTACCTTTGAGAAGAATGGAAAGACCCTATGCCGCATTGTTCCACATCTACCTGAGATGCCGCTTGAAGATGCCATCCGTGAGGCCGTTTCCCTCCGGACCAGCGAAAAGAGCGTGGTTGCCTTCTCGGGAGGGGTCGACTCCTCTCTGATCGCGGCTCTTGCCGGATGCCCCTGCCTCGCCGTTGGCATCTCCGGATCTCATGATCTCAACCGGGCAGAGGAGGTGGCAGCTGCAATCGGGTGTGACCTCATCAGAGTAGAGATCGATCCATCTCGTGTGGAGCCGGTACTTCGGCAGATTCTCTCACTTCTCCCCTCCATTAATCCGGTTAATGCCTCGATTGCCGCAACCGCCTTCTTCCTCTGCGAAGCAGCAGCCGATGCAGGATATGATCGGATCATCTCCGGGCAGGGTGCTGATGAACTCTTCTGCGGGTATACCAGGTACCTTGAGAGTTCTGATCTCAAAGGCGACCGAACCGCGGATATCGCAGACCTTCCAAGACAGCTTGCACGGGATCAGGTTGTTGCCGGGCTCTTCGGGCTCTGGATCTCGCTCCCATACCTGGATACGAGAGTGGTGCGCGCCGCAGATCGGATTCCGGTGAGCGAAATGATCAGATCAGGTGTCAGAAAATTCCCCTTGCGTCAGGTAGCTTCTGCATATCTGCCTGAGGATATCGCATGGTACGAGAAGAAAGCGATGCAGTATGGCAGCGGTGTCTGGAAGGCTATCCGGGATCGTGCACGGGAAAGAGGTTTTAAAAGAGCCGTACAAGGGTACATGAATTATATTCAGGATGGTAGGGCAGAGCATGGTATCTAAAGAGGATGTAGCACATATCGCCACAATCGCCGATATCGGCGTTGATGAATCAGAACTGGAACTTTTTACCAGCCAGTTCAATACAATACTTGATTATTTTGATGTACTTGATTCCGTTCCGGTGGGAGGTGATGCAGCACCTCTGCGGTCGAATGTCTTCCGGAATGATGAAGTTGTACCTTCCCTCCCACATGATGACGTCCTGATGAATGCAACCGATCCGGAAGATGGGTTCATCCGGGCCCCGAGGGTGATCTGAGATGGGATCGCAATACTCGTTTGATCATCCTGATCCTCACAACGCCTTCATCACCATCTGCCATGAGGCTGAGTATGGTGAAGGTCCTCTCAGTGGCATTCCGGTTGCCGTCAAGGACAATATCTCAACAGCCGGAATTGAGACCACCTGCGGCTCAAATATCCTCAAAGGCTATATCCCACCCTACGATGCCCATGTCATAACCCTTCTCAGGTCAGCAGGTGCTGCGATCGTTGGCAAAACCAATATGGATGAGTTTGGAATGGGTACCACCACCGAAACCTCTGCATTTGGGCCGACCCTGAATCCTGCTGACACGACCCGTGCCCCCGGCGGCTCATCAGGGGGATCGGCCGCCGCTGTTGCATCAGGAATGGTACACATGGCACTCGGTACCGATACGGGCGGATCCATACGGTGTCCCGCATCCTTCTGTGGTATCGTCGGCCTGAAACCGACCTATGGTCGTGTATCCCGGTACGGTCTGATTGCCTATGCCAATTCTATGGAGCAGATCGGACCGCTTGCAGGGAATGTCAGGGACTGCGCTCTCCTATATTCTGTCATCGCCGGTCATGATCCCCGTGACGGAACCAGTCTGGATCTTCCTGCACCGGCTCCCCTGAAACCGGAGATTGCCGGGAAACGGATCGGGGTCCCTGCCGAATTTTTTGGGGAAGGGGTCGATCCAACCGTGGCATCTGTTGTACAATCGGGAATAGACCGTCTTGAAGGACTGGGTGCTGAGATCATCTCCTGCTCCATGCCGAGCATGCAGTACGCACTTGCCGCATACTATGTCACCTCAATGAGCGAGGCAAGCTCAAATCTTGGCAGGTATGACGGGGTGAGGTTTGGCATGGCGCCTGATTTCGTCCGCCTCTGGCATGATGCATACTCGCATATCCGGAAGACCGGGTTTGGTGAAGAGGTTCGGCGACGAATCCTGCTTGGAAGTTTTGCACTTTCGGCAGGGTACAAAGGGAAGTACTATGCGAAAGCCCAGGCAGCACGGCAGATGGTGCGGAATGATTTCGCCCGCCTTTTCGAGACTGTTGATATGCTTGCGGGCCCGACAATGCCCTGTGTCGCTCTCCCCCTCGGAGAGACGAGTAACCCGCTCTCGATGTACCTTGCTGACATCCTGACGGTTCCGGCAAACCTTGCCGGGGTTCCTGCACTTTCAGTCCCCTGTGGCACTGCCCACACCCTCCCCGTCGGCCTCCAGCTGATCGGAAAACACGGTGCAGAGGATGAGATTCTTTCGGCCGCACTCGCCTTTGAGGAGGGTTCAGCATGACTGTCATCATCGGCCTTGAGATTCACTGCCAGCTGAATACGAAGACGAAATTCTTCTGTGGCTGTTCAACCGATTACCGTGATGACGGGCCAAACACCCATGTCTGCCCGATCTGCCTTGGTCTGCCGGGAACGCTGCCGGTAACGAACAAACAGGCGGTTCTGTATGCACTGAAGGTTGCAAAAGCTCTTCACTGCGAGGTGCCGGCTTTTTCTGAATTTGCACGGAAGAACTATTTCTACCCGGATCTTCCAAAAGCATTCCAGATCACCCAGTATGACAAACCTCTCGCAGTTGGCGGCTATATCGAAATCGAGGCAGAAAGTGGCGGCGAGAAACGCGTTCAACTCACCCGAATCCATATGGAGGAGGATCCCGGCCGGCTCGTCCATAAAGGAAGCGGGGATCGTGGCCGTTATACCCTGGTGGATTACAACAGATCCGGTGTTCCCTTAATCGAGATTGTGACGGAACCAGAGCTCTCTTCTCCAAAAGAGGCACGGAGGTTTTTGAATAAACTCCGGGCAACGCTCGAGTACCTCGGAATTTATGACCCCGAACGGGAGGGGTCACTCCGGGTCGATGCCAATATCTCGATCAAGGGATATGAACGGGTTGAGGTGAAGAATATCACCAGCTACAAAGGTGTTGAGAAAGCCCTTACCTTTGAAATAACACGGCAGAAAGGGATGATCCGGAGAAATGCTCCAATAGTCCGCGAGACCCGGCATTATCAGGAGGCACGGGGTGTCACCACCTCCGCCCGTTCAAAGGAAGAAGAGCATGATTACCGGTACTTCCCCGAGCCCGATCTCGCCCCGCTTGAGGTCAGTTCATGGGTTCCTGAGATCGTTCTTCCCGAGTTGCCTGATGCACGACGGGATCGGTTCATGCAGCAGTACGGGATCTCCCAAAACCATGCCCGGACCCTCACCGGGGATCTGAAACTTGCCGAATTCTTCGAGGAGGTCGCCTCGGATATGCCGGAGATTGCCGCTCCATGGACTGCGGATATTCTGCTGGGTGAGCTGAATTACCGGGATATGCCGGTGACAAAGGTGCCGGTTCCCCACTATATCGCTCTCCTTCTGGAAGTGAAGAAGGGCTCAGTCACCGATACATCAGCCGTTGAGATCCTCAGGCTCATCCTGAACCAGGTGATAGAGGAAGAAAAACCGGAGATGCCAGGGGAGATCATCGTACGTCTTGGGCTCTCAAAGGAGGGCGGCGATTCAATTGTTGATACTGTCGCCTCGGTTCTCAAAGAACATGAAGCAGCAGTTGCCGATCACCGGGCAGGAAAGGCAGGTGCCATCAACTTCCTCGTCGGCCAGGTGATGAAGGCAACACGAGGGCGTGCAGATCCAAAGGAGATCGCGAAAATAATCACCGATCTTCTGAAGGACTGAGTGGAGGTTGTGTTTTCTGTGCATCTGATAATAGCCGAGAAGAATATTGCTGCAAGGCGGATTGCCGAAATACTTGCGGGAAAAGGTAAGGTCTCCACGAAAAAGGATGGTTCTGTCTTTGTCTATGAGTTTGGGGATACCAAAGTCATGGGTCTGCGGGGCCATGTTGTTGAGGTTGATTTTGAGCCAGGATATGATAACTGGCGGAGTGCAACCCATCCTCCCAGATCCCTCATCGAAGCGGGGATCATCAAGAGGGCCACCGAGACGAAGCTCGTCTCCATCCTTCAGAAGGCAGCCAGAAAAGCTGATTTAGTGACGATCGCCACTGACTACGATACCGAAGGTGAACTCATCGGAAAAGAGGCATATGAGCTTGTCCGTGCCGTGAATAAGACTGTTTCGATTGATCGTGCCCGCTTCTCTGCTATCACACCTGAAGAGATACAGAGGGCATTTGCAGGGACACAACCAGTGGATTTCAACCTCGCCGCAGCCGGAGAGACCCGGCAGATCGTGGATCTCGTCTGGGGTGCATCCCTGACCCGCTTCCTCTCGATTGCAGCAAAACGCGGCGGTGGCAATATCCTCTCTGTCGGCCGTGTACAGAGTCCGACACTTGCGATGATCGTTGAGAGGGAACGTGAGATCGAGGCTTTTGTCCCGGAAAAATACTGGATGGTCAGGATCGATTCTGAAAAGGAGGGCTCTGCTATTGAAGCCCGCCATACATATGGCCGATTCAAAGAGAAGGCAGATGCAGAAGCCGCCGTCCATGGCAGCACTCCTCCTCTGACAGTCACCGGGGTGATCGAAGGAGAGAAGAACGATCGTGCCCCCTCGCCACTTGATACAACGACATTGATCGTTGCGGCGGGACGTCTTGGTTATTCTGCTGCCAATGCGATGCGGATTGCAGAAGATCTTTATATGAATGGTTTTATCTCATACCCGAGGACTGATAACACCGTCTATCCAAAGAGCCTCAACCTGAAAAGTATTGTGCACGATCTCTCGCACGGTGTCTTTGCAGAGGATGGAAGATGGGTTCTGTCCAATATGCGTCCACAGCCAACCCGTGGCAAAAAAGAGACGACCGACCACCCGCCGATTCACCCCACAAGCTATGGAACCCCTGACAGGATTGGCGAGGGTGCCTGGAAGCTCTATGAGTTCATTGTCAGGCGCTTCTTTGCAACCCTCTCCCCGGATGCGAAATGGAAGACGTTGAAGGTGAACATGACAGCCGGAAGCGAACCCTATACCACAACCGGCAGCAGGCTTATTGTACCGGGGTACCGGAGCATCTACCCCTATTCGGATGCAAAAGAGCTCATCCTCCCCGAACTGACTACCGGGATGATCCTTCCGATAATCGCCGTCCATCTCGATGAGAAAGAGACGAAACCTCCGGCACGCTATACCCAGAGCCGCCTGATCCAGCGGATGGAGGAGCTTGGGCTTGGTACGAAGAGTACAAGGCATGAAGTTATCCAGAAACTCATCGGAAGAAAGTATATCGAAGGCAATCCATTGCGTCCGACGCTTGTCGGGCGTGCAGTCACCGATACACTCTCCACCCATGCCGATACCATCACCCGTCCGGAGATGACGCGTTCGCTTGAAGATCATATGAATCAGATCAAGGTGGGTGAGAAGCAGTCCTCAGATGTACTTACTGAATCCCGTGAGATGCTCAACTGCGTCTTTAACCAGCTTGAGGCAAACCAGCAGATGATCGGTGAGGATATTATGGAGATGACGATCGAGGAATCGATCGTCGGCCCCTGCCCGGTCTGCGGCCATTCACTCAGGATCCGGAAGAGGGGTTCATCCCAGTTCATCGGGTGTATGCATTACCCGGACTGCACATTCAATATCAGTCTTCCACCCGGCACTTGGGGCGGTGCTGTCAGGACAAAAGAGATATGCCCATCTCACTCCCTTCATCATATCAGCCTTGTCAGGAAAGGTGCCCGTCCCTGGGATCTCGGTTGCCCTCTCTGCTCCCATATTGCCTCAAATAAAGAGGCGCTTGGGATGATCCCGGAGTGTACTGAGGAGATGATCACCTCATTGCATACCCACCATCTCTATTCGATCATCGATCTTACTGGACAAAATACCGATGATCTCGCAGAGATTCTTGGAACGTCTCCGAAGAAAGCCGAATCGATACAAAAACATGCTGAAGAGGTCATTGCTCTTCTGAAGCGGAGGACAGAGATGAAGAAGTTCATCCGCTCCTATATTACCCCTCGAAGAGGAAGAAGCCCGGCAAAGGTTTCCAATATGCTTATCGAGGCAGGGGTGTGTGATATCACCGCACTCGGCCAGGCTGATGCCGCCCTGCTGAAAAAAGCAGGTGTTTCAGCAGAAGAAGCCGAAACACTCATCAGAGAAGCAAAGATGGAGAGCGATACCAGGGTTCTGCGGGAGTTGGGGATCCCTGCTGCATCCCTGAAGAAATACCTGGCAGCCGGTATCTCATCTCCTGAGGATTTTACCCGGATACATCCTGCCGGCATTGCGGTTGCATCGGGGGTTACCATTGAGACGGTGATCAAACATGTATCCCTGGTATGCGACTATTATAACCTGAAAACTCCTGAGAAGATCACCAATGCCGCTTTCAGGAAAGGACAGGCCGAGCTCCTTGAGATGTCGGGTATCGGTGAGGCAACGCTTCAGAAACTTGCAGATGCTGGCATTTACAATCGCAAAACACTTCTGGATGCAGGAGATCAAATCCCAGGTATCTCCCACGAGGTGCTGGCAACACTGAAAAAACAGGCGGCAAACCCATGAACTGGAAAAATTGGGTTCATATAACCAAACTGGATCCCGATCGCTCCCTTGACAGGGATGCGATAGAAACAGTCGCGACAAGCGGAACTGATGCACTGATGCTCTCCGGGACACTGGATGTCACCCCTGAGAAGCTTGCAGTCCTGTATGATTGTGTGCGGGATTATAATCTTCCTATTGTCGTTGAACCGGCAGAGCCCGGTGGTGCACGGTTTGATGGGATGGATCTCGTCTTTGTACCGAGTGTTCTGAATGCCTCCCATCCCCGATGGATCGTCGGCCAGCATGAGCGCTGGGTCCGTGACCATCAGATTGACTGGTCGCGTGTCGTGCCCGAAGCATATATCGTGTTGAATCCTGACTCTTCAGTTGCAAAAGTAACCGGTTCAGACTGTTCCCTCACACCCCCCGATGTTGCTGCATATGCCACTGTGGCAGATCGATACTTCAGGTTCCCGGTTGTTTATATTGAGTATTCCGGGACGTATGGGGATCCGGAGGTTGTAAAAGCTGTTTCTGAAGTGGTCACTGATGCCCGTCTCTTCTATGGTGGCGGGATCAACAGTGCCGAACGTGCTGCCGAGATGATCGGGTATGCAGATACCATCATCGTCGGGAATGCCGTGTACGAGTCCGGTATTGAGGCATTAAAGGCAACTGTCAGGGCGGTCCGGTAAAGGATGCCCGAGGTTGATATCGTCCTTGTCGAACCCCTTTATGAGGGTAATGTCGGGTTTGCAGCACGGGTAATGAAGAACTTCGGTTTCACACACCTTGTTCTCATCAACCCCTGTGAGCTCGGGAATGAGGCAAAGGCACGTGCTTCACATGCCCGCGATGTCCTTGAATCTGCAGAAAGAATCACCCTTGAGGGGGTCTTCGAACGGAGTGCCATCACGATCGCCACCACCGGCACACTCGGAAAATCCGTGACAAACCCGATGCGGATGCCGTTTTACTCTCCTGGAGAGCTCCGTGATATTATTGCCCCGATTAACGGGAGGATCTCCATCCTGTTTGGACGAGAGAACTGGGGGCTGAATAATGACGAGATCTCACGAGCGGATATTATCTGCACCATCCCGACATCCGAGATCTATCCCATTATAAATATCTCCCATGCAGTCGGCATCATCTGTTATGAGCTTGCACATCTTCCCCGCGGGGAGTACCAACTCGCATCGCGCCGTGAGATGGAGTATCTCTTCTCCCATATCGGCTCATTTCTCGATCGGATCTCCCACCCTCCTGAAAAACGGGCAACAACTCTCCTGCTGGTCAGAAGAATCCTCGGAAGAACCCTGTTGACTGCACGTGAGGCGAGTACCCTTCATGGGCTGCTCCGGAGAACCGAGTGGCACTTTGACAATCCAGAAGGAAGCGATAAGTCTGATCAGGTGCCACAAAAAGAATGATGATTCTTGTTGACTGGGAGATCAGCGATCGGATCAATCATGGGCATATCCTGATCGATCCCTATAATCCTGCGCTGGTTCAACCAAATTCCCTTGATATCCGGCTTGGAAACCATTTTGTCTGGTACCGTCCGGGAGATGCTGTTATTGATCCCTATGACAAAATGAGCATTGAATCGGAGACTGAGGAGGCCATTGCAGATTATTTTGATATCCAGCCGGGTATGTTTGTGTTAGCCGAGACACTTGAGGTGATCGGCCTTCCTGACAATATCGTTGCTTCCATTGAAGGGAAGAGCAGTATTGCAAGGTTCGGTGTTGAACTGCACCAGACCGGGGGATGGATCGATGCTGGTTTCCGTGGCACCATCACACTTGAGATGTGTAATGTGAATGTCCGGCCGGTCAGGGTCTATGCGGGCATGCCTGTCGGCCAGCTCGTTTTCTATACAACAGAGCGCGCGGCAACCCCCTATGACAGAAAGCCTGATGCAAAATACATGGACCAGCGGCAGGCAACGCTCTCCCGGTATGCCGGGAACAAACGCCCTGACTGAATTGTTATATAACCGATTGATACGCATATGTACTGGATTTGGGAAGGTTAACAATGCGGCTTCTTCTGATACATTCGGATTTTATTGAGTACGAGGCACAGAAAAAGACGGTGATGGCAGAGGAGGAGATCACGAAAAAAGACTCCCTCGATGAAGCAATTGCTGCATTCTGTGCAGTTGAGTCGGTTGACGAGGAGGATATCATGGATGTCGTCGGACAGGCGGCAGCTGAGATCCTGTCAACCGCAGAGAAGGTCGGATCGGCCAGGGTGATGATCTATCCTTATGCCCATCTTTCCAATGATCTTGCCTCGCCAAAACAGGCGGTTATGGCACTGCGAGCCCTTGAAGAGCGGCTCAGCGGCAGCATTGAAGTGAAAAGAGCTCCATTTGGATGGTATAAATCCTTCAAACTCTCATGTAAAGGCCACCCCCTCTCCGAGCTCTCACGCACACTTGTTCCCGGAGGAGCCGAGGACGCTCCGGCAAAGAAGGAAATTTCCCACGAATGGTTCGTTCTCACTCCTGATGGCGAGAAGAAGGATGTCGCCGACTATATCGATGGTTCAAACTTCAGCCGCTTAATCGAGAAGGAGACGGGATCTGCTGTTCCAACAGGTGGAGATCCAATCCATGTGGAGCTGATGCGGGCAAAGGAGCTCGTCGATTACGAGGCAAAATCGGATGTCGGGAACCTCAGGTGGATGCCGCGGGGCAAGCTGATCCGTGATCTGCTTGCAGATTACTGCCTCAGAACCGTTCTTGAGTACGGCGGCTCCCCGGTTGAAACCCCGGTGATGTACGATCTTGGCGATCCTGCAATCTACGAGCATGCAGCAAAGTTTGGTGAGCGGCAGTACCGTTTCAAGTCGAATAACCGGAATATGATGCTCCGTTTTGCCGCATGCTTCGGGATGTTCTCGATTATGCATGATATGCATATCTCCCCAAACAACCTTCCAATGAAGATGTACGAACTCTCCACCTACTCATTCCGCCATGAGCAGAAAGGAGAGGTGATCGGCTTAAAGCGGCTCCGTACCTTCACAATGCCGGATATGCATACGCTTACAAAAGATATGGCGAATGCACTCTCCTGTTTTGAAGAGCAGCTTTTGATGGGATGGAAGAGTGGTGAGGATCTCGGCACCCCACTTGAAGCAGCATTCCGGTGTACACGAGACTTCTATAACGAGCATGCAGACTGGGTGAAGAAGGTTGCGAAGATCTCGGGCAGACCGATCCTGGTTGAGATCCTCTCTGATCGTGTTCATTACTGGGTGGCCAAGATTGATCTTGCTGCAATCGACAGCCAGGATCGCCCCATTGAGAACCCGACTGTCCAGATTGATGTCGAGAGTGCAGATCGATTCGATATCTCCTATATTGACCGGGACGGAAATGTTGTCCATCCCCCGATCCTGCACTGTTCACCAACCGGATCTATAGAGCGTGTCATCTGTGCAATGCTGGAGGGAACGGCAAAAATGAAGGTGCCTTCATTCCCGGTCTGGCTTGCTCCGACCCAGGTTCGTGTCCTCCCTGTCTCAAGCAGGAATAATGACTTTGCTGCAAAGGTTGCTTCTGCTTTAAATAGAGCGGATATCCGGACTGATCTCGATGATCGGGAAGAGTCTGTCGGGAAGAAGATCCGGAAAGCCGGGATGGACTGGGTGCCTTTTGTGGCCGTTGTCGGGGATCAGGAGGAAGAATCCGGTGTACTGACCGTGACAATACGGTCAAAATCCGATCCCAAAAAGCCATATAAAGAGCAGCTCACTGTTGATGATCTGATAACAACCGTCCGTTCCGAGACGACAGGAATGCCTTTCAGGCCACTTTATACCCAGCGGCTCCTGTCGATGAAGCCACGGTATATCTAATCTCACATCTCTTTTTATGACTCCGATCGTCTCATCTGCCTTCTGCTCCACCTATGATGAAACAGAGGTGGATACGGCGGTACTGCGGGCGATCGATTGTCTGGGGGGTATCGGTTCATTTGTCTCTCCCGGAATGACTGTTCTCCTCAAGCCGAATCTCCTCACCGGCACAGATCCAACACAAGCTGTCACCACCCATCCATCTGTTGTTGGATCTGTTGCCAGAATTCTGACCGATCACGGGTGCCGGGTTGTGATCGGGGACAGTCCCGGTGCCGGCACCCGGTATACTCCGGCTGCTTTGAAGAGGGCATATGAGCGATCCGGCTATGCTCCCCTTGCAACGATCCCGGGTGTCACGCTCAATCAGGATGTCAGCCATAGCACCGTCTCTTCTCCAGAGGGCAGGGTGGTGAAACGGTTTCTTGTCATGACCCCGGCAGTGGAAGCAGATGCGATCATCTCACTCTCAAAACCAAAGACCCATCTTCTTACGACCTATACCGGTGCAGTCAAGAACCTCTTCGGGGTTGTTCCGGGTCATGAGAAGTCGGCTTTTCATTCACGCTTCCCAGAAGCAGAAGAGTTCTCAGAGATGCTCATCGATCTGCATGGAGCTGTGGTTCCGGTTCTCCACCTGATGGATGCTGTTGTCGGGATGGAGGGAAACGGCCCTCTCTCGGGAACCCCGGCCCCTGTCGGTCTGATCCTGGCATCACGGAACCCTCATGCACTTGATTCTGTTGCCTGCAGGATCATCGGGATTGCAGCGAATATTGTTCCGACACTCTCTCTCGCAGAGGAGCGTGGCCTGATTGATGGAGAGCCGGTTATTGTCGGTGATGATCCGGCTTGTCTGGCGGTATCTCCGTTCCATCTCCCCGATACCGCACGCCCTGCAGGCCTCCTGATGAAGATCTCCCGGAAGATACTTGCCCGATTCCAGAGAGGCAGCCGTTTTCTTCTCCCCTACCCTGAGGTTATATCCTCTGCCTGTATCGGGTGCGGTGCATGTGTCAGGATATGCCCGGTGGAAGCTGCCTCTCATCACGAAAGACGGGCAGCGATCAATCTCTCCCGATGCATCCGGTGCTATTGCTGTCATGAATCCTGTGAGGAAGCTGCAATTACGCTCAGGCAGGGTCTTCTCTCACGCATCATCCTCGGCAATCGGCAGTAATTATTACCTCCGGAACCAAACGCTACTGAATGGTTCAGCTGACGGTTGATATCGGAGGCCGCCCGGGACTGGATTGCCGCGGGTTCTGTTCGTACTGTTACTTCAGGCATACGGGCAAACATGAAATTCCACCTTTTGGCTGTCGATACTGCCTTCCTTTTATCAAAGGATGTGATTATTGCAGCCGTGGAGTGAAAGAGGAGTACTCCGGCTTCAAGCCGCTCCGTGAGGTGGCTGATTCCGTCCTTGCTGATATTCAGTCTGTCAGGGGAGATATCACCCGGATTACAATCAGCGGCGGGGGAGACCCAAGCTGCTATCCTGAATTCATCGATCTGGTCGAGCTCCTTGCCACCCTTGAGGCACCGCTCCATATCGGATACACAAGCGGCAAGGGTTTTGACGATCCGGCTATCGCTGATATCCTCATAGACTCGGGTCTCTCGGAGATCTCATTCACTGTCTTCGCCTCCGATCCAGAACTGAGGAGGGTGTATATGCATGATCCGACACCGGAAGCATCGCTTACAATCCTTGAGCGGCTTGCTGAAGAGATTGATGTCTATGCCGCATCTGTCATTCTTCCGGGTGTCAATGACGGTGCGGTTCTGGAAGAGACATGCCGCTGGTTGGAGGAGCGTGGGGTGAAAGGGCATATCCTGATGCGTTTTGCCAATACGACCGAGCAGGGTCTTATTCTTGGGAACGCACCAATTATACCCGATCATCCTGTCCAGACGGTGGATGAGTTTGCGGAGATGATCAGATCTGTCGCATCAACATCTTCGATGAAGGTGTCCGGCACACCCCTCCTTGATCTGGAGTTTGGATCTCCGTTTGCAATCCGGAATGAACCTGATCTCCTCTCCAGGCTCCCACGGGTTCTGGGATCGGCAACCGTCCTTACCGGGAGCATTGCAGCTCCATATATCCGCGCCATTCTTCAGAGCTGTGGTGGGGGGGATGTGGTTGCTGTTGATAAGGAGATCGCCTGCCTGATCACCGCTGAAGATCTCCGGACTGTTGAACTTAGTTGCCTTGCTGATACCGTGATTATCCCGGGACGCTCGTTTGTCCACCTATCCGAGGCAGAATCGATACTTTCTGCAGATGGAACCGCACGGCGGGTTCTCCGGGGACCGGAATGCCTGACCGCAGATGCCGAGACGAGTATGGGGATGACCCGTGCCGGGGTGCTTGAGATGGAAATTTCCGGTTTTTCCGATCTGATCCGGCTGATCAACCTCTATGGTGATGTATGAGATCCCTTGAAGAAGTACTCGGCTATACATTTCAGAATCCTGCTCTTCTCATCCGTGCCATGACCCGATCAGCATATGCCCGTGAGGCGGGGCTTCCTGGAGATGCTCATATGGATGCCCTCGCCGTTCTTGGGGATGCGGTCATTGAACTGGCAGTTATTGAGGCAATCATTGATGTCGGGGAATCTGAGAAAGGGGCGATCACGAACCTGAAGATACAATCTGTAAATATGCTCCGTCTCAGGAATGCTGCGGAGGCACTCGATCTCACCGAGTATATATGCTGGGGGAAGGGGGAGAGGCAGATGGAGATCTGGACATCGGGCAGAGTGCTTGCAGAATGTTATGAGGCGTTGATCGGCGCCCTGTATCTTGATAATGGGATGGATGCTGTGAGATCAGTACTTCGTGCCTCAGGAATCGTATCCTATAAGAAAGATTGAAGTAACCTCGCCTGCGATTAAACTGTACTAAAAGATTGAATTTTTTTCAAATAGCAGGGATAATGGCATGAGCGGACGGATGGTAACGGTCGGAAGTGAGATTGCCGGAATCACGTGCCGGGGGGGCAGAAGGGCAAATGAGGACTCATATACAATTCTCTTGCTTCCATTCGGATACCTGATCGCGGTGGCTGATGGTATCGGAGGTCAGCGGTCCGGAGATCGGGCATCTTCTCTGGCTATATCAACCCTCAGGGATTATATATCGGAAAAATACAGCGGAGGACTCGGAAATGACGAGTGTCATCAGATCCTCCGCGAAGGTTTTGCAGCTGCTGATAAGGCCGTAAAAGAAGCGGCTGTCGGGGATGCGAAAGGGATGGGCACCACTCTTGTTGCTGCCCTCATCAGGCGGGATATTGCGATCATTGCCCATACCGGCGACTCACGTGCATACCATCTCTCCGGACAGATCATTTCGGTTACAAGGGATCATTCACTTGTTTGCGATATGGTTGAACGGGGTCTTCTGGATCCCAGTGAGATCCAACACCACCCGCTTCGATCATATATCACGCGAAGTATCGGTGGTAGTTTTATTGTCACCTCGACAATGGATACCCTGCATCCGGGTGATGTCCTCCTTCTGGCAACCGATGGATTTTACGAATACCTCGATGAAGACTCGCTGGTATGCGAGTCACTCCGTCTGGATCCTGCTGATATACTCCGTCGATTAATGCAGAAAGTACTGACGATCACACCGGATAATGCAACCGCGGTCATTTATCGCCATCCGGTCTGACCCATTAAAAAAAGTGCCCGAATCTGAAGGATCCGGGAGAATTAATCAGTCATGTAACCCGATATGGCTCTCGAGCTCCTCTTCTGCCCGTGTCTTTGGTGTAATCGGTGGTGTGCCCTGTTCTGAAATGTTATTTCTCCATCCCGAGACCTTTGATGCCCTGAAGCAGCCTGATGATAGATGCCATCCTCAGAGAACCATACTTCTCCTTCTTCTCCGGAAATGATCGTCTGTATCGCTTCTGAGAATGTGTCTGGTTTGGTTGGAGAGACGAAACCAATCTTCTCTGAATGCGTATGCATGGCAACGAGACCATCTTCAGTTCATCCATCCTTATTATGGATACTGAATGGGAATAAAAGAGAATATATTCAATTAATCCTGGTTTTTGTGTACTATTTTTTATTTTTTGAATGTGCATGTGATATGCTCCCTGGTGTACCACTCCCCGGAGAACCGGACCGGGTGGCTCGCACGTGATACTGTACCTTTCTGAAATGGTCCCTTCATTCCGAGGAGTTCTTCTTCAGTGAAATAATGGGTAATAATTCCCCGTCTCAGATACGTAAACGGGAGCACCTCTTCTCCCTTTCCACATCGCATATCCCCACGTGAAAAGACCGCGCAATAGAATAGACCTCCGGCTTGTAAGCTCCGGAATACTTCATCGATCAGAAGAGGACGTACCTGATCAATGAGATGCCCCAGGATATGGATTGCAATTATCGCCTGAAATGATCCGTCTCTGAAGGGGAGTCTGCATGCATCTCCATTGATCAATTGAGATGTATTCTGGCAGAGCCGGATTGCCTCTTCAGCATGGTCGATTCCCACAACATTCCATCCAAGCCCTTCCATTGCGGCATGATGTTTTCCGTTCCCACACCCCATATCCAGTACACAAGACCCTTTTCTGATATCGGGAAGCGGAAATGGTGCCCCTCCATAGAGCCTGCCCCGTTCCCGGTATTCGGTATTCCAGGCGTCCTGAGGGGTTCTGGAAGACTGGTTTCCCATATATATTGATAGTTTTTGGAGTTGATATGATCACGCTCATGCCCGGACTAAAACGATATCACTACCTGTTAATCGTTCTTGGCTTCATCATCGCAATGGTGATGGCAACGGAGGCGATGATCATTGCTGCGTTTCCGGGGATTGAAGAGGAGTTTGGCGTCTCCTCGGTCATCATCGCCTGGATCCTCCCGAGTGTCATGCTTGTTGGAGCGGTGCTTCTTCTTGCAATCGGATCGCTCGGTGATATTCTCGGCAAGCGCCGGATCATCCTTGCCTGCCTGGTACTCTATGGAATTGGCATTGCACTTGCAGGAATTGCTACAGACATCTCTTCTCTCCTCTTCTCCCGGATGCTCCAGGGGCTTGGTCTTGCTGTTGCCCCCCTCGCCTATGCCCTTGTTGCCGAAGAGACACCTGTGGAATGGGTGGCAACCGCAATTGGTGTTCTCGCAGCCACCTATGGAGCGGGGAGCTTTACCGGGATTATGGTGGGAGCTTATATTATCGAGCATATCGGCTGGCGTGCCTGTTTCCAGATTATGATTCCGGTTGTTCTTCTCCTGCTCATCTCGGCATGGTATATCATTCCTGACCATGGAGAGCGAAATATAGCTGCGCTGGATCTCACAGGGATGCTCCTCTTCGCCATCTCGATCCTCTCGGGAATGCTTGCGATAACATGGATTGGGCTGGAAGGTATCACCTCTCCACTCGTCTGGCTCCAGGTACTCCTGTCACTCACCTGCATGTGCCTTTTCATACGGCACGAGAAACAGACCTCTTCGCCCCTTCTTGATCTGGAGATGATCCGCAACCCCCCCTTCCCGGCAATCACAACCAATGCCTTTCTGGTCGTCTTTTCATTTTTTATACTGCTTCAGGTGATGCCGTACCTGATCTCATCTCCGGCAGGCCTTGCCCTCTCTGCAATATATGTGGGGATTCTCATGATGCCGGGATCTCTTACAGATATGATCTCAGGTCCACTTGCAGGGTATATGGTCACAAAAAAGGGTGTTGTTCTTCCTTTCATTCTCGGATCGCTGTTTCTCCTCATCGGGTGCGGGATCTTCTTCCTCTTTCAGACAACACCACTCCTTATCGTCTGTATCTGGATGATCTTCTCGGCCGGGATGTCAATTCTGCTCACGATTGACAATATGATCGCTGTTGCCTCTGCACCACCGGGAAATACAGCAACCGCGAGTGCGTTTCTGCATACTGTACAGAGCATCGGCGGGGCGGTGGGCCCTATCGTTGCAGGAACTGCCCTGACAATCTATGCACCGGATGAGGCCTTCACGGTTATCTTCCTCGCGGTACTTGGAGTATCGGCAATTATCCTCTTCCAGTCGGCTCGTATCAGGCGATACCTCCCGTGAGTTTTTTCTTTGAAGATCCTCTTTTAGAGGTTTCTAAACGCTGTTCCAAGCCTTCAAAAAAGGATTTTGGGGTGTGTATCTGGTTGAAAAGTTGAAGTGCATCCTGATCCCAATGACGAATGCGATCAGTAAACCTGCTCTAAGCTCCCCACTGGCGCAAATGATTGCCTGATCCGGTACAACTCCAGTCATATCGCCCAATTGCTGCTCCAGTAAGCACAAATGGGAGGGTTGCAGCACCAAAGATGATCAGGATAATGATCACCGGGATCATGTATATCAGAGTTACGATGTTCAGTTTCAACCCGTCAACAAAGAGTTTACCCCGGGTCTCAACTTCAGGTGCAGGGGTTTTTCCCTGACTGGATTGAAGAGAGGTATCAGGAACAGAGTAAATGTTGATATCAGGTACGCTACCATTTGCAGTATCCACTGCTTCCATTTCCCCCTCAATGCGATGTATGAGGAGGAGTTTGGTTATGGGTGGGGAGAAACGAATGAGCCTTTACTTTCTTAGACCCTGGTCAAAAGGAATGAGCGTATACATCCTGTGCATATGCGACCGATCCCGATGCAAATGTGCTGATTGACATAGATACATTTACAATGTAATCCTCTTCATTTTTTAATATAAAAGGTGTGTGAAAAATCCCACAAAGGATTTATGATATGATAGTAGATTTCGCGTCGTCGAAATGGTCGTCTTCTATTTATATTCTTCCTGCATCCTCTATAAAGAAGACAGTATCAACATACTAATCTCATTGAAAAAACCAATATGATGAAGGGAACAGAAGAAGAACGAGGTATCTCCGGACTGAGGACTAATGGAAATCTGGAAAAGGGAGCCTGAGTCGAATAAACTGGAGGAAGCAGACAGATATGTCAGTCAGGGTTTCTCTCTCCTGTCGGGCGGGGATCTGGCGGATGCATTGCGTCTGTTTGATGATGCCCTTGCAATTGACTCAGGAAACTATGGAGCCCTGAAGGGTAAGGGTGCGGCATATTTCCAGATGAAGAACTATCCCGAAGCGATCCGTTCCTTTAAGGATGCCCTCGCAATTCGTGCGGATGACCGGGAAATCCGTCAGTCATGTGCATCTGCGCTCCTCGCGATTGGAAGAACAGATGATGCGATCGGTGTGTTGAATCTCGCATTTCATCAGGATGCTCTCCCAGACCTTAAAAAGCTGGTGCAGGAGCTTTTTACCAGAAAATTGTATCCTGAAGCCCTTGATCTCGTCGATCGGCTGACTGCTCTTGACACGGGTGATGCCAGGCTCTGGTGTATGAGGGGACTGATCCTCTGTAGGTTATCTCGATTGAATCAAAGTGGCGAGTCTGGAGGAATGCTGCCGAATCATCCTGATGATACTGGTGTATGGTATCTCCGGGGTGCCATCCGCTCTTTCAATGCAGCTCTCCAGATCAATCCTGATACCTTTCTGGCATGGAAGTGGAAAGGGATTGCTTCACTATCATTATATGAATTTCAGGATGCAGCAGACTCTTTCGAAAAAGCACTCGCCATTCGGGGAGATGACAGGGCTGTCAGACGGAGATATGCCTTTGCTCTCCTCGGGCTTGGAAAAACCGACCGGGCTATTGGGATCCTGAACCAGTCCAGCCATATCGATGATCTCCCTGATCTCATCTCAGTTGGTGAGCATCTCCTCAGTGAGAAACAGTATGAAGAGGCAATAACACTCTTTAGCCGGGCCCTTGAAATCGATCCTTCCTCTGGAAAAGCACTTTTCTTACAGGGTATCTGCCTCTACCGGCTCTCCCGTTTTGATGAAGCTCTTCATTTCTTTGACGAGGCGCTCAGACTGTATACAGATGAAGAAACGGATTCAGCGTTCACTATTTCTGAGATCTGGTGTATGAAAGGTGCCATTCAATGCCGCCTCTCCCAATTTGATGAAGCAATCATCTCATATGAAAAAGCGATCACCCTGAATACTAAGGATCCTGTGCCCTGGTTCCTCCGTGGTATAGCACTTGATAAGCTCTGGCGATATGACGAAGCGATTGAAAGTTATGAACGAGCCATTCCCCTTTTTTCCCGGGGTGGGGATGACAGTGTTCCTGAACAGCAGATTCATCCTGAAACCGGAACGGTCTGGAGAAGGCATGGAGTATGCCTCTGGAATCTTGGACGATATGAGGAGGCTCTCCAGTCACTTGATACCGCACTACGGCATAACCCACATGATACAGAGGCATGGTTTTCAAAGGCAACACTTCTTCAGATTCAGGGACGGAATGAAGAATCACTTGATGCCTATGCAGAGGTGTTGAAGGAGAAGCCTGATTATTATGAAGCATGGTTGAATAGCGGATCAGCTGCCCTTGCAACTGGCCGGTATCAGGATGCTCTCACGTCTCTGGATCATGCGATTATCCTTCGTGATGATGATCCCGACTGCTGGTCACTTCGTGCGCTGGCACTCAACCATCTTGGCCACACTGATGGAGCACTTGAGTCGCTTGAGCAGACGCTTTCACTCAACCCATCCGATCTGAAAGCGAACCTTGGCAAGGGAAAGCTTCTCATGGAAGCGGAGCAGTATGAGGAGGCTCTGGCAGCCTTCGAAAGGATATTGGATATACATCCTGATAGCACCACCGCACTTCTCTACCATGGATCCGCCCTTGAGTCCCTAGGCCGCTATCGGGAGGCTGTCTCCTCATATGAAAGGGTCCGGACAATTCGTCCACAGGATTCGGCAGCGCGCCTCAGGATGGCGCCGCTCCTCCTTCGCCTTGAAAGATACCGGGAAGCCCTCATTGCATTTGATGAGATCATTGAAGCCGGAATCACCGATCCCGGTGTCCTGCTGAACCGGTCACGTGCCCAGATCGCACTCCACCAGGATGAAAGTGCAGTTCAATCCCTTCATGAACTGCTGACCCTTGATCCGGATAATAAGGAGGCACTTTTTGAGTACGGAGCGCTCCTTCATCGGCTTCACAGATATGAAGAATCTCTGGCTGCGCTTGACAGAATCGATCCGGATGAGCTGAATGATGTATCATACTGGCAGCTCCGGGGCTCTTCCCTCCTCTCGCTTGGCCGTTATGATGAGGCCGTCTCCTCGTTTGATCGCTCTCTCTCTCTGGATGATTCCAACTCTTCTACCTGGCGTGATCATGGCCATGCCCTCCTCTCGCTTGGCCGTTATGATGAGGCCGTCTCCTCGTTTGATCGCTCTCT
>WOYI011021208.1_pt1 | contig 79124 bp, 72 predicted proteins | sample 6423411 | NCBI WGS metagenome assembly WOYI01 (sample SAMN13441803, study PRJNA592873) | oil field metagenome | biome: oil field; feature: oil-well bore; material: oil-contaminated soil; isolation source: oil-contaminated soil from oil-well borehole | place: Germany: Wietze | collected 2016-10-18 ...
AATATACGGATATATGCCTGATGATTTTGTGTTAAGAATTGCTGGTCCCGATAATATTTTTGCTGTTCCTGTAGCTGCAATTGTGGGCATTCCTTTGTACATAAGAGCAGAAACAGCAATTCCAATTGCAGTATCACTTATTGGGAAAGGAATGGGTGTTGGTACAGCCATTGCTTTAATAATTGGAGGTGCTGGTATGGCAATTCCTGAAATGAGTATGTTGGCAGGAATTTTTAAAATTAAACTTGTAGCTGCAATTGTAGTAGTAATTTTTATAACTGCTGTCCTAAGTGGTTTTGTTTTCAATATATTTTTATAACTTTATTAAAAGGAGAAAAGAAGATGGAAAAGAAAAAATCAAAAAGTTTGTTTAGTGCTTTGTTTGCACCAAAATCAAATTCAGGTTGTTGTAATATTCAGTTTGAAGAAATAACTGATGAGAAAGATTTGACCGAAAAACAAACCAAGGATAGTCTTGAAAATATAAATGAAGATAAAAAAGACAGTCCTGAAAATAAAGGAAACGACAACTTTTGCGGTTGTGGTTGCTGATCAATTAAAACACTGATTAATAGACGAATAATTGCCAGTGCATAACACGCAATATAGCAAAAGGCGGTGAAGTGCTTAATTGGAGCGGCTTTATCCCGTCCCAACTTCATCTCGGTTTGATTGTGAATCGCTCGCAATCCGCTTCATGACATATTGCCAAAACGTTAGTGTTCATTATGAAAAACAGAAACATATGAAAATGTATTTTCGATAGCAATAATGATTTTTATAGCATTACGAAACCCGAGGTCACCACAAAAGTAACGATTTATTAGCTGTTACACCCGCACGGGCAAATAAACCCTGCAGTATACGCTGCAGGGTTTATTTGTCTGTGCGGGTAAAGGGACTCGAACCCCCACGCCTTTCGGCACCAGATCCTAAGTCTGGCGCGGCTACCAATTACGCCATACCCGCAAAGATCTTAAAAACAGGTATCTGTTTTACGGGAGGACAAAGGTATATCTTTTTTCGCAATTAACCAGCTATCGACTTGCAGAGAAAATCACTCTTCTGTCAGATCATATCCCCAGTCAATGCCCTTGAGGGTGGCGGGAACGCCGTCTTTCATCCAGACAGGCATGGGGGCGCCTTTCAGGTAGTGGTTGAAAAACTGTTCCAGTCGTATGCTCAGGTCTTTGGCATTGGCTCTTCTTGACAGATTATGGACTTCATCGTTATACTGAAGCAGCCAGGAGGGTTTTCCCAGTCTGCGCAAAGCCGTGAAAAATTCTATGCCCTGGTACCAGGGTACCGCATCATCCTTGTCGTTGTGCATGATCAGCAAGGGAGTTTCCACCTTATTGGCAAAGAAAAGGGGAGAGTTTTCTATATACAGGTCCAGGCCGTCCCAGAGGGTTTTTCCGACTCGGCTTTGGGTGTCTTCGTACTGGAATTGGCGCACCATTCCCGAACCCCACCGGATCCCGCCGTAAGCACTGGTCATGTTGGATACCGGGGCTCCGGCTCCTGCCGCTTTCCATTTGAAAACCTCGGGCCGCGTGATCATGAAGACTACCTGGTAGCCGCCCCAGCTTTGTCCCTGTATGCCAATGTTCTCTGCGTCTACCCAGCTGTTTTCCTCAATGATCTTTTCCACTCCCGGAACGATGCAGTCCAGCGCACTTTTTCCGGGATGGCCTTCCTGGTAAATGATATCGGGTACAAAGACCAGGTATTCATTGCTTACAAAGAAGGGTATGTTGATCGTTGACCGGCTGGGTGCCGGCGATTTGTACGTATACAGTGTATGAGAACTTCTTTCGTAGAAGTAAACCAGCATGGGATATTTCTTAGCCGGATCAAAATTTTCCGGTTTGTAAAGGATCCCTTCCAGGTCCTGACCTATGGCGGATTTCCAACGGATCAGCTGGGCCGTTCCCCAATTATACATGTTTTGCTGGGGATTGATGTCGGTGATCTTCACCTGGGTTTTGAAATTGTCTTTGGTGATCCAGACATCGGGAGAATTTTCAAAATTATGCCTGATGTAGCAGATTACACCGCTTTCTTTTGATCGGTTGAAGTCGTTGAAGGTTACGGGCTCTTTGATCCATGCCTTCATGGCATCATTTTTCCCGGACTTCCTCCGGGCGGTCTTCGTGTAATAAACCCCGTTTTCTTTTGTCTTTTCGTCAAATGCCGAGAAATAAACAGTTGCTCCGGGTTTAATGGTCTCTTTCTCCAGCCTCCTAACGCCCGGAGGGTATACAACATAATCCGGCCTTGTGATACGGAAGGTGACCTCTTCCCGGCGTCCCAATCCCTCGGTCAGAGCCACCGGAGGTGTCTGTCCGGAAGGATCGATCTGCCACACGTCGTACCTGTCGTTAATGTAAACCGCCTTGTCTCCTTCTGCCCAGGCGCTGTACCCGTAAGAACGGGGCATACAGGGCGTGTCATGGAGTTCGTTGGCAAAAGAAACGGGAATGTCCGGGGTAATGCACGCGATTGCCTTATTGGCCGGGTTGTAGGAATACCACAACGAATCCAGGTTGTTGTACCAAACCAGGTATTTCCCTTGGGGAGAAGCGCCTACGTTAGAGATATAATGATCCTTAAGCACCAGTTCCGATGTGCCGTCGTTAACGTTAACAATATACAGATCGGCCCTGGGATCCGCACTCCACATGGATTCCAGCTGATAGTTCCAGTCGCTGACCGAGTAGCCCCAATCGGCATCATACTGGCACGGGACATGCACTTGAGGGTATTCTTCTTGGGCCAGTTGCCTGATCTGCGGTTCTTGTTCCAGGGTTGCCACGCACAGGTAGGACTTTTGCAGTTCCCGTTTCAGATTGTTCACCTGTTGGGGCTGCACGTAATTGTCTTTGTAATGCCAGATGTCCAGCCTGGCTATATCTGCTTCTAAAAGGGTGGTGTCTTTTACCGGACGTACGGGAGCGATCCCAAAAAAGATCCGGTGGCCGGATTTGCTGAAGACCGGTTCCCGGTTCTCACTGATCTGCCATCCATCCTTTAAATGTTCGTTTTCTATAAGCACTTCCGCCCGGGAAAAACCTTCTTTGTAATAAAAGATACTTGCCGAGTCGTTGCCGGATGTTGTGGTATCCGGTTTGATCAGGAACGCCATATGTTTGTTGTCCCGGCTGATGACAGGCAATTTTACGGTTTGCTTTGTACCGGAAGTATAAATGGTCATGATTTCCTTGTCTTTTGGGGTGTACATAAACAGACCTGCCTCAAGCAATGAATCCTTTGAACCGGGCCTTCTTACCAGGAAGAGAGAATCCCCGCCCAGGCTGAACTCATAATTGGTTACGGCTTTTAATGTATCAATCATTCCCGATGTAAGGTCGTAGACCATCAGGTCGCTTCCTGCTTTCTTGTCTTTTTTGACAGGCTCTTTGCCTTTGGTCGTATCGGCCGGCATTTTGGTCTGGTAGGCTATGTATTTGTTCCCGTATAATCCTTTCTTAAAAGATTCCAGGAAAGGGTATTTGACCAATTCGCCGGTATAGCAATTGTATATGCCGAGTGTGTCTTTGGGCATCTGGTCCGGTTTGAGTTTTTTGCGTTGTGCATCCTTCGTCTCGGCAAAAAAAGGCTTTACAGATGCTATAAGGAACCTGCCGTCGGGAGTGAGGACGGGCCGTTCAGCCCTTTGGATGGGCTTCTTTTCCAGGGTTTTGGAATTCAGCACTTCAACGTAACCGTCTCCTTCCTGTTCCTTTACCGTATATGCAATGAATGTTCCGTCATCGCTCATGGAAACGGAGCCGACGCTTTTCCACGCGTCATAAACACTGTGATCCAGGGGTTTTTTCTGTGAGAATACAGAGGTTGCAAAAAGAAGCAGAAATAATGTAACCGTGATTTTTTTCATTTGATTTGAGTCTAATAAAAGTATGGTTCCTGCAAAAATAAGCCAAAACGCTGGAATCCAAAACATCAAATTACCCCGCGCACATCCCGTACTTTTCGTACTGTTTTGCACAGGAAGTTGTAAGAGGCAATCCCCACTGTAACGTTGGCAATACACCCGGCCCACATAACACCCTTAAGTCCCAGTAATTCAGACCCAAGCAAGGCAAGCGGCACAAAGATCCCCAAAGTCCTTATGGTAATGAATGTGGTCGATGGATAGGGTTTGTTCAACCCGTTGTATGCAGCCGTACTAAGCATGACCAGTCCCTGGAATCCGTAACTGGCTCCGATTATGTAAAAATACTGGCGTGTAATGGCAATGACCTGCACGTCCTTTGTGAAAACCGAGGCTATGAACTGCCCGAAGAACAGCAGCAGTAAAAGCACCAACCCTCCCCACATCAGGGAAAAACGGGAAGCGTACCGCAAAGACTGGAAGATTCTTGGAAAGGCATTGCGGCTGATGTTCTGTCCAATGAAAATGATCATGACCGAGCCTAAAGCCGAGATGACCATAAGGGCAAACATTTCCACCCGGGATGCCACTCCGAACGCGGCAACTGCCTCGGCTCCGTAGGACGAAACGATCTTGGTAATAACGGCCAGGGATAACGGCGTTATCAGTAATCCCAGTGTGGCAGGACCGGCTATATAGAACACTTTTCTCCAGACTTCAATGACTTTTTTCACGGATTCCAGGTGAATGGTAATGATCTTTTCCCGCTTGATCAAAATAATGAGAATGATCACCATACTGACGCTCCTGGCTATGAGTGTAGCTAGGGCGGCTCCTTTTATGCCGAGTTCAGGGAATGGCCCGTACCCGAATATCAGCAACGGGTCCAGGATGGTATTGATCACGGCAGAAGCCACCATAAGCATCCCGGGAGTGAACGTATCCCCGGTTGCCCTGACAATATTGTTCCCGACCATAGGCAAAACCACAAAGGGAACTCCCAGGTACCATACAGACATGTAATCGTGGATATAATCCAGAATATCGCCTTCTGCTCCAAGCATCGTAAAAAGGGGTCTGATGGTAGAAATACCTGCCGCTACAAACAGCACAACCAGCAACAACCCCAACAGGAGTGCACTGCTGGCCATGGTTTTCATTTTCTTTCTGTCCGCCGTTATTACATTTCTGGAGATCAACGAGCTGGTCCCTATTCCGACACCTTGTGCAATGCCGTTCAGAAACATGATCACTGGAAAAGTAAACCCTATGGCGGCCAGTGGTCCTACACCCAGTTTCCCCAGGAAATAAGTATCCACCAGGTTGAAGATCACCATTCCCAGCATACCGAACAGCATGGGCCAGGTCAGGGAAAACAGTTGTCTGGCGACATTTCCTTCTGTAAGGTTGCGGTTCAGGTGTTCCATGGATCGTTTGTGAAAATTTGAAGCTGCTATTTACTCAAAATCCCGTAATGAACAAAACAATTTTTTTTGTATATTGCATAAATTCTAAACTATAACTAAAATAATAAATTTATGGGAAAAGAAGCAATTAAAGTATCATCAGTAGATGTTGATAAACTCATTGGAATGTTGAACGCCGCCCTTTCAGAAGAATGGCTGGCTTATTACCAATACTGGATCGGGGCCAGGATGATGGAAGGTCCCATGAGGAGCGAGGTGGAACCTGAATTGCTGGTACATGCCGATGAAGAATTGGGACACGCCGTACTGGTGGTGGACCGGATCATTCAGCTGGGTGGCACTCCCGTGATCAATCCAAAGGATTGGACCAAATTTGCCCGTTGTGCTTACGAGGAACCTTCCGATCCCTATATTGAAAGGATCCTGGAACAAAACCTGGCAGGAGAAAGGTGTGCCATCAAAAGGTACCAGGAAATTGCCGATTTCACGGCAGGGAAGGACCACTCCACGCACCAGATGGCCGTGCAGATCCTGAACGATGAGCTGGAGCACGAAAACGACATTGAAGACTGGATCACGGACCTGGAGCGTATGAAGGAAGAGTGGCGCAAGATCAGGCTCTAGAAGGGTATGATCTTTAAAACCGAAAAAGGGCAGGGGCATTTTGGATGCATCTGCCTTTTTTTTGTTCAGGGATGGATTTATCCCGTTCGGGAACCCGATCCGACGGCTCGGCAACATTCTTTTTTCTGCCGAGATTCATTTTTCTTCTTTTGTACGTCATTAAAAAAAGAAAAATGAAAACAACAATTTTATCGCTCATTGCCCTGATGGGCATTTGCTTGTCCGGGAATGCGCAAAATCTTACTTTTCCGGACATTCCACGGCAACTGCCGCGGGATCTGGTACTGGATTCTACCGTTGTACGTTCCTATGAAATGGTCACGGAATACCAGGATTACGATCTGAAAGGCAATTTTCAAAGAAAAACCAGGATCACAGCCGATTACACCTGTGGATTGGAAAACGGGACGACTGTCCGCTGGAACAATATATTTATGGCGCAGACTTATGAAGAATATGCGGACTTTTCAAAGGGGACAAAACAAGAACTGATGGAAGGATTTTCATATGCTCCTGCCGGGAATATTGAAAGTGCCACTTTCTTCGACGGTATCCCGGGTGCCGATATCATGCATAAAAACCTGGTCTGGGACATGGTTGGCCTTGAAGGTTTTGCCTATTGGTTCTGGGATGAACTGCACCTGAACACAGAGTACAAAGCAGGGAATTTGAACGCTTCGGTGGACCTGGCGGGAGAAGGGACGTTCACCAATAAAGACATCCGGATCCAATGGATAGGAATAACCGTAATTAATGGTGAAATTTGTGCAATAATAAAGTATTATACCATGAATAACCTGCTGGATGTGAAAACAGAAAATCTTTCTGTAAGCGGCAGGAGCCATTACTGGGGAGAGGTTTACGTGTCATTGCAGGATAAGGAAATTGAATACGCAACACTGTTTGAAGATGTGATCACAGAGGTCATAATGCCCGGGCAACCCGATTTTTCAGGCTATACGGTCAGGTACATCACTTTAACACGTAAATCATGAAATGGAATAACCACAAGGAAAAAGTGTTTTGGGTTGTATATCATGCCGGATTTGTGTTGTTTGCAATAGGGGCTGGAATGTTGATGAAGTACCTTCAGACCGGGAGTGCATTACATCCCACCTGGGTGGTGTCTGCTGCCGTTATCTATATCATGTCCTCATGCATTGGATATCTGGCGGTTTTTATGGTTAGAAAAGCAGAAAATTACGATCATAACAAACTCAAAAAACGTCTCCTTCCTTTACTCGTCCTGTTCTATGCCGCTTCTTACCTGATTGCCAACCTGGCCATAACGTTGGGTGCGCTTGGGTGGTTTCTTTATATTGGCAGGGACCTGGAAGAATTTTTCCCCCATCTTTTTCAAAATGAATTGAATTTCGGGAAAGGGAGTTTCTTTATATGGCTCATGGTGTTCACCATCTTTTTCATTTATTTTCTTTGGAGCAAATCGGTTACGCGTGAGCAGTCATTGATGGAGGAGTCTCTCAAATACAAATACAACACCCTTAAGGCACAGATCAATCCCCATTTTCTTTTCAATAGTCTGAACACCTTGTCTGAACTTATATACAAAGAGCCCTCACGGGCGGACAATTATTTGCAGAAACTGGCATCTGTATACCGGTACATACTGGATAACGAAGAAAACAGCCTGGTGCCCCTGGATAGAGAACTTGCTTTTGTAGAGGATTATTTTAACATGCAGAAAGAAAGGGATACCGATAAGATACACCTGACCGTTGAACGGTTTAGTAAGGGATCGTTTCTGGTCATTCCGGTTTCTATCCAGATGCTTTTGGAGAATGCACTCAAACATAACGCGGCAAGCAAAGATTCGCCGCTGGAAATAATGATCGCTGTTAACGAAGGATCTATATCTGTTTCCAACAATATCCAAAGAAAGCAGGTGATGGGCCAATCTACGAAGACAGGCCTTGGAAATCTTTCGGAAAGGGTTCGTTTGATCATGGGAAAAGAGATGGAAGTCAGTGAAAAAAACAATACCTTTAACGTGACAATCCCATTGATATCCAATCATAAATGAAAGTGCTGATCATTGAAGATGAAAGACATGCTACGGACAGGTTAGTCAGGTTGCTTCATGACGCCGATCCTTCCATTGAGGTATGCAAGGTCCTGGGATCTGTTGAATCCTCTGTCAACTGGTTTTTGACAAATCCCAGGCCCGATCTTATCTTTATGGATATTCAGCTGGAAGACGGGCTGTGTTTTGAGATCTTTGATGCCATTGCGCTGGACACTCCGGTGATCTTTACCACGGCATACAACGAGTATACACTTAAAGCGTTTAAGGTAAACAGCGTGGATTACCTGCTGAAACCGGTAACTATTGATGAACTCAGGCATTCCCTGGAAAAATACAGGAACATCCACAGACCGTCTGTCAATGTGGAACATATTGGGGAGCTGGTGAAGTATATGATGCCCAAAACCAAGGAACGTTTTCTGATCAGGATAGGGGAACACATTCGTTCCGTACCGGTGTCTTCCATTCATTGTTTTTTCATAGAAGACAGGTGTGTGTTTGCCAATGTGGCCGTCAACAAGAACTATCCGCTTGACTATTCACTGGACAAGATCGAAGCAATGATCAATAATGCTGCATTTTTCAGGATAAACCGCAATTACATTGTACATTTTGATGCAATAACCGATATGGTCGTCTATTCTTCCAACCGGTTAAAAATCTTTGTTGATACATTGCCGGATAAGGAACAATTGATCGTAAGCAGGGAACGGATAGCTGCATTTCGCCGATGGATTGACAGATAATTCTGTTAACTTTGTTTGTTATGTGTTTTCAAACAGAGTTATCACTTTCATACAGGCAGCTGGAAAACAGGTTCAATGCATTGTTTGCCCAAGGAGTGGATTATAAACCGGGAATATATTCCGGTTTTTCCCATCCACGGACACCTGTTATTGCCAACCGGGATCCCGTGACTCTGGAGATGATGCAATGGGGACTGATTCCCACCTGGGCAAAAGATCCGGAGATCAAAAAATATACGCTGAATGCCCGCCTGGAAACATTACGCTCTAAACCTTCTTTCAGGGATTCTGTTTCCCAAAGATGTTTGGTGGCAGCCAATGCGTTTTACGAATGGCAGTGGCTGGACCCGAAAGGAAAAAGCAAGAAAAAATATGTATTGACGCTTCCCGAAGGAGAAACATTCGGGCTGGCAGGATTGTGGAACACATGGACTGACAGGCAAACGGGGGAAGTCATTGATACTTATACAGTAATTACTACAGAAGCCAATGAACTGATGTCACGGATCCACAATTCAAAGAAGAGAATGCCCGTGATCATTGACAGGGAATACGAGGCACAGTGGCTGGACAAAGGCGAGATAAAAATGCAGAATGACCGGCTGCAGGCCACCCTGGATCCGCTCATTAATATTCCCGGTATAGGAAAAAGTATGGCAGAAGATTTGCGGGCCCTTGGAATTGAATCCGTGTCTGACCTTACCGGAAAAGATCCACAGCAAATGTATGACCGGTTGTGTGAAATAAGGAATACCGTACTGGACCGGTGTGTATTGTACGTATTTCGCTGTGCTGTTTATTATGCCGGGACAAATAAACCTGAACCGGAAAAAATCAAATGGTGGAATTGGAAAAATTATGAAAACGAACCAACAATTTTTAGAGAAAGCAATTGATCAGGCATTTACAGGTATACAAAACAATGAGGGAGGACCCTTTGGAGCCATTATTGTAAAAGATGGAAAGATAATAGGAAAAGGATGCAACAAAGTAACGTCATCCAATGACCCTACGGCTCATGCAGAGATAGTTGCCATAAGAGAAGCCTGCCAGGCTACGGGCAGTTTCCATCTTCAGGATGCAGTAATATATACCAGTTGTGAGCCTTGTCCCATGTGTATGGCAGCTATATACTGGGCAGGTATCAAAACCGTCTGGTACAGTGCCGACCGGGAAGACGCAGAGCGTATTGGTTTCGGGGATAATTTCATATACGAGGAACTAAAATTGCCTCCTGAAAGAAGAACCGTAGCCATGCACCGTCTGGAGGTTCCCCGGGCAAATAAACTGTTTGAAACATGGGAAAACAAACAGGACAAAGTGTTGTATTGAAAAAAACATAAAAATATCATGAAAATTGGAATCATCATTTGTGACAGGTACCGGAGTTGTGCCGGCGGAAAATGCCTTAGGGCTATGAGAAACCGTGAGGGGGCTTTTTCTATCTACGATAAGGATACTCCCCTGGAAGTTGTCGGATATACCAGTTGCGGAGGTTGCCCGGGAGGCAACGTGGAATACGTTCCCGCAGAAATGATCAAAAACGGGGCGGAAGCCATTCATTTGGCAACGGGAATGTTAGTCGGTTATCCGCCTTGTCCCAGGGTGGCCTATTTTAAAAAATTCATAGAAGAAAAATACAAAATACCCGTCATTACCGGGACCCATCCCATACCTATGAATTATTTCATCACCCATACAAACCTGAAAACATGGAATGGTGCATGCTGGGATGAACTGCTGAAACCCGTTTTACAGGATGATGCCATGAAACTGGCTTACGACTGATAAAAGAACCGCTTATGTATAAACATATATTTGGCCCGGTACCTTCGCGTCGTCTGGGTATGTCGCTGGGAGTAGATATGGTTCCCAAAAAAGTATGTTCCCTCAATTGTGTGTACTGTGAGGTAGGCCCCACTACTTTGTTGACTTCCCAAAGAAAGCCTTATGTTCCTGCCAGCGAGATCATCCGGGAATTGCAGGATTATTTTCGAACGCAGAGCAATCCGGATTTCATAACTTTTTCCGGTTACGGGGAACCTACTTTAAACAGTGAGATCGGAGAGATCTTCGATTATTTAAAAAGGGAAAAACCCGAAGTTCCCATTGCTGTCCTTACAAACGGGACCTTGTTGCATGAAAAAGAGGTAAGGGATGCCATTATGAAAGCGGATCTCATCCTTCCGTCTCTGGATTCAGCAACAGAAGAAGGTTTTAAGAAGATCAACCACCCCGTGCGAACCATCAGTCTTGATCAGTATATTGAAGGATTGGTAACATTTGGTCAGGAATTCACCGGGAAGGTATGGCTGGAAGTTTTCATCCTTCCGAGATACAACGACAATGTTGCCGAGTTGGATGCTTTGAAAAAAGAAATACTACGGATCCATCCTGACAAAATCCAGCTCAATACACTGGACAGACCGGGGACCGCTGCCGGCCTGAGGAGTGCAACGCGTAAGGAATTACAAAGCATAATTGATTACTGGAAGATCCCCAACGTAGAGATCATAGCTGCTGCCATTGAAAGACAAAAGATCGGTTCTTACCGGAAAGACGTGGAAAACGTTATCATGGAGACCATTAACAGGAGGCCCTGTACATTGGATGATCTGGCAAAGATCCTGGGAATGCATGTCAATGAACTGAATAAATACCTGGATACATTGGAAGCCACGGGAAAAGTGCGCACAGAAAGACAGGACAGAGGTCTTTTTTACATGATCCGTAACGGGAAATAACAAATACAGATTAAATTTACTGCGTATGGAAAGTATTGACAGTTGGATTGATAAGGTGATAATAAATTTGGGTGTTTCTGAGGGAGCGGCTCCCTACATCAGGCTGCTTGTCCTTTTGCTGGTAATTGCACTTTTGGCGTGGTTGTTTTTCTTTATCACCAAACGGCTCGTCAACGGAGTATTGCAAAAGTATGTAAAAAGATCACGTGTCAAATGGGATGACATGATGATGGACAATAAGGTTTTCTCAAACCTGGCCCATATTGTTCCGGCGATCATTGTCAAGATCATAACACCAATAATTTTCAGGGATTTTGAAAAAATTGTCCCCTTTGTGGTCAAGTTGACTGATATTTACCTGATCATTGTGATCATGATGGTGATCAACGCCACCTTACGCGTGGGTCAAAAGATAATTTCAAAGTCAAAAGCGTTTGTGGACAAACCGCTGTCCAGTTATTTCCAGTTGATAAGGATCATCCTTTATATTGCAGCAGGGATTCTCATCCTGTCCATTCTGATGGGAAAATCTCCCGTATATTTTCTGAGCGCATTCGGGGCCATGACGGCTATCATCATGTTGATATTCAAGGATACCATCCTGGGGCTTGTGGCCAGCGTACAGATATCGGCCAATGACATGGTACGTGTGGGGGACTGGGTGGAAATGCCAAAATTCAATGCAGACGGGGATGTGCTGGCCATTAATCTAAACACCGTGAAGGTACAGAACTGGGACAAAACCGTGACGACCATACCCACGTATTATTTTATTACGGACAGTTTCAAAAACTGGCGGGGTATGCAGGAAAGTGGCGGCCGGCGGATCAAAAGGGCTTTATACATCAATGCCCGTACGGTAAAATTTGTGGATCCGGAGACAAGGCAGCATTATATGCAATACTACCTGCTTAAGGATTATTTGGTTGTCCGTCAAAAAGAGATAGATCACTACAACAAGGAGTATGATGTTGATACATCAGTACTGATCAATGGCAGACGTATGACCAACCTGGGGGTTTTCCGTCATTACGTGGAATCCTATTTACGCAACCACAAAGGGATAAGAAACGACATGATCTTAATGGTAAGGCAGTTGAACATTGAAGACCGTGGTATACCAATTGAGATCTATTGCTTTACCACTACTACGGAATGGGTAAAGTACGAAGAGATACAGGCCGATATATTCGATCATCTACTGGCCGCTGTTTCTTTCTTTGACCTGGAAATATTCCAGCAACCCGGCGGAAGCGATATAACCCGGGCCTTTTCCGAAAGAAACACCTGAATCCGGGTAAATTAGGGTATTTGTATCCAGTTCATCTGTCCAAGGATCTCCCGGCTGCGCCTGAGAACATATGACGAGGGGGCGCGTGAACTGAAGCGTACGGGATTGGGAAGTGTGGCTGCGATCAGCGAAGCCTGGTTTTTTGTCAGGGCCCGGGCCGAGGTGTTGAAGTGCTCGCGGGCCACGGCCTGTGCTCCGTAAATCCCTTTTCCCATTTCAATGGAATTCAGGTAGACCTCCAGGATCCTTTCTTTGCTCCAGAACAATTCCAGCAGAAAAGTGAAATAGGTCTCCAACCCTTTCCGCAGCCAGGAAGACCGGGGCCACAAAAAAAGATTTTTGGCCGTTTGTTGCGTAATGGTACTGGCTCCCCTGGGTTTACGGCGTGTCCGGTTTTCTACCCGTGCTTTTTTAATCTGTTCAAGATCAAAACCTTTGTGTTCAAAAAACCGTTGGTCCTCAGAGGCTATTACGGCTTTCTGCAGATGTGCGGATATCTCCTCCAGGGGAACCCAGTCATGATGAATGACCGGTTTTTCACCTTGTGTTTTCTGTTCCGAGTAACGGATCAGCATCAAAGGAGTAAAAGGAACAGGATACTTAACGCAACCAGGCCGACGATCAGCCGCAGGAGGTGTTTAAAAACCTTTTGCAACATATTCTTTGTGACTATCTCCGGTGACGGATCCTTTTGTCTATGTATTTTGAATTGAGCAAACGGAGGATCCCCATGTAATCCAGTTTAAATTCCAGAACGTCCCCGACTTTGTATTTTTTAGGATTGTCTCCCAGGTCGATCACCAGCATATCTGAGCTGCCTCCAACAATGGAAACATCTTCATCGGCAGGGAAGAGGTGTTTGCGATCCACATCCAGGAGCCCTACGTCCACCAAAGCCCGGAAACTTGTTTTTCCCTGGAGCGATTCATCGAAAGTGGGCGTATCTCCTTCCAGGTTGGTTCCAAATTCCCCAATGGGGACCTGTGGTTTTTCCATCAATTCGATGATCTCGCTAAAGAGCACAAAAACGTCGGTCCGCATTTTCTTAAGGGTGGTATTGTTGTATACATCGGTTCCGCAAAAAAGCGTTTCTCCCACACGGAAATGATTGATCCCGGCAGGCAGCAGCCGTTGGAAGATCAGCGGGATGGTCACGGAAGATCCACCGGACACGTATTTGATCTTTTTGTTGAACTTGGCTTCTATCAATTGTTGATACAGGCACAACTGTATGAGTTTGTCCTGGTTGGGAAGGACTCCGTATAAACAGCTCAGATTGGCCCCGATCCCGACCACTTCAACATGTTCCAACTGAAAAACCATATCGTAAAAATCCAGCACACTGTCCCGCATGACCCCTTCGCGCAATTCTCCCAGTTCGATCATAATAATGATCTTGTGGGTTTTCCCTTGCCTTTCAGCTTCTTTTGCCAGGAGTTTTATGGTCTCGATCTCTGTGTTCATGCTTACGTCTGCATATTGCACGACACTTTTGATCCCCCTTTTTGCCGGCGGTTTGATGTATATGGTTTCAATATCCGGCCTGATGGATTTGATCAGTTTCAGATTGGATACCCTGGAATCACAAACCTGGTTGATGTTCAGGCGAAGCACTTCCTGTATGTAATCCTTGTTCCCGCACAGGAGTTTGGTTACGATTGACCATTGGATATTTCTTTTTTTAAAAAGCTTGTCCAGGTAGTCAAAATTGGCTTTTAGCTTAGCTGTGTCCAGCGATATATATGCCATGACATTAGTTTTTGTGGTACCTCATTTCAAGGTACTTATTGGTAAAGCCCAATTTTTCGTAAAGGATTTTCGCGGGGTTGTGCGGTTCTACGTGCAAGGCTACATTGCCTTCTGCAGTTTCCAGGGCCAGCTGCATCATTTTTTTGCCGATACCCTGGCCCCTGAACTCGTTGTGGGTAGCAATATAGACAAGCAGATTTTCAGGAACGAATCCCTGCATGCCGGTTTTTGTGACTACTACCACACAGGTAATGGTGCCGTCCAGGGAGGATTGCAGGATGAATCCTCCGGGTGAATCGGTTTCCCTTAGCGCATAATTGATGGCTTTCTCAATATCGGAGGGGTTGTCTCCGAATTGTTCCAGGTGTTTTGCCAGGAAAGCCACCATGGCTGATTTCTGTTCTTTTCCGGGTTTGTTATTTTGGTCGTAGTGTAAAATTTCCATGAGTTTTTTCTTTTATTGTTTTTGTTATTGTTTTTTTCTCAGATGCAGCAGTACCCACTCTTCTTTTTCCTTTCTTGCCACCAGGGTTAATCCGTTTCTGTTTGCGGCATTCATCAATACCGGGACGTCCGGCAAATAAAAGCCGCTAAGTAAAAGATGTCCTCCCTCCGGCCCGAGTCCGTTGGACAAAGTGTCCATTTCATCGGCCAGGATGTTTTTGTGGATGTTGGCCAGGATCAGTCCGTACCTGTTTCTTTGTACCAGGGATGCATCTCCTTGTTTGACAATGATCTTGTGAGCTATACGGTTTCTGCGGGCGTTTTCCCGACACGAATTAACGGCCCGTCTGTCGTTATCCAGTGCATGAACAGGAATTGCGGCCCCCATTTTTGCAGCCAGTATGGCCAGCACACCGGTGCCGCAACCCATGTCCAGAACGTGTTTGTTTTTGATGGATCCGTTTTCTTCCATTTGCAGTAGTGCTTCCAGCATCATGTACGTAGTAGGATGATGTCCTGTTCCAAAGGAGGATTCCGGCTCTATGACCAATCTCCATTTGGTTTCGGGCCATACGGTTATCATTGAATCCCTGCCCGGAGCCCTTATGCTGCACCCTTTTCCGGCATTGACGGTTACCGGATCAAAGCGTGACTCCCAATCCGTATTCCAGTTTTTTTCAGGAACGAATTTCTTGGAATATTCTGAAATTCCGTATGTTCCCAGTATAAGCCTCAGGTGAGACTCGTTAAAAACTGATGCGGGAATATAGGCCTTAAGGACAGGTACTGCAGTCAGAAAACCGCCGTACCCGATCTCCGCAAGCTCCGCTGTAAGGATGCCTTCTGTTTCTTCCTTATAGGGCTCAATGTTTATGCTGACAGCAATGTGATCCATTTTTAAGCGAACGATCCGGCTATGGCCAGGAAATCGTCTGCTTTAAGGGAGGCGCCGCCAATCAGGCCGCCGTCCACGTCCGGCCGGGCAAAGAGTTCTGCCGCATTCGAAGGTTTGCAGCTGCCCCCGTACAGGATGGGGGTAGACTCGGCAAGGTCTCCGAAAGACTCGGCCAGAAATGCACGGATAAAGGCATGCATTTCCTGTGCCTGTTCAGAAGTGGCTGTCTTGCCCGTACCAATGGCCCAGACAGGTTCGTATGCCACGATAACTTTTTTGAAATCATCGGGATCCAGCCTGAAGAGTACTTCACGGAGCTGGGAAGATACAACCTGAAAGTGCATATCGGATTCACGTTCCTCAAGAACTTCTCCCACGCAGAAAATGGGCCTGAGTCCGTTTTCAAGTGCCCGTTGAATTTTTTCCAGCAGGATCTCGCTGGTTTCACCGTAATACTCCCGCCTTTCCGAATGTCCCAGAATTACGTACTGGCATGGAACGGAGGCGAGCATTGCAGCAGATACCTCTCCTGTGAAAGCGCCTTTATCAGCGGATGCACAGTTTTGTGCCGCCAGCCCCGGGGTATTTCTGTCTTTGAGGATCCCGGAAACGGAGCTCAGATGTGTGAAAGGAGGTGCCACAACGAGCGTTATACCGGCGGGAACACTTTCAATACCGCGAAGAATATCTTCTGTCAGTTTCTTACCTTCTCTGATTGTGGTATTCATTTTCCAGTTGCCGGCTACAATTTTTTCTCTCATATGTTTGATGTTTTTGACGTTATATCTATCCTACAAAGGTAAGAAAATGATTGGTTTTTTGACGATTAATACCTACTTTTGCAGCCCCTTATAAGATTAATACTATGAATATCACTAAGAAACAAAATGATGACCTTTCCTTGCAGGTAACCGTTTCTATTGAAGAAAATGACTATAAAGAAAAGGTAAAGAAAGCGCTGAACGATGTCCGCAGAAAGCTGGATATCAAAGGATTCAGAAAAGGAATGGTGCCTATGGGCATGGTGGAGAGAATGTACGGACGTTCCACATTGTTGGAACAGGTCAATACGGTCATCTCCCAGGCCTTGAACGATTATATGGAAAAAGAAGAGATCCGGATCATTGGAGAACCTCTGGCATCGGAGGAGCAGGCAAAAACCGACTGGGACAACGATGTTGACTTTTCATTTTCTTTTGACCTGATGCTGGCTCCAGCTGTGGATATTCCCATTAACAAAGACCTGTATATACCTTTAATCAAAAAGGCGGTCACCAATAAAGAAGTAGATGAATATATAACAGGACTTCTTAATCAGTACGGGACAATGGATGTCACGGACAAGGTAGAAAAGGAAGATTTCCTGAAGGTAGATCTCTTGCAGGGTGAAACCGTAATTGCCGATTCCTATCTGAACCTGAAGTCAGTTCCCAAATTGAAAGACAAGAAAGCCTTTATAGGGAAAACAACCGGGGAGGGAATCCAGGCCGATATAATGACTCTTTTTGCTAAAGAAGAAGAACGTGCCATGCTGTTGCAGGTAAAACCCGAAGAACTTAAAAAATACCCCAATCCTGTATTTACTTTTACCGTAAAAGAGATCAAACGCTTTAAAGCTGCAGAGGAAAACCAGGAATTGTACGACAAGCTTTACGGGGAAGGGAATATTACTACCCATGAAGCATTTGTGGAAAAGATAAAAGAACAAATTGAAAAAAACCATGAAGGGGAGAGCAATTACCAATTTGCACAGGACGTACGTAAGATCCTCATGGATAAAGCAGCCATCCGTCTGCCTGAGAACCTGCTCAAGCGTTGGCTTTATGAGGGAAATGACGGCAAGTTTACCATGGAGCAGATAGAGAAAGACTTTCCTGCGTTCCTGGAAGATTTCCGCTGGCAGTTGGTACGGGAATCCATCATGAAGGAGGCCGGAATAAAAGTTGAAAAAGACGATATGATCCAAAGTGCCGTGGCCCTGGCTCGTTATCAGTTTACCATGTACGGTATGAACGATGTGGCTGACGAGCATTTGATAAAATATGCGGAAAGTATGCTGGCCAACGAAAAGGAAGCCAGGAATCTATACGAAAGGGCAGAAGAAAATAAAGTAATTTCGTATATTCGCGAAAACGTTACTGTAGATAATAAAGAAGAATAACCCATGACGGAATTTGAAAAATTTGCCATCAGGCATAAAGGTATCAGCAGCCTGAGTCTGCACCGGTACCAGTCTTTGTCCGGCAGCCCGGAAGCATCCATAACACCTTACATCATTGAGGAGCGTCAGCTGAATGTTGCACAGATGGATGTTTTCAGCCGTCTTATGATGGATCGCATACTTTTCCTGGGAGTCCCCATTTTTGATGAAGTGGCCAACATTGTACAGGCTCAGCTTCTTTTCCTGGATTCGGTGGATCCCGGGAAAGACATTCAAATGTATATCAATTCTCCGGGAGGGGCCGTTACGGCTGGTCTGGGAATCTATGATACCATGCAGCTGGTGCATTCAGATGTGGCTACCATTTGTACAGCCCAGGCAGCATCCATGGCAGCCGTGTTACTGGCTGCAGGGAATAACGGTAAACGTTCTGCATTGCCTCATTCCCGCATCATGATCCATCAACCCATGGGTGGGGCACAGGGACAGGCTGCAGATATGGCAATTGCCGTCAAGGAGATCCTGGAACAACAAAAACAGTTATACCAGATCCTTGCCGAGCATACCGGTAAACCGCTCCGGCAGATCACAAAGGATGCAGACAGGGATTTCTGGATGTGTGCGGAAGAAGCCGTAAAATACGGGATCGTTGACGAAGTCCTGAGAAAAACCAAAAAATAATGCAGAAGAAACCGCTCGACACGGACCATTGTTCCTTCTGCGGCAAATCCAACAAAGAAACAGGCCTGTTGATCACAGGACTCCATGCTTCCATATGTGAAAACTGTCTTCGGGATGCCAGTGTTGTACTGGACGAAATGTACGGGAATACAGTGCATGATGAAGAACCGGCCCGTTATCAGTATGAGGAGAGCCGCCTTAAAACGCCACGGGAGATCCATGAATTTCTGGATCAGTATGTCATAGGTCAGGAAGAAGCCAAAAAGTTTCTTTCCGTTGCCGTTTACAATCATTATAAACGAATTCGCTCCAACGGGAAAAATGATGTGGATGTTGAAAAATCCAACATTTTGCTGGTGGGGCCTACCGGTACGGGAAAAACACTTTTAGCCAATACAATAGCACGGATGTTGAAAGTGCCTTTTGCCATCGTGGATGCTACGGTTCTGACCGAGGCCGGTTACGTGGGAGAAGATGTGGAAAGTATCCTTACAAGGCTGTTGCAGGCCTCGGATTACAACGTGGCACGAGCCGAGCAGGGTATAGTATTCATAGACGAACTGGACAAGATTGCCCGAAAGAGCGATAATCCTTCCATTACAAGGGATGTATCCGGAGAAGGCGTTCAACAGGCATTGCTCAAATTGCTGGAGGGAACCGTAGTAAATGTTCCGCCCCAGGGTGGTCGTAAACACCCCGAACAGCACCTGATCCCCGTAAATACAAAAAATATCCTGTTCATTTGTGGAGGAGCCTTTGAAGGGATAGAGAAAAAAATAGCCAAGCGGCTGAATACAAGCGTTGTAGGATACGGAATGGCAGAAAAAAAAGCCCACATTGACAAGGATAACCTTATACGCTACGTAGCTCCCCAGGATTTGCGCTCTTACGGACTTATTCCCGAAATTGTCGGGAGGGTACCTGTCATTACGTTCCTGAAGAGGTTGGATCGCACGGCGTTATTGGATATTTTGACAAAGCCCAAAAATGCGCTTGTTAAGCAGTATAAACATCTGTTCGCAATGGATGGAATCAGGTTATCTGTAGACAAAGATGTGATGGAGTATGTTGTTGACACGGCCATGGAATTCAATCTGGGAGCCAGGGGCTTACGGTCTATTTGCGAAGCCATAATGGTAGACGCCATGTACGAGTGCCCTTCTTCCGGAAGAAAAACATTGCGCATTACCTTGCCATATGCCCAAAAACGTGTGGATAAAATCACAAAAATCATATAAACCTACTTGTTATGAGCGAAATCAAAGACTTTATTGAAAAAAACTCACCGCGTTTTCTGGAAGAACTTTTTAAACTGATCCGTATCCCGTCTGTCAGTTCTCAAAAAGAGCATAAAGAAGACATGCACAAATGCGCTCAGCAATATGTAGTGTCTTTGATGGAAGCAGGGGCAGATGAAGCCAGTATATATCCTACGGCAGGCCATCCTGTGGTTTTTGCCCAAAAGATCATAGACCCCAAAAAACCTACTGTTTTGGTTTACGGTCATTACGACGTACAACCGGTTGACCCTATTGAATTATGGAAGTCACCTCCTTTTGAACCGGAGATCCGGGACGGGGCTATCTACGCCCGTGGAGCCGACGACGATAAAGGCCAGTCATTTATGCATGTAAAGGCCTTTGAATATTTGGTCTCAACCGATCAGTTGCCTTGCAACGTCAAGTTTATCATTGAGGGAGAAGAAGAGATCGGATCACCTTCTTTTGGAGCATGGGCCCGTGAGAACAAAGAAATGCTGGCCTGTGATGTGATGCTGGTATCGGATACAACAATGATCAGTGAAGAAGTACCTTCTATAAATACGGGGATGCGCGGCCTGGCTTACGTGGAAGTCAAAGTTACCGGACCCGACAAAGACCTGCATTCCGGTCATTACGGAGGAGCTATTGCCAATCCCATCAACACGTTGTGTTCCATGATCGCACAATTGATAGATGACAAGGGCAGGATAACCGTCAAAGGTTTCTATGACGATGTGGTAGAATTGTCTGCCGCAGACAGGGAGATGCTGGCCCGTGCTCCGTTTGACACGGAGCATTTCAAAAGAGCCATAGGTGTAGGTGATGTTACCGGAGAAGCCGGGTATTCAACACTGGAGCGCACCGGCATCCGTCCGTGCCTGGATGTGAACGGTATATGGGGCGGTTACAGCGGTGAAGGCGCAAAAACAGTATTACCTTCTTATGCCTGTGCAAAAATCTCCATGCGTTTGGTTCCCAATCAGGATCACAAGAAGATTGCTAAACTTTTTGCGGAACATTTCAAATCTCTTGCACCGTCAGGAGTAACCGTAGAGGTTCAGGAACATCATGGAGGCCAGGGGTTCCTGGCACCCATATCTTCTCCCATGTATAAAGCCGCTGCAAAAGCCGTAGGGGAGGTATACGGAACTGAGCCTGTGCCCAGCCGGGGAGGCGGAAGCATTCCGATTCTTGCCGAGTTGGAGGGCATATTGAACGCACCCCCGTTGCTCATGGGATTTGGCCTGGAGCGGGATACCATTCATTCCCCCAACGAAAGTTACCTGTTAAGCCAGTTCCACAAGGGGATTGAATCTATCATCCTGTTTTACAAGTATTACAATAAAAACTAAAAGGCTATGAAATCACTGTTTTTACTGGTTTCTCTTGCAACGTGGTTGCAGGAAGGTGGTCCTGTGAAATTTTCCGCCAATTTTGATTCCGGATGCCTGGGTGAAATTGAATTGATAGACTCGGTCTGGGTGAGACCGTCGCTGACCGATTCGGTCCTGCACCTTTCTTACCGGGTAGTCTCCAGGTCAGATCCCCACAATCCGGCAGATCCGGAATTACAGCCCAGCGGGCGGTGGTTCTATTTTTTGATGGAAAATGTAAAAGGGAAACACATATACCTGAATTTTGAAAATACAGATCCAAAACGGGCCGTTTTTTCCTATGACGGAACACATTTTCAACGCTTTGAACATTACAGGGCATCCATGCGGAAAGTATCAGCCCTGTTTGATCGTGATTCCGTATATATTGCGTATTTTGTACCTTATGGATGGGAAAAGTTGCAGGAAAGACTGGAAGCATGGTCCGTCCCTGCTTACGTCAGAGTGGATACACTGGGAAGAAGCATGATGGGATTGCCCATACAGATGCTTACCATAACCGATCCCGGAACACCCGACGAGCAGAAAAACAGGGTATGGATACACGCCCGGGTTCATCCCAGTGAAACACCCGCCAGCTGGAAACTTGACGGACTTTTGGGCCGCCTGACTGAAGATTCTCCTGCCGGACGTGAATACAGACGGCGTTCCGTCTTTTATGTAGTTCCCTTTGCCAATCCGGACGGCGTCTACGGAGGGTATTCCCGGTCCAATGCCCGCGGAATTAACCAGGAAGTAAACTGGGACCATCCGGATTCCGTTACATCTGTTGAAGTCAGCTTGTTATGTGCAAAAATGGAGTCCCTTACCCGGGAAAAGCCTTTCGATATGGTTTTGAACGTACACGCACAGACTTCAGATAAAGCCAGCTATTACATTCATACGGAAGAATCCACATGCCCTGAATATTATATGAATGCCATGCGCCTGGCGTACCTTACAACGGATGACAATCCGTATTTTTTCCCGGAGGATATGTTTTATTCCTCTCCCGCTCCCCGTTATGTGGAAGGGTGGATATGGAACAGGACAAAAGGGAGAACGTTGGCCCTTACTATTGAAATGCCGTATTCCTATTACAACGAAAATCCCGACAGTAAATGGGTAACCGTTGCATCCCTGAAAGAGAACGGGGAATACCTTTTACGGGCAATAGGGGATTATTTCCTGTGGGATGTACCCGGCAGACATATTATTGCAGGAATGGTCAGAGGAAAAAGGACTGTTTACCGCTATTCTATGTTACCTGCCGGAGAATATCAACTTTATATGTGGGACAATGCCTGGATTCCTTTAGACACAATTGTCAGAAAACGTCCGGGTCCTTTCCGTTACGTGATACGGTCAAAAGAAACCCCGTACAACGGACCGCTCCGGGTAAGTTTACCCCGGGAAGCCCGGTAATCGTTCTATTCAATATTCTATTTGGCGTAGTCTACTGCCCTGGTTTCCCGGATGACAGTAATTTTGACCTGTCCGGGATATACCATCTCGTCCTGGATCTTTTGAGCGATGTCATGGGATAGCCGTTCGGCATCCTGATCTGTAACTTTCTCCGATCCGACTATTACGCGTAATTCTCTTCCGGCCTGGATGGCATACGTTTTGGTGACGCCCGGGTAGGTAAGGGCCAGGTCTTCCATACCTTTAAGACGCTTGATGTAAGATTCAATGACTTCCCTGCGTGCACCGGGACGTGCTCCTGAAATGGCATCTCCTACCAGGATAAGGGGTGATATGAGTGATGTTATGTCGGTTTCTTCGTGGTGGGCCCCAATGGCGTTGCAAACTTCAGGTCTTTCCTTGTATTTCTCTGCAAGACGCATTCCCAGGATGGCGTGTGGAAGTTCCGGATCTTCATCGGAAACCTTCCCGATATCGTGCAATAATCCGGCTCTTTTTGCCAGTTTTGTGTTCAGTCCCAGCTCGGCGGCCATAATGGAACAAAGATTGGCGACTTCACGTGAGTGTTGCAGCAGGTTTTGTCCGTACGAAGAACGGTATTTCATTTTTCCCACCAGGCGTATCAACTCGGCGTGAAGTCCGTGTATCCCAAGATCAATGCATGTTCTTTTCCCGGTTTCAATGATCTCCTCTTCTACCTGTTTTTGAATTTTGGCTACAACTTCCTCTATGCGTGCCGGGTGTATGCGGCCGTCGGTAACCAATTGGTGTAGTGCCAGGCGGGCTACTTCCCTGCGAACCGGGTCAAAAGCGGAAAGCAAAATGGCTTCAGGGGTGTCATCTACAACAATCTCCACACCGGTAGCGGCTTCCAGCGCACGAATATTTCTGCCTTCACGCCCTATGATACGGCCTTTGATCTCATCGCTTTCAATATTGAACACCGTTACGGCATTTTCTATGGCAGTTTCAGATGCAACACGTTGAATAGTGTTGATAACCACGCGTTTGGCCTCTTTGCCGGCGGTCAGCCGGGCTTCGTCCATTACCTCACTGATGTAAGACATGGCCTGGCTTTTGGCTTCTTCCTTCATGTTCTCTATGAGCAGGGCTTTGGCATCCTCGGCAGACATGTTGGCCATGCTTTCGATCTTTTCTATTTGTTGCTGGCGTAGTTTTTCGTATTCCTCCACCTTCTTTTCTGCCAGTTCCATCTGGGCAGCAAGCGTGTCTTTCAGGGCAGAGATTTCTTTGTTCTTTCTCTGAGTTTCGGCATTTTGCTGATTCATGGCAATTTCACGCTGTTTCAGCTTGTTTTCTGCCTGTGCGATCTTGTTGTTTCTTTCCGATATCAGCTGTTCATGTTCAGATTTTAATTGCAGGAATTTTTCTTTGGCCTGGAGGATTTTTTCACGTTTTATGTTTTCGGCTTCCAGTTCGGCATCTTTCAGCAGAATTTTAGCCCTCTTTTTCAGGACAACAGACCTGAAGTATGTGTATCCCAGCACAAAGCCGGTCAAAAGGCCGGCGATTATGCATATAGCAATGGTAATATATGTGTTGTTCATAAGTGTAGTTGGTATATATTTTTTTTAGTTGTCTTCATAATAAAAAAACCCGTTAACATACAGCTGTTTAGCAAAAACCCTGATAAGCAGGATTTGGAGGATCTGAGCTTTGTTGCAAACTTCCCACGTCCCGGAAACCGGAATTCCCCGAAGGGTTACAAAGGGGCCTGTTTTTAACAGTCAAGACACTCCATAAAGTTTAAAGTGTTGAGTTTCGCAAAGAGCTTGGTATGTAACGGGTCAAAAATTATCTTTCCAGGTATTCTCCTAAAAAATTATCCAGTGTGGCAATTTCAGTAATGATCTCGTTCGTTTCGTTATCTTTTTCGTATTTCAGCAGGCTCAGTACAAACTGAAGGGCTGCCATGGCCAGCGCGTCCTGGGTATCCTGTCCGGAGTACTTTACGCTGAATTGCTCGATCTTCTGATTGATGCGCAAAGCCGCTGCACGAACCATCTCCTCGTCTTCGGACGCTATTCGTAAGGGGTAATAACGATCAGCTATACTGATCTTTATGGATAATTTTTCTTCACTCATTGTTGTGCTCTACCGGTTGAGCATGTTTAAACATTTATCAATTTCCCTGATCAACTTCCCGATTTTCTGTTTTGCTTCCTTTGCATCTTCACCCGATGACTGAAAGGCTCCGGCCATCTGGAGTTTTTGCACTTTATTTTCTAAGTCTTCTTTTTCTTTTTTATATCTGTTAAGTTCTTCGCTAATAGTTTGTAGTTGTCCGTTCAATTCACGGTTTTCCGTCAACGCCCTTTCATGCAGAGAAATAAGAGTCTCTATCTTCTGCTTTAACGGGTCAATAATGGCTGCGTGTTGAGGTTTCATCTTTTTATACCGTTAAGCAAAGATAATGCTTTTTTAATGAATAAAAAAAGAGGTCTAAACGACCTCTTTTACGTGTTCTTTTCCCACTTCTATCGCCTTTTCGTTGAGTGGGATAAGGTGATGATGCCTTTCAGGCAAGGACTTTTTCAGGCCTTGCAGTACATTCTCTTTATCCAGTATGGGTTTTAGTTTCAGATAAGCACCTAGAACCATCATGTTAAAGGTCCTGGACATTTCCATACGGTTGGCCAGATCAGTAGCCGCAATGGAATAAATCTTAATGTCTTTCCGTGTCGGGTGACGGGAAATACCATTGGGGTCGTAAAGCAAAAGACCGCCTTTCCTGATTATCGGTTCGAATTTATCCATTGACTGTTGATTCAGCACGATGGCCGTATCACACCATTGCAAAATGGGTGAGCTTATTCGTTTGTCACTTATAATTACGGTAACGTTGGCTGTTCCTCCCCGCATTTCAGGTCCATATGAAGGCATCCAGGTTACTTCCTTGTTCTGCATGATTCCTGAATAGGCAAGTATCTTACCCATAGAGAGGACTCCCTGTCCTCCGAAACCGGCTATAATCAATTCTTCTTTCATAATTATCTGTCTTTTATATCTCCCAGGGGATAAAACGGGAACATGTTATCTTCCATCCATTTATTGGCTTCAACAGGGGGCATCTTCCAGTTGGAATTGCAGGCAGCTACTATTTCAATAAAGGAAGTGCCTTTTTTCTGCGCCGAGTTTTCAAACGCTTTCCGGATGGCCTTTTTGGTTTTTCGCACGTTGGCGGGATTTTCAACGGCCTGGCGCGTAACATAACAGGTGCCTTCCAGCTGAGCCACCAACTCGGTGATCTTCAGGGGATATCCGTTCAACTCGGCTTTTCTCCCGTAAGGTGTCGTAGACGTTTTCATGCCTATCAGGGTGGTCGGAGCCATCTGGCCTCCTGTCATGCCGTAAATGGCGTTGTTTATGAAGATGACAACAATGTTTTCACCACGGTTGCAGGCGTGAATGATCTCGGCTGTTCCGATGGAAGCCAGGTCTCCGTCTCCTTGGTATGCAAATACGTATTTGTCGGGGTAAAGTCTTTTGGTGGCGGTAGCCAGGGCGGGAGCCCTTCCGTGGGCAGCTTGCTGCCAGTCGATATCCAGGTAATTGTAAGCGAAAACGGCACATCCCACGGGTGATATTCCTATGGTTCTGTCCTGGATGTCCATTTCTTCGATCACCTCGGCCAGTAATTTATGTACCACTCCGTGGCTGCATCCGGGGCAATAGTGCATCACTGTATCTGTAAGCACTTTGCTTTTTGGGTATACCAGATTTTCAGGTTTGATTATTTCGTTAATGTCCATAATGATCTTCAATTAAAGGTTGAATTTTTCGGCAAAGGCTTTTAATACTTCTTCAGGGGAGAAAATGGATCCTCCCATCCGGCCGTAAAACTCTACTGGAACCGCTCCGTTAACAGCCAGCCTGACGTCTTCGACCATTTGTCCGGAGTTGAGTTCGACAGACATGATGCCTTTGAGTTGCGGCAACATTTCCTGGATAACAGGTGTCGGGTAAGGGAACAGCGTTATAGGTCTGAGTAGTCCCAGGCGTATTCCTTTTTCACGGGCTATTTCCACGGTGCCTTCACATATACGGGAAGAGCTTCCAAAGGCCACAAGCAGGTACTCTGCGTCTTCACACATGGTCTTTTCATAACGGATCTCATTCTTTTCAATGGTCCTGTATTTTTCCTGCAACCTCAGGTTGATGGCCTCCATTTCCGAGGCAGCCAGTGACAGGGAAGAAATGATGTTCCCTTTGCGGTTTGCGGGTTTTCCTACAGTGGCCCAATGACCGTATTTTTCAGCGATCTCCTGGTCTGTAAGACGTCTGACAGAGTCGCGCAATTCTACTTTTTCCATCATTTGCCCTATGGCTCCGTCCGACAGGATCATGGTGGGAATACGGTATTTAAATGCCAATTCAAATCCGAGGCCAACAAAATCGTACATTTCCTGAACAGAAGCGGGTGCCAGAACAATGATCCTGTAATCACCGTGTCCGCCGCCTTTGACTGCCTGGAAATAATCTCCCTGTGCAGGCTGAATGGTGCCCAGACCGGGACCTCCGCGTATAACGTTTACAAGCAGGCATGGAAGTTCTGCGCCTGCCATATAGGATATTCCTTCACACATAAGGCTGATGCCCGGGCTTGAAGAAGATGTCATGACTTTCTTCCCGCAGCAGGCACCTCCGTACAGCATATTGATGGATGACGTTTCACTTTCTGCCTGTAGAACGACCATTCCTGTGGTTTCCCAGGGCATTTCTTCCATCAGTGTCTCCATCACTTCGCTTTGGGGGGTAATGGGATAACCGAAATACCCGTCCGCTCCGTAACGGATGGCGGCCAGGGCAATGGCTTCGTTCCCTTTCTTCAATAATTTTTCTGCCATAGTATTACTTTTGTTATATTTTAATTTTGTATACAGTGATTACCGTATCCGGACAAACTATTGCGCAATTGCCGCAACCTGTGCATTTGTCGGGATTTTCCATGTAGGCATAGGGATAACCCTTGCTGTTTACTTTCTTTGCGAGTGCAATGGTCTGTGTAGGGCAATTGACTACACATACACCACACCCTTTACATTTTTCTGTGTCTACTACAATAGCGCCTTTGAATGCCATATTATTTGAAAATTATTAGTTGTTTGCTTTAAAATATTACAAAAGTATAGTAAATTTTTAAAATTCCTTACATTTTATCGGTTGAAGTACAAAAATCCTTTTCTTAAGCCATCCGCGATCCGGTCCAGACTCAGGAGGATAGCCAACAAAAGCAACGGTATCAGAATGATCATGACCTGCATGTGAGCAGGCAAATTTTTAAACCAGGTTGCCAACCGCTTAATCATGTCCGGGAGATTCTTATCCGGGCGTCAACGGCTGTCACATCATTTGCAGTGCCCAATAGCGGGTTCAGATCCATTTCGGCAATTTCAGGGGCGCAGGTACATAATGCCGAAACCCTTTCTATTGTATTGACAAACCGGTCCTCGTTAACTCCTTCCTGTCCGCGAACTCCCAGGATCAGGCCGTATCCCTTAAGGTTGTGGACCATTCTCACGGCTTCTTCTTTTGAGACGGGGCTTAACCCGGTGCTGATGTCACGGAGTACTTCCACAAATATTCCACCCAGGCCGCATACTACAGTATGTCCGAATGAAGGTTCTTTTTTTGCACCAATAAAAAGTTCCCTGCCTTTATGCATGGACTGGAGCAATACGGATGTAGTATCCTTTATGGTCATCATTTCCCTGAAATTGATCAGCAGGGTCTGTTGATCCTTAATGTTAAGCCGCACTCCTCCCACATCCGATTTATGAACGGGTCCTACTACTTTCATTACAAGCGGATAATCCACCTGTTCGGCGGCTTTTATCAAGTCCTTTTCATTATCTGCCGTTGCTTCCCGCGCACGGGATATTCCTGCGGCATCCAGCAGAGCGCTGACCTTGTTGGGTGGCAGGTATCCGTCAGGAGAGTTGTCAATTATTATGCGTATACCTGTTTGATCAACATGAGGAAAGGAGACTGCTCCCGGGACAGGATCAGGAGTATTCAGAACCCTTGCCAGGGCCGAGCCGAATACCACTTCATCGGGGAAATATAGCCTCCCCTTTTTTTGAAATTCCAGGATCTCTTCCCGGACGTTCATTGCCGAAGGGAACAAAGGATATACGGGTTTGGTGCATTCGTACATTTTTTTATCCAGGAGGTTGTACACATCAAAAACGGGTGTGAGACCGGGTGAACCGAATATGACTGCCATACCGTCCATTTCCGGACATTCGTTTTCCACGAAATCAATGATATCGCCCAATTGTTTAGCCGTTCCCGTAGCCAGAAAATCTATGGGATTGGCCACCGAGGAGCCGGGGAACAGTTTTTCAAGCAATTTCTTTCCTTTGTCGCTGTCTATTGGCGGAACATTTATATTGTTTTCGGAAAGCATGTCGGTCAGCATTACGGCCGGACCTCCGGCGTGCGTTATTATGCACATGTTCTTTCCCTTTGGGATACCTTTTAGTAAGATGCAGGCCACGGTAAGGAGCTGGTTTCTCCCGTTACAACGGATGATTCCGGCTTTCTCAAAAAGTGCGTTAACAGCGTTATCCGGGCTGGCCAGGGCCCCTGTATGGGAAGTAGCCGCGCGGCTCCCGGCCTCTGACGACCCTGCTTTTATGGCCGCGATCCTGGCCCCTTTCCTGTACAGGGAAGCGGCATGTTTCCATAATTTAAGGGGTTTTTTGATACTTTCGGCATAGATCAGTTTAACAGGGGCACTTTTGCCGTGAACATAACTCCGGTCCAAAAATTCCAGAACTTCCTCAACTCCTATCTGGACCGAGTTGCCAACAGAAAAAACATTAGCAAACGGGATGCCCAATTGTACGGCTGCATCAATAATGAAAAGTGCCGTGGCTCCAGATCCCGATATCAGATCTATGCTCTCGGGCACAAACCTGGGAATGGGGGAGGTGAAAACTCCTGCATAATGTTCGTTCATATAACCTACACAATTGGGCCCGATCAGGGTAGTTCCGTATTGATCTGCCACTTCTCGAATTTTATTTTCAAGTAGAGCTCCTTCCGGGCTTTCTTCCGAGAAGCCGGCCGAGAATATTATGATTCCTTTAGTCTGTTTAACGGAGCAAAGCACTTCCACTGCCTGAAGGCAATAGGTTGCCGGGATGGCCAGTATGGCCACATCTGCAGGGGGCAGATCTTCTACACGACGATAGGATGGCAATCCCTGTATGGTGTCGGCTTTGGGATTAACAATATAAAGACTTCCCTTATAACCGGTGTCTTTTAAATTTTTTAATACTTTACCTCCGGGTTTCTGAAAGTTATCGGAACCTCCAACGACAACAATACTTTCAGGATTCAGAAATTCTTTAGTGATCATCAAAATTGCTTGTTTATCTTACAAAGATAGCAATTTGTTTACCAATTTATCTAAATTTGTACCCTCATTAAAGAAGGGGATTATGATAATTATAGCCGATAGCGGATCCACAAAAGTAGCCTGGAGAATACTTCATAACGACGGTACGGTCCAGGCCATTAAGACAATAGGGATCAATCCCTTTTTTGTATCTGAAGAAGACATTTACCTGACTTTGGAATACAGTCTCAGACCCGGCATCAAAGGAAATGTGGAACAGGTATTCTTTTACGGGGCAGGGGTGGCCGGAAAAGATAAAATAGATATCCTTACCCGTTGTTTTAAGAGGGTGTTCCCGGGGTGTGAAGTTGAGGCAAACTCGGATCTTTTAGCTGCAGCCCGTTGTTTATGCGGGCACGAAAAAGGAATAGCGGCCATCTTGGGAACGGGAGCCAATACGTGTTTTTACGACGGAGAAAAAATTGCAGACAACGTTCCGGCCTGCGGATACATATTGGGAGATGAAGGAGGCGGTGCGGTACTCGGCAAAAAACTCATCTCGGATTACTTAAAAAGAATGTTGCCGGAAGACCTCCGCGAAGCCTTTGAAAAACAATACAAACTGGGCCTTTTGGACATTATTGAAAAGGTTTACAGGCAACCTATGCCAAACAGGTTCCTGGCTTCCTTTACCTTATTCCTGGGAGAACATCATACCCATCCATACATCCGAAAATTTTTGGCAAAAGCTTTTGATGAATTTTTTTTGCGCAACATCATACATTACGATTATAAAACGTATCCCGTGAATATTGTAGGTTCGGTAGCCTACTATTTCAGGGATCATGTGGAAGCCGCTGCTGCTCGTAGCGGAATGAGGATCGGAAAAATTGTCCGTACACCCGTGGAAGGATTGGTTGCCTATCACAAGGATTTGATCAGAAAACAGAAATGATACAGATTATCACTGAACAGGTGTCTCATTACGATCGCCTAGAAAAAATGTCCGTCAGGGAATTGCTGGAGAACATTAACAGGGAAGATCATACGGTTCCTCAGGCCGTAAAACCCTGTATCCCGGATATTGAAAAACTGGTGGAAGGCACTGTGCTTCGCATGCAGGAAGGGGGGAGACTTTTTTATATTGGAGCCGGGACCAGTGGGCGGCTGGGAATACTAGATGCATCGGAAATTCCACCTACTTTCGGGGCTCCTTACGACCTGGTAATAGGACTTATTGCAGGGGGAGATACAGCCATCCGCCGTGCCGTGGAAAAGGCAGAAGACAGTCTGGAAGCCGGATGGAAAGAATTGCTGTCCTACCATATAGGTGTCAACGACGTTTTGGTAGGAATCGCCGCTTCCGGAACAACACCTTATGTAATAGGGGCATTGCGCAATGCACGCCGGCACGGATTGCTGACGGCATGCATCACGTGCAATCCCGGGTCACCTGTGACACGGGAAGCCGAAATACCCATTGTCGCAGTGGTCGGTCCCGAGTTTGTTACCGGGTCCACCCGTATGAAATCAGGTACGGCCCAGAAGCTGATCCTGAACATGATCTCTACAGCCGTTATGATCCGTCTGGGACATGTCTCAGGCAATAAAATGGTGGATATGCAGCTGACCAATGCCAAGCTTGTGGACAGGGGTACAAAAATGATAATGGAAGATACTGGTATTGAGGATTACCAGGAAGCACGCGCCCTTTTGATGAAATACGGAAAGGTTCGTAAAGCCGTGGAAGCCTTCAAAAAAGAACAGGATGTTTGAACCCCGGTATAATTCAGAATTGCTCCAGAAAGCGGTTGATGCCTTTTCCCGGTTGCCGGGGATCGGGCCCAAATCGGCCCTGAGACTCGCGCTTTATTTACTTCGTCAACCCCAGGAGGAATCCGATAATCTGGCCGCAGCTGTCAATGATCTACGTCATAAGGTAGTATATTGTTCTGAATGCCGGATGATATCGGATGCTCCTGTATGTCCGGTATGCTCCGATCCCAAAAGGGACAAAGGCATTATCTGTGTGGTAGAAAATGTCCGGGATGTCATGAGCATTGAACATACAGGCCGTTACAAAGGCCTCTACCATGTGCTGGGAGGGATAATTTCTCCAATAGACGGCATAGGCCCGGCCGATCTGGCCGTTGAACCTCTTTTGGAAAGACTTAAAAAAGGAGGCGTCAGGGAAGTGATCCTGGCCTTAAGCACTACCATGGAAGGAGAAACCACGTGCTTCTATCTTTTCAAAAAAATGGCACCTTACAACCTGAAGATAACGACCATTGCCCGAGGTGTGGGTTTTGGCGATCAACTTGAATATACCGATGAACTGACTTTGGGAAGATCCATCGAAAACAGACAACTCTTTAAACCCGAATAATCAATTTTCACGTATGGAACATTCATTTCCCCTTTCCTGGCTGTTGACGGCTTTTGCAGTGTATACGGCCCTGCTTTTTCTTGTATCCTGGATCACTTCGCGAAAAGCCGACAGCAATTCCTATTTCCTGGGCAATAAAAAATCCCCCTGGCCCATTGTAGCGTACGGCATGATAGGAACGTCCATAAGCGGTGTTACTTTCATTTCTGTGCCGGGTAACGTAATGAATGAGAACTTTTTTTACATGCCGCTTGTACTGGGCTTTGTCATTGGTTATGTGGTTATTGCCAAAGTATTGCTGCCTCTGTATTACAAAATGAATGTTACTTCCATATACTCTTATTTGGAAAGCCGGTTCGGGTTCAGTACCTATAAAACAGGTGCGGCCGTTTTTATGGTATCGCGCGTTTTGGGTGCTGCCGTAAGAATATTCATGGTAGTGCTTGTTTTGCACACTTTCCTACCTCCCGGATCTGTTCCTTTCTGGATCGTGGCAGCGGTATTTATGTTTCTTATTTTTCTGTACACATTCAAGGGCGGTGTCAAAACCATTATATGGACCGATGTATTGCAAACAACCTTTATGATTCTGGCCGTTATCCTTACAGTGATTTCAATTTCCAACCGTATGGACTGGAATCTGGCAGAAATGACAAAAGCGGTAACTGCAACCGATTATTCCAGATGGTTTAACTGGGATTGGAGTGCTTCCAACAATGCCATTAAGCAGTTCATCAGCGGGATATTTATTACCATAGTTATGACCGGACTCGACCAGGAGATGATGCAGAAGAATCTTTCCTGCAAAAACATAGAATCAGCTCAAAAAAATATCTATTCTACCAGTATTATCCTGGTTGTGGTCAATTTGCTGTTTCTTTTCCTGGGTGCCATAATGGCCATTTATGTAAGTGAAAGACTGGGAGGTATGGAAGGTATTGGATTGGCAGATGCCGCAGGGGTCTTCAGTAAAGCGCAAACCGACAAACTCTTTCCCGTGATCGCGTCTCAATACCTGGGACGGGGAGTGGGCCTGTTCTTCATTATTGGCCTGATCTCCGCTTCATACCCCAGTGCCGGAGGGGCATTAACATCCCTTACTACATCTTTTTGCATTGATTTCCTGGGATTCAACAAACGGGAAGATATTGTACAAGCCAGGAAAGACAGGATCCGAAAGATCACGCATGCTTCTTTTGCGGTTCTCTTTTTCTTCATCATACTGATTTTGTATGTAGTAAACAATCAAGCTATCATCAATCTTGTATATACTTTGGCGGCCTATACTTATGGACCGCTTCTGGGCTTTTTCTTCTTTGGGATCCTCACAAAATACCGTGTCCGCGACCGGGTAGCCCCCTACATAGCCCTGGCATCGCCGGTTCTATGCTATGTGGCAGACCTGGCTCTCAAGACGTGGTTTGATTTTGGGTTAGGATTTACCATTTTGATAGTCAACGGGCTGCTGACTTTTTTGGGTATGTGGATCTTCCGTGTAAAATCAACCGGGGTATCAAACTGATGTTAGTTTGAAAAAAAAAGTTACATTTGCAAAAATTATTCTATCAGAGCAGATGCCGGACGGTTAAATAACCATATAATCCCTCGCTTGCAAGGACTAAAAACATGGGTATGCATAAAGTTATAAAACATACAGGTGGTTCATGGGCCTGCTGGCGAATTGCTCATAAAGTAAGATCAAAGCCACGAAGTAGAAGGTAAACGTTTGCAACCGAATGTTTAACCTGTCAATCTTCGTATTATGATCGAAATTTTTTACAAATCAAAAGGACAAGTCTTAAGCGACACAGAAGTAAAGATCCTGGATAAACTGGGGTTGGATGATGTTTTATGGATAGATCTGCACGATCCCACCGGAGAAGAAAAAAGAGCGGCGGAAGAATTCCTGGATACTACACTCCAAAGCAGGGCACAGGCTGAAGAAATTGAATCCTCATCCAGGTATTTTGAAACAGAAACCACAATATTTGCCAATACAAACTTTTTAATCCCGGGTCCGGACGATTATTCTTCTGAACCAGTGTCGTTCATTATCTCGGAGAACATCCTGGTAACGTTGCGTCATACGCCTCTCAGAACATTGTCCGAGGTTCAACGCAAGATATTGAACAATTACAAGCTCTTTCCCACAGGATATCACATCATGGTGAGTATCCTGGAAAACAGAATAGATGTGGATGCCGACTTGGTTGAGATCCTATCCAAAGAGATATCACAATTGTCCAGAAGAATTGACCTGGGTGAATCGATGGGTGAAAACTTCCTGTTGGATGTGAATCAGTTACAGGAAAACACCATGGTAATCCGGGCCAACGGTGTGGATAAACAAAGGGTATTATCGGGAATCCTTAAAAGCGATAAATTCCCCAGGGATGTTTATTCCAAGCTTGAGGTATTGAACAAAGACGTGGATTCACTGATACATCACGCCAATTTTAGTTTTGAACGTCTTGAATACCTGCAAAATACCGCTCTGGGTCTTATCAACCTGGAACAGAATAAACTGATGAGGATTTTTACGTTCGTTTCGCTGTTGCTGATGCCTCCAACACTCATTGCCAGTATTTATGGGATGAATGTAAAATTACCGATCATTTCGGAACATAAATGGTGGGATTTTGCCTTGTTGCTGTTCCTTATGCTTCTGTCTGTAGTATTGGCAATATGGCTGTTCAGGAGACGGAAAATGATCAAATGAAACATATGTCATCTTTTAATGAAAGAGTTTCTCATTTGAGAGAATCTTCGTACCTGGCCGAACCGTCTTTGAGTATTGAAAGGGCCCGGATCATGACTGATTTTTACAGGAAAAACGAGAAAAAACACCCTGTGCCGGTGTTAAGAGCGTTGTCTTTCAGGGAATTATGTGAAAAGCAGTCCATCTATATTGGTGACCGGGAACTCATAGTAGGAGAACGAGGTCCCCGTCCCAAGGCCGTACCTACCTACCCGGAACTGACCTGTCACAGTGTGGAGGACCTTCATATCCTCAATACAAGGGAACGTCAACGTTACAGGGTCTCCGAAGAAGACATTCGTATCTACAGTAATGAAATAATACCTTTCTGGAAAGGAAAGACACAAAGAGAAAGAATTTTTTCCATACTGCCCGGGGACTGGAAACTAATGTATGAAAGCGGCCTGTTTACCGAATTTGCCGAACAGCGGGCTCCGGGGCATACTGCCCTGGACGGGAAGATCTACAAGTACGGAATGAATGATTTCCATCGCCGGATTGCCGGAGTACTGTCCGGGATCAATTCCTCTAACGATCCGGATAAGAACCGGAAAAGAGAGATGTTGCAGGCGATGGATATTGCCTGTGAAGCTTTGATCATCTTTGCAAAACGTCATGCCGCACTGGCACAGAAAATGGCCGGAGAGTGCAGGGAGCGGGGAGATAGGAGCAGGGCTGCGGAGCTGGAGAGCATTGCCGCTACATGCCGCCGCGTACCTGCCAATGCCCCTTCCGGTTACCGGGAAGCCCTACAGATGTATTGGTTCGTTCACCTGGGAACCATCATGGAACTCAACGGGTGGGATGCCATGAATCCCGGACATCTTGATCAGCACCTGGAACCTTTTTACCGGAAGGAAATTGAATCCGGGACACTTTCGGAAGATGAAGCCCGGGAATGGATGGCTTGCCTGTTTATAAAAGTCAACAATCATCCGGCTCCGCCAAAAGTGGGGGTGACTGCCCGTGAAAGCGGCACTTATAATGATTTTACGAACATCAATATTGGCGGGGTAAGACCCGACGGGACCGATGCCGTGAATCCGGTATCGTATATTATGCTTGAAACACTGGGAGAACTTCATCTTCTTCAACCGGGAGTCTCGGCACACATTGCATCCTGCACTCCAGATCGTTTTCTACTGGAAAGTTGCCGGGTAATAAGCAAAGGCTACGGGTATCCCTCGCTTTTCAATCCCGATGTTTATATCAAAGAACTCACCAGGCAGGGAAAAACCATCCGGGATGCCCGGGAAGGAGGCTGCAGCGGTTGTATAGAGGTGGGAGCTTTCGGGAAAGAAGCTTATTTATTGACGGGGTACCTGAATGTAGCCAAAATTTTGGAAATCACCCTCAACAACGGAACAGATCCCGTTACAGGAAAGACAGTGTGCCTGGCAACGGGAGACCCTACGCAATTTGATTCGTTCGAAGACTTTTACAACGCTTTTATTAAACAGCTCAATTATGTCATAGATACCAAGATCAGGGTGAATCGCCAAATTGAGCGCCTGACGGCCCAAATGACACCTGCTCCGTTCCTTTCTGTGTTAATTGATGATTGCATAGAAAAGGGCAAAGATTATTATGACGGAGGACCCAGGTACAATACTTCGTATATACAATGTACCGGGCTGGGCACAGTGACTGATTGTCTGTCGGCCATAAAAAAGCATATTTATGAAGACCGGAAGTGGTCTATGAAGGAACTGTTGCACATGTTATCCAAGAATTTCAGGGAATATGAACCCGTACGGCAGTATCTGCTCAATAAAACCTCTTTTTTCGGTAACGATGACGATTATGCAGACAGTCTGGCTGTGAGGCTGTATGAGGATATGTTCCGTGCCATAGACGGAAAGCCCAATACCCGGGGCGGTGTTTTTCACATGGATTTACTGTCTACTACCTGTCATGTTTATTTTGGATCGGTCACCGGTGCGTTACCTAACGGTCGCATGGCCGGACGTCCATTATCCGATGGGACGTCTCCTTCACACGGAGCCGACAGGAACGGACCAACGGCCGTTATTCGTTCCCTTTCAAGACTGGACCAGGAAAGATCAGGAGGCACGTTGCTGAATCAGCGTTTTTCTCCTTCTATGATGAGATCAGTCCGGGACCGGGAAAAACTGGGCTGCCTAATCCGCTGCTATTTTGAATCGGGAGGTCATCATATACAGTTCAATGTTGTGGATACCAAGACACTGCGTCAGGCTCAAAAAGAGCCGGAATTGTATCGTGATCTTATGGTACGGGTAGCCGGATACAGTGATTATTTCAATCACCTTGATCCTGCTTTACAGGAAGATATTATCTGCCGGACTATGAATGAGGGATTCTAAGATCATGTCTGTTCAAGGTTGCATTTTTGATATTAAGCGGTACGCCATTCATGACGGGCCAGGGATCCGTATGAGTCTTTTTTTTAAAGGATGTCCTTTGTCCTGCCGGTGGTGTCACAACCCTGAAGGGATAGATCCAAGGCCACAGCTGATCTTCAATAAATCCCGTTGCCTGGGATGCAATGCCTGTGAGGATCAGACTCTGGCTGATAACTGTCCTGCTGGTGCGCTGGAGTTTTGTGGAAAATATATGGAAGCCGGACAGGTTATGGGAATCATTCTCAGGGAAAAATTATTTTTTGATCGTTCCGGAGGCGGTGTCACATTTACCGGTGGCGAACCCCTTTCCCAGCCCGCTTTTTTATTGCATCTTCTTAAGAAATGTAAAGAAAATGGGATTCATACTGCCGTGGATACCTCCCTGTATGCTTCCCGGAAGGTGGTAAGCCGGATGATCCCCTATACCGGACTGTTCCTGGCGGATCTGAAAATAATGGATCCTTTGCAGCATAAAAAATTTACTGGTGTAGACAATGATCTGATCCAAGACAATTTGCGGACCATAGCCTGTTCAGGAGTGCCTTTTTTTTTACGGATCCCTTTTATACATGGGATAAATGACAAGGGTTCATGCATTAATGAAATGGTCCGTTTTATTTTGGAATTACATGAATCGGGCAATCTGTCAGGGGTTCATGTCCTTCCCTATCACAATTTTGGAACGGATAAGCAAAAACGTATTATAAGCGGGAAAGTGCCTGCTCAACAATCATTTTCAGCACCGACAAAAGAGAGTATAAATTCTTTGCTTGTAAAGTTACAAGTCCTTGGGATAGATACCGTGATTGGTGGTTAATACGTCAGATCACCAGCGGAGCTGTTTTCTTTTCCAGCCACACCGATTCTTCATAAGTCAGGTAAGGAGCCAGTTTTGTCAAAACAGACCTGTTGTATGTATTAAGCCATTCCACTTCTGATCTTTCCATAAGTGAAATAAGCAGCGGAGAGGTATCTATATGGCATAAGGTGAGTGTCTCAAATCCCAGCCAGACTCCGAATTCATTTTCTTCCAGCGTTTGGCACAATAAAACATTTTCATGACGTACCCCGTGTGATCCTTCCCGGTAGATGCCCGGTTCGTTGGATGTTACCATACCGGGAAGCATGTCCTGATCTTTCCATGTCATCCTTATATCCTGAGGACCTTCGTGTACATAGAGAAAATGCCCTGTCCCATGCCCTGTCCCGTGTCCGTAATTCCTGCGGTGCCTCCATAAGGGATCCCTGGCCAGCATATCCAGATGGGTCCCTTTGGTTCCCTTGAGAAAAACGGCCCGGCTCAATGCGATCATTCCTTTCAGGGCTAATGTATAATCTTCTTGTTCCTGTTGTTTTAAGGGGCCTAATGGGACTGTGCGTGTAATGTCCGTTGTCCCGTATAAATAGTGTCCTCCTGAATCTATCAGGAACAGTCCTTTTTTCAGGAGAGTGAGAGAAGTTGCGGGGTTCGGTGCATAGTGGGGAAGGGAGGCATTGGGCCCGTAAGCCGAAATGTATTGAAAACTGTCTCCCATGGCTCCGTCGGCCAAGGTTCGCATCCAGGAAAGTTTTTTTGCAGCATCGGTTTCTGTCAGGACGACGTCTTTTTCAAGTGATCTCTCCAACCAGAAGAAAAAACGTTCCAGGGCCACCCCGTCGTTCAGGTATGCCTTTTTGAATCCGTCAGTCTCAACGGGATTTTTGATGGCTTTATCAAGTATCACGGGCGATTGGACATCATGGACAGTACAATTTGTAAGCAAATTTTGAAATATGCTGTAATTTAAAGTATTCCCGTCAGTCATTATCCTGGTTTGAGCAGGGAGGGATTGCAGAACGTGGGGAAGGGAATCATACGGCATGACCGATACGCCTTGTTCATTAAGTATCTTGTTGACATTCTCATTTACTTTCCCCGGAGTAACAAAAAGTGTGGCATTTTTTTCATCGATAAGGGCATAAGAAACGGCAACGGGATTGAAAGGAATATCGTGACAACGTATATTGAACAGCCATGCTATCTGATCCAGGCTGTTCAGAAGAATATGCGTACAGCCCTGTTCTTTGATCTGCTTGCGTATACGGTCCAGTTTTTCCCGGGTATTCTTACCACTGAATTGTTCTTCAAGAATAAAAACAGGGTTCAGGGGAAGTCCCGGTCTGTCATTCCAGATGGGGTACAGAAAAGAAGGCCTGTTATCTACTGTAGCGTTCAGTGCCCCGAGAACTCCTTTCAGGTGTTCTGCTTCCCGGTATGTAAGGCATTCTCCGTCAATCCCGACAACAGCTCCCGGAGTAAGATTTGCGGCCAGCCATTCGGGATAATCTACGGTATCGGGTACCCGTAAGGGGTGTAATTCGAATTCGGTTCCTTCCAGTTCTTTCCGGGACTGGATGAAATATCGGGTGTCTGTCCACAATCCGGCATGAGAACGGGTAATTACCACCGTCCCGTAAGAACCTGTAAAGCCGGATATCCATTTTCTTTGCTGCCAGCGTTCCGGCAGGTATTCACTGCCGTGAGGATCTGTTCCGGAAATGATCACTGCATCCCATCCTGCATCCTGCATCAGCAACCTAAGTGTTTTAATTTTTTCTGTAATATTCATGAATTACATTTGTTTTCTAATAACAATACGGTTAAAGACCATAAGCCCGACTACGCTGGTTAGTCCTATGCAACTGAATATCAGCCATAAAATATCCGGTCTGCCCATATTGTCCACAAAATGATTGTACAAAGGAGCTCCTATGAATCCGCCCACAAAACTTCCAATGACACTGCAGAAAAACGAATATCCCATGTAAAGACCTTTTTTGTCAGCAGGTGCAATAAGGCTTACGAAGGAATTGAACTTGGGATGCGCCGTCATCTCGCCAAGTGTGAAAACGATACATCCCGTTATAAATACCCAGGCATTCCCGGATACGGCAAGTATGGCCATTCCCACAGTCCCCAGTCCTATGCCCGTTATGATAGTGGGCAGGGCTTTAAAACGGTTTACAAGCCTGGAAACAAACAGTTGCAACAGGATTATTACCCCGGCATTGAGGACAGTTACGTGTTCCACATCAAATTTCCATCCGGCAGGCTTTCCCGTGATCCATTCCAAAGCCGTATTCACCGCATGATTCACGGAAGCCATGTCCATCTGGTCGTGTACATACCATAAAACAGTGCCGTACATTTGAAAATACATGATCCAGAACCCGGAATACAACAATATCATGACAATAAACTTCCAGTCCCTGAATACCAGGGCCATGTCTTTGAAGACCCGGGTTATGGATTCTTTTGACCTTTGGGGCTGAGGTTCTTTATAGAAAAAAATATTGATCAGCAAAAGCACAACTCCGGTGGCGGCTGCCATCCAGAAAACGTAGCTGTATGATTGCTTTTTCAAAACAGGCACAAGTATGAGCGGAAAAAGGAATGCTCCCAGGTTAATGGCCCAATAGAAGATCCCAAAGCCAAGTGTAGAATTTTTTGCGTTTGTTGAGTGTGCGATCGTTCCGGAGATAACAGGTTTAAACAGGCCGGCACCAATAGCCATGACTATGAGAGAGGCAAAGACCAGTCCGTAAGATTCTGTCAGTCCGGTTAGAAAATATCCTGTTGCCAGGAACGTGAACGACACCATCAGCATATTTCTGAATCCGTACCTGTCTGCCAAAGCCCCGGCAAAGATCGGAAGGAAGTACAAGAGGGGAGGAATTGTCCCCATAATGGCTCCGGCGGCTTCCCTGGAAAATCCCAGTCCCCCCTGGTCGCCTGAAAGCACAAGATAAACAGATAAAACGGAAAGAACCCCGTAATAGGCTCCCCGTTCAAAAAATTCCATTATTATTGCCGTCCAATAGTTTTTTGGGAATGATCTGATACCGGATTTGTTTGTTTTCATCAAAAAAATGGGCTAAAAATTGATTCCGTAAAGTTACATTCTTTTGATAATTAAAAAATAACATTTACTTTTGCAGCCCCTTGCAAAGGGATTATAAATAATGTCTAACATTCTAATTTTTATTGAAATTAAACAAAATGGCAAAAGAAAAAGATTTGTCCCCTAAAAAAAGCCTGAAGGACGATCAGGATCCGGAGGAGATCATTGTCCGGAAAAACGAAGAGGTTGTAGATTATTCGGAAGATCTCAACACAGAAGATAACCAACCTAAAAACAGGATCAGCAATGCTTCCGTTCCGATAGATGAGTTTGACTGGGAAGCTTTTGAAAAGGAAACTGTCTACGACACCGATAAAAGCGTTATTGAAGATCAGTATCTTCAGACACTTAACAAGGTTATAGAAAATGAGATCGTAGAAGGAACCGTTGTAGCCCTGAACAAAAGGGAAGTAATTGTAAACATTGGATTCAAGAGTGAAGGAGTTATCTCTGTCAACGAATTCCGTTACAATCCGGAATTGGCTGCAGGTGACAAGGTGGATGTTTATGTTGAAACTGCCGAGGACAAAAAGGGACAATTGATCCTATCACATAAAAAAGCCCGTTCCCTGCGTTCGTGGGATCGCATCAACGAGGCTTACGATAAAGATGAGATCGTTAAGGGGTATATCAAGTGCCGGACCAAAGGCGGTATGATAGTGGATGTGTTTGGTATAGAAGCCTTCCTGCCCGGTTCACAGATTGACGTGAAACCCATCCGTGATTACGATATTTATGTAGATAAAACCATGGAATTCAAGATTGTGAAGATCAATCACGAATACAGGAATGTGGTCGTATCTCATAAAGCCCTGATAGAAGCAGAACTGGAAGCTCAGAAAGCCGATATAATTGGGAAACTGGAAAAAGGTCAGATCCTTGAGGGAACTGTCAAGAACATTACTTCCTACGGTGTATTTGTGGACCTGGGAGGTGTTGACGGACTGATCCATATTACGGACCTTTCCTGGGGTCGCATAAACCATCCGGATGAAATTGTACAGCTTGATCAGAAGATCAATGTGGTTATTCTGGACTTTGACGATACCAAAAAACGTATTGCATTGGGCCTGAAACAGCTTACACCCCACCCATGGGATTCGCTGGGAGATAACATTACCGTAGGGACAGTTGTGAAAGGACGCGTTGTTGTCATAGCAGATTATGGAGCTTTTGTTGAGATCCATCCCGGCGTGGAAGGCCTGATCCATGTGACTGAAATTTCCTGGTCTTCACATTTGCGCAGTGCCCAGGACTTCCTGAAAGTAGGACAGGAAGTGGATGCCGTGGTTTTAACCATAGATAAAGAAGAAAGAAAAATGTCCCTGGGTATCAAACAACTGAAACCCGATCCCTGGGCAACGATCAATGAAAAATATCCCGTAGATTCCAGACATAATGCAGTAGTGAGAAACTTTACCAATTTCGGTATCTTCGTTGAATTGGAAGAGGGCGTGGAAGGATTGGTTCATATAAGTGATCTGTCCTGGTCCAAAAAAGTGAAACACCCCTCCGAGTTCACATCTATAGGAGAAAACCTGGAAGTGGTGGTCCTGGAAGTTGATCAGGAAAACAGGCGGCTTCGTCTGGGACACAAACAATTGGAAGAGAATCCCTGGGAAGTGTTCGAAACAGTATTTACTCCCGGATCCGTTCATGAAGGAACCATTACCAATTTTGTGGACAAAGGCGCTACAGTAACTTTACCTTACGGAATAGAATGCTTTGTAAGTCAGAAGAATCTTACCAAAGAAGACGGTACGGCCGTTGCCATGGAAGAAAAACTGCCTTTTAAAGTTCTGGAATTCAACAAGAACAGCAAGCGTATTAGTATATCACATACACGTACCTGGGAACAGGATGTGAAAAAAGAACCCGTTGCCAAGGGAAATGCCGGTAACGAACCTGAAAGCACCCAGAAAGCTGTCAAGAAATTGAAAGCCAACTTGGAAAAAACGACGCTTGGAGATATTTCCGATTTGGCTGCCCTGAAATCGGAGATGGAACAAAATGCCACTAACACTGACTAGTCTTGGATGTGCTTCGGCACTTCCCACAAGAGATACCTATTTTACCGCTCACGTATTGAACATACGTGGGCGGCTATTTTTACTGGATTGCGGTGAAGGAACGCAATTAAGACTTCGGCAGCTGGGTATATCAATGGGTTCTATAGAGCATGTTTTCATTACCCATTTGCACGGAGACCATGTATTCGGATTGCTGGGAATGTTATCTACCATGCATATGCTTAACAGAAAACATCCGCTTTATATTCATGCCCCCGCGGGATTGGAAAAGCTGATCGCTTTTTATTTCGCTTTCCTGGGAGAACGGGAGCCTTCCTTTACAATAATTCATGAAAAAGTAGAAACTGACGGACTTTCACTGATCCTGGAAACGGATACGGCAGATGTCTATGCATTCCCTTTGAATCACAGTATCCCGGCTTACGGTTATTTGTTCCGCGAAAAACCTGTACGCAAGAGTTACCCCAGGGCTGTTGCCTATTGTACTGATACGGCCCCCCGGCCGGAAATACCGGTCTGGATAAAAGGAGTAGATCTGTTGTTCCACGAAGCAACTTTCCTGGAACAGGATACCGTTGCAGCTGCAAAATACCTTCACAGCACAGCCCGTCAGGCTGCCCAAACAGCACTCAGTGCCGGCGCCGGCCAGTTGATCCTGGGACACTTCTCTTCCAGGTATAAAGAAACCCCGGCCTTTTTGGCCGAGGCACGGGAAATATTTCCCAATACAGAACTGAGTACGGAAGGCCGTACATTTAGTGTTCCGCGGAGCTTTATCCCAACAGAGGCTGAATAACCCCAAATATCAGGTAGGCTACCAACAGGGTAAAGACTATGTTCACGCCCTGTGCTGTAAGGAACGCTTTCAAGGGTTGGCGGTTCTCTTTGGAGAATATCTCTTTAAACCTGGTTTCCAAACCAATACACACAAAAGCAATGCTGAACAGGGAGTTACTGAATCCTTTGGTGATCTTGCCAACAACTTTGGCATCTTCAATGCTAAAGAAAATACTGAATACCAGTGAAGCCAGAACAAATCCTATTACGAATTTAGGAAAACGGTCCCAGATAAGTTTTACGGTAGGCTTTTCCTGTCCTTCTTTGCCTTTATAAGTCCAGTAGAGGGCGATCAGGAAGGCTGCGATACCCAGCAGCACATTCTGGGAAGATTTAACGATGATGGCTGTCTGAGCGGCTTCTTCTCCTAGCATTGTACCTGCGGCAGCTACGGCGCCGGTAGTATCAATGGTTCCTCCCAGCCATGCACCGGCAATCGATGAGGACAATCCCATAAGTTCGGAAAGCCATGGCAGCAGGTACATCATGGGGATGGCTATCACCAGAACGAGTGAGATCACGGTGGACAGTTTTTTGTTGTTCCCCTTGATCACACCGCATGTGGCAATGGCTGCAGACACCCCGCAAATGGAAACACCACTGGCCAACATTGTAGCCATTTCATCATCAACTTTCATTTTACGGGCTACCCAGAATGCGAAATTCCAAACCACCAGAACCACGACCAATGCCTGGGCCAGTCCGTATGCACCGGCTTTCATTACTTCTCCAAAGAGAATGGTGGAACCCAGGGTGATGATACCTATCTTAATGTAAAATTCACTCTGAATAGCCGGTTTCAGCCATTTGGGGACGCCTACGATGTTACTGATGATCAAGCCGAAAATTACGGCAAACAATACGGATTCCAGCCCTATGGATTTTACGGCGGGAATGGCTGCGACTACATTGGAAAGAAGTGCAAGAACATAGATTGCCAGAAAAGAAAGGAATAAACCTTTAAGGGGTTTTTTCATAATAAACGATGTCAGATAAGTGACCAGCATCAGAAAAACAAACATATATCCGGTATCCAGCCATTCTTTGGCCGTAAAGAGGGTCTTTGGCATCCGGGGCATGAGGGTGGGCACGATCACAGCCAACGCCAGGATAATGGAGGCAGCAATTACTATGATCCAGTCCTCGGTCATGAATTGTTTCCACCACGGTTGTTTAGTTTCTTTTGTCATAAGATCAGGTTTTAGTTAGTTATCTGCATTAGAAACGCGCCGTCAGCATAATGCCCAGCAATCCGTTGTTATTTTCTTTTTCAATGAATGTCCTGTAGGTATAATTGACCTGCAGGCGAAACATTTTGTGAGGCCAGTAGTCAAATCCCACCAGGTAATTGATCTGCCGGGAGTTTTCATTGGCCAGGTCTTTACGCATGAAATCGTATTTCAACAGCGGCTGAAACTTACCGGCTAATTTATATCCGGCAACCACGTAAAAACCGTCACTGTCCAATTGGTCGGTCTTCCCTTTCAGGTATTCACCCCTAAGCAGGATGGTCCCGTCGTCGTAACGGGCCCCGAAACCGTAACGTGTCCGGGCCCTAAGGTCTCCGTCAGTCCCGATCTTACCGTTATAATAGGATGCGGACAGGGTTACCGGGGCAATGGGATGGATCTCCAGCCGGCCTGTGATATCCTTGTGTTTGTTGTTGTCTTTTACATTGATCCCGTTCCCGTTATACAAGCCTACTACGTAATCAATGATATTGTAGCCGTCCTGTTGAAAAAATCCTCCGTAAACGGCCACACCCAGATCCCTCCCGGCACCTTTGCTTCCGGCAAGGTCATTGATGCCCGAAAGGTAACTGATAACCTGTGAATTTTCCATGGTTTCCAGTGTCAGTGGACCGTAGGGGTTTTCAAGAGAAAAGGCCAGTTTGAATTGACCTGCCTGGATATTGAACATGGGACTGAATTTTAGCCTGACATACGCGTCTATGATCTTTGGAGAGGAGGCAAAGTCCACCTGCAACCTGTAATCGAACCATTTGACCGGATTTCCCCTGAAATCAAGCCTTGCGCGGCGGATGTCAAAGGAATTGTTGTCTTGTTCATATTGGTATCGTAAATTCAGGAACCCGGATACTTTAGGCAGTTTAGCCACCATGCTTTCCAGATTGGATGTCCTTTCTTCAAGTCCTGTGTCCTGGGCCTTTACGGGACAGACAAAAAAGATGAACGAAATCAATACGATAAAAGGCCGGATGATTTTTTTCATAAAGATCAGCTTTTTAGATTGTATAAGGTTAGATAGTAAATGCAAATATAGTAAAAGCATTTACTAACTAATATCATGATGCAAAAAAAACGGGAAGGGGAGTAATATTTATTACATTTGCAAATTATGAAAAAACTTCCTTTTATTCTGCCGTTACTGGCTTTTACGTTCATGTTATGCCACCCGGCGAATGCCCAGGTATCCGATGACGGATTAAACTTTCAGGTAAATAAAATGGGGCAGGCTTTGTTTTATGTCACTCAGTACTACCTTGATAGTATAAATACAGAAAAGGTGGTGGATGGGATGATGAAGACTCTTGTAGATCAGCTGGACCCGCATTCAAGTTATATTCCGGCAGATGAAGTGAAGGCCATGAATGAACCGCTGGAAGGGAATTTTGAAGGGATAGGAATTGAATTTGCCCTTATTCGCGATACCCTGGTGGTTGTCAATCCCATTGCAGGAGCTCCGTCCGAAAGTGTGGGCATAAGGGCAGATGACAGGATCGTAGCCGTGGACAACAAAGCAATATCATCTCCGGATCTTACCAACCAGCAGGTATTTGATCTGCTGAGAGGACCCAAAGGTACCCGGGTGGCACTGACCGTTGTACGGAGGGGAGAAAGCGAACCCCTGTATTTTGAAGTGGTGCGTGATAAAATACCTATCAACAGCATAGATGCCGCTTATTGGGCAGCGCCCGGCATCATGTACGTTAAGCTCAATAAATTTGCCCTTACAACCCAGGATGAATTCATAGACGCTTTCAGAGGTATTGATAAAATGCCGGAAGGGCTAATCCTGGATTTGCAAGGCAACGGAGGTGGATACCTGGGAGCGGCGGTATTCCTTGCAGAACAGTTTTTGCAGAAGGGAGAAATGGTGCTTTTTACGGAAGGCGAAAAAATGGATCGCCGGGAGATCCGGGCCTCGGGAATGGGCTTTTTTGTCAACACACCGGTTGTTGTCCTGATTGACGAAAGGTCCGCCTCGGCAAGTGAGATCGTGGCGGGAGCCGTTCAGGACTGGGACCGCGGAATGATCGTAGGACGGCGTTCGTTCGGGAAAGGCCTGGTGCAGCAATCATTTCCGCTGAATGACGGTTCGGAATTGCGTCTGACCGTGGCAAGGTACCATACCCCCAGCGGCAGGGTTATCCAGTCCCCCTACGAAATGGGAGAGAAGGACCTGTATTACAGGGATTTCCTGGAACGCTACCAGAGGGGCGAATCGTATCATGCTGACAGTATCCAGATACCGGATTCACTGGCATTCAGAACGTTGAAAAAAAATAGGGTCGTATACGGGGGAGGCGGGATCATGCCTGATGTCTTTGTCCCGGCAGACACAACCTATTATTCGGAATTTTACATTCAGCTGGCCCGCAGGGGGACCATAAATGCGTTTGTGAACGATTTCCTGGATACGGAAAGAGAAGATCTGTCAAAACGTTACGATTCTTTTGAATCGTTTGATAAAGGCATGACAACGGAAAAAGTTCCGTTTGCCCGGTTACTTGAATACGCAGCTCAAAACGAAATAATTCCCGGGGAAGGTGATCTGAAATTGTCTGAAAGGCATATCAGATTGCAATTGAAAGGCTTGATTGCAGCCCGGTTGTTTGGGCAAGGCTGTTTTTACAGGGTGATCAACCCTTTGTTGCCTGAATACCGGAAAGCCCTGGAAATTATGAACGGGATGCAATAACTCCCGATCCCGCCAGCTCTTCTCCAAGATACCAGGCAGCGAATTGTCCCGGGGTTATGCCGCGCTGAGGCTCACTGAAGCTAATGCCCAGACCATTTTCATACCGCTCAACAATACCATCCTGCAGAGGTTGCCTGTAACGTATCCGGATCCTGAAGGGACGCGTTTCTCCTTTCTTCAGTTGCAAACCGGGTCTGATCCAGTGAATGTCCTGCTCTTCTATGTGCAGATAGCTGTGATACAATCCGGGATGATCCTGTCCTTCTCCCACATATACAGTATTGGTCTTAACGTCTGTTGAGAGTACAAATAAAGGATGGACGTGCCCGCCAATATTGAGCCCTTTGCGCTGTCCGATGGTGTAAAAATGAGCACCGTTGTGCTTGCCGATGGGCTTACGCGTTCCGTCCCGGAACAGTTCTACGACATCTCCTTCGCGCGGTTTGAGTTTCTGTTGCAAAAAAACCGGCAGGTCTACTTTTCCCACAAAACAGATACCCTGCGAATCTTTCCTGTCGGCCGTAGGCAGACCGGCTTCCTGTGCCAGCCCCCTTACCTGCGGTTTCCATAATTCTCCAAGGGGAAAAAGTGCCCTGGATAATTGTTGCTGGTTGAGCTGACACAAAAAATAGGATTGGTCTTTGTTGCTGTCGATCCCCTGTAAAAGTTTGTATTCCCCGTCTTGAGTCATTTCCGTCCGGCAGTAATGGCCCGTGGCCACTTTTTGTGCGCCCAGTTCCAGTGCTTTTTCCAGGAAAGCATCAAATTTGATCTCACGGTTGCACAACACATCGGGATTGGGAGTACGTCCTTTGCCGTATTCATTGAACATATAGTCTACCACCCGTTTACGGTATTCCGTACTCAGGTCTGTAAAATGAAAAGGGATATCCAGCTTACGGGCAACCATTTTGGCCAGGTCCAGGTCCTCTTCCCAGGCGCAGTCCCCGTGCAAAGTCCCAGTAGTGTCATACCAGTTACGCATGAACATAGCAATAAGATCGTACCCCTTTTGTTTTAGAAGAAGGGCAGCTACAGATGAATCCACTCCGCCTGACAGTCCTACGGCTACTTTCATATTGAAATAAAAAAGGGTAAGCTTGGTGTATCGCACCGCTACAACCACCTACCCTTGCTGTCTTCCAACCCTGGGGGAGTTCAGTGGGAGCTGGTCGTACACGACTTACCCGTGGCAAAGGTACAAAAAATCATAAAGAATCAAACCCGAAAGGCAGGAGATCTTTAACGCTTTTAAATAGTAAGAATTTATCTCCGTTTGCCAGGATCAGTCGAACAGAAGCTCCGGCTCTTTTTTCGCTTTCAAGAAGTACCTGGCGGCAAACTCCGCATGGCGATGCCGTAACGGCAATGGCCCGGATCTTTGCCTGGGGAAAATTGGCATGTGCATAAAAGACAACGGCACGTTCGGCACATATCCCTGCAGGAAAAGATGCATTTTCCTGGTTATTTCCCTGCAGGATCATTCCGTTGTCCAGCCGGACAGCAGCTCCTACCCGAAAGCCGGAATAAGGTGAATAGGCATTTTGTGCTGCCTGAAAAGCCATGTCTGCCAATTCGGAATCTGCAGGGTCCAGTTTCTCTTTGACCGTCTCTATATAATCAATCTTAAGGGTACTTCTGTTCATGAGGTATGATGGTTTATAGAACGCAAATATAATAATTTATACTACATTTGCATCATGTTGAATCCGTGTCTATATAAGGCATTTTGCATTGTTTTCTATATTCTCCCGGTGAATGTTGCTTTTGCTGCCGGTACGTTATCCGGTGAACGGGTTCAGGAATTATCTCGTGAACAATACATAGAACGATACAAAGAAATTGCCGTCCGACAAATGCAGCGCTACGGCATTCCTGCCAGTATTATTCTGGCCCAGGGTTGCCTGGAATCTGGAAACGGGAACAGCCGTCTGGCCGTAGAAGCGAATAATCATTTTGGGATCAAATGCCACGATTGGGAGGGAGACCGGATTTATCACGACGATGATGCGGCCGGTGAATGTTTCAGAAAATATCATACACCTGAAGATTCTTATTACGATCATTCCGATTTTTTAAGGACACGTCCCCGTTATGCCCATTTGTTTGAACTGGGTACCGCAGATTACAAAGGCTGGGCGAACGGGCTGAAAGAGGCAGGGTATGCGACTAATCCCAGGTACGCCCAATTGCTGATAGATCTGATAGAAATGAACCGGTTGTACCTGTACGACAGTTATCCTCATACAGAAGCAGGGGAAGAAGCCGTTGTAGCAGAGGCTCCTTCGGGAATGCCTTTACCCGCAAAAGACGATGATGTCTTCACCATTTCTGTGGAAAGAAGGGTCCGGATCACAAACGGAAAAAGATACATAATTGCAGCACCCGGAGATACTTACCGTTCACTTGCAGCCGAATACAGGCTTTTCCGCGGAGAGATCACACGCTTTAACGATGTTCCCAGGAGTGCCGGGCTGGCAGTAGGAGAAAAGGTTTACCTGGAACGTAAAGCTAAAAAAGGTCCGGTAGGTACTGCCACCTGGACAACCCGTGAAGGAGAAACATGGCACGATATATCTCAAAGGTTTGGGATACGAATGAAAAACATCTGTGCTATGAATCCTGGGATAGAAGATACATTGCTTCCGGGTACCGTATTACGTGTAAGATAAGTGAAAAACGCATGAAAAGAAGAATGGGCATTCTAAAAAGCCTTTTGGTTCTGATACTGTTAGCAGTTCTTATAGCCGCAGGATGGTTTTTTTTCACCTTCCGTCACAAGAACATTGTAACACAAAACGGTACCGTTGCCTATTTGTTGGTGCCTCACCAGGCAGACTTTGAACAACTGATGGACAGCCTTACTTTTAACGGGTATTTAAAATACGAAAAAACTTTCAGATGGGCTGCTGCTCATGAAAACCTGCCGACCAATGTTCATCCCGGAAGGTATGCCGTTGATCCCGGAATGAACAACCAGCAATTGGCCAGAAAACTGGCCATGGGGTGGCAGGATCCTTTGAATATTACCATTGCCGGGACAATAAGAACATTTGAACGTTTGGCTGCTGTGCTGGCCCGGAATCTTGAAATTGATTCGGCCGGGGTGTTGTCTCATATCAGGAATGATTCCCTGATCGCTTCCATGGGTTTTGATTCAGTCAGTTTGCGGGGAATGTTTATTCCCAATACCTATGAAGTTTACTGGACAATATCGGGGGAAGAACTTCTCAGGAGGATGCACCGTGAGTACCTGCAGTTCTGGAACGATGCCAGAAAGGAAAAGGCAAGCCTGTTGGGAATGACACCCTTCCAGGTGAGCACACTTGCGTCCATTGTATACGAAGAAACCAAGAAAGTGGACGAAATGCCGGTAGTTGCCGGGGTATACATAAACCGTCTTCACAGCAGGATGCCTTTGCAGGCAGATCCCACACTTATCTTTGCGGCCGGGGATTATTCCATAAGAAGGGTTCTCAGGAAGCATACCCGCATAGATTCCCCTTACAATACGTACAAATACCGGGGGCTGCCTCCCGGTCCCATAAGTGTCCCTTCTGTTGAAGCCATTGATGCGGTATTGAATTATCAGGATCACGATTACCTTTATTTTTGTGCAAAAGAAGATTTTAGCGGGTATCATAATTTTGCCCGGACCTTGCGGGATCACATGCATAACGCCCGGAGATTCCAGCGTGCCTTTACCGAACGTCTGCGGCAGGAGGAACAGGGACAATGAAAGAAGCGGTCTTATACCTGATACCGGCTCCGCTGGGAGATACGGATCCCGCTCTGGTCATTCCGGAAGGGACCATACAGACAGTGAGAAAACTGAATTATTTTGTGGTTGAAGAGCTCAGATCCGCGAGGCGTTATCTGTCATCTTTGGGATTAAAGGTTCAAACCCTGGAAATGGAATTGTTGAATGAGCATACTACTCCCGGGGAAATGGATCCGCTGCTGGAACCTATGCGAAAAGGTTTTTCCATGGGACTCATATCCGAAGCGGGGTTACCCGCAGTGGCAGACCCGGGTGCCGGTCTGGTGGCTTTGGCTCACCTAAACGGATTTCAGGTAATTCCCCTTACCGGTCCTTCATCTTTGATGCTTGCCCTGATGGCCTCGGGACTCAACGGGCAGCAATTTGCATTCCGCGGGTACCTTCCCGTAAAACCGACATTGCGCGATAAAAAGATCAGGGAGCTGGAAAGAAACTCGGCAAAGGATCATCAAACGCAGATCTTTATTGAGACACCTTACAGGAACGAGGCCTTGTTCCATGCGCTGGTGGCCTGTTGCCAGCCCCGGACAAAACTGACCATAGCTGTCAACCTTACAATGCCGGATGCTTATATAGGGACCCGGACTATAGACGAATGGCGAAAAAGAGAACCTGATATTGAGGGAATTTATAGAAAAAAACCATGTGTATTTTTAATAATGGCTGAATGATTATGGCTACCATTGCTTTGCATGATCTGATGTTTTATGCGCATCACGGATGTTTTGAAGAGGAGCGTCTTATTGGGACCCGTTTTAAGGTAGACATTGAATTGGTAACCCAGGGATGTAAAGCGGCTTTTACCGACAGTCTTGAAGATGCGATAGATTATTGCCGTGTCTACGCCCTTGTAGCCCGAGAGATGTCAGTTACGAGTTTGTTGCTGGAACATGTCGCGGGGAGGATCCTTCGAAGCCTGACGGATGCTTTTCCCGTCCGGGAATGTACGGTTACGGTTTCAAAACTGGCACCTTCACTGGGAGGTGAAGTGGGGCGGGCTTCCGTTACGCTCACCCAAAAGGACTTGGAGCATGACTGAAAAAAAGACCTTTTCCGTTATCACCTTTGGCTGTAAACTGAATTATGCAGAAAGCGCGACCATTGCCCGCGATTTTTTGCAACAGGGTTATGAAAAAGTCAGTCCGTCCAGGAAAGCGGATGTATACCTGATAAATACCTGCTCGGTTACCGAACATGCCGACAAAAAAAGCCGCCAGGCTATACGTAAAGTTCTAAGGATCAATCCGTGTGCCCGTGTCTTGGTCACCGGATGTTCCGCCCAGCTAAGACCCGATAAACTGATGAACATTGCTGGAGTTACGGCTTTGTTCGGCACAGGTTACCGGGATCGGATCGTTCCTTTGGCCGGAGATCCGGAAGCCGGGAAAGTGATCCTGAGCCCGAGTCAGACGGAGGCGGGATTTTTCTGCGCCTACTCGGCAGGAGAAGATATGCGCGACAGAACACGGTCCTTTTTAAAAGTTCAGGACGGATGTGATTACCACTGTACTTACTGTACCGTTCCCCTGGCCAGGGGCAGAAGCCGTAACATTCCAATAGCCGATGCTGTCCGCCAGGCAAGGGAAATTGCATCCAAAGGTGTCAAAGAGATCGTCTTGACAGGAGTAAATACCGGGGATTTCGGAAAAACCACCGGAGAGTCTTTTTCCGATCTGCTGGATGCATTAGCAAACGTTCAGGGAATTTACAGGTACAGGATCTCTTCCATAGAACCGAATCTTTTGACAGATGATATTATTGAAAAAATAGCTAAAGGGAAACCCTTTCTGCCTCATTTTCACATACCCCTGCAGAGTGGAAGTGACCCGGTCCTGAAAAAAATGGGAAGACGTTACAATGTTGCCTTGTTTGCCGGTAAGATGAAACAGATCCATTCCCTGATGCCGCATGCATTTGTTGGGATAGACGTGATAGCCGGTTTTCCCGGAGAGAGTGAGCAGGATTTTAACGATACTTACAATTTGCTAAAGGATCTCAGGCCGTCGTATTTACATGTATTCCCGTTTTCTGTCAGACCCTGGACCCGTGCCGCCTCTTTTCCGGTAAGTGAGCGGATCCGGGATGGGGTCATAACCGAAAGGGCACATAAACTGGGTGAATTGTCCGAAGAACTGCACCGGGAATTTATTCTTGCCAACCGGGGCAGAAAAGAAGAAGTTTTGTTCGAAGGAAAGACCAGGGACGGCAAGATGCAAGGTTATACAAGAAATTACATCAAGGTTGAAAGACCTTACGAACGTTCCCTGATCAACCGGGTGACGGAAATAGTATTGGATTGATTATGTACTGGGATCTGTTTAAGGTATTTTTCAGGATCGGCGCCTTTACCATAGGCGGCGGACTGGCTATGTTGCCTTTGATTGAAGCCGATGTGGTGAACAAGAAAAAATGGATCTCCAAAGAGGATTTTACAGATATGTTAGCCGTAACACAGACACTTCCCGGTGTTATAGCCGTCAACATTGCCGTAGCTGTCGGTTACCGGCTTAAAGGATTGATGGGAGCATTGATAGCCGTTGCCGGAGCTGTGATCGCTCCTTTTTTTGCTATCTTGGCACTTGCCCTGTTTTTCAAAAATTTCCAGGATAACCCGGTCATAGAACGTATTTTTTTAGGGATGCGGCCTGTAGTGGTGGCCCTTATTGCAGTACCCGTGATCACTACCATGCGGACTGTAGGGCTGACTGTCGTGACTGGTTTTATTGCGGGATCATCGGCCTTGTTGATCTGGCTTTTTGGCGTTTCACCCGTATGGGTGATCCTGGCAGCGGGCCTGGGAGGGTATTTCTGGTACCGGATCGATAAATACCGGAAAAGGAGGGATGGCGTATGATCTATTTGCAATTGTTTTTGACTTTTCTAAAGATCGGACTCTTTTGTTTTGGAGGCGGCTATGCCATGTTGTCCCTTATCCAGGACGAAGTGGTGGATCATCACGGCTGGCTTACCATGCAGGAGTTCTCGGATATAGTGGCCGTGTCCCAGATGACTCCCGGGCCAATAGGCATTAACACAGCAACTTATGTGGGGTTTGCCTCGTCCGGGGGTAACATACTTGGATCCGTAATGGCTACGTTGGCACTGATTCTCCCTTCGGTAGTGCTGATGATCATAGTAAGCCGTTTTGTTATCAAATACAGGGAGAATCAGACGCTACAGTGGATTTTCCGCACCATTCGTCCGGTTGTGGTTGGACTTATTGCATCGGCCGTCCTGGTTATGGCTACCCCTGATAATTTTGTGGATTACCGAAGTTTTTTGTTATTCTCACTGGCTTTTCTGGCTGCTTACTTTTACAAAGTGCATCCTATACTGCTGATGTTTCTGGGTGGTGTGTTAGGTTTTTTAATGTACTGACAGCCGGCATAACAACCACTCGCTATTTTTTCTGTAAATTTGTCATCCGGATATTTTTCCTATGCAATTCAGACTTAAAGCACCATATAAGCCTACGGGGGATCAGCCGCAGGCAATAGACCAGTTGAGTACTCTCTTCAGAGAAGGCACCGGGGCTGTTGTTTTGCTTGGGGTGACAGGCTCCGGCAAAACGTTTACCATGGCTAATGTGGTGGAGCAATTGCAAAAGCCGACTCTTGTCATCAGTCATAACAAAACCCTGGCAGCGCAGTTGTATTCGGAATTTAAAAACTTTTTTCCGGACAATGCCGTGGAATATTTTGTTTCCTATTACGACTATTACCAACCGGAAGCATATCTTCCCGTAACCGATGTATACATTGAAAAAGATCTGAGCATAAATGACGAAATAGAGAAACTCCGGTTGAGCACTTCTTCTGCCCTTCTGAGCGGCAGAAGGGATGTGCTTGTCGTTTCCAGTGTTTCTTGCCTCTACGGGATAGGGAATCCGGACGATTTTCATTCCAATACCATAACCCTGAAAACAGGTCAGGCACAAGATTTCAACCAGTTGTTATACAAACTGGTGGATGCATTGTACTCCCGGAATGAAAACGAATTTAAAAGAGGCACTTTCAGGGTCAGGGGAGATGTAATAGATGTATACCTTGCATACGATGATATAGCATGTCGGATCGCCTTTTGGGGCGATACGATAGAATCCATTGAACGTTTTGATCCGGTAACGGGAGGAATTCTGGAAAGGATCGAAGGAATTGCTATTTATCCGGCCAGCGCCTTTGTGACTACAAAAGCAAGAAAGGAAAAAGCCATCAAAAGTATCCAGGATGATCTTACAGAACGAGTCGCATATCTGAAGGATGTGGGAAAACACCTGGAAGCAAACCGTTTATTACAACGTGTGGAATTTGATATTGAAATGATTCGTGAACTGGGATATTGTTCGGGTATAGAGAATTATTCCAGGTATTTTGACGGAAGACAACCCGGAACCAGGCCTTTTTGCCTGCTGGATTATTTTGCCGATGACTTTCTTACCATTATTGACGAAAGTCATGTTACCCTGCCCCAGATAAGGGCTATGTATGGGGGCGACCGTTCCCGTAAGCAGGTACTTATTGAATATGGTTTCCGCCTGCCTGCCGCTGCGGACAACCGGCCCCTGACATTTGAAGAATTTGACAGCGTCATAGGACAGCGTCTTTATGTTTCAGCTACCCCGGCAGATTATGAACTGGAAAATTCCGGTGGGTTGATAGTAGAGCAGGTAGTACGGCCCACAGGTCTTTTGGATCCGCCAGTGGAAGTAAGGAAGACCGAAGGGCAGATAGATGACCTGATAGAAGAGATCAGGATACGTGCATCCAAAGACCAGCGGGTTTTGGTAACGACACTAACCAAACGCATGGCCGAAGAATTGCATAAATTTTTACTGAAGATACAGATCCGTTGTACTTATATACATTCAGATGTAGAAACGTTGGAAAGAATTAAGATACTGGAGGAATTTCAGAAAGGATATTATGATGTGCTCATAGGTGTCAACCTTTTGCGCGAAGGGCTGGATCTTCCCCAGGTATCATTGGTCGCCATACTTGATGCTGACAAGGAAGGATTCCTGCGTTCTGAAAGATCCCTGACACAGACAGCCGGTAGGGCGGCGCGTAATGTAGACGGACGGGTAATTATGTACGCAGACCGTATAACGGATTCAATGGCCAGAACAATCCGGGAAACGGAAAGAAGACGCAAAAAACAGATCCTGTATAACCTGGAAAACGGAATAACACCTACACAAATAGCCGTTAACGTAAGAGATACGCTCAGGCAGGGCGGTGTATACCCGGCCCGGCAGGATACATTATCCCTGGTTGCGGAAGATCCTGTAACCCGTTCCATGACACCACAACAATTGCAAAAAGCAATAGCTGTGGCAAAACAAAGAATGGAGGAAGCTGCTACCAGACTCGATTTTATAACCGCTGCCGGATTCAGGGATGAAATGTACGCACTTGAAAAGCTTCTTAAATGAACACGCAGGATAATTCTCAGATGATCGCCCTTGCCAAAGCATATGCAGGGGAAAAGCTGGACGGCCTTAAACGAGGTAACGGACAGCCGTTCATGACCCATGTGGATGCAGTGGCCCAGATCGTTAAAAATGAAATAGGTCTGACACGGGAAGCCATCGCAACCGTATACCTGCATGAAGCCAGCCGTAAGAATCCGGAGTTTCTGGATGAAATTGGAAGGGAATTTGGCAGTGATATAGGCCTAATGGTTAGCGGGCTGAATAAAATATCGACCATCAATCCAAAGGAGACCCGTTTGCAGGCAGACAATTACCGGAAACTGATCATTTCCTACTCGGCCGATCCCCGTGTAACACTCATTAAACTGGCAGACAGGCTGGAAGTAATGCGTTCATTGACGGAATGTTTTCCCCGGAGCGAACACATAAAAAAAGCAACGGAAACGCTGATGTTGTATGCTCCCCTGGCACACCAGCTGGGACTGTACAGAATCAAAAGCGAATTGGAAGACCTTTCGTTCAGGATCATACAACCGGAAGAATACCGCCTTATAACAAACAACCTGAGGGCTACAGAGAGTGAGAGAAAGGCCCAGATAGCCAGGTTTGTAGGGCCTCTTGAAAAAGAACTGAAAACGGCAGGCATCCGGTACGACCTGAAAAGCCGTACAAAAGCCGCTTATTCAATATGGGGTAAAATGCAGGCACAGCAGGTAGGTGTAGATGAAGTCTACGATATTCTTGCCATACGGTTCATAATTGACATTCCCGTAGAGCGCGAAGAAGAAGTCTGCTGGCAGGTATATTCTCTGGTCACCCAGATCTACGAACCCATCCCTGAACGCATGAGAGACTGGATAACCGTTCCAAAATCAAGCGGATACGAATCCCTGCACATAACGGTTCGTACCCCTGACAACTGGGTAGTGGAAGTCCAGATCCGCAGCCGGCGGATGGATATGGTTGCCGAGTATGGGGTTGCTGCCCACTGGGCATACAAGGGCATGCGAAACGAAGAAGTCCTGAACGACTGGCTGGGGAATGTGAGAAAACGGTTGCAGAATCCCGGAGATGAATTGAGATCCGGTGAAGATGCCGACATCTTTAAACCAAATGAGGTTTATGTATTCACTCCTGCCGGAGATCTCAGACGATTGCCGGCCGGGGCAACTGTTCTGGATTTTGCTTTCGAGATCCATACCAAAGTGGGACTTAAATGCACAGGAGGCAGGGTGAACGGCAAAATGTCCCAGGTACGGGACATCCTCAGGACCGGTGATGTGGTTGAGATCCTTACTGCAAAAAACCAGAAACCTTCCCGGGACTGGCTGAATTTTGTGGTTTCCGGAAAAGCCAAAAACAAGATCCGGCAGAAGCTTCGTGAAGAAGCCGGGATCCAGGATGCTGCAGGAAGGGAGATCCTGGAAAGAAGGCTGAAAAACTGGAAAAAAGAATTGACCCCGGATGATATTGCCCGCCTGATGAAAAAGTTCAGGATCAAACAAATAAGCGATTTTTACGCGGCAATAGCACGGGAAGATATTGCCCTTCAAGAGATTAAAGCGTTCTTGATGCAGGATGAGAGCGCGAAAGAAGACAAGCCTTCAAAAATATCTGCTCATACCGTTGCAACAGAAAAAGAAGAAGACCATAGCCGTTACGGGGAAGGAGACTATCTGGTTATTGATGATTCTTTTGGAAGGATCAAATACAAACTGGCCAAATGCTGCAACCCGGTGATAGGGGACCCCGTATTTGGTTTTGTGTCCATAAAAGAAGGAATAAAGATCCACAGGATGAGTTGTCCCAATGCCGCCCGTTTGATGGAACAATACCCGTACAGAATACAGAAGGTAAGATGGCGCAACAAAGTGGCATCTGCGGTTTTCCAGGTGGGTGTAAGGGTAACGGCTTATGAAGAGATCGGACTGGCAGGTGAAATTGGGGAAGTGATGAAAAATCTTTCCCTGAATATGAGAAGTTATACGTTTTCCGGACACGGCGGAAAAATTGTGGGAAGGTTGCAGGTAGCGGTAAATTCGAACAAGCAGGTTGATTTGCTGTTGTTCCATCTACGAAAGATCAGGGGAATCATTAAGGCGGTAAGGGAATGATATTATGACTGAAGAAAAAATTGTAGTGAAAGGGGCACGGGTTCATAATTTAAAGAACCTGTCCATTGATATCCCCAGGGATCAGTTCATAGTAATAACAGGCGTTTCGGGCTCCGGAAAATCTTCCCTGGCGTTTGACACCCTTTTTGCTGAAGGGCAGAGACGTTATGTGGAAAGCCTTTCGGCGTATGCGCGCCAGTTTCTGGGAAGGATCAAAAAGCCCGATGTGGACCTGATAGAAGGAATTCCCCCTGCTATAGCCATTGAGCAAAAGGTAAATACGCGCAATCCCCGTTCCACGCTGGGAACCTCTACCGAAATATACGATTATTTACGATTGTTGTATGCCCGGACAGGGAGAACGTATTCTCCCGTTTCCGGAAAAGAAGTAACACGCCACACTACAGGGGATGTCCTGCAATTCATCTTTTCGCTCCCGGGATCATCCTACGTGCAGATCCTGGCTCCGTTCGGTTGGAACAACAAGCAACGCCGGGTTGAGATACTTTTACAATTGCAGCAGGACGGATTTTCACGTTTTTCAGATGGTAAGGACATGATCCGCATTGAGGATCTCCTGCAAAACAGGGATAAATACGCCAATCGCGAAATCTATCTTCTGACCGGTCGCGTAAGCCCGGTGGACAATCCCGATAACAGGGCCCGCATTACCGAATCGGTTAGTACTGCTTTTTCAGTAGGGGAAGGAACACTGTTCATCCAGACAGAAGAACGGCTTGTTCCGTTTTCAACACGCTTTGAAGCTGGCGGGATCACTTTTTTGGAACCTAGTGAATACATGTTCAGTTTCAACAATCCCCTGGGAGCCTGCCCTGAGTGCGGAGGGTACGGACAGGTTACAGGAATAGATGAATCCCTGGTTGTCCCGGATACGGACTTGTCTGTTTACCAGGATGCCGTGGCCTGCTGGAGAGGGGATGTGATGAAAACTTTCAAGGAGGAGGTAATAAGGAATGCTTCTAAGGCAGGTTTTTCCATTCATAAACCTTATAGGGAACTGACAGACCGGGAAAAAGAATGGTTGTGGAACGGAGACAATCGCATAACGGGAATAAACAGGTTTTTTAAACAGTTGGAATCGGCCAGGTATAAGATCCAGTACAGGATCATTATCAGTCGTTTTACCGGAAAAACATTGTGTCCTGAATGTTCCGGAACCCGTTTGCGGAAAGAAGCTTCATACGTCCTGATCTCCGGTAAGCGAATAGATCAGCTCCTGGATATGCCTGTTTCGGAATTGTCTGCTTTCATGGACAGTTTGGTACTTTCCAAAACGGAAATGGAAATTGCAGGAAGGACACTGGAGGAGATCCGGTACAGACTGCATTATCTGAACCAGGTAGGCCTGGGTTACCTGACTTTGAACAGACGGTCTGCCACATTGAGCGGAGGTGAAAGTCAGCGGGTTAACCTTGTTAGTTCGCTGGGAAGTTCGCTGGTCGGGAGCCTTTATATTCTTGACGAGCCGAGTATAGGGCTTCATCCCCAGGATACCCAAAGACTTCTTGCGTCTTTGAAAGCCCTAAAGGAAATGGGAAATACTGTTATGGTCGTGGAGCACGACGAGGAGATCATGAGGGCTGCCGATCAGATCATTGATATTGGCCCGTTGGCGGGAAAAGACGGGGGCAGACTCATGTACCAGGGACCGCCTGTCCGGCCGGGCGGGAAGATAGATACCGGCGAAAGCCGCACCCTCCGTTTTTTAAGCAATCCCAATGTCATACCTGTTCCGGATCGTTCACGAACCTGGAATTCCTATATTATGGTCCGGGGGGCTTCCCACAACAATCTGAAGGCGATAGATGTCAGGTTTCCCCTCCAGGTTTTTACGGCGGTCACAGGCGTCAGCGGCTCGGGTAAATCCTCTCTTGTAAGGGATGTGTTGTTTTATGCGCTAAGCCGGCGGTACAACCAGGCAAGGACCCCTTCACCAGGCAAATTCAGCAGTTTGGGAGGAGATCTGCACCGGCTCGCAGGTGTGGAACTGGTAGATCAGAATCCCATCGGCAAGTCTTCCCGGTCTAATCCCGTAACGTACATCAAAGCTTATGATGATATCAGGAAATTATTTTCCGAACAACCATATGCCAGGATGAACGGTTACGGACATTCCCATTTTTCTTTCAATATTGAAGGCGGTCGTTGTCCCGAATGCCAGGGAGAAGGAGTCGTGAAAGTAGAAATGCAGTTTATGGCAGATGTAATACTGACCTGCGAGTCCTGTGGAGGGAAACGGTTCAAACCGGATATTCTGGAAGTCAGGTATAAAGATAAAAACATATACGATGTTCTTGAAATGACCGTGGCTGAAGCCATAGATTTTTTCTCTTCCCAAAAGGAGCCGGCTGCATTGCGAATAGCCGACAGACTCAAACCGCTGGACGACGTGGGACTTTCATACATCAAACTGGGACAAAGCAGCAGCAGTTTAAGCGGAGGAGAAAGCCAAAGAGTTAAACTTGCTCATTTTCTTTCCATGGAAAATATGGAAACAAACCGCCTCTTCATTTTTGACGAACCTACGACGGGACTTCATATTTTTGATATTGAAAAACTGCTAAGATCCTTTAATGCACTTATAAAGAAAGGACATTCCGTGCTTGTTGTGGAACACAATATGGATGTGGTGAAATGTGCCGACTGGGTCATTGATCTGGGACCGGATGCAGGAAATGACGGCGGTAATTGTTGTTTTTGCGGAACACCTGAAGCTTTGGCTCAAAGAACGGACCTGCCCACCGGCAGGGCATTGCGTTCAAAAATTATACATGAATCATAATACTGTCCTTTTACTATTTTTGTTGCATGGTCCGGAAAAATCAAACTCTCATTATCACTATAGTGTTTATTGGTTTGGGTGTTTTATCAGGAAATGTGCTCAGGGCACAACAACCAGGATCTTTTGTTCCCTCATTTAATATTGCTCCCCAGATAGGAACGGATATTGGAGGTGCCATGCCTGTACCCATGAATGCCGTAGGAGGCTATTTCAATGCATATCCAAAGCCGAACGCAACACTGGGGGCACTGTTTTTCCTGAACTTTCATTCTCGTTGGACAGTGGGAGCAAGCCTCAATTATAAAACCATTGCCATGGATGCCGATGCACGCGTTTCCAATCAGAAATTCAAAGGAGAGAATACAGTGCAGTATTTTACGGGTACATCCCAGATGTCTATGGGATTCACTATCCTGGAACTTCCTGTTTACGCGGAATATCTTGTTGGTAAAAAAAGACAGCACGGTTTGCAGCTGGGCATTTTTGGAGCATATGTTTTCAAATCCCATTTTACGACAAATGCCGTAAAAGGTTTCATAGGGGCCGAACCCGACCGTATAGATTCCGACATCACTACACCCCAGGTAATGGATTTTTCCTCTTTGCTGGATACTTGGGATACGGGGCTCTTTCTGGGGTACGAAGCCCGGATATTTCCCCGTATCCGGATGGGACTGCATGTCATGATGGGTGTTAAGGATATTTTTATGCCTGGAAGTGATTTTTTCGATTACAAGATGAAACAGATGCGGGGAAGTGTTACCGTATCCTACGACCTTGTCGAGATCTTTCAGCGTTGAACCAGATCCCACAGGGTGAAGAAAAGCCAGCGGGTTCTTGATTCCAGTACAGGCAGATCTATGATATCCGGTGTATCCAGGGGTTTATACGTGTAATCGTTAATACCGGAAGTGATCAGCAGGGAAGGGATCTTTTGAAGCGACAGGAAGTATTGCTCTGTCATAGTGAAAAAAATTTCAGCAAACTCCGGACTCTGATAAAAAGAATAATCCACATCCAGACCTGTATTGTAGAAGGCATTGTTATTGTCCATTGACCGTTTGATGTGGGTGGGTACGTTTTCGGCACCCAGTACCAGTACATAGTAAGGAGAGTCTCCGGGAGGTACCAGGCTGGTACCGGTTTGGTCCAGGTTCAGGTTCAGTACGATCTGTCGGGCAGGTATGCCCAGTGATAACGCAAATATCCTGGCACCGGTCATTGAAAATTCTTTGGCATCATAAGCTACAAAGATCAGGTTCCGTGAAAGTCCGTGTCCGTCATTTCTGGCGGTACTGAAAGCTTTTGCGAGGGACAACAGGACTGCAACACCCGAAGCGTTACTGTCTGCTCCGGGATAATGCACTCCCTTTATGACACCAAAATGATCGTAGTGAGCAGAAATGATTATGTATTCCCGACTTGCTCCCTCTGTAGCGGGTATCCAACCGATCACATTACGGCCTTTTTGTCCCGTGGGACACACAAATCCCTGGATATATGAACTGTTGTACCTGTCGGGATTTGCCGTACCAAGCGGACGTAACCCGTATTCTGTGAATTTACCGGTGATGTACTGCGTGGCTTCTGACCCTCCCGGTGATCCGGTTTCTCTTCCCTGTAAAAGACTGTCTGCCAGGTAACGGATATGGTAATCCAGTTCTTCTGCGGTGACCGTACGGGCATAACTTTCCGGATGCGCTCTTTGGCCTTGCATGGGGAGAGCCTGGAAGCAAAGAATTAGGGAAATGCAGGACACAAACAGGGAAAGGCGCGGCATATTTTTTGTTTTTAAAATGCAAAGGAACAAATTTTTCCTTTCAAATTCATACCTTTGATAAATGGTAAAAAACCCGCACTTGTATATTGTATTTTTTATCCTGCTCTTCTTTACTACAGGAAAAGCGGAAGCTCAATACGACAAGCAACAATTTTTTTACAGGGGGCAGCATTTGTTGTTCGAGGGACGTTACCAGCAGGCCATTGACAATTTCAACAAACTCATCCAGCTTGATCCCACTTTACACGAAGCCTATTTTTTCAGAGGAATAGGGAAATATAACCTGGGAGATTTCATGGGAGCGCGGACGGATTTTGACAAGGCAATAGCCATCCATCCCATTTTTACCATGGCATACCATTACAGGGCTATTACATATTCCCGCCTGGGAGAATACGAAAAAGCACTGGAAGATCTGCAGGAGGCCATTGACCTGCGACCGGGGTATAACGGGCTTTATTTCAGCAGGGGAGTCACTTACCTGCTCTCCCAGCAATTCCAGCTGGCCGAAAAGGATTTCAACCGCTTTATACGTCATGAACCAAGGGTTAGCGAAGCCTACCTGAACAGGGGAGCCTGTTACCTGTATTTGAAAGATACGGTCAAAGCTTTGCATGACTATGATACGGCAGTTTTGCTGAACAAATTTGATCCGGAGGGGTATATCCGCAGATCCCGTGTATTTGCCATGCAGGAGCAATATCCAAAGGCCCTTGAAGATCTGGATCAGGCTTTATCACTGGATCCGCAAAATTCATTCGCCTATTTCAACCGGGCACTGATCCGTTACTATCAGAACGATATTAACGGGGCACTGGACGATCTGGAAAAAGTTCTCAAAGATGATCCGGGGAATGCCCTTACTTTATACAACAGGGCCTTGATACGCACCCAGATAGGAGATTATAACAATGCCCTGGAAGACTATGACCGTGTGATTTCCATAAATCCCGGCAACGTCCTGGCATATTACAACAGGGCAGCTTTGTTCATTCAGATGGAACGCTACAAAGAAGCCATGAGGGATTATGATAAGGCCATTGAATTGTATCCTGATTTTGCCAATGCATATATGAACCGTTCTTTTGTCAAGAACAGGCTTGGTCTTTTTGCGGCAGCGGAGCTTGATTACCGGGTAGCACAGGATAAAGTCAACCAATACAAATCAAAACTCGGAGACACCACATATTCAGCGTTCGCAGACACAACGCAGCGTTTTGACCGTCTACTGGCCCTGGATGCCGAATTTGCAAAAAAAGACTTCAACAACGAATTGCTGCAATACAGGGATGTGGACATACGTCTTAAGCCGCTTTATAAATTGCTGGCAGGCCCTGCCGAAAACAAAATAGCACTGGAACAAAGGTATTATTACGAGGAACTTGAAAAATTCCTGCTGCGCCAGTCGATTCCGGTCAGTTTGTTTAGTGATGAGCCGGAAACAGATCCCGAACGCATCGACTTTCAGAGAGAACAAATAGAAAAGATGATTCAGGGAGAAGACGGTTCTGCAGACCTCTATTTTATCAAGGGCATCCTGGACTTCCAGAGTAAACTGTTCAATGCTTCATTAGCTTCATATAACCGGGCCATAGAACGGAATCCCGACAACGTCTTTTATTATATAAACCGGGCGGCTCTGCAAAGTGAGATGATAGATTTCATCTCTTCTATGGAAAACAATGTACAGATCCTCACCCTGGACCAGGCAGGTACTACACGTACACGAGTACAGGAACAGGGACGTCATCAATACGATTACTCAGGAGCCATTAACGATCTGGAAAAAGCAGCCATGCTGGCTCCGGATTTCGCTCATATTTATTACAATTTGGGGAACCTGTACTGTTTGTCGGGAGATTTTCCCCGGTCCATAGGCAATTATTCAAAAGCCCTTGAATTGTATCCTTACCTTGCCGAAGCGTATTACAACAGGGGCCTTATACAGATATACCTGAAAGAGAAAGAAAAAGGCTGTATGGATATCTCCACTGCCGGAGAGTTGGGCATCCAGGATGCTTACAGTGTAATAAAAAAATTCTGTGTTACCGAACAGTAACACAGAATTTTTCTTTTGCTTGCATAAAGGGCTATTCCGAATACGAATCTTTTACGTAGGCAGCATTGTTCAAATAATCACAAGAAGCTTTAATGCTTTCAAAAGGAGCCATATCGAAAGCTTCCTGTTCCACAATGGAGTACTTAAGTCCTGATATTTCTGCTTTCTCGTAGATGGCCTGGAAATCGATCTTTCCTGAGGCTCCAATTTCCTTGTCATCTTTAACATGCCACAGGTCAAACCTTCCGGGATATTTTTCCAGGTATTGGACAGCGGGTGCACCACCCACCTGGCTCCAATACACATCTATCTGGAAGAACACTTTTTCAGGATCCGTGTTTTGTAACATGTAGTCATAAAGGACAACATCATCAAAAACAGTTGTGAATTCATGGGCATGATTATGGTATCCAAAGCGGATGCCTGCGTTATTGCATTTTTCACCAACCGCATTAAACAATTCACAATACTTTGAAAGTCCTTCCAGTGATTCGTAGGCACTTTGCCCCATGGAGGGCTGAACTATGTATAAAACACTTGTTGACAAATGATCTTCAATGGCTTTGTCCCACCAGGCCATACATTCTTCCCATGGAGTAACATTCGGATCCGGTCCGTTGATATGGGAGGATATCACTTCCAGTCCTTTGGCATTACAAAGTTCTTTAAAAGCATCACCAGACATGCCGTAGAAAGCACCTTCCTGGGCATTGTAACCGGCCATTTCCACAAATGTGTATCCGGCTTCGACTACAGCATCCAGCGAAGTGTCAAGGTCTTCATTTATCTGTTCTCTTATGGAGTATAACTGAAGACCGATCTCTTTTTGTACGGGTTCGATAGCACAGGAAGTCAGGCTGAAAACAGATACCGTTCCCAAAATGAGTGTTGTTAATATTCGACGTACCATTATTCAAGAATTTTTACTTTTATGTTCCTGAACCAGACATCATCTCCGTGATCCTGTAAGCCAATGTAGCCGGCTTTTTCTTCTCCGCCACAATTCAGCAACAGGTCGTAAGCCACAGGCCATTTGTCTTTGCTGAATTTACTGTTATCCAGCATTTCCTGCCATTGTGGAGTCCACAAATGGTATTCAAGAACGGGTTCTCCGTTCTGGAAATGAGCCACAGTCCCTTTGTAAACCAGTATCTTTCCGGTGTTCCATTCACCAAAAGGTTTGGAGTTCTGAGGTTTTGCGGGGATCATGTCGTAGAGGGAAGCGGATTGACGGTTTCCGTCAACACCCAGCAAGGCGTCGGGATGGTTTGCGTTGTCCAGGATCTGGTATTCCGGAGCCGAGATGTAAATGGGTTCTCCGGGGACTTCCTGTGCCAGGTAAAAAATACCCGAGTTGGAGCCTTTGGCTACTTTCCATTCGAACGTCAATTCAAAGTTTCCGAATTTGCGATCAAAAATGATGTCGCCACCGTTTTCCGCACCGGCTTCACCACGGCCGGAACCGTTGATCTTAATGGCTCCTTCTTCTATTGTCCAGGCTCCCGGAATATCGGTCCCGTTGTATGCACGCCAGCCTTCAAAAGTTGCTCCGTCAAAGAGAACCACAACGTTGGGGTCTTCTTCCTGTACTTCCTTCTTTTTGTTGTTGTTACATGATGCACAGGAACTTACGATCAACGCAGTCATGAGAATGGGAATTATTAAAAGTTTTTTCATAATATTTTGAGTTTAAGTTTACGGCATTACAGGTAAGGAATAACCGGCCCTATAAGTATGGCGGATCAATTCGTTGGAAAATTCCATGGCATTGATGGGATCGGTGTACTCGTTATTGAAGGTGGGGTGTCCGTCTTTAATGGAGAATCCGTCTTTGACTTTCATACGAAGGGTGTCGTTGGGAGAAATGTTCGTGAATTTCATGGCATCTCCGTCCCACAACAGTTCCCGGTTCAAACCTTGCAGACGTACGGCCAGAACTCCCATGACTACCATTTCATTAAGAGGTCCGGCTTCTGAAAAGTCAGAGGCGGTTTTAACCCGGCTTTCAGGGCTTTCTTTGCAGGCACGGATAAAGTCCATATAGTGATTGTTTTCCGGAACTTCACGTGTCATGGTAGGTGCCGGTATTTCCTTGCCTGAGATAAGCCAGGGGTTGACTCCGTAACAACCGCAAATAAGCGTGTCCTTTGTCCCGTGGAAAATTACGGCGCCACCGCTGTCATTCATATTGCGTCCGGCAGGCCATCCTTTGGGATACTCGGGGATAAGTCCGCCGTCGTACCAGGTTACCTCCAACCGGGGCATACCTACTTTGGGCATATTGTCGCGTGCCGGAAAAACGAATTTGGCAATTTGGGCATTTGGTGCACAGTCAGTCATCAGTGATGTGGAACTGCCCTGAACGGCTACGGGAGATTTCAGGTTCAACGCTTTGACCACAGGTTGCAGGATATGGCAGGCCATATCTCCCAGGGCTCCGGTACCGAAATCCCACCATCCGCGCCAGTTCCATGGATGGTATATCTGGTTATAAGGACGGTAGGGTGCCGGTCCAATGAAAAGATCCCAGTCCAGTTCGGGATGAGGGGTATGAACCTCTTTGGGAGTTTCCAGCCCCTGCGGCCAGATGGGTCTGTCCGTAAAGGCTTCCACTTTTGTTATCTCTCCAATCATACCGGACCATATGGCCTCGCATATTTGCCTTACGCCTGCTCCTGAAGCTCCCTGGTTCCCCATTTGGGTAGCCACTTTGTGTTTAGCGGCCAGACGGGTAAGTAGCCTGGTTTCATATACTGTGTGAGTAAGCGGTTTTTCGCAATAAACATGTTTTCCCATGGATAGTGCCTGGGCGGCAATAACGGCATGGGTATGATCGGCTGTACCGACAACAACGGCATCGATCTTATTTCCCATTTCATCAAACAATTTGCGAAAATCTTTATATTTTTTAGCATTCGGATAGGTGTTAAATTGTCCTGCAGCATATTTCCAGTCAACATCGCACAAGGCGACAATGTTTTCGGAACTCAGTTCACGTATAACTCCGCCTCCTCTTCCTCCAATACCGATCCCAGCAATGTTGAGTTTGTCGGTAGCCGCCGTTTTCTTTTTCTTCTGTGATTCCAGAGGAACTTTTGCCATCAGCGGGGAAGAAGCAACAATGGCACCGGCTGTGGCCATGGCGCTTTTCTGTAAGAAATTTCTTCGAGAGATGTTTTTTTCCATAGATTTAATGTTTTATCGTTTAATGAAATGGATTGCTTGAATTTACGAAGATAATAAAAAAATTATTTTTTTCTTTTCCCTGAACGAAGTCTGTTGTAGGATTGTACCAGGGCTTCATCACTGCCGATGGCTCGAAGGGCCAGAATCACCAACACAATACTGACTAAAGGGAAAACCGTAGTAACAGGAAATCGCACATTGGCCATATTTTTGAAGTAGACAGCGCCTATCCATACCTGGAGACCCAGCATGATCAGGGAGGTATAGATACAAAGACGGATCTGGATCTTTCTGGCTTTGTACAGGAATATGGTAACTGCCAGCAATGCGCATACAGCTCCGGTCAGGACTATGAAAGGGGTGTATGTGGCGTATACACCGAAGAATAATGAGATCATAAGACCTAAAGCCACGGTCAGGTATAATGTCTGAAGGCGTTGTATCATGAGTCAATTGTTTTAATGGAACAAATTTAGAGGAAAATCCGTGATTTTCCTCTAAATTTGCAGAATGAAAATTATTGAACCTTCTGAATTGGTTATCAACAGTGACGGGAGTGTGTTTCACCTGCACTTGCGTCCGGAACAGCTGGCGGAAAAAGTTTTACTGGTAGGAGATCCCGATCGTGTGATCTTATTGCGCGACCTGTTAACGGATGTTGAATTTGTTTCACACAACAGAGAATTTGTGGCAGTAACTGGTTCCTTTGGTCGTAAAAGACTGACCATATTGTCGACCGGGATAGGAACCGACAACATTGACATAGTTATGAATGAACTTGATGCTCTGGCCAATATAGATTTTGAAACCCGGACATTCAGAGAAAAACACCGTTCACTAGATATATTACGGTTAGGGACTTCAGGAGCCATACAATCTGACATTTCTACCGGCACATTTGTTTTTTCAAGATATTCGGCAGGTATTGACGGATTGCTCAACTGGTACGAAGGACGGGATAAAGTATGTGACAAAGAGATGGAAAAGGCTTTTATGGAACACATGCAATGGTCTCCGTTGCTGGCCACTCCATATTTTGTAAAAAACTCTGAAGAAACAGGAAAATGTTTTAAGGATGCTATGCAGGGTATAACCCTTTCGGCACCAGGTTTTTATGGGCCCCAGGGGCGTGTCATAAGACTTCAGTTGTCAGATCCCGATTACTTACAAAAATTATCATCGTTCCATTATAATAACCTGAGGATCACTAATTTCGAAATGGAGGGCTCGGCTATAGCCGGACTTTCCCGGCTTATGGGACACAGGGGAGCTACGATTTGCATGATTATTGCACAACGGAGTAGTAAAGACATGAATGTGGATTACAAAGGTTTGATGGTAGAAAAGACCGCGGAGATTCTGGAAAAATTCTGTAATAACAATGGTTCGTAACACGGAAATATTGGATATTGTACCACTTCTGGATGATCCTGATCAATATGTACGGGATGCATTGTTCCGGCAGCTCAAAAATATGGGACGCCCGGCTATAGAGGAACTGGAGGAAATTTGCAGAGAAGAAAATGAAGATAAGTATCCCGGCATCGGGGATATGTTGTCGGCTTTAAGGGAGGAACTGAAATTCGAGGCCCTGCAGGACTGGATTAGCAATACAAAGGACGATCTGATGACAGGTCTTTGTCTTATACAGGATCTGTTGAGTAATGACGTAGATCAGGATGTTTTACATAATATTCTGATGGATCACGTAAATGAGATCGCAGTGGAGATGAACGACGATCAGACATTTATGGAAAAAGTGAAATTGTATAACTATGTCTTTTTCAATAGGTTACATTACAAAGCGGTAGATCCTATGTTTTCGGATCCCGGGAATACCTTTTTTCACAAGGCTCTGAAAAACAAAAAAGGAAGCCCCGTCATTATAGGTATAATCTATTTACTGATTGCATACCATGCAGGAATTTCTGTCAGGGGACGGGTCTTTAAGGGCGGATTTCTGCCGGCGGTTACTGATCCTTCCGGAAACGTCTTGTTCTACGTTAATGTTTATAAGAACGGTCTGTTATTTCCCCATACGGAACTCCGGTCATTTTTAAGTGACATGAACCTGCAAATACCTGCTGAATCATTTCGCGAAGCCCGTTCGGAAGATCTGGCACAAATATATGCCGAAACATTATACTACAGTTATTCTGCCGCAGTGGAAAACACAGATAACCGGATTGTTTCAAAGCTGGAAAAGATCATAGAAATGTTTGGTAAGGACTATTCCCTGCTCATAGAAATAGACGAGGATGATGAATAAAAAAGAGACTGCTTCATGAGAAACAGCCTCCCTTAACGGTCAGGTTTTAGGTTTGGTTATGAGCGGGAAACGAGGTTCGAACTCGCGACCCTCAGCTTGGGAAGCTGATGCTCTACCGACTGAGCTATTCCCGCATTTCCAAACAGGGGAACAAATATAGCGATTAATTTTTTATAAGCAACATGAATATCGCCTTTTACATAGCCGGAAAACTTAAAGGCGATGCTACTTCTACAGGCCGGGTAAGCCGCATGGGAAACCGGATAGCCATAGTAAGTGTGGCCATCAGTGTTTTTACCATGATACTTTCTGTGGCTATAGTCAGGGGCTTTAGGAGTGAGATTCAAAAACGTGCAGCCGGCTTTACCGGTGAGATCCTTATGGAGTCTCCAGGTGCTGGGTTCGTTACTGAGACCATACCTATATCAACGGATTTGTCATACCTGGAAAGTTTAAAAGATCATCCGGCTGTTGATCATATTCAGGAGTTTGCGGTGTCATACGGGATTATCAATACAGGCGATGCAATACAGGCTGTATCGCTGAAAGGCGTGGGAGCCGGCTACAGTTGGGATTTTTTTGAAAGACACCTGAAGGAAGGCAGAATTCCCGTTTTCTCTCAGGATGCTTCGTCCAGTGAGATCATGATATCGCGCCGCCTGTCGGCGCTTCTGCAGATCGGGTTACAGGATGTGGTGACTATGTATTTCATAGGCGACAACGTCAAAATGCGACGTTTTATAATATCAGGTATATATGATGCCCAATTGGAAGATATTGACAACCATCTAATAATAGGTGATATTAGACACACTCAAAGATTAAACGGGTGGCGGGAAGACCAGGTAAGCGGTATAGAGGTGTATTTAAAAGATAAGAGCCGGATAGAAGCGCAACAGGAGTCTATTGAGGATTTTATCATTGCCAATAGCTCGGATACCGATGACGGTGTTGTGTTGAGAAATGTTAAGAGGATATATTCGCATCTCTACGACTGGCTGGACCTGATGGATATTAACGTGGTCATTTTGCTGACCCTGATGGTTCTTGTTGCCGGGTTTAATATGATGTCAGGGTTGCTGATCCTGTTGTTTGATAAAACTTCTGCCATCGGATTGTTTAAGGCCATGGGAATGAAAGATCGCAGTATCAGGAACAGTTTTCTTTACAATGCGGCCGGTGTGGCTCTGAAAGGAATTACATCAGGTACGATTTTGGCCGTGATTTTTCTTGTCATCCAGAAGACTACGGGATTGATCCCCCTTGATCCGTCCACTTATTTTGTGGACAGTGTACCTGTAGATCTGTCCTGGTATCATGTTTTACTGGTAGATGTCGCTGCATTGGGACTACTCTTGGGAATTCTGATGCTTCCCCTAAAAAACATTATCAGTATAAGTCCCGATAAAGCTATTCGGATGAGGTAATCCAGTCCAGGTATCTTGTTTTTATTGTTTCAACGTATTTTTGAGTCTGAGAAGGAGTATAGGGAGCCACTTCTGACCAGATGTCCGGATCTTTACCATCCAAAGCAGCCTGTTCCCGGTCTTTTTGGATACGTGTCATTCCGGCATTGTATGCAGCCAAAACAAAATGGATCTCTTCTTCTTCCGGTAAATGAGTTATATGCATATTTCTTCTGAGGAATGCAAAATACCGGGCCGCTCCTTTTACATTTTCTTCCGGATCGTAAAGGTCTTTTACTTTCATGTCTCTGGCCGTAGATTCTTTCATTTGCATCAACCCTATAGCCCCCTTTGCTGAATGGGCATTCATCCTGTACTTTGATTCCTGGTACATGACCGCTCTGAGTATACGCCAGTCCCAACCCAGGGGTCTGCTGACTGCTCTCAGGAGCGAATCGTAAGGACATCTGTCCGGTGAAGACGGGAGAAACCGGCTGCGAAATCTTGGATATTGGGGATTCTGTCTGAACAAAGTAAGCCAGTGCACTAAATTCAAATGCCAGGGGCACCTGTTTTTCATCATGATCCATACCTCTCCCAAAGGTGTGATCCTGGGAGTAATGCATAATTTACCCGTCAGAGATTTCGGGATGGGATCACGAATAATATTCAGGGCCAGAATATCGGTTTGATTCCCGGTAAGCATATCCCATACAGAAACGGTATCGTTTATCGGAACGTATTTCAGAGTAAAATCGTGTGATCTGGAGAAACGCCGCATGATCTCGTAATGATATCCTACTCGTGTTCCTGAGTGTGATGAAAGGTATATGCTACATTTAAGCGTATCGCTGTGAGTTTGCAATACTTCCCTTTCGGTCCTCATGTTGGATGAAGAGTGGGTAAGCCGGGTATGATATTCCTTAAAAAAGAAAGATATGACAAAAGCTGCCAGCAGCGATATGAGAAATTTTTTCCTGGACATCAGCGGGCAGTGTTTCCTGCTGCTCTTACGGGAGATCCTTCGGAAGAAGAAGCCGCGGCAGCTGTCTTACCGGGTTTTATGTAAAATGGCCACGTCATGCCGAGTTTAAATACGCGTTGCGGACGAATGTAATGCGGTGCTGAAAAATAATCGTTGTTGGGCCATCCCTGCGCGGCATTGACGTATTTGACAAAAATAGTTGCCCGTTTCCACTTTACATTTATAAACGCGTCTATATACGGAGTGTGCCCGTATTTTTTTTCGTTTTGCAGATGGAAAACACCCAGCGCGGGATTGTAAGATTCCATGTAATAAGCGGTGTGAAAAGTTACATCAGCACCTATTTGTGCTGTCATCACATCCTTAACTACGGGTATTTCCAGGTAATACCTGAGGTTGGCACTGAATGTGGGTAAGGGAACAATGTCCTGACGGGAAGACACCTGGAACATCAGTCTGTGATCAAGTCTCACGTACCAGAAGCTGAAATTCTTTGTTAAGGTTGCGGTCATGACATTTATAAGGTCGTCTGTCTGTCTGACCGTTCCCAGGGTATCGTAATATATGCGGTTACCCAGTAAACCGTAGGAAAAAGTGGCTTCTGTTTTCCAGCTGGGAATGGATAACCTGGCCTCAATCCTGGTTTCGTTTGTTTTTTGAAAATCATTATTCCAAATATAATGGTTGGAATACATATGCTGTGTAAACCAGTCCGGAGTCTGCCTCGCAAAAAGGAACCTGCCTGTCAGGTGGATCCCCGATTCCATTGGATAAAATGAAAAACTAGCGTTGGCGTCCAGGGATACGTCTCCTGCGTAATAACCGGCATAATCCAGTTTCCCCAGGGCGTTCCACCGGAAATATTTTTTGAACATACCCGATGCTCCGGCATATACGTACATATTATTCTGCCACCTGTTGGAAATGTCTTCCGTATAGAAATCTGGATCAAAGCAATAATTGGATATAAGCTCATATCCCACTCCTCCTTCGATCTTGGAAACGATGGCTGTGTTGGACCAGGGTTGTAGACGCAGGAAAAACCTGTTATCCACGATCATGGTTCGTAAAGAATCTGCCGAGCGAGTGGGATGCATATGGAACCGGTCGTTATAAAAAGCTCGTCCGGCCTGATCGGTAAGACTTATCTCATCGTTGTAATTTCGTGTCATTGTGGTCCACTCTCCCGAATGTCCCAAAACCATCATGGTCCCTTCTCCTGTATCCAGGGAGTCCCTTTTAAAAAGGTTGATGGGTATCCCGTAGCTCTGCATTATGAAAAGTTGACTGCTTTTAAGCAGGGAAGATGCATTTGTCAGATTAACCGGGATAGTACGTGCCTCTACCAGAGTGTCTAATATGAAACTGTCATCTTGAATACCTCCGTTCTCATCCTTTTGCAAGGAATTCCGGATGTAGCCTCCGTGCATGATGTATTTTTTCCCCAGGTAATCTGCCGTTACGGCCAAAGTTCTTGTGTTGGTACTCTCATTTTCAAGCAATCCTTCTGTGCCTTTCTTCTGGTAAAAGAATTGTGCGTTCGTTGATGGTGAAAGATTCTGGGTGTGAAAAAAGCCAACATTCAGTTCCTCTGTTTCCTTATTGGAGAACAATGTTCCGGTATAGGACATCACCGTAAAAGGCGATTTGGTGTTATAGAAAGGAAGGGTGTTCCTGTTATAGGCTTCATACATACCGGGGCTCCAGAAATCAAAACGCTCTTTAACTTCTCTTTTAAAAAAATTGAACGGCAGGGCCGGAGACCCGGCGGTTCCCAGAGAAACGGCTCCCACATCTTTTTTCAGATAAGCATAATCGTAAAAATTACTATTAATATTAGTATCTATCTGCTTGAAATCAAGTGTGTTAAAATATTCATCGTTTGTCCAGGAGATCACTCTTCTGTATAACAGGGAATCGGGCACAACATATGTCTCCAGTGGATGGAATGTGCTGTTCCATATTGAATCGGCAATGGCTTTTTCCTCCCTTTTTTTTTCACGGGCCATTTTTCGGAGTTCTTTTGGAGTAAAAGTAGCCAGTGAATCTATCAGGAAAGATCCTAGACTGTCCAGTTTGATCAGACCGGTGCTGTCTGTCTGGTAGATGTACCCCAGGCTGTCCTGCACTTGCATCCCGGCTGAATCACGTGCCGGAATGCGTATGGTATCTTTCAAAGGTAATCCCAGGCTGTCCAGGTAGATCATGGTCAATGAATCAGGAAGTGCGGTTTCCAAAGTGTCCCGGGTTACTTTACTGAGAGTGTCAGCTGTCTGGCCTGCTGCTTTTTCCAATGGGGAAAACAGTATGCTTAATATCAGTATGGTTACCCTTGGGTTCATGTTTGTCCGGAGTAGATGAGGCGCAAAGCTACAAAAAATATGCCTGTTGCCTGATCGTATCTTCCAATTGCTTAACGGACAGGGCATCTTTAACTAGGACACGTTTGTTTTTATCAAGAAGATACAAAGTGGGAATGGCTTTCAGATCGTATAAGGAACCGTTCCTGATCTCACCTTCCGGGTTGTAACTGTGGATCCATTCAGAGGGAAGTTCCGGCAAATGTTCCTGCCATCCTTCCAGATCTTTGTCGGGATATATGGTCAGAATGGTAAGTTCCCTTTCTTCAACCATTTGTTTGATCAGTTCAGAATGGAGTATCTCTTCCTTGACCTGATTGCAGGAAGTACATCCCAGGTTAATGAACATGACCAGGATGAAGTTAGCGTCCAGATCGTACAATTTTTCTATAGAAGACGGGTTATCTGTATAAGGAAAATTCCTTACTGCACGGATAAAAGAAAAATTACCGGCCTTGTCCCCCGGGCGGTTTTTGCGGACTATGTCCAGCATATATAAGGGGCGTTGTATTTCCATGGAATCCAGTAAAGGGGTGGCTGCCATTACCTCCAATGCCGGGATCAGGATGTCGTCGTTCCTGTAGGGAGAATTCGGATGATAGAAAAAATATTCCGTTAAACTGAAAAATTTCAGGAGGATCTTTTTCCTTACTACCGGATCTTCGGCTGCGGTACCTGCCCGTATCATCATGCGTTTGATACTTTTCTGAGCATCTTGAAGGTCAGCCTGCTGCACTAAGTTTGCATACCCCGTGAAAACCTGATCCACAAAACCTTTCTGTATGATACACATGGAATCCTCAAAAGGGAAATGATCCCAGTAATGAACGGTTTGGTAGCGAATGGCTTCTTCCTGCGACCCTATCATTACGGGAATAGAGGGTGGATTGAAGGTCAAGGGCTTATGTTCCTTTTCTTTGTTTCCCCGAACACATGATACTGTAATCAATGCCAGCAAAATTATTACCGGACGGCGGAAAAGAAGCTTCATAAAACAAAAATACAAAATTTTATTACATTTGCTTGCTATGAATATTTCTCCGCATACCTTCCACCTGTTTTTATTGATTATGGCGGCAATTGCAATAGTGGTGTTTATAGCACTTTATCATGTAAAAGCCGGTTACGGGATACTTTTTGACAGAAGCTGGGGTATATCTATATCCAACAAATGGGCGTGGATGATCATGGAAGCGCCCGTTTTCATTGCCATGTGCTGGTTTTGGGTAATGTTCCCCAGGAAATGGGAACTAATACCTTTTGTCTTTTTCCTGCTTTTCCAGATCCACTACCTGCAGCGTGCATTTATTTTCCCCTGGCTTATCAAAGGAAGAAGCCGGATGCCCGTTCTGATCATGCTGATGGGTATTGTATTCAATCTTGCACCTCGGGAAATGTATACTGAATCATGGCTGGGAGATCCCCGTTTTCTGGCAGGGACCGCATTGTTCATAACGGGACTTTTGCCAACCTGGTCCCCAGGGCTCACGCCATATATAAAAGATATGAAAATGAGTTCTCCGCAGAAATGACCAGAGACCCCAGAAAGCGTGTTTTTCCGTTTATTTATTAAAATATGGCCCCTGAATCTCTTTTATTCACACCATCGAACATAGGCCCTCTCACCTTGCGCAGCCGTACCATCCGCACGGCTGATTTTGAGGGGATGTGTATAGATAACGGACCGTCAGAAGCTCTTTACCAGTATCATACATCTGTGGCTGCAGGTGAGATAGGAATGACTACAGCGACTTATGCTGCTGTAAATCGCAGCGGATTGTCTTTTCCAACACAATTGTGGATGAGGCCCGGGATAATTCCGGGTTTTTTCCCGTATCCGCCTGATACATTCAATCGGTTTGAACGTTATGCCTGTTCCAAACTCGTTTTTACCCTGTGTTCCCTGCGCATGGCCTATTTAGTCAATCCTTATAAAACGCGTATTTTTCAACATTCCGGGGAACAGGCTGTAGCGATAGCCATCTTTCCCTTCTTCTGAATAATGAAACCACCATAGCCCATTTTTCGATGATACAAAATAGGGCAAAAATGAGCTCCTCTTCCCGTTTTATGATCCAATGACGCAGGTTGTAGCCTGCTGCTGCCATCATCGTATTGATGGCATCCCCACGGGTCCCTTTCAAATAGTTCCGTAACATTCGGTGATCTTTTTTAAGATGTCCTATGACCGGCTCTATCCCGGCACGTTGTCGGAATTTCCTGCGTGCCTTTTGTTTCAGGTAGTAACTTTGTTTCTTCTTTCCAGGACCCGGAATCTCTATTTTTGTGCTTTCAACATACTTTTGTCCCTGGTAACCTCTGTCTACCAGTGCCACCTTGGGCCTGTGACCGGTGATCCGTTGTATCTGTTCCAGCTGATCTGCCAGTGTGTGTCCGTCATAAGGATTCCCCTCAAAGGCCATGGCTCCCACTACCAATCCGTCGGCCGTCTTGGCTATAGATGATTTATTTCCATATTCATAGGGCTTGCCTTCTTTGCCCTTGGAGATACATGCTACATCCGGTTCATGCAAACTGTAGATCT
>WOYI010971326.1_pt1 | contig 79086 bp, 55 predicted proteins | sample 6423411 | NCBI WGS metagenome assembly WOYI01 (sample SAMN13441803, study PRJNA592873) | oil field metagenome | biome: oil field; feature: oil-well bore; material: oil-contaminated soil; isolation source: oil-contaminated soil from oil-well borehole | place: Germany: Wietze | collected 2016-10-18 ...
ATAGTTATCGACTGCGGCTGCTACGGCAAGGGTGAGGAGCAGAGGCTGGAGCAGCTGCTCACAGACAGAGGACTCAAGCCAAAGCTGCTTCTCAACACCCACTGCCACCTTGACCACCTCTTCGGAAACCGCTTTATGCTTGAGAGGTACGGACTGCGCACATGGTATCATGAAGGCGACAGTCAGAACCACCTCAACGCGCCGAAGCATGCCCTCATGTTCGGCCTCTCCATGGAGGAGCCCCCCGAGCCTGAGGGATATCTGTCCGACGGCGAGGTGGTGACAGCTGCCGGGGTGAGCTTTGAAGTACTGGCGGTGCCGGGCCATTCGCCCGGCGGGATAGCCTTTTACTCGGAGAAAGCCGGGGTTGTATTTACGGGTGATGCCCTCTTTTCAGGCAGTATCGGCCGTTCTGACCTCCCGGGAGGCAACCACGGGCAGTTGATCGAAAGCATCAGGCGCAGGCTTTTTACCCTGCCTCCTGAAACCGTCGTATATTCGGGTCACGGGCCTGAGACTACCATCGGACGTGAGATCGGCAGCAATCCGTTTTTTGCCTGAAACACCCCTTGACACGGAAACGGCGACCGGGAAGCCCGAGAATCAGCACGAGGCAACTGGCTATTCACTGAATAATCAGAAAAAGGACGGCTCGTAATAGTGAGACTGACTGAATTTTATTAAGATGAAACTTACATGAGAAGTAACTCACAAATGGGAATGAATATTTTGTTACATGTAAGTTCCATTCGACCAATGAAATAATAATGAAATAATCGAATAAAACATGATGAATATGCTTTTTTTTCTCTCCGGCTTTCTGTTAATTTCGCCCTATATCCCTGAAATACTTTAATAACAATCATATTATGACCACCGATAACTTTGTTGACCGTCACATCGGGCCGCGCGAGAGCGATGCCGCTGAGATGTGCAAAACCATTGGAGTAGATACAGCGGAGCAGCTGATAGAGCAGACCGTTCCGGCTTCTATAAGGCTTGACAGGCCTCTTAACCTGCCTCCGGCGATGAGTGAGCAGGAGTATCTCTCGCACCTCAGGAAACTGGGCAGTCTCAACAAGCAGTACCGCTCTTTTATCGGGCAGGGTTATTACGGTGTGGCGGTGCCGCCGGTGATAGTGCGCAACGTACTGGAGAATCCTGCATGGTATACTTCATATACTCCCTACCAGGCTGAGATATCGCAGGGCAGGCTGGAGGCACTGCTCAACTTCCAGACCATGGTGACAAGCCTCACGGCCATGGATATTGCCAATGCGTCACTCCTTGATGAAGCCACTGCCGCCGGCGAGGCCATGCTAATGATGTTCGGCGCCCGGTCGAGGGAGAAGGTAAAGGCTGGCGCAAACCGTTTCCTGGTTGATAACTCGGTCTTTCCGCAGACGCGTGCCGTGCTCATCACCCGTGCTGCACCCATGGGAATAAAGATAGAGTTTGCCGACTATGCAGGTTTTGAGGCTGATGACACTGTTTTCGGGCTGCTGGTTCAGTACCCGTCTGCCAGCGGTGAGATCCGCGACTACCGTGAGATGGTCGAAAAAGCACATGGTGCCGGGGCGCTGGTGGCAGTGGGTGCCGACCTGATGAGTCTCGCCCTGCTGATGCCTCCCGGGGAGTGGGGGGCTGACATAGTATACGGATCCAACCAGCGTTTCGGGCTGCCGATGAGTTACGGCGGTCCTCATGCCGGCTTCTTCGCCACCAGGGATGAGCTGAAGCGCAGCATGCCGGGCCGCATCATAGGCGTCTCCGTTGACGTGCACGGCAACCATGCACTGCGCATGGCCCTGCAGACACGCGAGCAGCATATAAAGCGTGAGCGTGCCACCTCCAACATATGTACCGCCCAGGCACTGCTGGCAACCATGTCAGGGATGTATGCCCAGTATCACGGTCCGGAAGGCATCAGACGCATAGCCATGCATATCTTCTCCACGGCATGTACACTTGCGAAGGCACTGCGCGAGCTGGGATATACCATAAGGCATGACCAGTTCTTCGATACAATACGTGTCCAGGCTGTCCCGGGCGTCACTGCCGACATGATTGAAAAGATCGCGCTGGGCAAGGGCATAAATCTCTGGTACCAGTGCGGCAACTGCGCAGTCATAAGCACGGATGAACTCACGACGCTGAAAGAGATAAATGACATTGTCTCCGTCTTTGCCGAGGTGGCTGGCAAAGAGGCAGAGGAGGTGACAGATCTCTGTGACTGCTTTTGCATAGACGATAAATTCAAGCGTACCTCGCCATACCTGCAGGAGCGCACCTTCAACAGCTATCACAGTGAGACAGATATGATGCGCTACATCAAGATGCTGGAGCGCAAGGATTTCTCGCTGGCCAACGGCATGATACCGCTGGGATCATGCACCATGAAGCTAAACCCTGCGGCCTCCATGTTTGCCATGAGCTGGCCGGAGTTTGCGAACATACATCCGTTTGTCCCTGCCAGCCAGGCTGAGGGGTATCACAGGCTGATGGAGGAGCTTGGTGAGGCGCTTAAGGAGATCACCGGTTTTGATGCGGTCTCGTTCCAGCCCAACTCCGGCGCTGCGGGAGAATATACCGGGCTGATGGTCATCAGGCAGTATCACATAAGCCGTAACGAGGGGCACCGCAATGTAGTGCTGATACCCTCCTCGGCTCACGGCACCAACCCGGCAAGCGCGGCCATGGCAGGTAATAAGGTGGTTGTGGTGGAGTGCGATGAACATGGTAATATCAGTGTTGAAGATCTCAGGAAGAAGGCAGTTGAGAACCGTGACAGCCTCAGTGCCGCTATGATCACCTATCCTTCAACGCACGGTGTGTTTGAAGAGGCCATCGTGGAGATGACAGGCATAATCCATGAGAACGGCGGACTGGTCTACATGGACGGCGCCAACATGAATGCACAGGTAGGACTTACAAGTCCCGGTCACATAGGAGCCGACGTCTGCCACCTTAACCTGCACAAGACCTTTGCCATCCCTCACGGCGGTGGCGGACCGGGCATGGGACCCATACTCTGCAACAGCAGGCTGGCAGAGTTTCTTCCATCGCATCCGGTGGTGAAGACCGGTGGCAGTCATGGTATTACCGCGGTTGCGGCAGCGCCGTTCGGCAGCGCTCACATACTGACCATCAGCCATGCCTATGTGATGATGCTTGGCGCTGAAGGATTGACGAAATCAACGGTATATGCCATCCTCAACGCCAACTACCTGGCAGCCGCACTGGGGGACATGTATAAGGTGCTTTACACAGGTGCCAACAACCGCTGTGCGCACGAGATGATCCTTGACTGCCGGGGCTTCAAAGATGCCGGTGTGGATGAGTCTGATATAGCCAAGAGGCTCATGGATTACGGTTTTCATGCACCTACTCTGTCATTCCCTGTGCACGGCACCCTGATGGTTGAACCGACAGAGTCGGAGCCAAAGGCAGAGCTCGACAGGTTCATTGATGCCATGAGAAGCATATGGCAGGAGATTGAGGAGATAAGGAAAGGCAAGGCAGACAGGGAGGATAACGTGCTTAAGAATGCACCCCATACGGCCGCATCGGTAATCTCCGACGGGTGGAGTCATTCCTATCAGCGCGGGAAAGCCGCCTATCCGCTGCCATGGATCGCCGAGAATAAATTCTGGCCTTCTGTTGGCAGGGTTGACAACGGTTACGGAGACCGCAACCTCGTCTGCTCATGTGCACCCATCGATTCGTACAGATTCGAAACGCTGAGCTTCGGTAAGGAATAATTGACTATATTGTGACAATACCCTGACAGGGCTTGACATCATCCTGACGGCGGTGCATTTCCGCCGTATCGTTATATGAATTCAGAAAAGAGATGAATGCCATTCACAAATATGAGATGGGAATCGTGGGCAACTGCTCATTCCTGGCCTATATCAACAAGAGCGCAGATGTAACATGGATGTGCCTGCCCCGTTTTGACAGCAGCTTCCTCTTCGGGTCACTGCTCGATGGCAAAAAGGGAGGGGAATTTTCCATCAGGCCCTCCGGAGATAAATTCTATACCTTTCAGGAATATATCCGCAACACCAACATCCTGACCACAGAGTTCAGAACTGACGACGGCAGGTTCAGGGTTACGGACTTTGCCCCAAGGTTCTACCAGTACGACCGCTACTACCGGCCCCTGATGCTAATACGCAAGATTGCGCCGATAGAGGGCAACCCGTTCATCAATGTCAGGTGCGAACCGGTAGGTAGTTACGGTGCTTTCAGGCCCGAGATCGTTGCCGGCAGCAACCATATCAGGTTTCTGAATCTCGAGTCGCAGGTCAGGCTGACAACCAATATCCCTCTTACATACATTGTCAATAACCAGTCCTTCCTGCTGAATGACACCTGCTATCTGGCATTCACATACGGAGTGCCTCTGGAGGCTCCTCTGGAGGCCACTGCCGAGGACTTCCTCGACAAGACCACCAAATACTGGCTTCACTGGATCAAGACCACCTCCATACCCAATATCTTTCAGGATGAGATCATCAGGTCTGCCCTGGTGCTGAAGCTTCATCAGTATGAGGACACGGGCGGTATCATAGCCTCAGGGACCACGAGCCTGCCTGAGGCCCCCGGGGCAGGCCGGAACTGGGATTACCGCTATTGCTGGATGAGGGACTCCTATTATACCCTCAATGCCTTCAATAATCTTGGCCACTTTGAAGAGCTGGAGCGTTACTTCCTCTATATACAGAATATCATTCTTTCGGAGCAGAAAAAGATAAGGCCGATGTACACAATCGCTGGCACTGCTGTCCCCAGGGAGAAGGAACTGGATCTTGAGGGTTATCTCTCCAACAAACCCGTTCACCTGGGCAATGACGCCTATAACCAGGAACAGCATGACATCTACGGACAGGTGCTTGCCAGCCTTTTGCCCCTCTATATTGACAGAAGGCTGAACTACCTGTCCTACAGTAAGTCCAGGGAGGTTATCCACTGGCTTCTCAGCCGTATTGAAGAGACCATGGACAGGCCCGATGCCGGCATCTGGGAGTTCCGTGCCATGATGCAGGAGAACTGCTACACCTTCCTCTTTCACTGGGCCGGTGCCAAGGCAGCGGAGAAGATAGGAGCCAGCTTTGCAGACAACGACATGAAGAGGAGGGCTGAAAAGCTGGCTGTCAGGGCATCGGAAAAGATCGAGATGTGCTATCAGGCTGACTTGAAGGCATATATGCAGGCTATCGGAAACAAGAATTATGACGCCGCCACCATCCATCTCATCACCATGAACTACCTGGATCCGGCAGGGGTGAGAGCACGGGACCATCTTGACGCTCTGGCAGAACACCTGAAGACTGAAGAGGGACTGCTCTACAGGTATATTCATGAAGATGACTTCGGCACTCCGGAGACGACATTTCTGGTGTGCGCCTTCTGGTACGCTGAGGCGCTGGCCTGTACGGGCAGGGTGGATGATGCAATGAGAACCATTGAGAAGCTGCTGGAGTTCTCAAATCACCTGGGTCTCTTCAGCGAAGACGCCGGACGCGACGGCAGCCAGTGGGGCAACTTCCCTCAGACCTACAGCCATGTAGGACTGATGAATGCAATATACCGGATAGCGGCCAGGCTTGACCGGCCGGTCTTCCTGTAATACCCGCGCAGAATGATTTTCATGTTGACATCAAAGCCCCTTAGTCCGGCCATCCGGTCAATCCGGCAGATTTGACAGAACCTGATCAACCATGTTGGAAGCGGCATTTTTTTCATAAAAAACAAAAGGAGATGAGCAAAAGCAAACCATCAGATTTCAACAGGATAGTGATAGTAGCCTACAGGCTGCCTTTCACTCTCAAGCACCGCAACGGGAACCTTAACGCTGTTCAGAACACCGGGGGACTGGTCTCCGCTATCCTTTCCCTTACCCAGAAAATGAAGTCGGAAAGCGAGAATGAGACTATGGAGAAAACCGTATGGGTAGGCAAGGGGGAGTACGACAATGAGCGTCTGAACTCACTCCCTGAGGTTAAGGAGACTTTTGAGCTCAGCTCAGTAAGGATACCAGAGAGTGTGAATGAAAAGTTCTACGGGGGGTTCTGCAATGACCTTATCTGGCCGCTGTTTCATTATTTTCCGTCGATGGCTGTCTTCGGACAGGGCTATTTTGAGAGCTATAAAAAGGCAAATGAGCTGTTCTATAAAGAGTTGCGAAAGATCATCCGCCCTGGCGACTTTGTCTGGATACATGACTACCAGCTTTTCCTTCTGCCGGGCATGGTACGCGAAGAGTTTCCAGAGGCGTCAGTGGCTTTCTTTCTGCACATTCCGTTCCCGTCATATGAGGTTTTCCGTATTATGCCCGATGGATATCAGAAGGCTATACTACAGGGAATGCTGGGTGCTGACCTCATCGGTTTTCACACCCATGACTATGCGCAGCATTTTCTGAAGTCAGTACGAAGATGCCTCGGCTATGACATTTCGCTCAACACGGTCATTGCTGAGGATGTCTATTCGAGGGCAGATGCCTTCCCCATCAGCATAGACTTCAATAAATTCCATGATGCGGTTCTGTTGCCGGAGACGGAGAAATTTATTTCACGGATACAAAAGCAGAAGAGAGACCGTCTGCTGATCTTCTCCGTTGACAGGCTTGACTACACGAAGGGTTTCCTCAACAGGCTCTCGGCCTTCGAGCTCTTTCTGGAGAGATATCCCGGAATGAGGGGGAGGGTGATCTTCAACATGGTGATGGTGCCCTCACGTGACACCATCGTCCGTTACCAGGAGATGAAAAAGGAGATAGAAGCCACGGTGGGACGCATAAACGGCAAGTACGGCACGTTGGACTGGAATCCTATCATCTACCAGTACAGGTCGTTGAAGTTCAATGAGCTGGTGGCTCTCTATTCGCACAGTGACGTCGGCCTGCTGACCCCTCTCCGCGACGGGATGAATTTGGTGGCCAAGGAGTATGTAGCTGCCCAGCATGAACGGGCAGGCATGCTTATCCTGAGCAAGCTTGCCGGTGCTGCCGCCGAGATGGGAGAGTCCGTGCTGGTCAACCCTTCAGACATAGGTCAGATGGCTGATGCCATATATGAAGCACTTACGATGAAGAAAGATGAGAAGCATAAGCGCCTCGAAGCGATGAAAAACAGGATCCGCGATTATGATGTCTTCTCATGGGCTGATGACATACTCCGTACTACCGTCAAGGTGAAGGCTGACAGGGAGAGTTATCGTATCAGGCTTATAAACAAGGATATAGAAGACAGGATTATTACATCATTTTGCAAGGCTGCCTCGCCGGTGCTGTTCCTTGATTATGACGGCACACTGGTACCGATTCGCGAGTTGCCTGAGATGGCGGTTCCTGAGACAAAGCTGGTTGATCTGACAGCCAGGCTGGCATCAGTCACCGAACTGGTGATCATCAGCGGCAGGAGCAGGGATTTCCTTGACAGGTGGTTCTCGGAGGTTAATGTGACCCTGGTGGCGGAACACGGGGCCTTCATCAGGTATGCAGGCGGCGAGTGGGAGTCGTCGCTCGGCCAGGATGCCACCTGGAAGGAGGGGATTATGCCCATTATGAACAGGTTCACCAACCGTTGCAAAGGCTCTTTTGTCGAGGAGAAGAGGGCTTCACTCTCATGGCACTACCGGAACGCCGATGAGGACTTGTCGGCTCTCAGAGCCATAGAGCTAAAGAGCGAGCTGGAGGAGATGATACTGAACATGCCGCTACAGATCATTGACGGTCATAAGGTTGTGGAGGTAAAGATGGCCGGTTACAACAAAGGTACTGCAGCCATGAAGCTGACGGCATCGGGGAGGAATGACTTTGTTCTGGCCATCGGTGACGACAAGACCGACGAGGAGCTCTTTGCAGCTCTTCCTGACAGTGCTGTGACGATCAAGGTGGGGAAGGGGCCGACAAGGGCCACCTACAACTTCACCAAGCAAACGTCGGTGACCAGGTTCCTGGAAAGGATGATAGAGGCCCGCGAGAAGCAGGAGTGCAGTTAATCCGGAAGTGTCTTGTTGCAGCGCAGTTGCCGGCAGCCGGTCACAATATCAGAAGAGATCTTCTATCACCATTGAATAGAGTTCGGTCTGCGAGATGCCATACACCGCGGCCTGCTTGGGAAGAATGCTCTCGGGCGTCATCCCCGGAATCGTATTTATCTCGAGGAACTGAGGCCCGTCGGGTGTGATTATGAAGTCGACCCTCACAATACCCTTGCAGCCCAGCAGGTCACATATCTCTGAGGAGAGCTCCTGTATCCTTTTTGTCATCTCGTCAGGAAGCCGTGCCGGGGTGATCTCTTCTGAGAAACCTTCGGTATATTTTGCCTCATAGTCGAAAAACTCCTTTTTCGGAACCACCTCAGTAACGGGCATCACTATCTTTTTGTTTTTGGTCTTAACGACGCCGCAAGCCACCTCGGTGCCCGGCATGAATGATTCTACCAGCACCTCATCTCCCTCTGTCAGTGCTGCCTCCATTGCAGTAGCAAATTCGCCCACCTCCTTCACCTTTGTCACGCCGAAGCTGGAACCGCTGGCATTGGGCTTGACGAAACAGGGCAGTCCGATCTCTGTAGCTATTCTTTCAGCATCATACCGTTGTCCTTTCCTGATCAGCAGTCCGCCGGTCATGGGTATCCCGTATTCGAAGAGGTACAGTTTGCAGGCCTGCTTGTTGAAAGTCAGTGCCGACACGAAGGAGCTGCAACTGGAATAGGGTATCCCAATCATGTCAAAGTAACCCTGCAGGAGCCCGTCCTCACCCGGGGTCCCGTGAATGGCAATGAAGGCGGCATCAAACCTGACCCTGCCGTCATCGGGCAACAGTGAGAAGTCATTCTTGTCTATGCTGAAAATCCGTCCCTTCGGGTCTTCCCAGTACCAGTCGATCCCCCTGACTGTTATGATGTAGGTTTCATATCTCCCTTTCAGTGCCGAGGCAACACTCTCGGCACTTCTGACTGACACTGGGTATTCGGATGAATTTCCCCCGGCAATGATGGCAATAGTTTTCATTAGATAATATATTTATTGTTTCATAGGTCTAATGGAACTTACATGTAGTAAAACAATCATTTTCTTTTGCGGGTTACTGCTCATGTAAGTTTCATTATCCTGCAGTTTTGCCCCAAAATTACATTATTTAGTATCGCGTGAAAACGCTGCCCGAAAAAAGATAATCAATAAGGGATTTGACAGAGAGTTCGCATAACCTAATCGCCGGGACCTGTTTTAATTTTTCTCTGGTATCAGTGGCGGTGGTCTTGATTTTTATCCGGCTTTACAAAATCAACAGTTTTTGTGTAAGTTTGGGTCTGAAACAAAAACAGACTGGAAAATGGAAAAGAAACCTTTAGGCAGGATAGGTACCATTGTGATTGTACTTGTTGTTCTGCTGCTTATTGTATCATGGGGTGTAGGTATCTACAACAAAATCATTCCGATGAATGAGAAGGTATCCACGGAGTGGAGCAATGTCGAGACGCAGTATCAGCGCCGGGCGGACCTTATTCCCAATTTCGTAAATACTGTCAGGGGAGCTGCCGAGTTTGAACAGGAGACACTGACAAGAGTCATAGAGGCCAGGGCCAGGGCCACACAGATGACCATTGATCCTTCAAACATCACGCCGGAACAGTTACAGCAGTTTCAGGCAGTACAGAGTGAAGTAAGCTCGGCTTTGCAGCGCCTGATGGTGGTGGTGGAGCGCTATCCCGACATCAAGGCCACCCAGAACTTCCGCGACCTGCAGGTTGAACTCGAGGGTACTGAGAACAGGATAGCCGTTGCCAGGAACAACTTCAACGATGCCGCCAGGGAGTACAACACTTTTATTAAGAAGTTCCCGAACAATCTTATCGCCTCTCTCTCAAAGTTTGATGCAAGACCCTATTTTGAGGCACAGGAGGGAACGGAGACGGCTCCAACGGTACAGTTCTGAGAATCCGGGGATGAAGGCTGCATCATTTTTCACTGCTGAGCAGCAGGAGACTATTGTCAGGGCCATCAAGGAGGCTGAGCAAGCAACTTCGGGTGAGATACGGGTGCATGTGGAGACCTCTTGCAAGGGAGATGTCCTTGATGAGGCGGCCTGGCTCTTCAGAAAACTGGGGATGCACAAGACGGCTGACCGCAACGGGGTGCTGATCTACCTCGCCCTGAAGGAGCGAAGCTTTGCAATAATCGGTGACAGAGGCATTAACAGCGTGGTGCCCATAGGCTTCTGGGACAACATACGTGATCATATGAAGTTGCGTTTCAGCGAGGAGAGGTTTGCCGAGGGTCTCGCCGAAGGGATACTCATGGCCGGTGAGCAGTTGAAGGAACATTTCCCTTACTCGGGGAACGACATCAATGAGCTCTCTGACACAATCTCCTTTGACATAACTGAACCGGGACTGTAATCATGAAAAGGTTAACTTTTATAGCAGCTATTCTATTGTTCATGATTGCACCCCTGTCGGTGACCGGTCAGACATTGCTGCCCAAGCCTGATCCGCCGCGGCTCGTCAATGACTTTGCCGGGGTGCTCTCCGCACCAGAGCTGAGGGCGCTGGAAGATAAACTGGTCGTTTTCAATGATACCACATCGAACCAGATAGCCGTGGTGATCGTTGATGACCTCCAGGGATATGACCGGTCGGACTTTGCCTACAGGGTAGCCAGGGACTGGGGAGTTGGTCAGGGCGATTTCAACAACGGGGTGTTGATCCTGGTGAAGACCAAGACGGAGCGGTCAGACGGTCAGATCTTCATTGCCACCGGCTACGGCCTCGAGGGCGCCATCCCAGACATAGCATGTGCTGAGATCATAGACAGGGAGATACTGCCGCGATTCCGTTCCAACGACTATTACGGGGGCCTCGACGCCGGCACGGATGTGCTGATGTCACTTGCCGCGGGGGAGTACAGTTATGACAGTTATGCTGAGGGATCCTCATCAGGTATGGTGCCGGGCATAGTCTTCTTCATCGTTCTTATCATCTTCATTGTGGCCATATCTTCCGGCAGCTCCAACAACCGGCACATAAGGAGGAGCGGCACGCAGAACCTGCCGCTGTGGCTCCTCATGAGCATGCTGGGCGGAGGACGGTCGCACAGCGGCAGCTGGGGCAGCTTCACCGGCGGCAGTGGCAGCGGCGGCTTTTCGGGTGGCGGCGGCGGTTTCGGCGGTTTTGGCGGCGGCAGCTTCGGCGGCGGCGGAGCAGGGGGCTCCTGGTAGAATTTGCGATTTGCGATTTGCGATTTTCGATTTTCGAAAAAAATCTTGATTTATTGGAGGTTTGCGGTAACTTTTCCATATGCATTCTTTTGTGGAATAATTATGGAAATGAAGAATCAAATTCAGCTTCGCACCAAGAAGTTGGCATTGGGTATAATATCGCTCTACGATCGATTGCCAGGAAGTGTCCCCAATCAGGTTATCAGTCGCCAGTTAATCAGGTCATCATGTTCTGTGGGAGCAAACTACCGGGCGGTTTGCAGGGCTAAATCATATGCGGATTTCATCAACAAACTAAATGTAGTTGAGGAAGAAGCTGATGAATCCATTTTCTGGCCTGAACTGCTTCCGGACCCGGAATGCGGGTTTAGAGAGCCGGTTTCAGCCTTCATTACGGAGATGGATGAAATTGTATCAATTGTTGTTGCTGCCAAAAAAACCGCTAAACACAATATGACCAATCAAAAATCCTAAATCCACAGAAATCGCAAATCGCAAGTCGCAAATCGCAAATTGCACATTGCACATCGCACATCTCAAATCTCAAATCCCTTCGGTTCTGCCGGCGGTATATTTTCTCCATTTATCCAACACGGCGGTCATGTCGGAGGGCAGGGGTGATTCGAAGGAGAGCCGCTGGCCGGTGACCGGGTGATCGAATGAGAGCGTATGGGCATGGAGTGCCTGGCGCGGAAGCAGCTTGAAGCAGTTTCGTACGAACTGCTGGTATTTGGTAAAGGTGGTCCCCTTCAGTATTCTGTCGCCACCGTACTCCTCATCGTTAAAGAGAGGATGGCCCTTCCAGGCCATGTGCACCCTTATCTGGTGGGTGCGGCCGGTCTCGAGGCGGCATTCAATGAGCGACACGTATCCCAGGGGCTCGATGATTTTGTAGTGGGTGACGGCATATTTGCCCTGGCTGCCGTCGTGGAAGACCTGCATGATGCGGCGGTCGCGGATGTTGCGGCCAACATTGCCGGTGACGGTTCCCTCCTCAGGATCGGGGGTGCCCCACACCAGTGCCAGGTAACGGCGTCCCGTGGTGCGGTTGAAGAACTGTTTTGCCAGCTTGTTGTGGGCATATTCGTTCTTGGCAACGACGAGCAGTCCCGTGGTGTTCTTGTCAATGCGGTGCACCAGTCCCGGCCGCAGCTCCCCGGTCTGAAAGAGCGGAAGATCCCTGAAGTGGTACATAAGTGCATTCATGAGCGTACCGGAATAATTGCCGTAGGCCGGATGCACCACCATGCCCGCCGCCTTGTCAACCACTATGACATCATCATCTTCGTAGACGACATTAACAGGGAGGTCCTGAGGTATAAGCTCTATCTCCCGGGGCGGGTTGGGTAGCAGTATCTGGATGACATCCAGTGGTTTGACACGGTAATTGGGTTTTACCGGGGTTTCGTTGACCAGGATGTTTCCTGCCTGCGCTGCGGCCTGTAGGCGCGTCCGTGATACATTCTCAATGCGGGCTGAGAGGTACTTGTCAATGCGAAGCATTGACTGTCCCGGGTCAACCACGTACCGATAGTGTTCGAAGAGCTCCTGCTCCTGCTCCTGTTCCTGGTTGTCAGGCAGTTCCGGTTCGGTCATCTGCACAGTCTCATCTGAGTTTTATGATGCGCAGCAGTGAGAGCGGCAGACCTTCGTAGCTCTTTACAAGGAGGATGTATGTGCCGGCTGCCAGGTGGCTGAGGTCATACCTGCCGCTGCTGTCAAGTGTCAATAGCCTGGCTCCTGAGGAGGAGATCACATCTACCAGGAAATCGTGCGGAGCCCTGTCGGAGGGCAGAAGTGTCACCTTCCCCGAGGTGGGGTTGGGGTAGAGGGTGAAGAGGTCATTGATGAGGGTGCCGTGGTCTGATGATGTTGCTGATCCTTCTCCCCTCATCACCGGTCTGATCATCAGCGTTCCCGGTGCCTGGCTGGCCTGCCAGACGCCGCTGAGCATGAAGTAGTGTCTTCCGTCGTTCGGGGTGTTGAGGTCAAGGCCGGCATTGAGGAATTTATCGGAGAGCTGGCTCCAGCCTACCCAGAAGTAGTCTGTCACCCGTACGGGCACATCAAAAAGATAAGTTACAAAGCCGTTTATCTCCCCGCCCGGTGCGGCAACGGATCCCTGGGCAGAGCCCAGCACCGCTCCCGGCTGTCCGTTGTCGTCTGCCCATACCATGATGTCAAATGCCCTCTGGTTGGCGTTGTCATAGGCATCGTTGAAGCAGATGCTTATTCCTATGACAGAGTCGGGGATGAAGGATCTGAAGCGCAGTGCCACCCTGGCGTTGTTTGCTCCCTGGCCGTTGATGCCGTAGCCCGCCTCGGCGGTACCGTCGTCAATGGCAAAATAGTCGGAGAAACGCTGCAGGTACCTGATTGTGTCATTTAGTTTACGGTCAAAATCATCGGTGACAAGTGATGCTGTTACAAGAAAGCGAGCTGCATCGGTGGCGGCGGTGTTGTAGGTATACAAGAGCGGGGCATCATACAGGATGTCAGACAGGGGGGAGGCGTTGGCAGTTCCGGCATCAAAGTCTCGCACCACAGCCCCGGAGGAGAGATCTTTTATGGTGACATGCCTGGTTACGTTGCGAACTATGGTGTCGTTATTGCGGTATCTGAAGCTGAGTGCCGGGCCCATGAGTGAGAGGAAAGCCTGGCGGAAGTGTCTCCACGGCATAGCCTCGTACTCCCTGACCAGTGAACGGAGGGGCAGAGTCATGGCTACGTCGTGGATGACGGTGTCATTACGTGACCTGTTCCTGTCAAGCCAGACATGGTCGAGGTTCCACTGGTCGGCTGTGCCTGACCGGGATGGATCTTTGAGCACGCCGGCAAGTGAGGCATGGCCGGTGAACCTGAACCTGAATCCGTTCTTCAGAAACCGGCTGTCAGTCACCGGTATCATCGCCTGTAGGAATCCTGATACCGTATAGCCTTCTGCCTTCCAGACACTGTACCATCTCTCCTCATCCGGAGCCCAGAAGCTAAGCGTCAGGCTGTCGTCGCTCTCAGGCATGTCAGCCACTCCTCCTGCCTCGTAGAGGAAGCTGAGCCAGATGCTGTCGCCTGCCGGATATGCCAGGTCGATGGCTCGTGATGTCAGTCTGTCAGCGGTAAAGACAAGGTCTGAAGCCTGGTCATAGAGCAGGCCGTATTCATCAAGGCAGTCGAAGGTGGCAACGCCCATGGAGGGCTGGCTGACAGAGAAGGTGTTATTCACAAAGACCTGCAGGTCAGACCATCGGTCGACGGAAGGATAAAGGCTGTCGCGGGAGAAGTCGTCAAAAAAGGGCAGGGCCACCGGCTCCTCCGCTGCTGCTGCCTTCAGGCGCGTCATGCCTGCCATGCCTTCAGGCTGTCCGCCCGGGGTCATGACCATCATGCCTTCAAGCTGCCTGTTGCGTGTCAGCCCGGTGAAAACCTCCTGTGCCGAAGCACCGGAGGCGGTCAGCAGTAGTGAGAGCAGGTATATCAGCCAATTGTGTCTCATCATAGAGATTCAGGTCCGTTCTCCGGTAAGGTCAGCATCTTACCGCTGTCTGCAGCGACTATCGCGGTGGTGTCTGCGATGATCTTCAGGCTGTCAGTCGTCAGCCAGATATAGACAGCTGATCCCATCTGAACTGTTGCGTCAATGTGATATTCAGGATTTTGCTTGTATACGAAGGCATTCAGGGAGTCTTCACCGGTAGTAACATTGGCATCGAACACATATGCTCCGAGGTTCAATGATGAACTCAGTATCTCACTTCTGGCCTGGTCAAGGGTATACCCAATAAGACGGGGAATGGATGTACGCTGGCTGCTCAGACCCCTTCCCAGGACAAGGTCAATGACCATTCCCTTCTGTACGGAGTCGCCGGGAGCCACTTCACGGCCATGAAGAGTCTGTTTAAGCACAAAATCGACTGTCAGGTCGGGCACATAGGTCAGCTGTCCTACCTGCAGTCCTGCTGTTTCAATAACCGATACCGCCTGCCTCCTTGGCAGTCCCACGAGGTCAGGCACGGCAACCATTTCAGGATTGAAGGCATTTATGGTTACTTTTATTATCCGTCCTTTCTTTACCCGGTGTCCGGGTAGCGGCATCTGCTCCGCCACGCAGCCGCGGGGGACGAAGGCCGTATATACGGAGTCGATGATCTGGAAGCGCATTTTGTTTTTCTCTGCCACGCGTCTAGCCTCATCGATGGTCAGTCCCCTCATTTCGGGTGTTGGTCTCGACTGGCCGTGATGGGTGTAGATGTTAAGGAAGATGATGAGTAAGAGTACTATGGCAACGCCGATGACCATTGCCAGGCCTGCATTCTTCCAAAAGACCCGGCTTTTCAGAAATTCCTTGAAACTCATCGTGTGATGAAGTATTAAATTATAAACGCAGGGTCAAAGATAAAATTATATTATGAGATCGGAGGTCAGTTACCACTCCCTTACCGGGTGGTATAGTGTATCCCTCTCCACAGGTCTGAATCCGGCGGATCGTATCATAGCCACCAGCTCGGTGGTTGAGAGTGTAGTGCCGCCTTCGGTGGCGCCGGCCATGGAGTATATTCTTGTAGTGTCATCGATGGTGCCGTCGAGGTCATCGGTGCCGAAGGCAAGGCTCATCATGGCTGCATCCCTGCCTGTGGCTGGCCAGTAGGCCTTGATATGGCTGAAGTTGTCGAGAAAGATGCGCGAGAGAGCATAATTGCGCATATCTTCGGTGACAGGTACCTCTCCCAGCTCATGCATTCGGTTGTTCTCCCTCCGGAACTTCAGTGGTATGAATGCATTGAAACCCCCGGTGCGGTCCTGCAGCTCTCTGAGCCTCATCATATGGTCTATGCGCTGCGCCGGGCTCTCGGCATGACCGTAGAGCATGGTGGCGTTGGAGGTGATGCCCAGGTTGTGAGCCGTTTCGTGTATTGTCAGCCATGTGTCAGCGTCAGCCTTCTCGCGGCATATCTTCCTGCGCAGTGAGGCGTCAAATATCTCGGCGCCACCGCCAGGTATGGAGTCGAGGCCGCAGTCATGCAGGTACTTAAGTCCTTCAGCATAGGTCATGCCTGCCTTTTTGATCATATAGTGCAGCTCTGTGGCCGAGAAGGCCTTAATGCTTATGTCGGGCCGCAGTGCGCGTATTGATGAGAGCATCTTTCCGTAATAGTATATGTCACGCGACGGATGAACGCCGCCGGTGATATGTACCTCTGTCACCGGCACCCCCTCAAAGCGCCTTACGATGTCAAGGATATCACTCTCCGAGAGCTCCCAGCTGTCAGGGTGACCCTCGGGCTTGTGATAGGAACAGAAGCGGCAGTTGTAGATGCAGACGTTGGTAGGTTCTATGTGGAAGTTGCGGTTAAAGAAGACTGCATCATCGCTTTTTGCCCTTTTGACAGCAGTAGCGAGAAGGGCAAGCAGGGAGAGGTCAGCCCGGTTGTAAAGAGTCAGGGCCTCTTCGGGGGTGACTCTTCTGCCGTCGAAGACGGCCATGGCTATCTCCCTCAGCTCAGAGTCGGTGTTTCTCAGAAGAATCTCATTCATTGCACCAGTGTTGACAAATTTAACCTCAGTATGCCGGAATAGAAAAGAAAAACCGCCCTAATTGTTCATTAAGACGGTCATTTTTTTATTGTCAGTCAGCCTTTCAGTTCTTCTTTCCCGGTTCATCGGAGACGGTAAGCTTACTCCTGCCCTTGGCCCTGCGGGCAGCAAGCACACGCCTGCCGTCGGGTGTTGACATTCTCTCCCTGAATCCGTGAGTATTGCTCCTCCTCCTTCTTGACGGCTGAAATGTCCTTTTCATCTGTTGCTTGAATTATGTTGTTTACTTTCCCTTTTTTAAGACTGCAAAGCTAGTCATTAATTTGAAATAAATAACAGGTAGGGATATTTTTTTATCTTTCACCCCGGCAGGTAGACGATTTTTTTGGTCTCAAAGTAAGGTTCGTCAAACCAGCGGCTTACCGGAACAACCATGCATTCTGCCGCAAAGGGTTCCAGTTCACCGGTGAGATCGCCGCCTTTAAGGACGATCCACCCGTTTTTGAGGCTGTTGAATGAGCGTGGGGAGATCAGGTGCCGGGTGATCTTCACGAGCCGGCTCATCTCCGTCACTGCCCTGCCGACTATAAAATCATAGCTGCCGGTGATATCTTCAGACCTGGCGGCGATGGCCGTTACATTGCCGACATTCGCAGCTGTTGCGATCTCCCGGGCCACCTTTATCTTTTTGGCGATTGAGTCGACGAGGGTAAACCTGACATCCGGGAAGAGGATGGCAAGGGGTATTCCGGGGAGTCCTCCTCCGGTACCTATATCCGCCACGGAGGTGCCGGGAAGGAAAGTGATGAGGCGGGCTATGGCCAGGCTGTGCAGCAGGTGGTTGGTTGCGAAGTTTTTAATATCCTTTCTGGAGATGACATTTATCTTTTCATTCCACTCACTGTAGAGTGCGGGCAGCAATGAGAACTGCCGGCGCTGCTCAGCGGTGAGCGACGGGAAGTATTTTTGGGCGACGGTGGTCAAATCCCGCTCTTTTTGTTCTGGACAGTGTTGTAGATAAGCACTTTAGCTCTGAAGAGGCGGGCCTTTACCGTTCCAATCGGGAGGCTGAGTTCCGAGGCGATCTCCTCATAGGAGTACTCTTCAAAGTAGCGCAGTTCTATCAGGCGGCGATAGCGTGGCTTGAGAGCCTTGACTATCCTGTTGAGTGACGCTGCCGTCTCCCTGTCTATCATCAGCTCGTCAGGGCCCCTGCTGTCAGAGGCAACGGTAGCCTCCACCTCTGACTCTTCCCCCTCTTCATGGTCAAAAGGCCTGGGACTCTGGCTCTTGCGCCTCATGAAGTCTATGCAGTTGTTGGTGGCGATGCGAAAAAGCCATGTGCTGAAGGCATGTGAAGGAACATATTTTGCCAGGTTTTGGAAGGCTTTTCCAAACGCCTCAATGGTAAGATCCTCGGCATCAGACGGGTTGTTGACCATTCTGAGCATGACATAATAGACCGAGTCGCGGTACCTGTTGAGCAACTCCGTGTATGCCCTGCTCTCACCGTTCAGGGCCCGCTGAATGACTCTCAGGTCGTACTGTGCTTTTTCCGATAAGCCGGTTTCTACTTCCATGTCTTTATCCTCCTCCTGCTCCTTCCGGTTGCTGTCAGGTAAAGGACTCCGTTAATCAACGGCGCCAAGATATCAAAAAAGAGCGAATTAAACCATAAGCCTGGTTCGTTGAATGTAGCTGACGCTCTTTTGAGTATGACGGAGCGCATGACCAGGCGTGCGATGGCTAGCGCAACCACCACGGGCCAGAATGCCGTCATCACCGCCAGTGAGACCAGCAGTCCGTACCATAAAACCCTGGAAAAGGGTTCCAGGAACAGTCTTGCCTTATCCTTTTGCTTGTAGTATGCAGCTGCAAGGAAGTGTCTTCTCTTCTGCTTGACCCATGAGGCGATGCTCTTCTCCGCAACGGAGAGGGTGAACGAATTATGGGAGAGCATCAGGCTGATGTTGTCAGGTGTGGCATTGCGGTTCACGAAGAGATCGTCATCACCTGACATGATATGGTTATGCGGGCCGAAGCCACCTTTATCAAAGAAAAAACTGCGGCGGTAAGCCAGGTTTCTTCCTACGCCCATGTAAGGTACCCCTGCCATGGCCATACCGAAGTACTGCATGGCAGTAAACATGGTTTCGTAGCGGATGTAGCGGTTGAGGATCCCGGTGCCGGGCATGTAGGCCCCGTAACCTATAATGATATCTGCATCTCCGGCGGCAGCCGCGGCCACTTCTCCCAGCCAGAACGGGGAAGCGGGCCTGCAGTCGGCGTCGGTGAAGACCAGCAGGTCGTTCTTCGCCGCCTTGATACCTATCAGCATCGCCAGCTTTTTGGTATGGGTAAAGCCCGGATCCTTCTGAATCATACTCACCTTAAGGTGCGGGTATTGCTTCAGCATCTCCCCCAGAACATCAGCGGTGCCGTCTTCAGAGCAGTCGTTGACAACCACCACCTCGAACAGCGGATATTCCTGCTCCAGTACCGAAGGCAAAAACATCTTCAGGTTGTCTGCCTCATTGCGGGCACAGATGACCACGGAGAGGGGTGGCAACTCGTGCCGGGCATCCTTCCTGCCGTTGGGGCCGCGGGCTGCGGCGCGGTAATAACGAAGCCAGTACCATCCCTGGATAAATGCCGCCGACAGCAGCAGTGCCAGCAGAGTTATATGGAGAGGATCAGTTGATAAGATCATTCAACGCTCAATGTGTGCGAAGCAATATTATAAAGAATTGGAAAACGGTTACAAGAATCTTTTCAACAATATGGCTGTCGTTTTCCCAATTTGATAACTCTCTGTTCAAAATCAGCAGGATTAACCTTACTTTTGTGACCGTCACACAACGGATGATGTTCAGGATAGATCAGAAAGACAACTCCACATCAGCCAGGGCAGGGGTTCTGCGCACGGCTCACGGCGAGATACCCACCCCTGTGTTCATGCCTGTCGGCACCGCTGCCACCGTCAAGGGTGTGCTGCACCGTGACCTGCGGACGGAGATTAATGCCCCGGTGATACTTGTCAACACCTACCATCTCTACCTGCGTCCCGGCACCGGTATCATCAACAGTGCAGGGGGGGTGCATGGCTTCATGTCGTGGGACAGGCCTGTGGTTACTGACAGCGGGGGATACCAGGTTTTTTCGCTGGCTGCCAACAGGAAGCTGACGGAGGAGGGGGCCATCTTCAGGTCGCACATTGACGGCTCAAGGCATCTATTCACCCCGGAGAGGGTTGTAGAGATCCAAAGGCTGCTGGGTTCGGACATTATGATGGCGTTTGACGAGTGCGCGCCCTGGCCCTGTGATCACGGTTATGCCCAGAGGTCAATGGAGCTGACTCACCGCTGGCTCGACAGGTGTGTGGCTCATTACAGGAAGACAGAGCCTCTCTACGGTTATGAGCAGATGCTCTTCCCGATAGTACAGGGGGCTGTATACGGTGACCTGCGGCGTATCTCCGCCGAGAAGGCAGCATCGATGGATATGGCTGGCAACGCCATCGGTGGTCTCTCTGTGGGTGAGCCGACAGAGGTGATGTATGAGATGACGGAGGTGGTTAACAGCATACTGCCTGAAGAAAAACCGCGTTACCTCATGGGAGTGGGCACTCCGGCCAACATCCTTGAGAGCATCGCGCGGGGAGTGGATATGTTTGACTGCGTGATGCCCTCACGCAACGGAAGGAACGGGATGTTGTTTACACGTGACGGCATAATAAACATAAGGAACAAACGTTGGGCTGAAGATCTGTCACCGGTAGACGCCACGTCAGACTCAGAGATCAGCCGTACCTATTCAAAGGCTTACCTGCGCCACCTGGTGATATCGGGAGAGATGCTCGGAGCACAGATAGCAACCATACATAACCTGGCATTCTACCTCAGCCTTGTCAGGGAGGCGAGAAAGAAGATACTCGAAGGAACATTCGGACCATGGAAGGAAGAGACGGTAAAAAGAATTTCAGGGAGAGCCTGAGGAAGCTTGCCCCGACGATACTGGACCGCTATATCATAAGGCAGTTCCTGGGCACGTTTCTCTTCTCGCTTGTGCTCATACTGGGCATAGCTGTGATCTTCGACTTCTCGGAGAAGATTGACGACTTCATCCAGAAGCAGGCACCTCTGAAGGCTATCATCTTTGATTATTATCTCAACTTCATCCCATATTTTGCCACCCTCTTTGCCCCGATGTTCGTTTTCATTTCGGTGATTTTTTTTACTTCGAGGATGGCTGTCAACACCGAGATCATAGCCATGCTCAACAGCGGGATGAGCTTCCCGAGGCTGCTTGTGCCATACTTTGTCTCTGCCGCCTTCATTGCTGTGGCTGCCTTCATGATGCTGAACTACGTGCTTCCGCATTCGAACATTGCCCGGCTTGATTTTGAGGAGAAGTACTATCGGAGGTCTGATTTCAGGCAGATAAACGTCTCCTCGGTGCATCGCCAGGTATACCCTAACGTCTACATCTACATGGAGTCATACAACAAGATATCACAGAGCGGGCGCAATTTCAGCATGGAGAAATTCGACGAGCAGGGGAGGCTGGAGTCCAAGCTGACGGCCAATATGATCAGGTGGGATACCACAACCAACAAGTGGGGGGCATGGTGGTACTATATAAGGGAGAATGACAGTCTCGGGGAGAGGATCACCACAGGGCGGCGCATTGACACCGTGCTGAATGTGGGGCCTGACGATTTCACGCGTGCCCCGGAGTTCGTATATACAATGACTCACAGCGAGCTCATCAACTACATTGATGTACTCCGGTCACAGGGTTCAGATGAGATAAAGCTCTATCTCAATGAGAAGCACCGGCGCAATGCCTCCCCCTTTGCTTTCTTTGTTCTGACTCTCATCGGCGTCTCGCTCTCCTCACGCAAGATTAAGGGTGGCATTGGCATGCAGATAGGGCTGGGCCTGGCACTGACATTCTCATATATTCTCTTCATGCAGTTTGCGTCGCAGTTTTCACTGAAAGGCGACCTCAACCCGGCACTGGCCATGTGGATACCGAACATTATCTATTCCTTCATCGCCCTGGGGACCTATCTCTACGCACCGAAGTGACCCCCGTGGCAGGATGAGGGAAATTTGTTTATATTGCCGTGTTTTTTTTCAACGGTAAACAGGGGGTAAAAACCTAAACAGAAACAGCTATGGCACTGGAAAAGAAGATACGTGAGCTCAAGGAGAAGCGCGAGAAGATGCTTCTCGGCGGCGGTGAGGAGGCTATCAGGAAGCAGAAGGCAATGGGTAAGAATACTGCCCGTGAGCGCATTCTTGCCATTCTTGACGATGGCTCCTTCAGTGAGTACGATATGTTTGTCGAGCATGATGCGCGCGACTTTGGTATGGACAAGAAACATCTGCCCAGCGACGGGGTGGTGATAGGCACAGGTACCGTCAGCGGCAACCCGGTGGCCATCTACGCGCAGGATTTCACAGTTGCCGGCGGGTCGCTGGGCCTTATGCATTCGCGTAAGATCACCAAGATCATGGATCATGCACTGAAGATGAGGATACCGCTTATCGGCATCAACGACTCCGGAGGAGCGCGCATACAGGAGGGGGTCAACTCCCTGGCCGGTTACGGTGAGATATTCTTTAGGAACACCATTTCCAGTGGCGTGATACCGCAGATTTCGGTGATACTGGGTCCCTGTGCCGGAGGGGCAGTATACTCGCCTGCCCTGACCGACTTCGTCTTTGTGGTGGACAATATCTCCAAGATGTTCATCACCGGTCCCGAGGTGATCAAGACCGTTCTCGGGGAGGAGATCTCCATGGAGGCGCTGGGTGGTGCCCGTGTGCACTGTGAGACCTCCGGCAATGCTCACTTCTTTTCAGTATCGGAGGATGAGTGCTTCGGCCAGATAAAGAAGCTGATCTCATTTCTCCCGCGCAACAATGAGGTCAGGGCGGAGGTTGTTGAGACGGTGCCGCCCGACAGCAGTTATGATATTGAGAATATCGTCCCGGGTGATCCCACGCTGCCGTACGATGTCAGAGAGGTGATCAGGGCTGTTGCTGACGGTTCGGATTTCTTTGAGATACAGGAGATGTATGCCCGCAACATGGTGATAGGCTTCGGGCGTCTGGGAGGCAGGACGGTGGGGTTTGTTGCCAATCAGCCGCTGGAGATGGCGGGCGTGCTTGACGTAGACTCTTCGGACAAGGCTGCCAGGTTCATCCGTTACTGTGATGCCTTCAGCATACCCATCATCACCTTTGTTGACCTGCCGGGGTATCTTCCGGGCATAGACCAGGAGCATGCCGGGGTGATACGCCACGGTGCCAAGGTCCTCTATTCCTACAGTGAGGCCACGGTGCCCAAGCTGACGGTGATATTGCGCAAGGCCTACGGCGGAGGATACATAGCCATGGGCTCACGTCACCTGCGTGCCGATTTTGTTTTTGCCTGGCCTACGGCTGAGATAGCCGTGATGGGTCCGGAGGGAGCTGCCAACATCATCTTCCGCAAGGAGATAACCTCTGCCTCCGATCCTGATGAGGTGCGCCGCCAGAAGGTTGAGGAGTACAAGGAGAAATTTGCCAATCCCTACGTGGCAGCATCGCGCGGTTATGTGGATTCGGTCATTGAGCCGACGGAGACACGCAGGCTGCTGCTGCATGGCCTGGAGGTGTCATCCGGCAAGCATGTTCAGATGCCGTTCAAGAAGCATGGCATACCACCCTTCTGATCATCTCATGACACGTAACGATATGGAAAAGAAAGCTAACGACAGGCTTAGCATAGACCACACATGGTATACCACCAGGATCAGTGCGCGTCATGCTGCACGCAAGCCCTATGCGCCTGCCGACCCGGGAGTGATAAGCAGTTTCATCCCGGGAACGGTGGTGGAGGTAATGGTCAGTGTGGGTGACACGGTAGAGGAGGGTGATGATATTCTGATCCTCGATGCCATGAAGATGAAAAACAGGCTTAAGAGCCATATAGCCGGGAAAGTGACTTCCGTCAATATAAAACCGGGGGACAGGGTCTCCAAGGGAGCGGTGCTGGCAGTGGTGGAGTGCTGCTGAGGAAGCTCAATACAGGTGCCCGGCATGTTTTGTGCCGCGAAAGGTTTAACGCAGTGCCCCGTCTGATTTCGTGCCCGGAAGTATTTAGTGCAATTATCCTTCTGATTTCGTGCCCGGAAGTATTTAATGCAATTATCCTTCTGATTTCGTGCTGAGACTGGTTTATTGCAGTTCAACGGCTGTCTTCAGAAGGTATCGGGAGACCTCGCGCGGCAGCTCCGGCGGTTTGCTGAAGATGCCATATACGGAAGATCCGCTGCCCGACATGGATGCATAGATGGCGCCTGCCTCGTAGAGTGCATCCTTCAGCCTGCCTATCATGGGGTAACGGCTGATAATGCCCGGCTCAAAATCGTTCACGACCCTCTCTTTCCATTCGGTCAGCGGCAGGCTCAGAAGCTGCCTGAGCGACTCTCCTTCAGGGTCAGGATGGCTTCCCGCATAGGCCTCGGCAGTGCTTACATTCAGGTCAGGGTAAAGCAGTGTGATGTGCCAGGGGCTGAGATCGAGGGGGAATTCCGAAAGTATGTTACCCACACCTTCGGCAAACGACGGGGTTCCGTCAATGAAGAAGGGAGCGTCACTGCTGAGCCTGCCGGCGAAGGATCGCAGTTCCTCGGCGTTGAGGCCGAAGTTGAAATACCGGTTCAGTGCCTTAAGCATGCCTGCAGCATCGGATGACCCGCCACCGAGACCGGCACCCACAGGTATGCTCTTGTGCAGATGGATACGGAGAAAGGGGAAATCAAACGAACGGCGCATCAGCTTTACGGCCTTCATGACAAGGTTTTCATCCGGATCATTCTGCTCCATAACACCGGTGACTGTCAGGGTGTCACTCTTCCTGCTGTCCTTTCTTACCACAAACTCCAGCGCGTCAGTCAGCGCGACAGGGTAGAAGAAGGTCTCTATATTATGATACCCGTCAGGCCGCTTTTCAACGATCCTTAGTCCTATGTTTATCTTGGCACCCGGAAATACAACCATTACAGCCCCTCTCTTGTGAGATCAAAAATATACGAACCTTTTCAAATATCATCATTTTTCACTATTTTATCCGTTTTCAACATCTTTTTAACATCTGCTGTTTGAAACAAAAAAGAGAAGATTTGAAACCCTGACTGTTGTTATTGTTAAATTTGACGACGGCGGGAGTATCCGGATGTATTTTCCAAATAGCTGATTAACAATTTAATATTTAATGTCACAGGTAACTTCAAGGGGAAGGCAGGATAAGAAGTCTTCAGTGGTTGTCATACCAGAGGGCGGCAGGGTGCCGCCTCAGTCGCCCGAGATGGAAGAGGCTGTTCTCGGTGCTGCGATGCTTGAGATAGAGGCTGCCAGGATGGTGGTCGACATGCTCAGGCCTGAGGTGTTCTATTCTACAGCGCATCAGAAGATTTTTGCCGCTATCTTAGAGCTCAACAAGCGGGATCAGCCGATAGACCTTCTGACGGTCACCCAGGAGCTGAAGAGGGTCAATGATCTCGAGGAGGTAGGCGGTGCAGTATATCTTACAGAGCTGACATCCAGGATCGTCTCCGCCGCCAACATAGAGTATCATGCCCGTATTGTCCTGCAGAAGTATATTCAGCGTGAGCTGATACGTGCAGCCACCCTCATTCAGAATATGGTTTATGAGGACACTCTTGATGTCACTGAGCTGCTTGACAAGAGTGAGGATGAGTTGTTCAGGATAGCAGAGGGCAATATCAAGCATGAGGTAGCTCCGATCCATGAGGTCATCAAGCAGGCACTGTCGGAGATAGAGGAGCTGGGCAAGAAGGAGGATGCTCTTGTCGGAGTGCCGTCGGGCTTTACGAAGCTTGACAGGCTGACCTCCGGGTGGCAGAAGTCCGAGCTGGTGATCATAGCCGCCAGGCCCTCAATGGGCAAGACTGCCTTTGCCCTGACCATGGCACGCAACATGGCCATAGAGCACGGCAGGAAGGTGGCGATCTTCTCACTGGAGATGGCAGCCATACAGCTGGTTAACAGGCTCATTGTCTCAGAGACGGAGATTCCCGGCGAGAAGATCCGCAATGGCAAACTCTCAGCCGAAGAGTGGTCATTGCTCGAGTCACGCATCAAAGCACTCACCGAGGCCCCGATATATATTGATGACACCCCGGCCATCTCAGTCTTTGAGCTGAGGGCCAAGTGCCGCAGGCTCAAGGCGCAGGGTAAGCTTGACCTGGTGGTTGTCGACTACCTTCAGCTGATGACCGGACCGCCCGATGCGGGCAGCCGCGAGCAGGAGGTGAGCTCCATCTCCCGTTCGCTGAAGAGCATCGCCAAGGAGCTGGCGGTGCCTGTGCTGGCTCTCTCGCAGCTCAACAGGTCGGTGGAGACACGCGGGGGCAACAAGAAGCCCATGCTCTCCGACCTTCGTGAGTCAGGTGCCATTGAACAGGACGCCGACATGGTTGTCTTTATCCACAGGCCTGAGAAGATGGGGGTGTCGCAGTTCGAGGACGGACAGTCGACCAAGGGTCATGCTGACATTATCCTTGCAAAGAACCGTAACGGTCCTACTGATGAGATACTGCTTTACTTCAAGGAGGACCGTGCCACCTTTGTTGAGCCTGACGACTTCGGCAGTGAGGTCGGCTACACCGACGAGGCGCCGGGAGGAGTATATACCCTTGGGTCAAAGATGAATGATGATCTCTCGTCAGACTTCAGCGACTTCTCTCCGGACGACAACGGCCGCAAACCGCTATTCTGATGCCGTGACATGACCTGCGGTTTGATCGCGGGAGCCTGCTATGGTTATTACTATCTCGCCCCGCGGGGCTGTCTCGCGGAAATGTGCTGCCAGTGATGAGAGGCTGCCCCGTACCGTCTCCTCGAACTTCTTTGTCAGTTCCCTTGATACAGAGGCACGGCGTTCAGCACCGAGCGCTGCTGCCAGCTCCTCAAGGGTCTTTACCAGCCTGAAGGGCGATTCGTAAAATATCATTGTTCTCTCCTCGCCGGCCAGGGTCGAGATCCTCTTCTGCCTGCCCTTCTTCTGCGGCAGGAATCCCTCGAAGCAGAAGCGGTCTGACGGCAGCCCGGAGTTGACCAGCGCCGGGACAAATGCCGTGGGGCCGGGGAGCGACTCAACGGGGATTTCCCGCTCGATGCACATGCGTACCAGCAGGAATCCCGGATCGGAGATGCCCGGGGTACCGGCATCGGTGATGAGCGCCGTGACTGTGCCTCTTTCCATCAGGTCACAGAGCGACTCAATGGTCTTGTGTTCATTGAATTTGTGGTGCGAACGGAGAGGAACCCTGATGCCATAGTGGTCAAGCAGTATGCGGCTCTTCCTGGTATCTTCGGCAAGTATCAGGTCAGCCGATTTCAGAACCTCGAGGGCACGCACTGTAATATCACCCAGGTTGCCTATGGGAGTAGGTACCAGGATCAGCTTAGACATTCAGGCTGAATTTTCTTCTTACCACATCAACAAATGACAACTGTGCTGCAGGGTCCGACCCCATGACGGTGCTCTCATCGAGGATCTTCATGGCCTCACCGAGGGAGACGGCCGCATTCAGCCTGCTGACGGCATCATTGTAGGCGGCTGCATCACCGCTGAAGAGCTCGCGTATATAGTAGAACTTGTCATTGATGCCGATTGCGGCAGCGATATCAGCTATAGGCTTGCTGTGCATCACGGAGGTAACCACCTCATCCTTTCTTGAAGCAGACATCTTTTCGCCAAGGGTTCCCGTCACACCGAACCTGTCGGCCAGTATCGCCTTTACACTCTCCTGTGGCCTGGCTTTTGACCCGGCAGGGCTCTTCACGGTTTCTGATTCAACCTTTTCAGGCTCAACACTTGCCTGAGGGGCTGCTGTCTCAATCACCCCTCTCTGTCCTACCGCTTCACTATTCTCAATCGTGACCTTCCTCTCCGTTGTTACTTCCTTCTCAACGGTCGCGGCAGTCGCGCTTTTCTCAATTGTCACCGCCTCGTCTGCGGTCACGGCAGTCGCGCTTTTCTCAATTGTCACCGCCTCGTCTGCGATCACGGCGGTCACACTTTCCCCGGTTGTCACCGTCTTTTCAGCGGTCTCGACAGTAACGCTCTTCGACTCGCCGGCCACAACTGAATGGCCCGCCGTTCGGGCTTCGCCGGCACCGTACAGCCCGGGGAGGAGCTTCAGCATGTCAGATGCGCTACGGATCCTTGACTTTGCCAGCTCGGTCTCTGCAATGTGTGAACCGGGTACTTCCGAGAGCTGGTCAAGCATTGCAATTGCCTCCTCCAGATCCCTTCCTATAATGCCTACTGCTTTTGTGAAATCCATCTCTCTTTGTTTTTTATTATGATCGTTTTCTTTATTTTGCAAAAGTAATTAATTCTGATCTTCTCAGCCTTAATAATAGTGTCACATTACTGAACGGCCTAACCCAAAGCTTAAGTATGGAGTTTCTCGAAAATTCAGTCTTCAATGCAGGGAAGCGCGGATCTTTAGAGGTTATAGCGGGGTCGATGTTCTCAGGCAAGACCGAGGAGCTGATCCGAAGGGTGCGCAGGGCCATGTATGCCGGCCTCAGGGTTGAAATATTCAAACCGTCACTTGACACCAGGTACTCGGAGACCAGGGTAGTGTCACACGATGAGAAGTCGATCGTTTCCACCCCCGTTGAGAATGCCTCGTCGATATTGCTTCTGGCTGCCGGCGTTGAGGTTGTGGGTATAGACGAGGCCCAGTTCTTTGACGACACTCTTCCGGAGGTCTGTTCGGCTCTTGCGGATTCGGGCACAAGGGTGATCGTGGCAGGGCTCGACATGGATTTTGCAGGCAAACCCTTCGGACCCATGCCTGCACTGATGGCGATAGCCGAGTATGTGACCAAGGTACATGCGATATGTGTCAGGTGCGGCAACCTTGCCCATTTTTCACACCGGAAGACCGATGACGAGAAGGTGGTGGTGCTGGGTGAAAAGGATATTTACGAGCCCCTGTGCCGTTCATGTTACCTGGAAGCAGTCAGACGATGACCGTCAGCCCATGTGGCTGATCTTCTCGAGTCTTGCAGGATCTACAATGCTGATTCTTTTACCTTCCAGGGCAATTACCGACTCGGTGGCAAACATCGAGAGGGTTCTGATGGCATTAGAGGTGGTCATGTTCGAGAGACATGCCAGGTCCTCCCTGGAGACATAGGCCCTGATAGTCTTACCGTCATTCTCGACTCCATAGGTGTCACGCAGTACCAGCAATGACTCAGCAAGCCGGCCCCTGATATGCTTCTGGGTCAGGGATACCGTTCTTTCACTGGAAAAGGATAATTCAAGTGCCATCATACGCATGAGCTTGATGGAGAGGTCGGAATCGCGCTGCAGGAGCTTCAGGAACTGATTGCTGTCAATCCGGCAGACACCAGATTCTTCAATGGCTACCGCCGAGGCATAATACCTGGTGCCCGCAATGATGGCAGAAAAGCCTATGAGTCCCTGAGGCCTGATCATCCTTATGATCTGCTCCCTGCCTCCGATGCCCTCCTTGAACACCTTCACCTTGCCGTAGGCGAGACAATAAAGACCGGCAGGCCTGGCCCCCTCGGTAAAGATAACATCCCCTTTCTTGAATGATGAACAGATGTGATCACGAAGCAGAAACTCCTTCTCTTCGTCAGACAATTCCCTGAAAAGCGAAAACGGGCCCTCAAGGCACTGTTCCATGTAAGGATCACTATAAACCATTTCCCCGTATGTTGAATAACATATGCAAAGATATTAAAAATATTGGCCCAGGTGGAAATTAACACTTTTTAACACACTAAAGTACAAGTAGTTGGAGGTGGCTGCGGGTAGTCAACGGTATCTGGCCACGATAGGTATTCTCCTGCCGCTGCCGAATGCTTTTGCGGAGACACGCAGGATAGGAGGAGTCTGTTTTCTTTTGAATTCGCTGATGCGTACCAGCCTGATCACCTTCTCAACCAGTTCCCTGTCAGATCCTTCACCGATAATGGTGTCTGCTGACTTCCCGAGATCTATATAACTGTAGAGCACGGGGTCGAGCAGGTGGTATGGTGGCAGTGTGTCAATATCAAGCTGGTCGGGTTTCAGTTCTGCTGAAGGTGGCTTGACGAGGATGGCATGGGGGATGATCTCCCTCTGCGAGTTTATCTCTCCAGCCAGTCGGTATACCTCGGTCTTGTAAAGATCGCCTATTACCGAAAGTCCACCGGCCATGTCACCGTAGAGTGTTCCATAACCCGTCGCGGCCTCACTTTTGTTGGAAGTGTTGAGGAGCACAAGCCCGAACTTGTTTGCAAAAGCCATTAGCATCAGTGCCCGCAGTCTCGACTGGATATTTTCCTCGGTCACGTCGGGTTCCCTGCCGGCAAAAAAAGGTTTCAGGGTTTTGTCGACCGCCTGCCGGGCCTCTTCAATACTAACGATGTGGTAGGGTGCTCCCAATGTTTCGGCCATCTTTACGGAGTCGGCCACGGAGTGATCAGAGGACCATACAGACGGCATCAGCAGTGAGAGGGTGTTCTCAGGCCCCAGGGCTTCCGCAGCCAGGGCAAGGACCACGGCCGAGTCAATACCTCCTGATAGCCCCACTATGGCCTTTTTGAGTCCGCTCTTGGCAAAGAAGTCCCCTATGCCCGTCACCAGTGCACGGTGTACATGTGCGGTCATATCTTCAGGTAAACCTGGCGGGCAGGAGTATTGTTCACTTTTGTATCCCGGGGAGGGCACGTCGACTATCCTTACCTCTTCCTCACAGAATGCCAGTCTCTCGAGCACGGTCCCGTCAGAACCGATCAGTACTGACGATCCGTCGAAAATCAGTTCCGTATAGCCGCCTACCTGGTTGACTGATATGAGAGGTTTACCGTACTCCCGGGCATTTCTTGAGAAAACCTCATCCCTGATCTTTATCCTGTTGTGAGAGAATGGGTTGGCAGCGATATTTATTATCAGGGAGGGATTCTCCTTCATGATCTCATCGAGTGGTGCGATGCTGTAAAGCCGCCATAGGCCCTTGTCGCCGAAAGGCTGCTCGTCCCATATGTCCTCACAAATGGTTATTGCTATCCTGGTTCCGTTCAGTTCCACTGTCCGGAAGATGTTACCGGGCTGAAAGTACCTGTCTTCGTCAAAGATGTCGTAGGTAGGCAGGAGGGTCTTGGAGGTTACGGCTTTCACCCTGCCGTCCTGCAGGAAGAAGGCGGAGTTGTGCAGGCTTTTGCCGTAGAGACCGGCATTTGGGGAGGGGCCTCCAACGATGGCGGCTATTCCCGTGCAATGTAAGGCGATCTCCTCCACTGATGCCATGGAGGCATTGACAATATCACTCCGGAGCAGCAGGTCAAGGGGAGGGTAGCCGGTGACGGCGAGCTCGGAGAAGACTATGAGATCGGCTCCTCCGCTTTTCGCAATACCGATGGAGGAGATGATCTTCTTCCTGTTGCCGGCGATATCACCCGGGATATAACTTAGCTGTGCAAGTGCAACCCTCATTGCGGGAGGTTCAGAATTTCAATCCCAGCCTGATCTTTACCATCCTGATGCCGGACCTGTCGTCGGGCTGGTTCGCATCCTCCAGGTCTTTGGTTATGTCAAAGAAATCCTGGGCATAACCAAGCCCTGCGACGATAGATGCGTCTATAGCCAGCTCATATTCAATTCCTATGCCTATATGCCATCCTGCATTGAGGCCGTATACCTCGTTCCTCGCATTTTCATGCCTGATATCGATCGCCGGCACGTCAATGGTCGACTTGATCCGCATCCTGATATCGAATCCCAGGTCAGTGAAATAGGTCAGATAGCCCACCTGGTCGGGCTGGAACCGGATTCCGGCGGGAATATTCAGGTAATGGATGTTATACCGTACCTCAGTTCCCGGATCCAGCGGCTGCGGGAAATTGGTGAAGACAAGTGTATGTTCCTCATCCGTGCTTTGTCTCCCGCCTGCTGAGAGAAAGCTCAGTCCTGATGATATGGCAAAATTGTCAGCAAAGAAATGAAATACATTCAGTCCGATGTCAAAGCCGGCCTTTACCCCTTCGCCCCTGTAGCAGGATTCGTTTGAGCCCATCCATGAGATAACGGGGTCAGCATGAACCGCAAATTGAAGTTCCTGGGCCGAAAGGCTCACGGGTGCAGAGACCAGGGCCGCAACAGCCAGAGCCCTGAGGACCGACAGTTTGTTTGTTTTGTACATCTTCTCGTAGTTAGCCTCTCAAAATTATAAATAAAAGTCCTTATTTTGCGAAAAAAGATCTTATTCCGTTGATATGACCAATCGACTGTCATTGCTCCTGTTGTTTGCCGCCCTGCTGACCATTGCTCTTCTCAGCTCATGCCACCGTGATCCCTACAAGGTTGATCTGTCAGGTATTGAGTGTGACCTGTCTGTCAGGGATCTTGGCAACGCCATTTTTGAGACACCGCCGAATGAGCTTGCCGCCAGGGCTGAGTCACTTAAGCAGGAGTATGGCAATGCCCTGAACATCTACAGCAGTGTCATCGGGCTGGGAGATATCTCCGATGAGAGATGGTCCTCGGCCTTTATCCTCTTTGCCACTGACCTGCGCAACCTGGAACTCTGGGATGATGTAAAGCGCGTTTTTCCCGACAATAAAAACCTGGAGAAGGAGCTTGAAGAAGCCTTCAGGCATTACAAATATTACTTTCCTGACAGGGTGATACCTGAGGTAATCGTTTGCATTTCCGTTTTCAACAACAGCATAATAGTCGATGACTCACTGCTGATGGTCAGTCTTGACCGTTATCTGGGAGCTGACTCGAAATACTATCCCTCCCTTGGCATTTATAGTTATCAGGCCCGTAAGATGACCCCCGCCCATATAGCCACCGACTGCATGTATGCCTGGGCTGCGACCGAGTGGGATTACAGGGAGATCGGGTACGGCATCCGGAACCTTCTCAACTCAATGCTGCATGAGGCCAAGCTGGTCTATTTCACAAAACGTATGATGCCATCTGTTGCAGACACCCTGCTTCACGGTTTTACGGCTGACCAGCTTGAGTTCTGCAGGCAGGGGGAGAGAGAGATGTGGGAGTATCTTGTCGGGCATGACCTGCTCTTCTCCACTGACGGTTTTCTGATACGCAAGTTTACAGGCGAGGCGCCGTTCACCACCTATTTTTCGGAGGAGTCGCCCGGCAGGGCAATAGTCTGGATCGGTTTCAGGATAATAGAGAAGTTCATGAACAGCAATCCCTCGGTGACGATGGAGGAACTGATGAGCATGGCCGATTGCCAGGCTATCCTCAGCGGCGCCAGGTATAATCCCAACTGATGCAAAAAAAAGAAACTGCCCTTTCAGACAGCTTCCGGTTTCCCTAAAAAGCGAATGCGGTTTAATCCGGATGAATTGCCTCTACAGGGCATACGTCGGCGCAGGCACCACAATCGGTACATATATCAGGGTCGATTACGTAGATATCTCCCTCAGAGATAGCCTCAACCGGACATTCATCTATGCAGGTTCCGCAAGCTGTGCAGTCATCTGTAATTTTGTAAGCCATTATTGAATTTGTTTTTAAAGATTACGGGCGTAAAATTATCTTTTATTTTATGAAGTTCCTAACCAAATTCTGATAAAATTTGCCCTTGCCTCTATGGTGATCAAATATGGTACCATTGATTCCCCGCCTGGTAATCAAATATGGTGCCATTGATTCCCCGTCAGTTGCGCCGGAGCCAGCCAGATCAGAGGCAGCAGCCGCTTTTCCCTGATGTCCCGGGTATTAAGTACGATGTTGTATTCAGGATCAGAAATCGAGGCTGAAGGAAAGGTAAAATATTTTCGGGAGGAGGTAGCCGTTATCGATACCCCATGCGATGTCACCCCTGACGAAATAGCCGAAGAGCTGTGCCCTTACGCCCCCGCCGAAACCCTGTACCAGGGGATTGCGCATGGCATCGAGCCTGACCACCACCGGTCCGTTGCGTATGACCTTATCATTCCAGTAGTTTTCATTGCCCCAGGGGTCCCATCCTGACCACGCCATGCCAATGTCATAGAAGCCGACAAGCTGGAGGCTGTTGAGGAGGTTGGATCGGAGGGGGTGACCTGCAAAATATCTTACCACAGGCCAGCGTATCTCACTGTTTATCAGAGCAAAGTTGCTTCCGTTACGAATATTCTGGGTAAATCCCCGCATATTGGTGGCCAGGGCCTGGAATCCGTAGTTGACGTTGGGGTTGACGGGTACGGTCTGGTCGAACATGGGTAACTGATTGAACAGGTAGCCCATCCAGTTGTCGACGCCACCCATGTAATAGATCAGTCGTGACGGACCGAAAGAGGTGCTTGCCGCAAACCTGTTTGCCCAGATCAGGTCGCGGTGGATCTTCTGATAATGTCTGAAATCGGCACCGAAGACGAACATATCGCTTTTTCTTTCAGTGACCTCCCGGTAGTATTCTCCAAACACCTTAAATCTGGTACCGTAGTATATATTGATGGTCCGTTTGCGGGTATTGTCATATATCACCTCGCCCTTCAATCCTGCCCAATGGCGGTCTGACGATGGAGCCATGAGGCTGGCCTGGTCCGTTGACTGGATGACGTAGTTGTCATAGCGGTAGGTGAGGGTTCCCTTCAGGGCGAGCACTGCGCTCAGCGGTTTCCTGAGAGAGGCATAGGTGGTGTAGCTCTTTATCTTGTAATAGAGAGTGTCATTATAGCTGTCAAACGACTGCTTGTGAAACAGCACCTGCTTGTCAAACTTCCCCCTGAGGGCCTCCAGGCTGACCAGGTACTCGTTGCTGTCAAAGTTGCCGGAGAAACGGAAGCCACCGGTAATACGATAATCCTCAAAAAGGTCAATGGTACCCAGCTTAAAGAGTATGTTGAGGCCGGGATTGAAATAGGGCGCTCCGCCGTTGTATGCCTGGTAGGTATTGTTCAGGAAGTTGAAGTCGATCTGTGTGGCAGTGTAGTTATTGTAGAAGGCGGGCCTGTAGACCAGGGCGGTGGGCATCGGCACCCTGGAAGTGTCAAGGTCTATGTCCATGTAATCCTTCCGCCACTGCAGCTCGTAGAAGTTCTCCTTCTCCTTTTCGAAGACATAGTTACGGAAGTCGATGGGTTCGTCAGCCGCATAGTACTCGTAGAGTGGTTTTTGGAGAGTGTCGTTCATACGTGCCCGCTCCGCCAGGAGCCAGTCCCTGATACGGTTGATGCTGTCGGCAGCCCTCAGCATGGTTATCTCCTCCTCCCTCCATGCAGTGGTGCGTATATCATTGCTGCTGACCCGGGGCGCGTCGCCTGTGGCACCTGCATGAAGCCTGTAGCGTCCGTTGTCAAAGATCACTGCAGCATCCTGCCCTGCGTTCCTGTCAAAGGCTTCAAGGTTGCGGGGGAAATCTGTTGCCTGGTGACCGTCGATGAAGTACATGTAATGAATGGCTGTGTCAATAAAGGCTATGGAACTGTCAATGGCGGCATCGTAGTAATTCAGGATACCGTTGCCGTTGCTGATATAACCCGTGGAGAGGGCAGTGGCCTGCATAGGATCCAGGTAATCGTTGAGGGTGCCTTCATCGAGTCTGGTGAGAATGTTGCCACGGGCTTTGAGATCATAGGTAAAGAGGTTGAAGGTAAGGCCTGTCTCCTCCTGTGGGTCACCCCGGTTTGAGAGTGTGTCGGTAAGCCTGTTTGATGAAAAGATTATGGTCTCATCCTTTCCTCTGATGAATGAGGGGTCAAAATCATCAGCCACGTCATAGGTCAGGCGTTCGTTGGTGCCGCTGATTATCGTGTGGAGATAGATATCGGTCATACCGTTGATGATGGCCGAGACCAGCAGGCGGGTGCCGTCGGGTGAGTAGGAGAGTGAGAGTACCTTCTCGAAGAAGGGCATGGTACGCTGCTCTATGTTCTTCTGGTCGGTACGGTAGAAGTAAAGCTCCACGCCGCCCTTCTCCTCATTGGCAAAGGTCAGTATCTGGCCTCCGGGGTGCCAGGTGATCACGGGATAGGTATGGTCAACCGACTGTTCATACTTTGGCTCAGCGGTAAAAATCTTTTTCGATTTGCCGGTGGAGGTGTCGTATATCCAGATTCTGCGTTTGCCCCAGTCGTTGGATACATAGGCTATCATTCGTCCGTCGGGACTGATCTTCACCGAGGTGTACCGCTCCTGGGGTTTTGACTTTCTGATCTCGGGTGGTTTCCTGTACTCTTCGCCCGGTTTGATACTGTAATAATTTGCGTAGAATTCCTTCCAGTCACGGTAGGTATCCTTTATGCTCTTTCCCAGCCCGTATAAAAATCCGTCCTCAATATTCTTGTAGATTTTTGACAGGTATATGATATTGGGAATGATGGCATCGCCATATGTCTCGCCTATGTATTTCCAGAATGAGTGGCCGGCAAAGACTGCCTCCTCATATTCGAGGTTGTCAAGGTTCCTGTATCTGCCGTTTTCGAACCCGTCCCTGACACGGTTGTCGGTTTCACTGTCCCATCCGAAGGCTACGTAGTTAATGAGTCCCTTGATGTACCAGTCGGGTATCTGTATCCGGGAGCTGCTGGTTGTCCTGTCACGGACATCGGCATTGTAGAGCATCTCATAGACCACCACCTCGGCTATTGCCGATGCTATCAGCTTGCTGAATTCTTCGTGGTCGCCGTTGAACCAGAGCATAACCTTGTTCTTGATGACCCGGCTGTAGCCTCCGACGTTGTAGTCCTCTTCTGCCGATATCAGACCGACGTTGCTCTGCCGGTAATCGTTCTTCTTATTGTAGACTATGAGAATCAGGCGCTTGTCAAGGGTGTAGTCAAAATAGTCCTCAATCTCGTTGAGCTTCTCTTCCGCCACCACGGAGGCATACTCAGCCACCTCGCGGCCGAACTCATTGTAGTAGCAATCTATATCATCAAACCTGAAATAGGTCCAGTAGAAGTCCCGGTGCTGTACCCGGTTCTTGCCGAAGGTCATCTGCATGCCGTTGTAGAACTGTCCTGATGCCGGCATGGCAGTCAGCAGCAGGAGGGTTGTCAGTGCAAGTATGAAGGGACTTTTCGAGCGCATATGCAAAACGGATCTGCACTTTCCGGATTCAGCAAAATCTGTTCCAAAGGCAGGCAACCGTATGGCAAAACTAATGGAATAACCAATAAAAAAACAGTGACTTGTCGATTTTTATTATTTTTGGAGCTGATTATGATGCAATATAACTGGCTTGATCTTTGTTATGTTAAATGCAACCAGAAATCAACCTGAAGTTTGTCCGGGTAATAAAATGAGATAAAATATGAAAAGGATTTTTTCAGCAGTTGTTTTATTATTGCTTGCAACCGGGATTTGGGCGCAGCCCAGGATTAAATTTGAAGATACGCGTCACAATTACGGGACGATCAAGGAGGAGGCCGGCAAGCAGGAGGCGGTTTTCAACTTCACCAACACCGGCGATTCCGTTCTTGTCATCACCAGGGTACAGTCATCATGTGGCTGCACGGCAGCTGACTATACCAAAGCGCCTGTTCCTCCGGGAGGCAAGGGTTTTGTCACGGCGGTCTTTGATCCCCGTGGTTACAGCAGTCGCTTTGCCAAGAGCATTTCGGTGTACACCAACGCCAGACCGCCGGTCACTGTGCTGATCATTGAAGGACAGGTAGTTCCGCGTGAGAAGACAGTGGAAGAGCTCTATACTTTTGCCGTGGGGCCGGTGAGGTTCCAGTCAAACCATCTGGCGTTCACCACTACGAAGAAGAACGAGAAGAAGATCAGGGTGATGCCTGTCATCAACACCTCGAAGGAGCCTGCCACGGTTGAGTTTGAAGGTATCCCTGCCCACCTGTCGCTTAAGATGAATCCGGCCACTCTCAAGCCCGGAGAGAAGGGGGTGATTGAGGGCAGCTATGACGCCAGGCTCAACAGCAGCAGCTGGGGCAATGTCAATGACCTGATACGCCTTAAGGTAAACGGAGAGCAGATGAAGAACATTTACCTTTATGTCTCAGCCAACCTGGTGGAGGACTTTTCAGGGCTGAGCAGCCAGGAGCTGGCCAATGCACCCGTTCTGAAGCTGGAGTCGAATACAGTTGATTTCGGAACCATCAAACAGAAATCTTCTGCCGATGTTGAGTTCAAGTTCACCAATGAGGGCAAGAGCGATCTCATCATCAGGCATGTCAAGTCGGGATGCGGATGCACGGCACTGATGCCCACTGAGAATGTGATCAAGCCGGGCGCCCAGGGTTCCATCAAGGCCAGATTCAATTCCGGCGGTTACAAGGGACAGATATACAAGAACATCTTCATCTACACCAATGATCCGAAGAATTCTGAGGTTATGCTGATGATCAAGGGTCAGGTACTTGTGGAGGAGAGTGCAGAAAAGTAACGGACAGCCGGGGGACAGGAGGGATATGAACAGTGCAAAAGGCCAGGCCGGAGTACTTTCGGTTCAGAAAGGAGTTGTGCAGCCCCCCAGCATAAACCCCGATATGGCCAACCGTCTCCGGCGGAACAGGAGAAAAAAGCTAACTGCCGATGACTACGCCGACGGCATCCTGCGCGGCAACCGTACCATACTCAGTCAGGCCATAACGCTCATTGAGAGCTCACTGCCGGAGCATTACGATCTTGCCCAGGCGGTGGTGGAACGTTGCCTGCCTGCCAGCTCCCGCTCTGTCAGGCTCGGCATCACAGGTGTTCCCGGTGCCGGCAAAAGCACTTTCATTGAGACCTTTGGCACTATGCTTACACGTTATTACGGCAGGCGTCTTGCAGTCCTGACAATTGACCCAAGCAGCCAGCAGAGCAAGGGAAGCATCATGGGTGACAAGACGAGGATGGAGCAGCTGAGTGTAGACCCTGATGCCTTCATACGGCCGTCACCCTCAGCAGGTACTCTCGGCGGGGTGGCCCGCAAGACACGGGAGACAATAATTCTTTGCGAGGCCGCCGGCTTTGACACCATAATTGTTGAGACAGTGGGCGTGGGACAGTCGGAGACTGCCGCACACTCCATGGTCGATTTCTTCCTGGTGCTCATGCTTGCCGGAGCCGGTGATGAGCTACAGGGCATCAAGCGCGGAATTATGGAGATGGCTGATACGATTATCATAAACAAAGCTGACGGCAATAATATTCAGAAGGCAGAGATGGCAAGGGTAGAGTATGAAAATGCACTGCATCTCTTTCCTCCAGCACCGTCTAAGTGGAGCCCCAGGGTGATGACCTGCTCGTCGCTCGAGAAGACGGGGATAAACGAAGTTTGGGAGACGGTACGCGATTATGTCAGTCTGACAAAGGGCAACGGCTGGTTCTGGGAGAGAAGGAGGGAACAGGCGGTCACACGAATGCACGAGACCATTATAGATTCTCTGAAGTATTCATTCTACAACCATCCGGAGGTGATGGCACTGCTGCCCAAGCTGGAGAAACAGCTGCGCGAAGGCGAGATGACATCATACAAGCCGGCACTGATGTTGCTCGATAAATATTTCGGAAGCAACTGCCGGTAATCACAAATTTCGGACTTTATTGAGGAAAACAGGCAGGTTTTTCATCTGCCTGTATGAACTCATGGAGTTTTTTTTGTATGTTTGAACCTTCAAAAAATTAGAGTGTTATATAATTAAAACGGTTAAAATGAAAAAGACAGCTTTCCTTGTTTTAATAATGGCAATTGCGGCATCATGTGCCAGGGAACCGCAATACCGGATTACCGGTACCATTGACGGTGCGGGCAGCGAGGTAATTATACTGCAGAAGCGTATTCCCGGAGGTTATGATATTATTGACTCTGCAACCATGGAGAACGGCTCCTTTGAGATGACCGGCACCGTCGAGTATCCGCAGATGGTGAACCTCGCGATCAAGAATAAGCGGGGAGGCCTCAGTTTCTTCATTGAGAACTCCGACATTACCGTACACGGCCATGCCGACTCACTGTGGCTGGCATCTGTTGCCGGATCCCTGACCCAGGGCGAGTTTGACACCTACAAGGCTGCATTCGATGAGTCGAATGAAGAGATGTCAAAGATCTATGACCGTTACCGTGAGGCAAAGATGGCCGGTGATGACGAGCTTGCCGGCTCCATCGAAAAGGAGATTGAGGCATTGGATGCCAGGCAGACCGAGATGAAGAAGGAGTTCATTGTCAACAATCCTTCATCATATGTTACTCCCACCGTGCTGAACGAGATTTCATACTATCTGGAGGCTGATGAACTTGAGAGCCTGCTGGGAAAGCTTGACACATCACTCAACAAGGTTCAGTCGGTTGTCACCCTGAAGGAGAGACTCGTCAAACTCAAGGCTGTTGCAGTCGGTCAGAAGGCTCCCGATTTCACGCTGAATGACACTGAGGGCAATCCTGTATCCCTCTACTCGAAGCTGGGCGGGGATACGAAGCTGCTGCTTGTCGATTTCTGGGCAGCATGGTGCCCTCCCTGCCGCCAGGAGAACCCCAACGTGGTAAAGGTGTGGAAAGAGTACAACAAGAAGGGTTTCGACGTGCTGGGCGTGTCACTTGACCGCAACAGGGAGGACTGGCTCAAGGCGATAGAGGATGACAAACTTACCTGGACACACATCTCTGACCTCAAATACTGGGACTGTGCTCCTGCAAAACTGTATGCCGTAACAGGCATACCGGCCAACTTCCTTATTGACGGTGAGGGGGTGATAGTAGGCCATAACCTCAGGGGAGCGGCGCTTGAAGAAAAGGTCAAAGAACTGCTCGGCTCTAAATAATATTAAGAATTTTGACTAATTTAGGAAGCCGTTGGGGAAGCAGTTCTCCAGCGGCTTTTTCATCATATAAACCGGAAATGAGCAAGAAGGAAGATTTTCTGAACTACATGAGGCAGGGCTATGCGTGCAAGGGTGATTTCATTGTCCTTGGCGGTGCCAGGCTTGACGGCGAGGCTGTCGCTGATGCACATATCAGGATACCTCTGAAGACGCTTAACAGGCACGGTCTGATTGCAGGCGCAACGGGTACGGGCAAGACCAAGAGCCTGCAGGTGATAACCGAGCAGCTCTCACTGAAGGGGATACCCTCGCTGGTGATGGATGTCAAGGGTGACCTCAGCGGACTGGCCAGGCCGGGGGTGGAGACCCCGTTCATCACCAACAGGCATGCAAGTATCAATCTGCCCTGGTCCACCATGGGATTTCCGGTGGAGCTGCTGACCCTGTCGGAACAAAACGGAGTGCGTCTGCGTGCGACGGTCTCGGAATTCGGGCCGGTGCTCTTCTCACGGATACTCGACCTGAACGATACCCAGGGAGGGATAATGTCAATAATCTTCAAATACTGCGATGACAACAAGCTGGGGCTGGTTGACCTCAGGGATATCAGGAAGGTGATACAGTACCTTCAGGGCGAGGGCAAGGCTGAGCTTGAAAAGGAGTACGGGGCCATGTCACCGGCATCGACCGGCGTCATATTGCGTAAGATAATTGAGCTGGAGCAGCAGGGGGCGGATCGCTTCTTCGGTGAGGAGTCATTTGACATAAAGGATCTGATGCGCCGTGACAGCAACGGCAACGGTTATATAAACATCATCCGGCTGACCGACATACAGGACAAACCCAAGCTCTTTTCGACCTTTATGCTGTCACTGCTGGCAGAGGTCTACAATAGCATGCCTGAGAGAGGTGATCAGCCGAAACCGGAGCTTGTGATCTTCATTGATGAGGCTCATCTCGTCTTTAACCAGGCCAGCAAAATCCTCCTTGAGCAGATCGAAACAATTGTCAAACTCATTCGTTCCAAGGGCGTGGGAGTATATTTCATCACGCAGAATCCGATGGATGTGCCTGCTCCTGTGCTTGCCCAGCTTGGTCTTAAGGTACAGCATGCGCTGAGGGCCTTTACTGCAAATGACAGGAAGAACATCAGGCTTACAGCAGAGAACTTTCCGATCTCATCATGGTACAACACGGAGGAAGCCCTTACCTCACTGGGAACAGGCGAGGCGCTGGTGACGGCCCTCAATGAGAAGGGGATACCCACCCCTCTTGCAGCCATGGTTGTCCGTGCCCCTATGAGCAGGATGGACATACTCACGGAGGAGGAGATAGATTCGATAAACAGTTCATCACCGCTGGTGGTGAAGTACTCCCGGGTTGTTGACCCCGAGAGTGCGGCGGAGATCCTCGAGAAGAAGATATCCTCAGCCGAACTGAAAAGGAAAGAGGCCCAGGAGAGAAAGGCAAGGGAGAAGGTGACTGGTCGCAGTCCGCGTACCACCACCACGCGGCGCAGGACAACCCATCCGGTGGTGAAGGTGCTTACCTCTGCCACCTTCATACGCGGTGTAATGGGTATCCTGACGAAGGCAATGAAATGATGAGATACTTACGCAGAACCTGAAGCCGGAATGTACCCCGGCTCCTGAGGAAGCGATTATCTCAAAATAAAACTGAAAGTCCGGACAGCGACTCTGTGAAGAAACAGTACTGATTTACGGGCCAGTGCCTTAAGTCCTAAGAAAGTAGATTGAAATACAGCATGCAAGTCAAAAAATAAGTGATTGTGAACTATCAGAGTAATCAGCAGAGATCAAAAAAATGCCGGAATTCATTTATTTTAACCAAATAGATAAACCCTGAAGACAAAAATATTTACAGTTGTTACGATAGCAACGTTATCCGTTGCTTCACTCCAGGCCCAGGTGAGTTTTAGTGTAGTTGCCGGGCCCAACTTTCAGAACATTACCGGTAAGCAGTCCTTGGACTATGAGAATTTTTCCTATGAGCAGAAGATTAAGTTCAGTAACCGGATAACCTGGGATGAATACTCGGATATGGATCATGCATACTATAGGCCATTTGATGCGGGAGCCAATATTTTTGCAGGCTATGAGCTGGAAATGGGGCTTTTCTTCCAGTTGAATGCACAGATGGGTATGCTGAAAATGAATCCGGAGATTGAGGAGGCGGAGGATGATGAAGCTGCATACAAGAATACCGGTTTCGGAATATCAATTGGCTATAACTTCTGATCCTGCGTTAACCCTCAAAAAACCGTTCGCCTCATCCGAGAGGTTTTATTATGTTCCTGATGTCAGTATTCAGTAATCAGTGTTGCAATCCACAAATCATCAAATTCTTAATTCTTAATTCTTCATTCTTAATTCTTCACTACTGCCTGCCGACTGCCGACTGCCGACCGCCGGATCACCAGAGGTGGTGCACCAGCGGTCTTATGTCCTCTTCGTAGATATGCCTGATTGCTGAGAGCTGTTCATCTGTAAGCGCGGGAAGTGAAGCAGCTTCAATATTAGATCTCACCTGCTCCGTGGATGATGCTCCCGGGATGATGCAGCTCACCTCATCGCGCATGAGTATCCACCGCAGGGCCACATGTGACAGGGGCATCTCTGCCGGGAAGAGCTCCCTAAGCCGTGCGACTGCCTGCAGTCCCCTGTCATAGGGCACCCCGGCAAAGGTCTCGCCCTTGTCGAACATCATGCCGTTGCGGTTGAAGAAACGGTGGTCACCGGGTGCGAACCTGCTCTCCGGCGAGAATTTACCCGTAAGAAGTCCGCTGGCCAGGGGAACCCTGATAATCAGACCGACCTCCTTCTCGCGGGCCATGGAGAAGAACCTCTCGTGGGGTCGCTGGCGGAAGATGTTATAGATTATCTGTACAGTGGTGACATTATCATATTCAATGGCCTTGATAGCCTCCTCCACCTTTTCAACGCTGACGCCCAGGTTGCGTATCTTGCCCTCCTCCCTGAGCCTCTCAAACTCACCGAAAATCTCCGGGCGGTAATATACCTCCATGGGCGGACAGTGCAGCTGTATCAGGTCAATGCAGTCAGTGCCGATCCTTTTCAGTGAGTCCTCGACATATGCCCTGAGGACAGCCGGGGTGTACCCTTTGTTAACGTGGGGGTTTATCTGTCGCCCGCACTTGGTTGCTATCCCGATCTCTCTGCCCGATGCCCGCACTGCCCTCCCGACAGCCTTCTCGCTCTCACCGTCGGAATAGACGTCTGCCGTGTCAATGAAATTGACCCCGTTGTCTATGGCCTCGCGGATAATAGAGTCAGCAAGGTCCGGGTCAAATTTTGATCCCCATTTTCCTCCTACCTGCCAGGTGCCCAACGATATCACAGACACCTCAAGGCCGCTCTTTCCCAGTTTCCTGTAGTTCATATCTCTCCGTTGTTTTATTTCCAGGCAATTTATCTGTTATCGTGCAATATTGTAATAGGAAACGGTCAGGCTGAATGTAATCGGGTTCAGCCCTATGCTATGATCTGTCAATACCCTGTTGCCCTTTGAGTAAATCCACGGGGTTCGGTTCAGCTTAACTGCGTATCCTCCCGCAATTCCGAACGACCATCTGTCGCTCCGCCCATGCATGCCTGAATACATAAGATACTCTAAATTCAGTCCTGCCACCGCTATGGTCTGATTGAACCTCAGGTCAATGTCTCTCTCATCAAGATAGCGGGTCATGGATATCTTCCTGTCGCCCGGGTAGTTAAGCAACCTGTATCTCAGCCACCGTGCCGAGAGGAGAGGAGTGATCCTTACCCTGCGGGAGTTGACAAGGTCATAGCCTATGCTGAGTTTGTACAGGGTATTGTTAAGGTCAACGGAGATGGTGTCGAGGTCATCCTGGTAGCTGTAGCCCATGCCGATCCCCAGTCCGAAATAGACACCTGAGAATGAGGCCCCGAGTTCCGGTCCTATCACGGCAAAGTATCTCATCAGGTCTGTGTTGTGGGATCCCAGAGCCGGAGTAAACTCTTCAAAATCGGAAAAAACGGCATCCATTGTAAGTGATGACCGCATGATGACTTTCTTCCTGAGGTCGCTGTAACTGTCATCGAGGAACATCTCATCAGGTATATATATCGGTGTAAGGTTGATCTCCAGGGGATAGACTGTTGATTCATCAATTACAACCTCCACAGGATTGAATCCCAGGCATTCTACTTTCAGGCTCATATCCCTGCCCGGTTCGAGAAGCAGGTGAAAGATTCCGTTCATGTCGGCTGCTGTGCAGTTGGAGGTATTGACCTGGCATGCCGTGGCGCCCACTATGGGAACATCGCGGTTATCTCTGATAACTCCGGTGACGACTGTTCCCTGTGCTGCTGCGCCGATTGAAACTGCTGCAAGTAATGTTACTGCAAAGATCCGGGCAGCCATTCTCATAACTGCGATCTTCTCTGTTTTGCATTTACTGGCTGACAGCTGCTGGTGGGGCCGGGGACTGCAGTCCGGGGAAAGTGCCGTTATGCAGGGGTTTCTCTTCATCGACTCTGATTTAAGGATCAAATTAAACAAAATTCCCGGACAATCTGTTTCAGTTTGAAGGCCGGGGGAAAGCTGAAGAACATCTTTTAGATTATGATTAAATATTACATTTATCCGGTTAACCAAATAGAACAGAACGATGAAAAGATTTTTTTTGCTATGCCTTCTGGTTGGCTTTGCTCTTTATGCAGTTGCACAGGAGAAGAGGCCTCTGACGATAGATGATATTGTACAGTGGAACCGCATCACCGAGAGGGTAATATCAGATGACGGATCGCTGATGGCATTCAAAACCGAGCCTTCACAGGGCGACCCTGTTGTGACTCTCTATGGGGGGGATGCTGAGCTGAAGGGTACGTTCAACTGTGCCACCTTCGTGAAAATCTCTGCGGACTCAAGGCATCTCTTCTTCACCATCAAACCTCCCTACGAAGAGGTACGGGCTCTGAAGCTCAAGAAGACCAAAAAGGAGGATATGCCTCTTGACAAGCTGGGAATATACAATGTGGCTGCCGGTACGACCGACACCATTGAGAGGCTGAAGTCCTACAAGGTTCCCGCAAAATGGGCAGGATGGATCGCATGGCAGACCGAGCCGCTGAAGTCGAAGCCCGCAACCCCGAAGGACAGCGCCGGGAATGGCAGTGAGAAGAAGCAGGAGGTTGGAAAGGAAGCAGGAAAGGAAATCCCCAAAACGGAAACCGGCAACGAGCCCGGCATGGAGAGCGGAAAAGAAGCCGGTGTGAACGGGAAGAAACCCAAAAGCGAATCTGCAGATAACGGTTATACTCTTTACTACCGTAACCTTAACACCGGCAAGACCGACTCGGTAAGGTTTGTCACCGATTACCTGTTTGCCGAGGAGTCGGAGAAGCTAATGTATACAACTACGGGAGATGACAATGGCCTGGAGCCGGGGGTGGTGATCGTCGACCTGAAAAAGGGTGAGAGCACCGTGTTATATTCCGGCAAGGCTAAATACAAGCAGCTGGCCATTGACAAGGAGGGAGAGAGGGCTGCCTTTATCATCTCGTTCGATGAGAAGGACAAGGTTGGCAACACATACTCACTCTGTTACTGGGATGGCAGCGGACTGGCCTCAGTGGCTGCCGCTCAGGGCACAGAGGGTCTTCCTGAAGGATGGATAATCAATGAGAATGCCAGCCTGATCTTTGGAGAGACGACGCCGAGGCTCTATTTTGGAACCTCGCCGGAATATAAGCTTAAGGATACTACTGTTCTTGACGAGGAGCGTGCCAACGTGGATGTATGGCACTGGGAGGAAGGCATCCTCCATACCGCGCAGGTGGTCAGGAAATCAAGGGAGATGAAAAAGTATTATACGGCTGTTTATCATGCCGACCTGAAGAAGGCGGTGCAACTGGCCACTGAAGAGAGGCCTGACGTACATCTGGCCGACAAGGGTGATGCACAAAAAGTCGCTGCCTTCTCGTCGCTGCCCTATGACCTCGAATCGATGTGGGAGGGACGTGCAAAGAATGACATGTGGATTGTTGATGTCAATACAGGTGAGGCTCAGATGATCAGGCAGGCTCTCAGGGCCAGGGCCCGATTCTCGCCGGCAGGAAAATATCTCTACTGGTATCATGAGGCAGACAGTTCGTGGTATTCCTACGATGTGGCTGCAGGCAGGGAGTACAGGCTGACAGACCCCAAAAAACTGCCCGTCTGGGATGAGCTGCATGATGTCCCCGATCTTCCGGGCTCATACCCTGCGGTGGGCTGGCTGAAGGATGACGCGGCTTTCCTGGTATCAGACAGGTATGACATATGGTCCCTGGACCCGACTGCCGGACGTGCACCGGTAAACGTTACCGGCAACGGCCGCAGTGAAAGGATAAGCTACAGGCTTATCGATTTCGACACGGAGAATGAGTATATCGACCCTTCCGTGAAACAGCACCTGCAGGGTGTCAACGAGGCAACGCGCAGCCAGGCTATCTATTCACTTGAAATGAAGAAGAAGGCTCTTCCCGTCAGGCTTACCGGCGGCGATTACAACTACGGCAACCTGGTAAAGGCGAAAAAGAGCAACGCACTGATGTACACCAGGGAGAACTTCGGTCTCTTTCCCGATTACCTGCTGTCAGACCTCTCTTTCAGGTCTGAGAAGAGGCTCACCGATGCCAACCCTCAACAGAAGGATTTCAGATGGGGTACAGCCGAGCTGGTAAAGTGGACTTCGCTTGATGGGCTGGAGCTGGAGGGGCTTCTGTATAAGCCGGAAGGCTTTGACCCGAACAAAAAGTACCCGATGATCGTAAACTTTTACGAGAAGAGCTCGGCAGAGCTGTTCAGGCACAGGAATCCTGAGCCGGGCAGATCTACCATTGATTATCATTATTATACAAGTCACGGGTACCTGATCTTCAATCCTGATGTCTATTATATTGACGGTTATCCCGGCCAGAGCGCTTACAACTGCGTAATGCCCGGCATCATGTCGCTCATTGAGAAGGGATTTGTTGATGTGAAGCGTATTGGTGCCCAGGGTCACAGCTGGGGCGGCTACCAGGTGGCATATCTTGCCACCCGCACAAATCTCTTTGCCGCAATTGAGTCCGGTGCACCAGTGGTCAATATGTACAGTGCCTACGGTGGCATACGGTGGGAGTCGGGAGTAAACCGGTCAATGCAGTATGAGCACCAGCAGAGTCGCATAGGGGCTACGATCTGGGAGGCACCCCATCTTTACTGGGAGAACTCACCGCTCTTCTCCATTGACAAGATTGAGACCCCGATACTGATCATGGCCAATGACCAGGATGGCGCGGTGCCATGGTACCAGGGCATAGAGTTCTTCGTCGCCATGAGGCGTCTCGGCAAGCCTGCATGGCTGCTCAACTACAACGGTGAGCCTCACTGGGCACAGAAGCTGCCCAACAGGATCGATTTCCAGAAGCGCATGGCTCAGTTCTTCCATCATTACCTAAAAGGAGAGCCGATGCCGGTCTGGATGAAGGAAGGCGTTCCGGCAACGGAAAAGGAGTTCACGCTGGGATACTAAAACAGATTTTTTAAATCCTGCGCTGATACACTGAATTGCGCAGGCGGATACTGAGGCACAGACGGACAACCTGTCCGTCTGTGCCTCAGTATATGTGGGAATTATGTAAATTATACTTAAAATTTTGTAATCCATCTAATCCGTTGATTGACAACCTTTGTCTTATCGGACAGGAGACGTTGCCGGCAGCGTTTCTTGTTTCGTTGTATTCAGTCAATATTAAATAATTAATAAACAAATACATATTTATCGTTGTTGTAGTAATATATAGGTGTTGATTGTCCATTTTTTTACCCTTGAGAAATTTAAAGATCAACTATGAGTGTGCATTAACCAGTAGATACTTCATAATTTGTATAAAATATCTGCCCAACATGAAAAAAATTATCTTTTTTCTCTTGTTGTTCCTTATCTGGCTTGACCCTCTTTTGGCGCAGGTTAACCTGAAAGGGACAATAGTTGATGATCAGAACCTGCCCCTCCCGGGAGTGTCAGTCCGTGTAAAGAACACATTCAGGGGCACCATGACCGACACAGACGGCACTTACACACTTAGTGCGTTGCCAACGGATACCCTTGTTTTTTCGATGGTAGGGATGATCACACAGGAGATCGTGCCAGGGAACCGTACCGTGATTAATATTCAGATGGAAACTGAGACTACAATCATGGATGAGGTAGTAGTAATAGGTTACGGAACGGTAAGAAAGAGTGACCTTACCGGGTCTGTGAGCTCAGTCAAAACTGAGGACCTGCTGAAGGTAACATCACTGAATCCTGAGCAGGGGCTTCAGGGGAAGGTAACAGGCGTTCAGGTGATAAGCACCTCGGGTGCTCCCGGAGCAGGAGCGGCAGTCAGGGTACGAGGAGTAGGCACCTTCAATAACTCATCCCCGATATTTGTTGTTGACGGGGTGATACTTGACGATATCTCCTTCCTCAACTCTTCGGATATTGCATCCATGGAGGTGCTGAAAGATGCTTCTGCCACTGCCATTTACGGATCAAGGGGAGCCAACGGCGTCATCATCATCACAACAAAAACAGGCACGATGGGCCAGGAGAAGGCAAGTTTCAACGTCAATTCTGAGTTCGGAATACAGCACCTGGCAAAGAAAATCGATCTTCTCAGCGGCAGGGAGTTTGCTATTATTTCCAACGAGATAGTTGCCGGGTCCTACAATAACGTTGATCTTGTTCCCAATACCGACTGGCAGGACCTGGTGTTCACCACGGCACAGATTCACAATCACCAGATATCGGTCACGGGAGCCACGAAGCTGACGCAATACTACGTGGGAATCGGGGCCTTCATCCAGGATGGTATAATTGACAAATCGAACTACAGCCGTATCACGCTGAAACTTAACAATACGTATAATTTAACGCCATTTCTCAAACTTGGCAACAACCTGACCATCGCACCCTACACCCAGCAGAACGCGCCTAATGTAACATACTCGGTATACCGTGCGCAGCCGGTGCTTGAGCCCTATTACGATGACGGCTCTTTTGCCGTGGTCTATAATGTTGGCAACCCGTTGGCTCAGCTTGCATATTCAAACGATTTCAGAAAAGGGATAAGAGGTGTCGGTAATATTTTTGCGGAGGCCTCATTTCTAGATTCTTTTACACTGAGGACAAGTTTCGGGATAGATGCTTCATACAACAAATCGACCAGTTTTTCTCCGGCTTACACTGTCTATAACCCTGATGGCACTGCCTCCCAGCAGCAAAATATCCTCAGCGATTTGTACAAGGGTACCTCTGATAACCTCAACTGGCTTTGGGAAAACACCCTGAGTTACCGGAAAACATTCATGGATATTCATTCTCTTGACCTGGTAGCTGGCTATACCATGCAGGAATCGACTTCTGAGTATCTGGGCATTCCGGGAGAGAATATACTGCGTGACGGACAGGATTTCTGGTATATCAGTCCTTCTTACATATATGACCCCGCCAATAATGTCAACACGATCCAGTCGATATCCAACGGAGTTGATGCGGGATTATACTATTCCATGATCTCTTATATCTTCCGGGCCAATTATTCACTTGACAATAAATATATTGCTACTGTCACTTTTCGTCGGGACGGCTCCTCGAAATTTGCAAAGGAGAACAGGTTTTCAAACTTTCCGTCGTTTGCCCTTGGATGGAATATAGGGAACGAGCAATTCATGAAATCGGTTGATGCAGTATCAAAGCTCAAGGTCAGAGCCAGCTGGGGAATAATTGGCAATGAGAAGATAAGTTACTATGACCGTTATGCGAGGGTGCAGTCGTCTATCATAGCCGTGCTGGGCAATCCGGATGCTCCGATTCCTGCTGCAACTTACGGCAAGAGCGGCAACCCGGACCTGAAATGGGAGAGCACCACTCAAACAGATATAGGTGTTGAGGTTGGCTTTTTAGCAAACAAGCTCATGGGCGAATTTGACTTTTACAATCGCGTTACCAATGACATACTGGTTGAACTTTCAACTCCGGGTCACCTGGGCAACGGGCAGGGTCAGAAGGTGCGTTACAATGCGGCATCCGTTCTGAACAGGGGATTTGAGTTCAACCTGAACTGGAGGGAGAAGAGAGGCGATTTCACCTACTCTGTAGGCCTCCTGGGTTCGACCATTCACAATGAGGTGCTTGAGATAGGAGGCACCAGCGGTGTTGACTCCACGCTTATTGGTGGTTACCTGGGTGACGGAAGGCCTGTAACGTTGAGCCGCGTCGGACTGCCTATCGGTGCATTTTACGGGTACAAGACAGATGGCATTTTCCAGGATGAAGGTGAGCTTGATGCTTATCCCCATTCTGCCCAGGCCGGACCTGGTGATCTCAGGTTTGTTGATGTGACTCATGACGGTATCCTTGACGGGCGTGACAGGACCTATATCGGTTCACCCATTCCAAAATTCATTTTTGGTTTCAACGGTAGCATAGAATATAAGGGAATTGACTTTGCCCTTGACTTCCAGGGTCAGACAGGGAATAAGATCTTCAACGGGAAGGAGGTGGTAAGGCCTGATCCCTACAACTTCGAGAAACATGTCTTCAGCCGATGGACCGGTCCGGGCACAAGCAACAGTGAACCCCGGCCCTCTTTTGGAGGGTACAATTTCACACCTTCAGATAGGTTTATCCAGGACGGTTCATTCATAAGGCTGAGAAGTGTCTCCCTTGGTTACACACTGCCGGCCCGTTTATCACAGAAGGCCTTCATGCAACAGCTCAGGGTATATGTCAAGGGATCAAACCTGTTCACTCTTACCAGGTTTACCGGTTATACGCCGGAAATCGGGAGCTATGATGTTCTGTCGAACGGAATAGACTATGGCGCCTATCCCATCACTTCCGTCTACTCAGTTGGTGTTAACCTGCAATTCTAAGAAAGATGAAAACAAAGATTTCCATATCAATCATCCTGATGGCATTCCTTCTGATCACGGCGGGATGCGAAGACTTTCTCCAGAAGGATCCGCAGGGAGAGCTGACCCAGGAGGCGTTCCCTGTAACTGCATCGGACGCTTTGCTTGCAACCAATGCCGTATATTCAACCATTCGTAACTGGGCTTATCATTCAGGTGGTTATCCGATAATGGATATCATGTCAGATGATGCCCACAAGGGCAGTAACCCCAATGACCAGCTACCCACTATCGGCCCGTATGATAAATTCACCCATACTACAACCCAGGATGGGCTAGACCGCTGGTGGAGCTCATTATACGAAGGTATCAAGAGGGCCAACGTGGTCATAGAAATGGTACCGTCAATTAATATGAGCACTGATCTTCGGAACCGTTGTATTGCTGAGGCCAGTTTCCTGAGGGGACTCTATTATTTTGATCTTGTACGAGCTTTCGGAGGAGTGCCCAAAGTTACCATAACGACACCTCCTACAAAGGTTCCACGCTCAACGGCAGGGGAAATATATGATCTTATAATTTCTGATCTTGAATATGCAATTACGAACCTCCCGGAGAAAAGCGCCTACGGTCCCGATGATGCAGGCCGGGCAACGAAGGGGGCTGCCAAATCGCTTCTGGCAAAGGTTTATCTGTTCAGGAAGGATTTTATCAATGCCGAAAAGTATGCACTGGAAGTCATTATATCAGATGAGTATGACCTCGAGCCTGTTTTTGCCGATGCTAACGGCAAATTGGGTGAGCACGGAGTGGAATCGGTATTTGAGGTAGGAGCCATGGAAGTCGACGGGGCCGGAGGAAACCAGTATGCCAACACGCAGGGCGTCAGAGGTTCGCCTAACAGGGGATGGGGATTCAACAGGCCTTCCCTTGATCTTCGCTACTCCTTTGAGACAGGTGACCCACGTCTCGATGCCACTATAATTGACCTGGGCGAAACACTGGACGGGATACTTATCCTGGGCGACGGTACAACGCCCGATGAGACACTTGACGGTGATCAAAATGTAATTGAGGTGGAGTGTTACAATCAGAAGATATGGTACCCTGGCAACAACACTACCACCCAGTGGGGTCATAACAGGAGGCTGATCCGTTACGCCGACGTTCTGCTTATGGCGGCAGAAGCGCTGAATGAGAATGATGACCCTGATGGCGCCCTGCTCTACCTCAATGAGGTAAGAAGACGTGCAAGACAGGGCAACAACAGCATCCTCCCTGACATTACAGAGACAAGCAAGGGTCCTCTAAGAGACATTATCATTGAAGAACGGAGGCATGAACTTGCTCTTGAGGGACACAGATTCTGGGACCTTGTCAGAACCGACAGGGCAGCAACAGTGCTGGGTCCTCTTGGCTTTGTCACAGGGAAACACGAGTTATTCCCGATTCCTCAGAATGAAATTGATATATCCCAGGGATCTCTTGAGCAGAATCCCAACTGGTAAGTTATTAAAGAGTGCTTATGAATGTTAAATTAAAAATCGAAAATTTTATGAAAAGAAAACATGTTTTTTCAAGTATGCTTTTTGTTGTTGTGGCATTTTCACTAATGCTCACCAGCTGCAAAAAGGATCCGGAGCCACTGGCCCTTGTGAGCCTTATGGCCGGGTCGATTGACCTCAATGGAGCCACCTCACCGAATAATGTTCCGGTGAACCCCACTATCGTGGCTACATTTAATGTTGAAGTGGATCCCGCAACGGCTACCACAACGAACATCACCATGGTTCAGGATTATGATGATGCCGCAATTGACCTGACAGTTACAACCTCGGGCAAGACTATCACGATCGTTCCGCAGGCCAGCCTGGGTACGGGTGCTCTCTACCAGCTCAGTTTCGGGGCGGGGCTGAAGTCTCTCGACGCTCTTGCCATCACCCCGTTCCAGAGAACCTTCACCACTGAAGGCACATTTGCTCCTGCCGGTGCAATAGCACACTTCACCTTTGAAGACAACCCCAATGATATCATCGGGTCGTGGGATCCGGCAGCTGCAGATATCATTGACATAACCTACACAGCATCAAGGAAGGCCGCCGCCGGCAAGGCTGCCACTTTCAACGGCACCACAAGCCTTATTGAGATCCCCAACGGTGACCTCATTATGAATACCACCAGCTTCACGGTCGCATTCTGGATGAAGACCAACTCAACCGACAAGACCAACGGGCATTTTGTCATGGGTCTTGCCGGATGGAACGGCTTCCAGTATGAAGTGTTCGGTGGCTATGACGGATCAAAATTCGCTTTCCAGTACGAGCATGCAACAGGAACAGCGGCTGAGGACATGTGGTTCCCGGCGCTTGCTGACCTTGGCTGGCAGGGCTGGACCTATGCAAAGAGCCTGACAGTTGACGAGATGACTGCGCTGCTGAAGGATGCCTGGATTAATGTCATTTACACCTTCAATGGTCCGACAAAAGTTGGAACCCTGTACTTCAACGGACAGAAGATGAAGAGTTTCGACTTCAACCTGTGGCCTGACGAAGATGCCAAGAGAAGCGTTACCGGGCTGAAGTATGCAGGTCTTCCTGCAGGCAACCACCTGGCACTCGGCTTCATCCAGGAAAGGAACAACAGAACCATCAGTGATGAATGGGCTGATTATGCTCTTCCGGAGAACAATCACTTCAAGGGACAGCTTGATGACATCCGTTTCTGGCACAAGGCACTTACGGAAACCGAAATCGGTCTTATGTACAACTCGGAGAAACCGTAACAGTTAGTTTATTGGTTTGAACTTGCGGAGGGTCCCGGCAAGAGCCCGGACCCTCCTTTTTTTCTTATATTAATTAAGTCAACATGTGGAACAGGTTAATGGGAGCGTGGCTGGTGGTCCTTGCGGTGCTTGCCCTGTCTTGCGAGAAAAAGGAGCCGGATGGTGGCAGTACAGGTACTGTCCAGCTTATAAGGGCAAAAGTAGGTACTGTCTATCTTGACCTTCAGAGCCCCGTCGTCGACATTCCTGTTGATAAAAATGCTGTCATCGAGTTCAGCAATGTACTGGATACGGCTTCGGCCCGGAAAAGCATTCTTCTGAAAAAGAACGGAATAACATTGATCACCGGTGCCTGGTCCTTTATTGACGGCAACCGTACAGTGGCTTTCACCCCAGCCCAGAACCTGGAGCACTATGCAGATTACACTCTGGAGATCACCTCATCGCTCAAAGGCGTCAACGGCGAGACCTTTCCGGGTGTCATCTATAACTTCAAAACCGTCAATGGCAGGATGGTTATCAGTTCCATTACCATTAACGGCCAGCCATTTATGCCTCCTGCCCTGCCTAAAAATGTCAGCAGAACAGCGACAGAAATCATTGTCACTTTTTCCGAAGCCCTTAATCCTTCTGATTTTCAGTCTTACTTCAGTTTCCAGGTGCCGGCGGCTTATGCTCTCTCCGACGGAAACAGGAGAGTGACGGTTACAGCCACCGCAACTCTTGACTATTACAGGAGATATTCGTTTATTGTAGCAAGCAGCCTCAAGGGAGTGAATGGCTTCACTTTCGACGGTTTTTCAAACTCCTTCATTACGGACCTGGATCCGACCCCGAAATTTCCGCTGATTTCTGATGATGAGCTTCTTGAGCTTGTACAGCAGCAGACATTCAGGTATTTCTATGACTTTGCGCATCCTTTGAGCGGCCTGGCGCGTGAGCGCAACAGCTCGGGCGACGTTGTTACCACGGGTGGCTCAGGCTTTGGGGTGATGGCCCTTATCGTTGCTATGGAGAGGGGTTTCATCACCAGGGGAGACGGGCTTGCCCATATGGATAAGATCCTTGATTTTCTGGAGACCTGTGACCGTTATCACGGCGTATGGCCTCACTGGCTCAACGGATCGACAGGCAGGACGATACCCTTCAGTGAGAAGGATGACGGGGGTGACCTTGTAGAAACATCATTCCTCATCCAGGGACTTATCACCTTCCGTCAGTATCTTGACCCGGGAGTGACAGCTGAGCAGCTCCTCATCAACCGTATAAACGCACTTTGGCAGGCAGTTGAGTACGACTTCTTCACGCAGGGACTGAATGCCCTGTACTGGCACTGGTCGCCCAACTATGGGTTCAACATGAACATGATGCTGCGCGGCTACAATGAAACCCTGATCTGTTATGTTCTCGGGGCTGGATCACCCACGCACACCATTAGCAGGGATACTTACAGATACGGTTATATGAATGACGGCGCCATACTTAACGGCAGTACTTACTACGGGATTACCCTGCCCATGGGTTGGCCATACGGAGGGCCGCTCTTCTTCACCCATTATTCCTTCCTCGGGCTCGATCCCCGCAATCTTGAAGACAGCTATGTGAATTACTGGGAACAAAACAATGCTCATTCACTTATTAACTGGAAGCACTGCGAGATAAATCCCTCCGGTTATGTGAGCTACGGCAGTGACTGCTGGGGGCTGACCGCCAGCGACAACCAGGCTGGGTACGGTGCACATTCGCCCACAAATGACCTGGGAGTGATCACCCCAACGGCTGCGGCCTCATCGCTTCCTTATACTCCTGAGCCGTCGATGAATGCCATCAAACACTTCTATTATATTCTGGGTGACAGGCTATGGGGCGAATACGGCTTTTACGATGCATTCAATGCAACCGCCGGGTGGTGGGGCACATCCTATCTTGCCATAGATCAGGGACCGATAGTCTGTATGATCGAGAATTACCGCACAGGACTTTTATGGGATCTCTTCATGTCGGCCCCGGAGGTTAGGACCGGTCTTGATAAACTTGGATTTACATACTGAGAATAGATGAGAACGATATACCTAATCCTCCTGACGGCTCTTGTGCTTGCCTCGTGCAGCCGGCAGACGCAGATCACCTTCGTTTCAAAGGGGAAGGTTGATTATCAGCTTTCACCAGATGAGACAGCCATGCTTGACTCAATCCAGCAGAAGACCTTTCAGTTCTTTCTGCATGAGCATCATCCTGAATGGGGCATTGTCAAGGACCGTGCGGCAGACTGGGCACCAGCCAGCATCGCCTCAACGGGGTTCGGCCTGGTGTCTTTTGCCGTAGGAGCGGAGAGAAACTGGATTACCCGTGAGGAGGCAGCCATGATAACCCTGAACACTCTTGACTTCTTCCTCAACTCAGTACAGAGTGCCGATACTGCAGCAATGGGGTACAAAGGCTTTTACTACCATTTCCTGCGCATGAGCAGTGGCACCAGGGAATGGAAATGTGAGTTGTCTTCTGTTGATACGGGTCTCCTTATGATGGGAATAATCTTTGCCCGTAACTATTACAGCCTTGACAATGATACTGAACGCCGGATCCGTTCACAGGCTGCTACTATTCTGAACCGCATAGAGTGGAATTTCATGATGATGCCTGATACGGGCAGATATGCCCGGCAGATCTCCATGGGCTGGCATCCTGAGCAGGGGCTTCACCATATGGGCTGGAGCGGGTATAATGAAGCGCTGTTTCTCTATATACTTGCCGCAGGAAGCGGAATGGAGAATGCTGAAGAGAGTTATGACTCATGGTTAAGCTCCTATAAATGGCATACGCCTTACGATGGCCTTTCTCATGTGGCTTTTCCGCCACTCTTCGGGCACCAGTTCTCACAGGCATTCATTGACTTTCGAGGTATAGCTGACTCATACATGAAGGAGAAGGGGATTGACTATTTCGAAAATTCACGCCGTGCAACATACGTCCAGCGGCAGTATGCCATTGATAATCCTCACGGGTGGGTCGGGTATGATTCGCTCTGCTGGGGTATAACAGCCAGTGACGGGCCGACGGATATCTATAATTTTGACGGCAGGGAGTTCTATGGCTACGCCGGGAGAGGCACCAGCGGTCCTGACTATAACTATTTTGATGACGGAACCATCGCTCCTTACGGGCCACTGTCATCATTGCCCTTTGCCCCGGAGATCGTTCTGCCTGCCATAAAATCAATAAATGAAAAATATGGCGACCGGCTGTGGGGCAAATACGGATATTACGACTCCTTTAACCCTACCGTCAATTGGTTCAATGATGATTACATAGGCATTGACCAGGGTCCGATGCTTATCATGATAGAGAATTTCAGGACAGGGCTGGTTTGGGATAACGTGATGAAGGATCCTGTTATCAGGGAAGGCCTCAACAGGCTGGGATTCTCATATCTGTAATTTTTTTGCAAGCCGCGACAAAACACTGCAAATGCCGTTACCACGATGAAGTCCCACCTCATCAGAATACCAGCCATCTTCCTGTTGCCGGTTCTTGCAGTTGCCAGCGGCAACGCCCAGGTAACAATCCTGGATGAGTTTGAAAACGCAAACGGATGGTCTTACAATCTCTCGGAAGGGGTTACAATGAACCACTCCACTGAAAAGGGAGTTGCCGGCAATGCCATCCGAATCGACTATGATTTCACAAAAGGGTCCGGTTACGGGGGAATTCAGAAGCTTTTTCCGTTGGAGCTCCCTGAGAACTATGAGTTTACCTTCTGGCTGAAGGCCGAGTCGCCTTCAAACAACTTTGAGATTAAGTTTATTGACAGCACAGGGAATAATGTATGGTGGGTCAATAACCGGAACTATTCCTTTCCCGGGGAGTGGAAAAAGATCCGCATAAAGAAACGTCATATTGAGTTTGCCTGGGGACCTGCGGAAGGCCGGGAACCTGATCGTTTTGACCGGATAGAGTTTACCGTCGCATCATTTGTCGGTGGCAGAGGCACGCTATGGATAGATGACCTCAGGTTTGAGCCCCTGGCGCCTGAAAGGCATTCATGGCCGGCGCCGTCACTGTCAGCTTCATCATCAGCCAGGAGGCATTCACCTGATCTTATGGGTGACAGCTCCGACAAAACCTTCTGGCAAAGCCGTAAAGCGGGGAGAGAGAACATAACCGTTGACTTTATTGTGAAAAGGGAGTTCGGAGGTGTTCAGATCAGGTGGCTGGAAGGTCATCAGGCCGGGAGCTTTGAGATTTATCTGTCCGATGACGGCAGGAGATGGGAAAAGGCATACTCTGTCTCTTCCAACAGGGGAGAGGTGAGCTTCGTGAGACTTCCCGAAGCAGAGGCAAGGTATCTAAGGCTGGAAATGGCAGAACCCTCAGCTGACGGCACATTCAGCATTACAGAAATCGAATTTCCGGATGTGGGCAGCACAATAACGCCCAATGATTTCCTGATATACTGTGCAAAGAATTCACCCCCGGGAAACTATCCCGAATACTTCTCGGAACGGGCATCATACTGGACTGTAACGGGTGTCAATAATGACACAAAAGAGGCTCTGATCAACGAATCGGGGATGGTTGAGGTTGACAAATCGCTCTTTTCCATTGAGCCGATGCTGAGAGTAGGCGATTCGCTGGTAAACTGGAGCAATACCCATCCGGGGCAGTCGATGGTTTTTTCCGGGGCTGCCGGTGAGACTGACTTTGTTCCGTCAGTGACATGGCAGCACGGCGGGCTGAAGTTTGTCACGGGAGTCTCATCAGGCGGCACTGCCAATGTAAATTCCATGCTCTACATCGGTTATTCATTTGAAAATCTCTCGAACCGGCCTGTTGATTTTGAGTTTTACCTGCTGGTACGCCCGTTCCAGGTTAATCCCTGGTACCAGTTCCTCAACACAGTAGGTGGAAGTGGAAAGATTAATACCATAAGTGAGGAGGCCGGGGGCCGGATCGCAGTTGATGACAGGGTCATCCTTTTGACCAGGGCATATGATTCTTTCGGTTCAGCCGTATTCGATGAGGGCAATCTCGTGGACATGCTGCGTGCCGGAAGAATGCCTCCCTTCAAAACCGCAACAGACAGGGCGGGGATGGCAAACGGTGTGATGAAATATTCAATGCACCTGGAGCCCGGTGAAGGGGAGGAGTTCTTTGCAGCAGTCCAGTATCATGGCAGAGAGTCGATTGAAGGGAATATGGATGTAAAAGATATGGCCGGCGCCTTCTACAGTGCGGCCGGTTTCTGGAGGACGAAGACGGATCACATACGGTTTAATCTGCCCCATTCAGCTGACAGGATCATTGATACCTGGAGATCAAATCTTGTCTACATCCTGATCAACAGGGACAATGTTGGCATCCAGCCAGGGTCACGCTCATATGAACGGAGCTGGATACGTGACGGGGCCCTGACATCTTCAGCACTGCTCAAATCGGGTATTGTTGAAGAGGTCAGAGATTTTACAGACTGGTATGCGTCACACCAGTTTGAGAACGGCAAGGTGCCATGCGTGGTTGATTCAAGGGGTCCTGACCCGGTGCCGGAGCACGACAGCCACGGTGAACTGATCTATCTGATCCGTGAGTATTTCAATTTCACCGGTGACACCGTTTTTCTGAGATCAAAAAACGAAAACGTGCTGAGAGCAGTTGACTATATTGAGTCTCTTGTTGCGCAACGATCAACAGATCACTTCCGCTATGGGAATGACAGTATCCGTGCCTGTTACGGGCTGGTGCCCGAGTCGATCAGTCATGAAGGCTACTCGGCAAAACCGATGCACTCATACTGGGATGACTTCTTTACAATGAAAGGACTGAAGGATGCAGCTGAAATACAGAAGATTCTGGGCGAGAGTGAAAATTACCGGAGGATAGCCGGCATCAGGGATACTTTCCGTGTAAATCTGTACAACTCCCTCGATCTGGCCATGAAGGTCAGGAAGATTGATTACATCCCGGGCTGTGTGGAGCTGGGTGACTTCGATGCTACATCAACCACCATCGCACTCACCCCGTGCAATGAACTGCATAACCTTCCTGTTCCGCAGGTTTACAATACTTTTAACAAGTATTACGCTTTTTTTCTCGACAGGAGGGATGGCAGGAGAGACTGGGTCAATTACACTCCTTATGAAAACCGCCTGATAGGATCATTCATCATGCTTGACCAGCCTGAAATGGCACACGAGCTGATTGAGTATTTTCTGAATGATCAGCGTCCGCCAGGCTGGAACCAATGGGCCGAGGTGGTCTGGAAGGATTACCGTCACCCGGGATTTATAGGAGACATGCCCCATACATGGTGCGGAAGCGACTTTATCAATGCCATCAGGTCTATGTTCGTTTACGAAAACGAATATGATCATACACTTATTCTTGCCTCTGCCCTGTACCAGGACTGGATCGATGCTCCCGGGGGGATGTCGGTTGAAAATCTGCCTACCTATTATGGTGAGATATCCTACTCGATACAGAAGGAGGGCAACAGTTACCGTTTTTCCATTACCGGCGATATCGATCTGCCTGAAGGGGGTATCAGAATAAGGAATTTCAACGGGCGAAAAATGCCGTTGGCAATTACAGTCAACGGTAAGGAGTCAACGGATTTCAATGAAAGGGAGATTGCGGTCAGGGAGGTGCCCGCTAATATTGTGATATATTATTAACGGCTGAAAAATAAATGCTTTCATGAAAGGGAGAGACAAGAGCACAATGAAGGCCGCCGGGCACAATAATCATATTTCTTTTGGTCAGCTTGCCGCCTATTCCGCGGGAGGCATTATACCCATTGCCCTGTTTAACATAGCCGGTCAGCTGGTTGGCCTGATGGGCAATATAAGCCTGGGGCTGAGCGCATTCTGGCTGGGGTTCATCATGATTATCCCCAGGCTATGGGATGCCTTCTCCGATCCTATTGTAGGCCATCTCTCTGACAACACCCGGAGCCGGCTGGGACGCAGGAGGCCCTATCTCCTTATAGGCGGCATAGCTGTAGCGGTTTTCTTTGTTGTCATGTGGTGGATCCCCAAGGGAGAGGCGGTGCATGCATGGTTCCCCACTGATGCCGGTTTTCAGCGGTTCCAGCTTGTATACATACTGTTTGGCCTGCTCCTGTTCTTCACTGCCACCACCGTCTTCGAGATACCTCACGGTGCCCTGGGCATGGAGATGACAACCGATCCTCATGAACGAACCCGTCTTTTCAGCGGCAAAAGTTTTGTAGGCAACCTCTTCGCCATGAGCACCCCCTGGCTCTTTGCCCTGGCCAATACCGAGGCCTTCAGGGGGCCCGGAGGAAATGAGGCTGACGGAATGAGATATGTATCCCTTCTCATAGCGGCCGTGATTATTCCACTCTCCTTCTGGTGGACCGCCAAACTGCGGGAGCCCGGGTTTGTGAAGGTCGCAAAACAGGAGAAGACACATTTCTGGAATGACATGAAGATAGTGGGCACCAACAAGAATTTCATCTACCTGGTGATGACAATTTTTACACTGGCTATGGGCTTTAACTTTGTCAACCTGCTCGGATCTTACATACCTATCTTTTATGTCTTCGGTGGCGATAAAATTGCAGGCGCCAGGCTGCTGGGCATTAACGGGACAATCTGGGCAATCACCGGCGTGCTGGCCGTCTTTCCGTTGAACTGGATAAGCCCGAAGCTGGGGAAACGGAATACACTCATAGTTGCCATGGTGCTGATGTGCGTCGCACAGCTTTCAAAGATCGTCTGTTATAACCCGGAGCATCCGTACCTGATCATTATCCCGACAATAATGCTGTCTGCAGGAATGCTTTTCTTCTTTACACTCGGGTCATCGATGGTAGGAGATATTTGTGATGAGGACGAACTGAAGACCGGGCACAGGTCGGAGGGGAGCTATTATTCCATCTACTGGTGGTTCATAAAGCTGGGTACCGCCTTTGCCAGTTTTGTGGCAGGAATCCTGATAACACTGACCCTTTTCGATCAGACACAGGTAACAAAAGTTGACAGTCTTCAGGGAAGCGTGCGTGATATGCAGAGCAAGATCCGGGACTGGAGAGGGTATGATGGTGCAGGTGCAGGCCCGGAATTGATCAGAACTGCCAGGTCGCAGACATCAGAGGCGTTGAAGGAGTCCAAAGACTACCTGCTTTATCTTGAAAATGAGGTGGCAAAAAAGCCGGAGAAGAAAAGAACCGGGTACGCTGAGAATGACGCCCGCAGAAGGAATGTATTTATGAACGCTGCCACTGCCTCAAAGTCGATGATCAGTAAACTGGAGTCAGTGGATGCAGCCCTGGCTCAGGCATCACCGGCACATGCTGATTCACTCATCAGCGCGGCAATTCCTCTCATTATGCAGTCGAAACTGCTGAAGGCGAGAATCTATTCATTCGATCTGCTGGCACACCTTCAGGCCAGGACAAAACAGCATGAGAAAAGCAGGGAGCATACGGCCCGGCTGACTCAGAATATATCCATGATCAATGACAGGATCAACGCTCTGAGCCCCGGTTCGGCGCCGGATATGCTTTACAGTGAGCTGGCTGCGATTGAAAAGGACATCGAGCCCCTGAAAAAGCAGTCGCCCTATACCCTGCTGATGATGAGGGTCGTAGAGATTGGACTGCCACTGCTCTTAAGTCTCCTGGCCCTCTTCTTTGCTGTGCGGTATACGCTGACTGAAAAAAGGACATTTGAGATCAAAGAGCTGCTCAGGCAGAGGAACATGGGAAATAATGACGGCACCGGACAGCCGGGAAGAGAGCAGGTTATACAAAATTAAGTTGACGGATATGGTACTTGGGATTGAGGGACGTAATTTCATTCAGGATGACAAAAAGGTATTTCTCAATTCAGGAGAGATACATTATTTCAGGATCAGGCGCGGACTGTGGAACAGGCACCTTGATGAGGCCGTGAAGGCCGGCCTCGCGTCAGTAAGCACATATATTCCCTGGGCCTGGCATGAGGAAGAGGAGGGGCTGTTCGACTTTGACGGCTCAACATGCCCTGAGAAAGACCTTGAAGGATGGCTCCGCAGTTGCCATGAACATGGACTGACATGCATTGTAAAACCGGGTCCCTTTATCCTTGCCGAATTCAGGGGAGCCGGCCTGCCTGACTGGTTCATTGAGAAGTACGGAGAGGAGGTCCGGATGAGGACTCGCAGTGGCAGCAGGGTCATGAGCGACGGGGTCAGCCTTTTCAATGAAAAGTACATTGAGAAGGTGGGGTTGTGGTATGACAGGATAATGCCTCTGATACGGCGGAATGAAGCCTCCTCGGGCGGACCAGTAATAATGATGCAGATATGCAATGAGATAGGAGTATTCTCATGGCTTGCACATCAGGCGGACTATGGTAACGCCGTGAGAGAAAGGTTCATCTCGTGGCTGAAGGAGAGGTACGGAAACATCAGTGAGCTTAATAAACTCTGGGGGACAGACTACGCCGGCTTTGACCGTCTTGAACTCCCCCCTGACGGTCTGACACCGTATAGCTCAGCCGGAGACAGGGGACGCGACAATGAATGGCACCTGTTCTGGAGGAGATACTACGGTGACTACCTGAGAAAACTGACCGTAATGGCCAGGGAGAGAGGCGTTACCGTTCCTTTCTACCACAATCTTCCCGGATGGATCTATGGCAACGGTTACGAGTTCCCGGTCAATAACACCATGTATGAGGATCTCTACAATGATAAGAGTGAACTCTTCTTCGGAGTAGATCATATTCCCGAATTCGTTTCATACCGCAATATGCATGATGACCGGATTGTAAATGACATAACAGGCGCGATGCAGGGCAGGGGGCCGCTTTTTGCCGCTGAGTTCCAGAGCGGATCACGTGAATATCACGTGGTGACAAACCCACGCGAGATGGAGCTGTTCTATAAGGCAGGCATTGCCAACGGCCTGACGGGATGGAACTATTATATGTTCTCACAGGGACGCAATGCAGAGAGGAAAGGGTATTCAGGAAAAACGTTCTACTGGTTCACACCCCTGACGGCAGAAGGCGAGCGAACAAGCGCATTCGCTTCTGTAGAAAGAATGAGCCGGATACTGAAAGTGTCAGAAGAAATAATAGTTGAAGCTCAGCGAAGGGCAGAGGTATGCGTACTCTTTTACCCGCCCGCCTATGCCACTGAACTTGAGCGGCCTTCCGGCGACAGCGGCCTCAGGTTTGTTCCATCTGCCATACGCAGACGGGCTTACTTTGACGGGTTGCTCAGGGTGTTGCAGGTTCTGAACATTGACTATGACATGGCTGACCTGAACAGGGCTACGGCAGAATCACTAAGCCGCTACAAACAGGTATGGGCCTTCGTTACCGATGAGATGGATGCCCCGGCGCAACAGACAATTGCTGATTACATCACAGGCGGCGGGAATGCAGTAATATACCCATATCTGCCTGACCGTGAACTGTCTCGGAAAAAGTGCACATTGCTCCGTGATACGCTGAACCTTTCACCGTCAGGTTCCGAAATAATTGACTCACCGCTTATGGATATCCTCGGTTTCCGGGACATCAAATGCAACAATCCGATCATGACCTTTACAGAGGAGTCATTGGCCGGTGCTGAAATAATTGCACGGACCATTAACGGTACCCCATGCGGATTCACCGGGAATGTGGGTAAAGGAACCGTGACATACATAGGCACCTGGATAGGATTCGACACAGAGGGGCACAAACCGGTTTATGAAGCTATCCTGAAAAGATCCGGGGCAAAACTGAGACAGGCATCGTCAGATAATGATTATCTGACAGTCAGGGAACGCTTTGCCGGTAAAGACAGGGCCTTGCTTTTTGTGGCAAATTATTATAATGAGGAGCGAAGCGGGATGATCACCTACACTCACCCGAAATCAGGGGAAGCTGTAAACCTGCCACTGTCCGCCAAAGCGATCACCTGGCCCGCTTTATACAGCGTGCTGACACCTGTATGCCTGGAAATTTCCAAAGGACTGAAAATCCTGCACTCTACTTCGGACATACTCGGCCTCGAAATGAAGGATGGCGAATTGCACCTTACCCTCTGCGGTGATCGCGATCTTCAGGGCGAAACGGTATTTGAAGGTCACGGTGCAAATAATATCAGGTCAGCCGATATCGGGGGCGCCCGTGTCGGACTTAACCGGATTGGTGACCGTACTGCGCTGACATACAGTCATGAGCATAAGAGAGATATGAATCTTAAAATCAGATTCAGTGATGAAAATAAGTAACTCCGTCGGGCTGTCAGCAGACTTACTGAAAACCGGTTTGGTAAGTTCAATTGATGCTGATCCTGTAAGGATAAGCCTTCGGACAACTTCGCTCCATTCCGGAGCCTCCGCAAATATCTGGCTGAGAAAAAGGGGTGAGAGGATTGAGTACCGGCCCCTGATGGGTCCGGAAAGTGACACCAGGTTTCGAGTCGGGAAAAATTATTTGGGAGTCATCGGGAGCTGGGACGGACTGGAATTTGAATGCATCCTTCAACTGTCTGAAAAGAGCCTGAGCTGGAAGTGGAGCGTGGATATCCTTAATAACTCAGGGGAAGACCAGAATCTTGATCTGATATATGTTCAGGACGTTGGCCTCAAAGTTGCCGGTTCCGGGCCTGTAAATGAATATTATGTGAGCCAGTACCTGGAGCGTAGGATACTTGAAGACCCTATATACGGTTCAGTCATATGCTGTCGTCAGAACATGAAGGAGGCCGGTGGCCACCCATGGCTTATGATCGCAAGTGTTAACGGCGCTGTCGCCGCAAGCACTGACGGAATGCAGTTTTACGGCCGGACATACCGCCAGGAAGGTATTCCGGAAGGAGTTGTATCAGACAGTTTGGGAGGGGAATATGCCGGGGAATCTTCTGTTGTGGCCCTTCGGGAGGCGGCGTTTGACCTGCCTGCCGGAGCGAGGCACAGGAGCGCCTTTGTGGCAAAGTTTATGCGCAACCATCGCTCCGCCACCTCCCGGTCCGACCTTGACAGGCTTCCCGGCCTCTTGCGTGAATTTGCCCGTCAGCATGTGATTTACGATAAAGGAGGCTGGATAAAACCGGCGGCCAGCCTGTTCAATAATCCTGAATTCCTGCAGGCCGAAGAGTTGAATGAGACTGAGCTTGAGAGATTTTTCGGCAGTGAGATACGTCACGGTGAAGCATACGGGGGTAAACTGATCTCATTTTTCAGTAGTGATTACAATCACATCATGCTGCGTGAAAAGGAAGGCCTGGTTGACCGGCCGCATGGCCACATCATGCAGGCCGCAGCCGGGTTTACACCTGATGAGAGAATCATGTCAACGACGGCATTCGCTTTTGGAGTATTCAATTCGCATATCACCCAGGGCAACACCAACTTCAACACTCTCCTCTCTGTCTGCAACAGCCAGTTCAATCTGTCACCTGAGACCGGACAGCGGATATTCATTGAAATCGACGGCAAATTCAGGCTTCTTGGCGTTCCTTCAGCCTTTGAGACAGGACTCAACAGCTGCCGGTGGATTTACAGGTATGGCGACAAGTGCTTCCAGGTAAGAACCTGGACCTCCATGAAATCACCCCGGGTGAACATGGACTTCAGGGTTCTGAGCGGTGAAGAGATAAGGCTGCTGGTCACTCATGATTTTGATGACCTTAACGGCTGGAGGGTGGTTCCGGGAGAAACGGAAGGTGACCATATTGCGGTTCCTGATCCGGAAAGCATGATAGCAAAAAGGTTTCCGGGAGCCCGCTTCCGGATGACGGTCCGGACCACAGGGGCCGGATACAGGGTTTGCGGTGATGAGATACTCAGCAGCATTAATGAAAACCAGGGAGGCAATCTTTTTATACTTGATGTAGCGAAGACGGCAAATTTTCGGATCAGCATAACCGGTGAGGTTTGCAGCGAAGAAGAGACAGTTGAATTTGAAGACCCGGAAACCCAATGGGCGGCTGACTCCCATGATGCCCTGGCGCGGTGGATTGACCTCAGCCAGAGGTTGGCACTGCAGGGAGAGCAGGCAGACATTGCTGCCATCCGGGAGATCCTGCCATGGTACGGCATGAATGCCCTTGTCCATTATCTCACACCCTACGGTCTGGAACAGTTCAGTGGCGCGGCATGGGGAACGCGCGATGTGGCGCAGGGCCCTGTTGAACTCCTCCTGGCAATGCAGAAGTATGCCGAGGCGAAGCAGGTACTGCGTATTATCTTCTCAAACCAGAATCCTGACGGGGGGTGGCCTCAGTGGTGGATGTTCGACAGCTATCGGGAGATAAGGGCACACAGTGCTCACGGAGACATTATGTACTGGTGCCTTATTGCACTGTGCTTTTACATAAGGGTGACGGGTGATTTTGACTTTCTTGAAGAGACACTTCCATTTTACAATAAAAATAAAGCGTCGAATACCCTCAAAAAATCACTCGGTGAACACATTGACCGGTTAGTTAAAAAAGTGATTAAATCATTTTTCCCGGGTACCTCTCTGGTGCAATATGGCGGAGGTGACTGGAATGATTCCCTGCAACCGGTCAATAAGAACCTTGCCAGGAAGATGATATCGAGCTGGACGGTGGAGATGAATTACCAGGCTTTCAGGGATTACGCTGAAGTATGTCTGATGACGGGTGATGCCGTTAAAGCAAGGAAGTTAAATCTCCTTTGTGAGCGAATAAAATCAGATTTCAACGCTCACCTGGTTAAAGACGGAGTGGTTGCGGGATACGGGCTTGCGGAGGATGGAGTGAGTTTCAGCCTGCTGCTTCACCCTGCTGATGAGAAAACGGGTATTAAGTACAGCATCCTGCCCATGAACAGGGGCATATTGAGCGGGATTTTTACTGCAGAGCAGGCACGCAGGCATCAGTCACTCATTGAAGATCACCTCACCGGTCCTGACGGTGCCCGCCTGATGGACCGTCCGCTCAAGTATAACGGTGGCATTCAGACTCTTTTTCAGAGAGCAGAGAGCAGTACATTTTTCGGACGCGAGATCGGACTCATGTATGTGCATGAGCATATCCGTTATGCAGAGGCCCTTGCCCGTACAGGACAGGCTGAGGCGTTCCTCAAAGCCCTGCGCAGGGCAGTTCCTGCCGGCTACAGGGAGGCAGTCCCCTGCGGTGATGTGCGGCAATCAAATACCTATTACAGCAGCTCGGATGTAATCTTCAGGAACCGTTATGAGGCTGACAGGCTCTACTCTGAGATTAAGACCGGCGCTGTAACCCTCAGGGGGGGGTGGCGGGTCTACTCAAGCGGGCCGGGAATATACATCGGCATCATAGTGACCCGTCTACTCGGACTGAGAATGGAATGGGGGAATGTGATAATTGATCCGGTAATGCCATATTCACTTGACGGATTCATGGCAAAAATGGAAGTATTGGGCAGGACCGTGACACTGGTATACAATGTCAGGGAAGGCAATTACGGTCCGAAACGAATAGTGATCAACGGCATGGAGACCACGGCGGATGAGGAGGAAAATCCATATCGCCGGGGCGGAGCGGTGCTGGAGGAGGCAGTTTTCCTGGCGATGCCCGAAAAGGGAGAGAACAGGGTTGAAGTCTGGTTGTAGCGGCTCAACGGTTTCGTTACACATCCCTGTAAAAAGAATTCTCTTTTTTGTATATTTACCTCTGGTAACAGGGAGTGATATAATAACCGGGCCTTATGTCAGAAAATGCAGGATGGGGTAACACCAGATCACTGTTCTTGTTGGTTTGCATAATATCCTTTTCATCTCTGGCCTCCGGACAACGCGGAGGAAGTCAGAATGAGATCCATAAGTTCATTTCAGGAGTTATTCCCGTTTTAAGTCAGAACTGGGAAATATGCCGTGATCCGTTAAGCGGGTATATATATTTTGCCAACTCTGCAGGACTGATAGAGTACAACGGCATCACGGCCAGAATATATACTGTCCCCAGCAGGCAGGGGGTACGGTCAGTGTTTGTCAACAATGACGGGATGATTTTTACGGGTTCTTTCGAGGACTTTGGCATCTGGAGCAGGGATAAGTCGGGCAGGCTCTCCTACGCATCCCTGGCGGAGGGGACAGCCATATCAAAAAATGATGAGATATGGAATATTTATGAGATTGGTCATAGCATTTACTTTCAATCGTTTACAGCCGTATATATATATGACTACAATGTTGTCCGCAAGGTTGAGACACCTTCCTTCATGCTCTTCTTTTTCAGGGTGGGAGAGAGGTTTATGGCACAGGCCCTCGGGGAAGGACTTTACTGGTTTGACGGCACTGACTTTACTTTCATTGAAGGCAGTGAACCGTTCGGATCAATGAAGGTCCATGCCCTGATTGATTTTGGCCCGGACGATCAGTGGATATGCACTGCCAACGACGGGATCTTTGAATATGACGGAATTAATTTCTCCCCTCTTAATACGGAAATATCACTTTATCTGAAAGAGGCTATCTGCAACGCCGGCCTGGCTGCAAATGATAACATGATAGTGTTCGGAACCATTCTGAAGGGTGTTGCCATCTGTGACAGGTCAGGCAGGATACTGGATACCTATGATTATTCCAACGGCCTTAATAACAACACTGTACTATCTCTTTATCTCGATGATTCGGACGGCATCTGGGTAGGTCTTGATGACGGTGCAAATTATATCAGGACCTCTTCTCACGTAACTTACTACGCAAATACCAGCGGTGCCCTCGGAACCATATACACTGTAATAAGGGATCAGGACCATCTTTACCTTGGGACCAACCACGGTTTGTTTGCTGCAAATATTTCGCCTGTAGACGGCAACTACAGTTTCTCGGACCTTCGGATTATACCCAATACCCAGGGCCAGGTCTGGAAGCTGGTCCAGTATGACGGCCAGATCCTGTGCGGCCATAATGACGGAACCTTTGTTATTGATGGCGGCAGGGCGGAAAAAATTTCTGACGTGACCGGAGGGTGGTCATTCAAACCTTACGGGGACCTTCTGCTTGAGGGCACCTACACAGGTATCGTCTCCTTTGCCAGGGATGAAACAGGAAATTGGGTTTACCGGAACAGGATTGAAGGCTATTTGGAGCCAACCAGGTTCCTTGAGATTGATTACCTGGGCTACGTCTGGGCAGTCCATCCGCAAAAAGGGATATACCGTCTGGAGCTCAATGAGCAGGCAGACTCTATCGTCAGCTCACTATACTTCAGCCTGCTGGCAGACAGCTCGAAAATTCTGTCTATGTCAAGCCTGAATAACCAGGTTGTCTTCATGGCATCTGATCATATTTTTGCATTTGATTATGAGAAGAGGGACTTTTTCCCTGTTACATCACTGGAGCAGGGTCTCGGCGATTTTGTAGGCGCAACTCAGATAATAGGCTACCGCGGCAACAGCTACTGGTTTGTGCTTGACAACAGGATTGCCCTCTTCAATGTCTCCCGTGATCTTCAGGCAGAAAAGGTGCTGGAGTTCGTTCATGAGTATGCCGACCTTCCCTGGCGGGAACAGCAGATCATATCACTTGACTCTGCCAGGCTTCTCATTCCAACCAGGCAGGCGTTCAGTATTTACGATATCGGGAAACTCAGTGATGCAAGACCCGGGTCTGCTCTTAATTTCAGTCGGCTTATCTTCAGCGGGGGCAAAAGAAGCACTATCCTCTTTCCGGGAACAACGGAAAATCTTTCCGTCTCAAGCAGGGAAAACAATCTCACAGTGCAGATAGCCAATCCTTCCGGCTTTGACCGCGAAGGGCGTGAGTACCTCTACAGGATCACGGAGCTGGGTGACGAGTGGAACCGAACGGTGGCAGACAATTTTTCTATTCTCAACCTGCGGCATGGTGAGTATCATCTGCAGGTCAGGGAGTCTGGCGGCAACGACCTCGTCGAAGCTTGTTTTGTCATCCGAAGGCCTTTCCTGCTGACCGGATGGGCATGGGTATTATATGTTCTTGCCGTCGCAGGACTAATTGCGGTAGTGATTAGGGTATTCAGGATGACTCTTGAGAGGCACCGCCGCATGATTGAGTATGAGGTGGGAAAGAACAGACTCGAGAGCGAGCTTGACTACAAGAGTTATGAACTGATGCTGACAATGCGTTATCTGATCAGAAAGACAGACACTCTGAGGGAACTGCGTGACAAGCTGGAGTCTGTCAGGGAGTCTTCATCAAGGCCTCCGGCGCGTTTTGTAAAGGAGATGGAGAAGATCATTGATCACGGTCTTGATTCCCAGACCGAAGAGTGGCAGAATGTGATGAAAAACCTGAAAATGTCGCAGGAAGGCTTCTTCAGCAAGATGAAGAAGAAGTATCCGTCGCTCACTCCCAATGACCTCAGGCTATGTTCATATCTTAGGATGAACTTTACAACTAAGGAGATAGCCAACCTCTCAAATATCTCAACTCGTGCTGTAGAGATAGGCCGTTACCGGCTCAGGACAAAACTTAAACTCAGCCATGACGTCAACCTGACGGAATTTCTTATCCGCGAGGCAGAGACAACTGATTAGTTCACCTCCTCCAGGACAAACCCCAGTCCTCTCAGGGTTCGGAGTGCTATGCCATGGTCAGCGGCAAGGTACTTTCTCAGGCGGCTGATGAATACATCCATGCTGCGCCCCAGAAAATAGTCGTCATGACCCCAGATCTCGGTAAGGATCTGCTCACGGGCCAGAGACCTGTTCCTGTTCATAATCAGATGCCTCAGCAATTGCGCCTCCCTCAGGGTCAGCTTGTTCTTGCCCTCAGGGGTGATCAGCTCGAGAGCATTGTATCTTAATGTGGTCCCGGAGATCGTATACTCATCCTCAACAACTGAATAGACCCTGCGGAGTATGTTGTTGATACGCAGTACCAGCATCTCGGGGTCAAAAGGCTTGGTGATGTAATCGTCGGCACCCAGCTTCAGTCCCCTGACCATATCTTCCCTGAGGCTCTTGGCAGTCAGGAAGATGAATGGTATGCCAGGTTCCTCGGCCCGCAGTTTCTCGGCCAGGGTGAAGCCGTCCATCTCCGGCATCATGACATCGAGGATGCAGATGTCGGGTCGTGACTCATGAAACCGATTCCATGCCTCCCGTCCATTGCGGGCGAGCGTCACTTCATACCCGCTCAGGGAGACATACTGTGACAGGATGTTCCCGAAGTCGATGTCGTCTTCTGCTAGCAGTATTTTCATTCGTATAAGGATTTGTTTTTCACCTTGCTGATGGGACTTGCATGGATTCGAATTTCAGGCTGCCTGTACTTGCTCTTTCTCATACAGGTTTCATATGTTTGTTTTTAACGGTAATCTGATTTTGAATGTGGTCCCCCGGCCAGGTTTGCTGCTGGCAGAGACATCACCGCCGTGAGCCATGGCAATTCGCCTGACATAGTAGAGACCAAGCCCGAGACCCTTGATCTTGTGGATATTTCCGTGAGGCACCCTGTAGAATTTCTCGAAGATATGGTCAAGATGCTCACGCGAGATGCCGATGCCGTTGTCTGAAATGGTTATCTCAAGATTTCCGCATTCAACGGTTGTCATCACCTTTATCACCGGATCTCCGTCGCAGTATTTGACTGCGTTGGTGAGCAGGTTGCTGATCATGGTGGTGAAATGCACGGTGTCGGCATGAATTACGGCACCTTCGGTTCTGTAATCTTCTTCAATCACGGCACACCCGTCACAGGAGGTAAGGAATGATGAGACTATCTCATGTATCAGCTCGTCTGCTGCATGAGGGTGTCTGTCAAGATGAAACTCGGTTCGTTCAAGAAGGCTTACCTCAAGAATGGTATTAATCATCTGGTTAAGATGAATGCTCTGTTTGCCGATCATATCAGCTGTCTCACGCACTTTCTCCGGGTCATCAAGGATCTGTTCCTTTTTCAGGGTTTTCCCGGCCACGGTGATGGTCGACAGCGGTGTCTTGAGTTCGTGGGTCATGTTGTTTATGAAATCACTCTTGAGTCCCGAAAGACGCCTCTCCTCCATCAGGTTGCGCCAGGTCAGCCAGAAGACCAGGAACACTATCAGGGTGCTGGCAATGATCAGGGCAAAGGAGAGCAACGCTTCCTTGAAGACCATAGAGTTTTTATGCGTCAGGTCAATCAGGTAGTGATATTCGATCAGAAAGTTATTATGCTCTTCTCTGAAGGTATTGATGAAAAGAAGATTTTTTGGAGGAGCAGCATAGACTGTATCCACAATCGGCAGGGTGCCCTCCGGAGTAAAAATCTCAAATTTGCTTATGGTAATAACGCTCTTGAAGTCCTTGTCGAATCCGGCATTGTCAATAAAGGCAGCCAGAAATGGGGTGAGCATCTCATTCTTATAGAGAACAGCGGTGGTTTCCTTCAGGGCCATCTTGCTAAGAGCCATCGTGTCAGATGCATCAGAGAGCTTGCCCAACTCCTCCGTGACAAGATAGCCTGCCAGCTTGTCGGCCACCTCCATGGCCTTCTCAAAGCCGTTAGTCTTCTTCCCGGACAGTAACACTGAAAGGCCCTCACGTGACAGGTCCCTGTAGCGCATGAGAAGTATCTCTTCCTTCTGCTGCCAGATACTGCGTATCATATAGAGCTGTACAGCAAGGAAAAGAACCAGGGCTGCAAGAGAAACTACAAGAAGAAGATTCCGTTTCATCTGCCTTCATTTTCCTCAAAATTAATCATTGACCCGGTTCGCTCATGAGGATTAACCGGTCATTAACCTTGTGTTAACCTGAGGATAGTGATGTATGGCTTAATTTTACAGCATGAACAATTCAAACAGGCGGTCATGAAAAGAACAGTTTATTTATTTACGGTTTGTGCCCTGGTCATTATATTATCAATGAATGTGGCATCGGCACAGGAGACTGCTCCCTCAAAGGCAGTGAAAGAGAAGCAGAAGCAGACAGAGGAGAAGCAGAAGACGCTCTCGGAACAGGAACAGAAAGATGCGCTCCAAAAGAAGCAGCAGCAGGAGATAGAGCTCAAAAAGAGACTTATCACCGAGGAGGAGATGCAGAAGAAGATTGCTGAGATAGAGGCTGCGGCAGAAGACAGGGCCAGGGATTTCGAAAGAATCGCAAGGGATTTTGAGGATCAGATGAGGACAAGGGAGGAGATATCCAGGAAATATCCCGTGGTTGTCATGCCTGATGATAAGATGTTTAAATATGTGACTCCTGACAAGGGCGGCATTTACATCTACGGTTCTCAATTCCAGGTCGGCAAGCCCGGCTCATCATGGAATTACTCGCGCCAGGTGATGGAGGCAACCTTCACTAACGAGTTTACCATGAGCGCGGGAGAGGAGACCAACGTTAATCTCTCGGTATCAGGCGACTGTGCAGAAGGTTCCATGACAGTGGCCATCATCATGCCTGACGGCAGGCAGCTTTCCGAGGTTGTGATTGATGCCAATGGCAGTCTCAACTGGAGAAAGAGCTTTGATACGGGCGAGGGTAACGGCTGGAAGAACGGCAAATGGATTTTCAGGATTAAAGCCAGAAACGCAACGGGCAACCTGCGCATATCAATGAACTCTGACTGATTTTCGGTTTCCGGATTTGTGTTGGTTCTGCTTTAGGGTTACAGGTTATCCGTGACCATCAGGGGAGGCGCTGATTGCAGCGCCTTCTCATTTTGGTGCGCCTGCAGTGCGACAGCTGTGACCACCCCCGTTGAGACATTGCACGTGACGCCTCTTAATTTTTGTATGTCAGTGGAGGCGGCAGGATTGAAATCAGATTCCGGGAAGCGACTATTTCCTGCCATTTCCGGTCGGGTTGAAGCATACAACAGAGCTCTTCTTTGTCCGGAATTTCTAAAGAATTAAATTTGTGCATCGGAAACTTACGGTCATGAAGAAGATACCCCTGTTGATTATCATTGCCCTGACGATTGCGGTCGCCTCCTGCGGCAGCCGCACCAGCCGGGCCGTTGAGGAGAAAACCATCACCGTCACCATTCCGCCGCTCGCATGGTTTGTCGAGGCCATTGCCGACGATGATTTCACAATCAATGTAATGCTTCCTCCCGGTGCTGACCACCACATCTGGGAGCCTCTGCCAGCTCAGATCAATTCCCTGTCGGGCTCGGAAGCGTTTATTATGAACGGTCAGCTCGAGTTCGAGCATGCATGGATGAACCGCTTCCGGCAGGTCAACAGCAAGATGCAGATACTTGATCTGTCCCGCAGCATTGAGCTTATCGGAGATGAAGGGCATCATGAGGTTGAAGGAGATATTGATCACGAAGGAAATCATGAAGACGAAACCGGTGATGATCCGGAGGGGCACCGTGAAGCTAAGAGCGGTGATGATCACGAAGGGCACGGCCATTCCGGCGCAGACCCTCATTTCTGGATGTCACCCGCCGCAGCGGCAGTGATGGCTGAAGATATCAGGGATTTCCTTATCGCGCTTAATCCTGGCTCCGCCGGCAAGTACGAACAGAACTACATACTCCTTGCTGATACCATTGCAGCTATTGATGAGATGGTCAGGAGTGCCGTCGGAACTATGAACACCCGCACAGTCATGATCTATCATCCCGCGCTTGCATACATGGCCCGCGATTACGGATTTGAACAGCTCTCCTTTGAGGATGAGGGTAAGAGCCCTTCGCCCGCGCGCATGAAAGAGCTGATCGACATAGCCCGCGAAAAGAAAATAAAGAGTATCTTCATACAGGCAGAATATGATCTGCGCAATGCTGAGTCGCTCTCACGGGAGACCGGTGCTGAGCTTATTGTCATCAACCCTATGAACAGAAACTGGCCGGAGGCTGTTATAGAGGTAGCACACGCGTTATCCAGTCCACAGTCCACAGTCGGCAGTCAATACAGGCAGTCGGCAGTCGGGACTGAAGACTGAAGACCGAAAACTGAGGACTGATATGAGCATACTTTTCAGCATAGAATCCCTGACAGCCGGTTACGAGGATAAGGTTGTCCTGCGTGACATCACCATGCAGGTTGAGGAGAACGACTTCATCGGCATCATCGGTCCCAACGGGGGTGGCAAGACAACCCTGCTGAAGGTGATCCTGGGATTGCTTAAGCCTTTCTCAGGCAGGGTCGACTTCTCTCCGGGCAATCTCAGATATAATCAGATTGGCTACATGCCGCAGGTGGCGCAGGGCGACACTCTCTTTCCGGTGACGGTAGAGGATGTGGTTCTCTCAGGGATGATGCACGGCAAGGGAGCCCGGGGCAGCATGGGGCGCAACGATAAGAAGCACGCCGGAGAGGTCATGGAGCAGCTCGGGCTTACATCTCTTGCACGCCAGCCCCTCAATGAGCTGTCGGGCGGACAGCTGCAGCGCGTCTACCTGGCCAGGGCGGTTTCAGGGTCACCGCGACTGCTGCTGCTAGACGAGCCTGCCACATATGTTGACACTTCATTTGAGGCTGACTTTTATGACAGGCTGAGACTGCTCAATGAGCGCATGACCATCATGATGGTGTCACACGATGTGGGCATGATCTCCTCATGGGTCAAGTCGTTCGCCTGCGTCAACAGGTCGCTCTTCTACCATCCCCACAGCAAAATAACAGAGGAGGATCTCAGGCTGTACGGCTGTCCCATTCAGCTTGTCACCCACGGTGATGTGCCTCATGTTGTACTCCACAAGCATGAATGATGGAGAACCTGTTTGAGTACTCATTTGTCGTCAGGTCACTTCTGGGGGCCCTCTTTGCCAGCATCACCGCAGGTATTGCCGGAACATACATTGTCTCAAAGAGGCTGGTCTTTCTCAGCGGTGGCATCACCCATGCCTCCTTCGGGGGGATAGGGTTGGGCTACTTCCTGGGTATCAGCCCGGTGCTTGGCGCAGTCGTCTTCGGTCTTGGCGCTGCTCTCGGCATGGAGTACATGTCAGCCAGGGGCAGGATGCGCGAGGACAGCGCCATCGGTATACTTTGGGCGCTCGGGATGGCGGTAGGTATTATATTCATATACCTGACACCCGGTTATGCACCGAACCTTATGAGTTACCTGTTCGGCAGCATCCTGACCGTAACCTACGGAGATATCATTGCACTGGGAATTATCTCGCTGGTTCTTATAGCCTATACGGCACTATTTTACAGGACCTTGCTCTATATATCATTTGACGAGAGCTATGCACGTACCTTCACAACCCACGTTGATCTCTTCAAGTATATATCTGTAGGTCTGACAGGACTGGCCATTGTGCTGAACATACGGATGGCAGGTGTGATAATGATAATCGCACTGCTTACCATCCCGGCCAATATAGTGATGCTCTTTACAAGGGAATACCTGCGGATAATAGTGCTCTCAACGGTTGTCAGCTTTATTGCCATCAGTGCCGGGTTTGCCGTTTCGTGGTTTATAAATTTGCCGACAGGCGCAACAATCGTAACGGTACTGGTGTTGTTCTGGTTGACAGCACGGGCGGTGCGCACTCTAAGCAGGAGGCGCAGTTCCGATAAAATAAAAAAGTCAGTAACATGAATGAATTTGATATTCTGATCATTGGAAGCGGTCCCGGCGGCTATGTTGCTGCTGTCAGGGCTTCACAGCTGGGTATGAAGGCCGCGGTGATTGAAAAGGCTGAGACAGGGGGCATCTGCCTGAACTGGGGTTGCATACCCACGAAGGCCTTGCTGAAGAGTGCCCAGGTGCTTGATTATGCGCGACACGCGTCCGATTACGGCATCAATGCCGGCGAGGCGCCGTCACCTGATTTCGGCGCGGTAATTACCCGCAGCAGGGGAGTGGCCGATGCCATGAGCAAAGGAGTACAGTATCTCTTCAAGAAGCACAACATACCTGTGATCAACGGGTTCGGCCGACTGAAGGGTGCCGGTACCGTTGAGGTGGAGGCAACTGACGGCACGAGGGAGAGCTACAGTGCAAAGCATATAATCATAGCCACGGGTGCACGGTCGCGCGAACTGCCGAACCTGAAGCAGGACGGCAGGAAGATCATTGGTTACCGCGAGGCGATGAGTCTGCCCGAACTACCTGCTTCGATGGTGGTTGTAGGCTCGGGCGCCATCGGCAGCGAGTTTGCCGGATTCTACAGGTCGATGGGCACCGAGGTGACCCTGGTGGAGTTCATGCCACGGCTGCTGCCCCTGGAGGATGAGGAGGTGTCACGCACCCTGGAAAGGGCATTCAGGAAGGCAAAGATGAAGATCATGACCGGATCTTCAGTGGAAAAGGTTGACACATCAGGTGAGCGTTGTCTTGTCACTGTTAAGACCCCGAAGGGCGAGGTGCAGGTAGAGACGGATGTGGTGCTCTCTGCTGTGGGCATCACTCCCAACATTGAAGGAATTGGCCTGGAGGAGTCGGGTGTGAAGACTGACCGCGGAAAGATAGTCGTTGATGAATTCTACCGTACCTCCGTGGAGGGCGTGTATGCCATCGGTGACGTGGTGCCGGGCCCGGCGCTGGCACATGTGGCGTCAGCCGAAGCCATAGTGTGCGTTGAGAAGATTGCGGGTCATGCCCCCGAGCCTGTTGACTACGGAAACATCCCAGGATGCACATACACCACTCCGGAGGTTGCCTCCTGCGGCATGAGTGAGGAGACCGCCAGGGAGGCGGGCATTGAGACCAAAACAGGCAAGTTCATGTTTATGGCCTCCGGCAAAGCCTCAGCCGCGGGTGCGCGTGAGGGTTTCGTCAAACTGGTGTTCAATGCTGCAGACGACAGGCTCATTGGCGGCCACATGATAGGTATGAACGTAACCGAGATGATCTCCTCGATAGTGACAGCACGCAGGATGGGAGCCACGGCTCAAGACCTGATACGCAGCATACACCCCCACCCGACAATGTCTGAAGGAATTATGGAGGCGGCAGCGGCGGCACTCGGGGTGGCCATCCACGGGTAGGAGCAGTCAGGGAGACGGCCACGGCACCCCT
>WOYI010302972.1_pt1 | contig 78698 bp, 75 predicted proteins | sample 6423411 | NCBI WGS metagenome assembly WOYI01 (sample SAMN13441803, study PRJNA592873) | oil field metagenome | biome: oil field; feature: oil-well bore; material: oil-contaminated soil; isolation source: oil-contaminated soil from oil-well borehole | place: Germany: Wietze | collected 2016-10-18 ...
ATTGCTATTTCAACCTCATCCCCATTCTCCAAATTGACGGAGTCAATAAGGTGGAATGTGTTATCCCTATATATTGCTCGTACCATCGTTCCACTTCGCATAGTTGTTCAAACATCCCTTTATATAAAGATATGTATCAAGGAGATACAGCTTCATATTCGCGTCCATTCATCACGCTATTTCCGGATTTCTGTCTTCAGATCAACCAACAGATCCCGATATATCCCCCTGTATTTTTCTGGATCTGAAATACCAACCGGCTCATCGGCTAACTGCTTATCTCGCAGCGTCTCCCAGAGATCAATGGGAATGATAACTCCTGTCTTCTTTCCTGCAGAATTATAGATATACTGTACACTCATTGTTGCAACCCTTTTATCCCGATGTGTATCTTTTAAACTGATTATATTTTCCAAAAAATACACATAAGACTCTGCTCCAAATTTCTTATTGCCACATTCCCTGATTCTTGAGCAAATGTCAGCTGAATGGTGCGGTATCATCCTCACTGCAGATCCCTTTCCATACAAACGACAGTGGATGAGAAACTGTGGTTGAGAAGGGAGAGGGCAGTAACAAGAGGTGGGCGTGGGAGCGCTGATATCCTCTCAGCGGGGCGGCGAGCCCCGCTTGGTGGCCGCCAGGCCGCCTACCCCGGGAACCGGAGGGGGTAGGCGGTGCCCCCCCGGAGGATCGAGGAGTCAAATCTTTCATATCGGCTTGCGGATTACCATTCAGTCACCAGCGCTTACAGGCAGCCTCCATCTCTCTTTGATATCTGTCAGACTGTGACATTGATCACCCCGGCAATCCCCCCTGCCCCCTTCACCTGAAGGGAGGGATGAGGATAGCATGGTGGTCCGGGCAATCGCAGGGATCGCCGGTACCTGGTGCGAGAGGCGGGTAAGCCCATGGAGGCGTTGTGCAGGAGATGGTACGCCAGCGATTGCACGTTGGGCTGTGTTTTGCCCTTCGAATGGGAGCGGCAGGACGCATCACAGATTCGATATTCTGCATCTGATAGTGGCCCGGTACAACAGCATGAGCGCTGAAAGCGCATATATCCTCCCGGCGGGGCGGAGGTGACAAAATTCGGACATTGGTTTGAATTTCGGCTTTTTCGTACGGCGACGAAACTCATGTATGGAAACACGATCGGTCTCTGATGAACTGAAGAGAGGGTGAAAAGTCATGAATGGAGAGTTGTGAATCATGAGGATTGATGCTCTGAGGTGTCTTCATGAGAATACTCTTCAAGCTTCAGAAGAGTTGTTTCAAATGCGACACTGAATTCAGGGACATGTTTCATCTGATGTCGCAATGAGTTGTTCCATGCTGATCTGAACTTTTCTTCTTTATTGTGCAAGATGTCTGCATCTAAAACTATGCCCTTCGCTTTACACTTTCTTTGAAGAATTGCCATTACATCTTCTGAACGCACACGTTCATCCAGTTGCCAGATATCATAAATATCCCGCGGCCGAACACGTTGAAAGATTGAGCGGATCTTCTCAGCCATAATCTCTTCCAGACAATAGGAGGGGACAGTAGCCTTCGGATTATCCGAATATGGATGGAAGATATCTCTTCTCTGAACAGGAAGTAACACCTCTTCATAATCCATGCGTGTCAGATCAAAATCGATCTTTATCGGCGAGAGTGCACTTCCTGATAGAATGCGAAACCTGGTTGTAGCCCTATAACCGGTTTTTGTATTGATCAGCCCGACATCATCCTCAAAACGAATGCCACACTCTTCATATACCCAATGAACCGCATGAGAAACTGCGGTTGCAATTTCAATCCTCTCAAATGGTTCAAGGAAGGTGAAATCGAGATCATCTGAAAACCGATACTGTTCGATATACACTTTTCTGATACCGGTTCCACCCTTGAGAGCCATTGGAAGAGAGCCAAGAGCTGCAAGGAGCCAGTTCTGCGCATAATCCCGTTCTATCGTTGATACAGGAACCCCGGATTCACGCGCCATCTCCTTGATCTCGCGAGCAGGAATCATGCGAATGCTCCATCAGTTACATCGGTATTGATCACCAGCCTCCATGCGGGATTCTTCCTCCCAACAGCTGGCATCGTCGGATCCAGGAGCAGATAATTGTGTGACTCCGGCCGGGGAAGGGTGCGGCCCATATCCAGCCCCATTGTATCTGACAGATAGCCGAGGCGCCGCACAACTGCTGAATTCCCAATATCAATTGCATACCTGATCATTCTGTTTAGATCAAACGTATCCGACATCTGATGGGCGGCCAGTGCCTGAGCAACCAGGGTGATCCCGCCGGCATACTGCGGCTTATCAAGACAATCGATGATCGTCTTCTCCTTATCGGTGATAATAACCTGAGCATCGTCAATCCATTCCTTCCGAAGTCCAAAGAGCTTCTCTTCCTTTAATCGTATAATTCGGAACGTGATTCCGAGTATCTCTATCAGGGTCTTCTTTGATCGGGCAGTTGTCTGGATGAATACAGTCCCTGGTATCTGCTCAGTCAATCCATAATGGTGAAGAGCACTCCAGTAGCCAATGGCATATGGTCTGATGAGATGGGATGCAAGCGCAAATTCATGCATTGTGTATCTTCCTTTCTCGCTTGCGAGTGGAATGATGAGATAGGTGCCCCGTTTTATCCTCTCTAATAAGCCTCCTTTCTCCATTCGGGAAAGGATTACACGCAAGACCTCCTTTTGTATCCCGGTCTTTTCGTGCACCTGATCGATAGTAAAGACCTCCCCCTCGCGGGCCATCATCTTCAGAAGTTGCATACTCATGATATCCTTCCCACCTGGAATGCTCAAGAGGTATCTCAGGTTATTATGTGCGTCCAAGAGTCATTCCCAATTATGTACACAATAGTTATTACTATTGTATATTATAGTGTTGCAAATGAGGATCTATTCGAATTGTTCGTGGTCAAAACGAATGAGTCTTTCTTTACATATTCTGATCAAAAAGGAATGAGCGTATATACCCCGGAGGAGCGAGGAGTCAATCCTCACTCCGTTACCAGTCCCGGCAGATCATCTTTCCAATAGACAAGCGCTTACAGGCAGCCTCCATTTCTCTTTGATATCTGTCAGACTGTGACATTGATCACCCCGGCAATCCCCCCTGCCCCCTTCACCTGAAGGGAGGGATGAGGATAGCATGGTGGTCCGGGCAATCGCAGGGATCGCCGGTACCTGGTGCGAGAGGCGGGTAAGCCCATGGAGGCGTTGTGCAGGAGATGGTACGCCAGCGATTGCACGTTGGGCTGTGTTTTGCCCTTCGAATGGGAGCGGCAGGACGCATCACAGATTCGATATTCTGCATCTGATAGTGGCCCGGTACAACAGCATGAGCGCTGAAAGCGCATATATCCTCCCGGCGGGGCGGCGAGCCCCGTCCGGTGACCAAGAGGCCGCCTGCCCCGGGAACCGGTGGGGGTAGGCGGTGCCCCCCCGGAGGAGCGAGGGGTCAATTCTTTCATATCGGCTTGCGGATTACCATTCAGTTACCAGCGCTTACAGGCAGCCTCCACCTCTCTTTGATTATCTGTCAGACTGTGACACTCCTCCCTCCGGCAAACCCCCCTGCCCCCTTCACCCGAAGGGGGGAATGAGGATAGCATGGGGGTCTGAGCAATCGCGGGATCACCTGTGCCTGGTGCGGGTGAGGGTAAGCCCATGGAGACGTTGTTCAGGAGATGGTATGCCAGCGATTGTAGGCGGGCGGTGATCCTCTTCTCGAATGGGAGCGGCAGGGCGCGTCACCCATTCACTTTTGCAGGTAGGGACAGAAATCAGGTATCTCCAGCTATCCTCTGTATCTCATGGAGATCCAGTACAACCTCATGAGCGCGGAAGCGCTGATATCCTCACTGGCGGGGCGATTAGCCCCGTCCGGTGAAGGGAACCGATCGTTTGGGGGAAGAATTATGCTATCTGAGGTTGACATGTCTAAATAGTGAGGGAACACTATGGAGGCTGTTATCACACTTCCGGATACGATTCTGTCCAGCATGAAAATCAGGAGATCAGATCTTGACCAATTTCTTCGCCGGACGTTAGCCGTGGCATTGTACCGGGAAGGGCGCCTCTCCCTGGGCAAGGCTGCCGAGCTGGCCGGGGTTCGGAACAAATGGGAGATGATCCTCATGCTGGATGAGAAAGGAGTACCTCTTGACTATGATGCAGAGGATGCAGAAGCTGATCTCAGGACACTTCGATCATACCTGGGACGGCAGAAGGAATGAAGTTCGTTTCAAATTCTACTCCTCTTATTGCATTATCCAAAATAAACAGGCTCACTATTCTTTAGTCCCTTTGCGGTACTGTTCTGATCCCTGAAGAGGTCTATGATGAAGTGGTCACCCGAGGAGGTTTTCTCTTTGGTGCCGATGATGTCAGGTCTGCATCCTGGATTTCTGTAGTTCCCGTCCAGAACAGGACAGCGGTCGATGCTCTCTATGTGAACATAGATCGCGGCGAAGCAGAGGCAATTATTCTGGCAAAAGAGGAGGATGCCCTTCTTATTATTGATGATAAGGATGGAAGAGATGCTGCTCTGGCGGTAAATCTGCAGATAACCGGAACCATAGGTATTCTCCTTATGGCAGCCGAAGGCGGTCTTCTAAACTTTCGTGAGGATTTTCGAGCACTTCGAGAAGCAGGGTTTCGAATCAGTGAGAAAGAATATCAAAAGATTCTGGATCTCTCAGGATTCTGATAATTGTAGATCTATCAGCTGCCAGGTGCAGGGGTTGGTGTTCCTCATCTCAAATGGGGGCGGCAGGGCGCGCCAAAAATTGATGTTCAGCATGGGTGGACGGAGATCCGGTGTCTTCGTAGATGAACCGAGATCCTGTATCTCCAGGAACCTTCTGCATCTGATGGAGAGCCAGTACAACAGCATGAGCGAACAGCATGAGCGCGATAGCGCTGATATCCCCTCAATGAAGACGAACATCATCGTCCGGTTGGCGATGAGGATCGCCTTCACCGGAGACAGAATGGGGATTGAGGACTGTTCCGCTCGGAGGGATAAGGTGAGAGATTATTGTATTATCCTCAGGACTTTGCCGCATTCATAATCCCATAGTTTATCAATGCCGTCCTGATCTCCTTCAATTCCATACGCATCTCAGAGATCTCCTTATTGAGATGGTTATCGAGGTCACTCCTCATTCCTTTCACTTCAGTCAGTGTCTCTATCTGCAGGCCGATCGTCTTTTCCTGAAGACCGATCGTCTTTTCCTGCAGGCCGATTGTCTCTCTCTGAAGACCGATCGTCTTTTCCTGCAATGAAATTGACGTGTCATGCTTCTCAAGGGAAATATCCTGTTTCTTCTCCATCCGTGAAAAGATTGCAATTGCAGTATCAAATCTCTCTGCAAGCTCATCTTCCGGAGAGCCTCTGATCACCGCAAAATAAGAATAATCTCCTTTATATTCTTCTTCAACGGTACAAATCTCTTCAACATCTATTGGATACTCCACAATCCTGATAGCCTGGATGAATGCATCAAGGTCGTCTACACGGCCCTCTGCTATGATATGCAGATCATATCCTTCAAGGTTCTCGATATAACCGGTAATATGTAATTTTCGGGCAATATTCTGAACAATATGCCGGTATCCAACCCTCTGGACGGCTCCAGATACCTGTATTGAATATCGGGAGAAGAGATGAGAATCCATATCGAGGATTGGGTTTTCATAACTCAAAGGTTTTTCTATCACTCTCACCAACAGCAACTTCAACAACCATTTCTCTGGCTCTCGCAAATACTGCAATCTCTTTTAGATATCTTCTCCTGATAACTCCACTTAATCTCATTCTGAAATAACGTATCGCCAAATGAGAGTCCACCCCAGGTTGCATCCGATAGGAGGCAAGGCATTTGTTCGCTGCTCCGGATCTGGCCGTCCGATCAGAAATACTATATACCACCATGGGGGTACATGGTGGTATGAAGAGCATGAGTTCAATCAAGATCGCAACCGGAGTCAAGGATCTGCTCAGTCAGATGAAGGAGCACCCCCGCGAAACATATAGTGACGTGATTGAACGGATTGTTAACGAGCGTGCAACCGATACACATGACCAGCCACCATTCCACATCCCTCTCTTGTATGTGCGGATTCATGATACGATCCATACGCCTGCAGATCCAATCGACCTCTCATGCGAGAGAGATGATGGGGAATTTATCCTTTATAACCACGAATTTCATCTCCTTGCATCAGCACCAAATCTTCATGAAGCTCTTGTGGAGATAACAGATGAATTCGAAGAGAACTGGAAGGATTATGTAGAGCAGGATATTCACAAGCTCTCTTCAGGAGCACAATTGTTCAGGCAGAAACTCATATCCCTTATACCAGAAGAGTTTGATAGAGGAGATCTGATGCCGTGAGCCGGAAGAATCACACAATTATCGCCCGGCTGAAGAAGAAAGGGTTCTCGACAGAGATGTCGAAGCATATCAAACTGACATTTCAGCACAATGGGTGCGATACAGAGATCCGAACATGGGTATCTCATGGCAAAAAGGAGATCGGTGATCGGCTGCTCGGTCTCATGGCAGAACAGCTCCATCTCTCAAAGCAGCAGTTTATGGAGGCTATCGATTGCACGGTTGACGGGGAAGCACTTATTCTCATGTATCATGAGAAGGATCTTCTTTGAGAATTATTCATACATCTCAAATGCAAGCGCGTACAGGCAGCCTCCACCTCTCTTTGATTATCTGTCAGACTGCGACACTCCTCCCAAAGGCAATCCCCCCTGCCCTCCTTCACCTGAAGGGGGGGTGAGGATAACAGGGGGGTCTGAGCAATCGCAGGGAGCACCGGTACCTGGTGCGAGAGGCGGGTAAGCCCACAGAGGCGCTGTGCAGGAGATGGTACGCCAGCGACTAGCAGGTGTGCGGTGTTTTGCCCTTCGAATGGGAGCGGCAGGGCGCGTCAACTATTCTTTTCTGCCTGAAATGAGAATGAGGAGAATAATTAATGAAATAAATTAATAATTTCTTGTTTTGTCATATTGTTATGGTTTGCAATGTCATGTAAGATAGTATTTAATGTTCGTTTTTGCTGTTCTTTCCGGAATGGAATGATAATGATATGATCTCCCTGGTCGGTTTTTTTTACCATTTTAATGTGACTTCCGCGTTGCTGGACAAAAGAATAACCAAGTTTTGTAAGGACTCTGATGATATCAGTGCTGCTAACAACCGGAAGATGAGGCAATATGATGCACCTGATGTGTGGTCCGGGTCTCTATTGTGATCTCTTCGCCAGGTTTTATTTCATCTTCGAAATATAAAATTACAGCTTCTTCAATGTTTTTGAGCAGCTCTTCGAATGTTTCCCCATCGGTAAAAATACTCAATCCGATTGCCCTGGCTGACCAGTATCCATCTTCACAGGTAGTTTCAAACAGCACTATCATGATGCTTTCTCCGGTTTCTAATTGTGATTATTGAATGCAAATGATAAAAAAGCTTTTGAAGAAGACTCTGCTCCAAATTTCTGATTGCCACATTCCCTGATTCCTGAGCAAATGTCTGCTGGATAGTGTGGTATCATCCTCCCGCCCCGGCGGCGAGCCCCGCTCGGGGGCCGAGAGGCCGCCCGCCCCGGGAACCGGAGGGGGTAGGCGGTGCCCCCCCGGAGGGGCAAGGGGTCAGGTTCAGGCGAAATGCCGGGTGGGAATAACCGGGTTATCGCTCCGAAAACCACAGAACCGTCTCTTTGAGCCCCTCTTCCAGCGTAAATGCCGGTTCATACCCAAATGCCGCCCTGGCCCGTGAGATATCGGCAAGCGAGTCCCGGATATCGCCTTCCCGCAGCGGCTCATAGATCGGCTCTGCATGGGTGCCGATGATCTCCATCAGGATCTCGGCGAGTTCGTTTAAGCTGATCCGCTTCCCGCAGGCGATGTTGTATATGCCGGTCGCCTCGCTCTCCATCGCTTTTTCATTCGCCTGGATGACATCCCTGATGAAGGTGAAGTCCCGGGTCTGGCCGCCGTCGCCATAGATGATCGGCGGCTTCCCATCGAGCAGCCGGGTGATGAACTTCGGGATCACCGCCGCGTACTCGGATGCCGGATCCTGCCGGGGCCCGAAGACATTGAAGTACCTGAGGAAGACCGTCTGGATCCCATAGAGCTCATAAAAGACCTTCCCATAGTACTCGTCCGCGAGCTTCGAGACCGCATAGGGAGAGAGCGGGTTTGGACTCATCCCCTCCTCTTTTGGCAGGGTCGGGGTATCACCGTACACCGAGGAGGAGGACGCGGTGACCACCTTCCGGACTCCGTTCTCCTGTGCCGCCTGGAGGAGCACCAGGGTGCCGGTGATATTCGCCTCGTTCGTCGTCAGGGGATCCTTCACCGAGCGGGGGACGGAGGGGATCGCCGCCTGGTGAAAGATACCGTCAACACCGCGGGTGATCTCCTGCATCAGCTCAAGATCGGTGATGCTCCCTTCAATGAAGGTGACATTTTTGTGCTCGCGGAGATCGGCCACATTCGCGGATCTGCCGGTTGCGAAGTTATCGATGATGGTGATGTCATGATCCTCTGCCAGGTGATCTGCCAGATTCGAGCCGATGAACCCGGCACCGCCGGTGATGAGATAGCGCATGGAGATCCATTAGGATTTTGTCTATGAAAAACCCTCTGAAATCACGCCTCACTCAGAGAACTCATCGCCCCGGCTGAGATGGAGAAGCGGCAGCAGGAGAAAGACAAACCCGCACCAGATGAGAGCGAGTGCACAGATGACGGGATCTCCACCCGAGACGACCGGGTACAAGAGGCTGGATCCGATCGACTCCAGACGAACGAGCACAAAAATACCAGTCCCGATCGTCACCATCCCAAGAGCGGTCATGCAGGGCCATCTGATCCGGGGGATGAATGAGAGGGACGCACGTGATCCGGAAAACCACTCTCCAAGGAACAGAACACCGATACAGATCAAAAGAACGACCGCCAGCCACTCCTGCGGGGAAGTCAGTTCGCGCCAGAACGAGCCGGAGAAATAGGCATGGTAATCACCCATTGGAAACGGTCCATAGAGGGGGAAGTACCAGGTCTTTGGAATCTTCCACATGGAATCCAGTACCTGGTGGAGGAGAACCCCGATCCCAACTCCAAAACATAGTAAAGAGCCCCTATATTTCCACTGGAAAAACGCCAGAATGAGAATAATTACTAAAAATATAAGTGAATGCCCGATAATTCTCCCATTCCCGATCGTTTCGGCAAAGATGATATGCCCGAGTGGCTTGTCGATCAGATCGGGGAGGATGCTCCCGACTGCAACCGGAAGAAACCAGCGGCGCGATCGTAGAACCTCTGAGAGAAAGAGGCCGGTTGCCACACCCACAAGCAGATGAAAGAAGAAGAACATCCAGTCAGACTATCGTCTGCACAGGGCATTAAGACTGGCTCTTCTTCCACCAGATCAGAAAGGCCGGATCCAGGCTTCGGCGGGACGCGCCACCGGCCATCCCGATGCAACACCCACATCATGAGAGGCGATTGACGCAGCTGCGGTCAGCTGGTTCAACCTCCCTGCGAAGCACCTTTGCGGTGCGGGGACGGTGCGGAGGGAACCTCTGTACTTCATTCTCTCGATAGAGGGTTCAATTATCGCATATTCAGGAACCGTCTTCTTCGAAGGCAGAATACAAAGGAGAGAGATAGCCTTCAGGAGAGATACGGCATCTCCAATTCAGAAAGGGATGGTATGGGAGGTTGCCGGAATACCGGCGACCTGTACAAATGACTCGGTATGGCCATCGGGGAAGGTGAGGGTGGTGAGATCAGGTGTCAGATCGACCTGTACAAGCGGTGCAAACCAGTACTTCTCCAGTTCAACTACTGCATAAGAGAAGTCAAGGGCAGGAACAGAATACCGAAGACCCTCATCAGACTCTTTGAGAGACGCCAGCCCCCCGACCCGGAATACGGCGCTTCCGGAACTTACAGACTGCACTTCAACCGGCTTCTTGTAGGCACGTTCAAGCGCTGATCTGAACTCGTCGGCCGGATCAGCGATCCGTAAGAAGACCGCAAACCGCTCCATCCAGTTGAGTGTGTACTCGAAGCTGATCTCGGCATCACCGTTCTCCTGGATAGTGAGCGCAAGATCATCTGCAGTAAAGGCACCTGCCGGCATTACGAGTGCCAGGATAAGCAGCAATAGTATCAATGGAATTGATCTCATAGCAATCATTTCTATGATTGTGTCGCAGGGTATTATAGTATTGGGTGGCAAATAGATCATCTTCGATACAGGTACTATCAACCATGCCGATCAGATCAAAGCACCTCGCAGCAGTTGCCATTACCATCTGGATGGTGATTGTGATCTTCTTCATGATCCTGGCAGAAACCCCGGATCTTGAGATCGTCTTTGTCCTCACGCTCATCGGCATGCTGGTGATCGCGGAGCTTGCCGAACCCGTCCATATACGCCCACGGTTTCTGGGCAGATTCCGGTATATAATCGCAGCAGGTGTCATCCTCTTCGGCGCAATCGTTGCTCAGAAAGTCCTGGAGATCCTCAGCTCATGAATGACAAAAAACAGAAGAGAACCACTCCATTCAGACTCCCGGCAATAGCAGTGGCGGCATTCATCTGCCTTCTCCTGATACTCCCCCATACAGCAGCCCCGGCCCTCTATACTCCGGAGATGGATGCAGAGACAGATCTCCATGACCGGGTATCTGTCCTCAGACAGGCAACCCAGGATAACTCGGGTGTCATCCTCCCCCTGATGGACGAGATCTTTTCAAGTTCGGGGACACTTGTCCTGAACCTGGAATTAAAGGATTTCAGTTCTGCCGAACGTGATCTCGACCAGTATCTCGCACAGTCACGCCAGTTCGATAACCTGGTTGTCCGTCTTGATATGTCGCAGTCTGAACTCGAGGAATGGAAGCGGCTGAATGCCCAGAATAAAGAGGATCTCCTCGAGCTCTTTAATGATACCCGGCGCTTCTCTGAACTGGAGCAGCTTGAGATCGAGTACCGGGATGCCGATAATCCGGATATGCTCTATTCGGTGATGTACGAAGGCGAAGCCCTCAAATCAAAGATCAAAGAGACGGTGGCATCATATGAGAACCGGAGCGAGGAGATGGTCGACGTCTCCAGGCAATTTGAGGTGGAGACCGAGGCATATGAGGAGAGTGTTGAGGGGACCAGAACTATCAGTAAAAGTGTCGAGGAGGAGCAGGAGGAGCGATCTGCTGTCTTACAGAGAGCAGATCTTCACATAACACTTGGACTTGAACCATCCGGAGTACGCTATGGTGATACCCTGAACATCTCAGGCAGAATCTCCGAAACAGATCAACGCGTCGTCTCGCTCTATCTCGACAGCCGTCCATATAAAAACCTGACAGCCACCGCAGATGGAACATTCCTGCACAGGGAGCAGATCAAAAAGATCGGATCCGGCATGCATACCCTCTATGCAACATCAGACGGAAAATTCTCTGATGTGGTGAGCTTCCGGGTGATCAGCAGAAACACAACACTCTCTTTAACCCAGTCAGGCAGCCGGAACATCACCGGCCGGCTGCTTGCCGACGATATCCCGGTTTCAGGAGCCCCGATCCGGATCCTCTCGGCAGGCCGCCAGATAGCAACCCCAAAAACCACACCCGATGGGACTTATACCGCCGATCTCAAACTCGCAGAAGGCGAACACCATATCACCGCCATCTTTGACGATACCGCCTATCCGCTGCTTCGTGGAGAGAGTGAAGAGCTCCTGATCATAGTGGATCCACCTGAGGAAGCACGAAGTCTGGAAGACTACATCGCAATCTTCCTGAGCGCAGTTGTGCTGATAGTCATCGGTGCAGGAGGAGTATGGTATCTGCGGAGACGATCAGGGACCGTCACCAGAGAGACCATTCCGGTGATCGATGATCCACCAGGGATCATAGCAGAATCAATCGAAGAGAGAGAAGAGGAGACACCCCCCATACCCGAAGAATTCGATCCATCGACAGACACCACGCTCTCCACGTACCATGCACTGGAAGAGTCCGACTACCCGGCGGCCCTGAGATCCCTCTTCCTGGGGCTCGCAAAAGAGACGGGTATCGACACTCCGCTGACGGCAACGGCCGGCGATATCCGGCAGAGGAGATCCGGAGATACAGACCTCCATGCATGGCTCGCAGCCTATGAACTGGTGCTATATGGAGGGCAGATCCCTGACGCAGAGACACGGCAATGGTGTGTGGATACCTACCAGCGTCTGCGGGAGGATCACGCGTGAGACCGGCGATCTTGATCGCAATCATCCTCATCCTCCTCACCCTGGGAGCAGCAGGTGCCCACCTCCAGACCACCACAACCGATCTCTCACGTTTTAATCCGGGATGGTCAGGAACAGCCGCCTTCTACTCACTCGCCGGGAGCATGGATGCGGAGATCCTCACACCAGGTACAAACGAACCCGATCCCGCAGACCGCTACATCATTATCGCTCCAAAAGATGCATCCCCATCCGGTATTGCAGAGCAGGTACTGCAGAACGGCGGATCGGTCATCATTGCAGATGAAGAGGGAGACGCAAACCAGCTCCTCGAGGCACTGGGATCCCGCATGCAGATAGTACCCGGCAATGTTTCGAGTCTTGATATGGAATTTGCCTCGACACGGACGATCATTGCCACAGTTTCGGGAAACCACACACTCCTTGACGGCATCTCAACCCTCACCTTCAACAGGCCATCCTCGATCACCGGCGGAACACCGCTTGTCACGACATCAGTCCTCTCATGGACAGACACCACAGGATCCGGCAGGCCCGGGGCCGGGGCATCGCTCGGCAGATACACGCTGATCGCCCGTGAAGAAGTAGATCCGGGAGAAATAATCCTGATCGCCGATGCAAGCCTCTTTGCCACAACGATGCAGGAGGTCAGACAGCTCCATGACAATAGACAGTTCCTTGAAAATATGCTTGATACCAACGGGACCGTGAGTGTGGATGCAGTTTATGGCAAAACTGCCGATGCCGAAGGGCCCGCATATATCATCCATAAGGTCAAATCCGCACCAATAAGTACCATCATTGCCATACTTCTCCTGATGGTCTTTGTCATCGTCGCATTCAGAAAACAGATTCTTTAAGGATAAACCATGACGCCCGATACAGCCATACCAGACATTCCCCGGAAAGTTGAGGAGATCAGATCACTCATCAATCAGTACCTTGTTGGAAAAGATGATTTAACAAAACTGATCACAATAGCACTCCTCTCTGATGGGCATATGCTGATCCAGGGGGTTCCGGGGACCGCGAAGACGACGATTGTGAAGGCATTTGCCAAGATTCTCGGGTATACATTCTCCCGTGTCCAGTGTGCAGTCGATACACAGCCGGCCGACATCCTCGGCCTTCGGATCTATGATCAGTCACAGGGAGAGTTTGTACTCAGGAAAGGGCCGATCTTTTCGAATATTCTCTTGATCGATGAGTTAAACAGGCTGAATCCGAGAACCCAGAGTGCGTTCATCGAGGTGATGAGCGAGCGGCAGGTGACAATAGAAGGCGAAACCCACCCCCTGCCGAACCCGTTCTTTGTGATGGCAACCCAGAATCCATATGAATTTGAAGGGACGTTCCCGCTCATCGAGGCGCAGAAAGACCGGTTTATGTACAGCTTCATCTCCGGGTACCTCAATTCCGAGGATGAACTGGAAGTGCTCAGGCGCCTGGACTCGGGAAAACTGAACTGGGATACCTATGCAACAGCACTCGATCAGCACAAAGAAGGTGTCGATCTCATCTCGCTTCGGAACTGTGTGGAATCCATTCACATCGAGGAGCGGGTTGCGATGTACATCAGGGATCTGGTTGTTGCAACGAGACAGAACGGGGATATCGGTCTGGGGGCAAGCACCCGGGCATCGATTGCATTCTATAAAGGGAGCAAGGCAGTCGCTGCACTCAATGGGAGGAGCTTTGTAACCCCCGATGATGTGAGGGGGATTGCATTCCATGTGCTTCATCACCGGCTGATACTGCGCCGGGAAGCCGAGATCGCCGGGGTTAATCTGGAAACGGTCATCAATGAGATTATCCGGTCAGTCGAGGTGCCCTGAGGTGCAGCCGAGCCCACTCTCCCGCGCGATACTGGCAGCCGGCATCCTCACCGTCATCGGTGGTGGGGCGATGGGGAGTATGCCGGGGGTGGTCGCGGGATCGGTCATCCTGCTCTTCCTCTTCTCCCGTGCCATCATCTTCCAAAAAGCCGAAAACCAGGTGATTGGAACATTCCATCTGAAACGGGAGTGTGATAACCACATTGTCCGGCAATATGGAACCATTACGGTCACCCTCTCCGCAGACCTGGATCTGCCGGATGGATATCTCATCTCGATACGTGACATGCCGGGTCCCGGCTTTGAGGTCCCCGACAATCATCCGGAGTTTGATTTTCGCGATGCAACAGATCTCACATACCGGATACAGGCACGGGCCCGTGGTACCATCTCATTTTTCGGTGCAACCGTTGAGATGGCCGATCACTTCTTCTCGACAGCTATCATCTTCACCCGCCCGGAAGATTGTATGCCGGAGGTCCAGGTTCAGCCACGCGGTTCACGGGTTGTCCTTGAGGGAGAATCCCTGGGATATGGAGAATCAACCTCACGCAGGCTCATCTCACCATCAGGAACCGTTGTGAGATCATTTCGTGACTATATGCCAGGAGATGATCCACGACAGATAGACTGGAAGATAACTGCGAAGACAAAACGGCTCACCATCCGCGAGGTATATGCACAGACAGGTGAGATCCCGGTGGTGGTCCTTGATATACCTCCTGACTCCGGCCTGGCCGAACAACTGATCGGATTTGCCGCCGGTGCTGCCGAAGATTCACTGAAGACTTCCCATTCGGTCTCGCTGCTCGCGATTGCAGGAGGGAATGTGATCCGGTTTCTCCCGGATGAACGACAGGCGTCCCGGGTACTGGCGGCGATCCGCGATCTCCCTCCATCTGCCCGTTGGAACCAGTTCTACCACTATCTCTCGGAGAACGATGCACGGAGAGTGAAGCTCTCCCTCCCGGCGGGATCACCGCTGCACAGATGGTATGATGCGGTGATCCAGAACCGTGGTATCCCCTCTTTTGAAGCAGAATGTATCCGTGCCTTTGCCAGAACAAAAGGCACTGCTGTGTTACTCTTCACTGCAGCAGATGGCGATACCAGCCATCTCGGCATGGTGGCACGGGCAGCAAAGCGGATCGGGCTCTCTGTTCACCTGAGAATTCCCGCACACAGTGCTGCGTCGATTCGTCCCGGCGCATTTCCGATCGATACCATCGAGGTGATCTGAGATGGAGAGAGCATTGGTCCTCCGTGGTATCTTCCTCGGCATCTCCGGTGCCGCCCTCATCTTCCTCGATCCTCTCCTCTGGATAGCCTGGCCGGTTGCGTTATCAGGGATGATATATTCAAAGCGATCCGGGGTTGGAGCGGTTCCGGAATTCTGCCTGGGGGTGCCCTGTGTGGTTGCCACAGGATACCTCTCCCCGATCCTCCCGGGCATCCTGATGCTCCTCCTGATTGCATCAGCATTCGGATCAGATCTCTTCCTCTCGGGAGACCGGTACCTCTCTCTTGTTCTGTTGATCGCCGGCCTTCTGCTGATCCTGCTCATTGTACCAACCATTGATCCATTCATCGCTGCGCTCATGGTCATCACCGGATCAGGAATTGCAGGCGGAAGTCTGTATCTTTATGAATATTCCCTGCACCGCAGAGTCAGGGGTGGTCAGGCATGAAGTCACCAGATCTCCACGAGCATCTCCAGGGATTCGCATCATACCTATCAGATCAGTTGAGAGATCTAATCCGGATCGTCCGGCATCCCGGGGATTCTGATGAGGCGAAGGCATCGCTCGCACTCTTCATCGCAGCGGCCGCTGCCCTCGGTCTCGTCTTCTTCACCGATCGCGCAGATATGACCAGTGCCACCCTGGTACTCTGCGGATTTGCCTGTTTCATTGCAGGCCTCTTCCTCCTGACCTTTCACCGGGGCGGGACGGTGGCTCCGGATATCGCCGGGCGGCTGACTCCCGGGTGCCGGATCGGGCTGGCCCGGATCACCGCTGATCTCGGGGTGGATGGCGATGCGGTCATCCTGCCGGAGGGTGAGAGTATCATCCAGTTCAATACCTCAGGTGCTGGCAGAATACCGGCTGGAGCTGTGGATACCTCCCTTGTCCTCCATGAGGGATCAGTCGGGGTGGCCATACCTCCTCCGGCTCTTCTGCTCTGGCATCACCTCCGTGAAGAGTACGGACTTACCACTCCGGAGGGTATCGAAGGATCGCTCTCCGCCTTCCGCGAGGTGATGACGGTTGCCTGCGAACTCGCTGAGACGGTGACAACCTCGATTGAGGGGGACGATCTGGTACTGGAGATCACCGGGTATCATCTCTTTGGAGAGTGCATGATAACCCGGGCTGAATCACCGAAGTGCTGCACGATGTTTCCGTGCGCTATCTGCGGACTGATCGGCGTTATCCTCGCCGATGCAACGAGATCAGCCTGGAGCTATGATCAGATCGTACTCTCCCCGGAGAGCCGCACGATCACAATAACCCTCAGGCAGTATGAGCAGGGGATCTGATCGATCCCCCAATAATAATGCTCCCACCAGATCAGGCAGCGGGGCCGACACTGACCCAGAGATGCAGATCACGATAGCTGCTATTCACAAGCTCAGCAGGCGGGAGACCGGGTGCAGGAAGCTCTTCATCAAAGAGGAGGAACTGTATCCGGTTGATGGACGTATCATTCACCATAAAGGTGAACGTCCGCTCCTCGGTCTCGTTATGGGCGATCTCAGTGGAGAACGATCCTATCGGAACAGATGAGAGGATCGTTGAGGTATTTGTACCTGTATCGAACTGCTGGTTGAACCCGTAGATCATCGCTGTATAGGTAACATTTCTGTATTCGTGGTTGCCGATCCCGATGATCACAAACTGCTCTGTGCCTGCCCGGAAGTTCGTCGGATAATCTGCCGCTTTCCCCTCCTCTCCGAGGATATAAAATTCTGTGAACTTCTCCCCTTCCTTTGGGACGACGATCACATAGATGGTGGTCCCGATCGCAAGGATGATCGCACAGATCAGGATGATACTCAGGGCACGGTCGAGGCGGCTGCTCTCTTCAGGGAAGAGTTCATCGCGGATCCCCTCCTTCACCTCATTCGTTGGGATCTTCAGGCGTTTCTCCTGTGGGAGGAGCAGCCGCCGGTATGCTGCGATCGCAGCCATTGCCAGGGCGAAGATCACCAGTGCGGTGACGATCGGATCCAGCCGGATACCCCAGGGGGTGTAGTTCAACCCAAGCCCGATTAACGGTACAACCGCAATCGAGAGGCCAAAGGAGAGTGCGATCCGCTCGATCCAGTCCAGGTCGTCGTCTGCTGGGAAGAGCGCGGCGATCAAAAGATATCCCGGAATGAAGAGGATGAAGGGGAGCGCGAAGATCACCCGGAGCGGGGTATCCTGGAGGATTGGCAGGTAGATGCAGCTGATAGTGCCAATAATCCATAACAAGGCGACTTTCAGGTCGATTGGGAGTATTTTTGGGTTAAGCAGATCAACGGCGATATCAGCTGGCTCTGGTGGCATCACTAGTAATCTATCCTGGTATCTGAAAAAGGGTGGTGATTGGCTGGTGCATTGTGGGAAAGTACCAGTAAAACCCTCAACGGATCAACAGAGAGCTAAGAATAATGAGAGGACGGTAGTTATTTCTCTGAGAAAGTGCCGAACTGTCTGTATGAAAGAACGAACAGTACTATTGCTGCTTGTTGCCTTATTTTGTCTTATTGGATCAGCTCATGCTGCAACAGTAATTGAGATCGACTCGGGGACTGCAGACGGATCCTATCTCCAGGTACATGTTGCGGGTATTGCATCTGCAACAAGCCTCCAGTTCGATCTCACCTATGATCCGGCAGTTGTGAGTATCGCCGGGATCAGAAAGAGTGCAGGATATGAAAGTGTCTCGATGACAACCAATACAGATGTACCGGGGACAGCCCGTGTGCTTGTGATATTCCCCGATCCGGTGACGATCCAGGATCCGGCAGGTGTCGTTGAGGTCGCATTCTCTCCTGTTGCTGCCGGAACAAGTACGCTCTCGCTTTCAGATGCACGGTGGAGTGATTTTCCAGCATTTGCCTCCCTTACGTTTGATGAGGTGAAAAGCGGCACAGTCACAAGCACGATAACACCGGACGCACAGGCGACCACAGTTCCACCATACTATGAGGCCTCATCAGGCTCCTCATATGATCCAGGAGCCTTCACTCTGCCCGAAGATACCGTCGAGATACCAGCAGTCCCGGAACAGACAGTTACGCAACCTGCGGCAACGCAGATGCTGGCCGAACCTGCTCTCCCCACAACTCCGGCAACTGAAGAACACCCTGTGGAACCGCCACAGCCGGGAGCACCGGATGCAACCCCGGCACCGGCACCGGTGGCTGCTCTCCCGATTTTTATCGCCGCCATCCTTCTGTATCGGAGAAACCGGTAAGAATCCGGTTTTCTCACACTCTTTTCACCTGATCGTATGTATTATATCTAATAACCAGCAGAGATACGCATGAATGTGATCGCGATGGACACACGTCACCTCATTCTCTCTCTGGCACTGATTCTGCTGCTAACAGCTGGAACAGTGGCTGCGGCACCTTTTGCCGGTGAACCGCAGCATGTAATAATTGTGATGAAAGACCGGCCCGCTGATGATGCGGGTTATCTCGAACTGAATGCTTTTGCTGAAGCATCCCAACGGGATATCCTCTCGTCTGTCGATCAGATGAGTGCGGATGAGCCGAGATCCCTCTGGTCGGTGAATGCGATTGCCGCGACCCTCACCGAAGAGCAGGTGAAGCAGGTCGCCGCCCGGTCCGATGTGGAACGGGTGATCCCGGACTATATTGTCACCCTCGATCTCCTCAGGGAATCTGAGGTGACAGAGAAAGGTGACCGGGGCATGCAGTTCATTAAGCCTCCAGGCGAAGGTGAGGTCGAATGGATCGAGCCCTCGTATCCCTATGAAGAGGATATCGCCTGGGGTGTCTCCTGGATCGAGGCGCCTGAGGTCTGGGCAAACGGGTTTGACGGCACAGGGGTGACTGTTGCCGTTGTCGATACCGGAATTGATCCTGATCATCCGGATCTGGCCGGAAAGATCGTCGGCTGGGCGGATCTCGTCAATAACCAGACCGAACCCTATGATGATTATGGCCATGGAACCCATTGTGCAGGCATAGTGGCCGGCACCGGTGCTGGCGGTAAATATACCGGTGTTGCGCCGGGTGCTGATCTGATCGGGGTGAAGGTCTTTAATGCCAGTGGAGATGCAACTCTTTCTCAGGTCCTTGGTGGTTTTGAAGCAGCCGTTGAAATGGGAGCTGACATCATATCATACAGTGCAGGATATAGTAAGTGGAAGCCGCCTTTTGTGAGGGAAAATGTAATCAATACCCAGGAAGGTGTCACATACGAATTTCCGGTAACTCATTACGATGACGTCTATGACCCCTCATTTACCCTCCTCTGGGTTAATGCGCCGCCCTTTGCGAACATCAGTATAACGATGGAGCAACCGGACGGCACCGTATTTTCTGGTGTCGATTGCGACTGGTATGAAATTCCCCGTCCTGATGATTGGACGATGCTGAAGTTCACAGGTGATGATCCTCTCCAGGCAGGTAACTGGACCCTGAACCTCGCGGTTCCCGGATTCAATGAGAGCAATATGGTGTGGTATTCAGGCAAAGGAAACAATCTCGACAATATACTGGAACAGAGAATTGACTTCTCGGATTATATGGGTGTGCTTGATACTGCCACCTTCGAGATGAATACCTGGTATGATATGGAAGAGGACTATGACTATGCATATCTTGAGGTCTATAATGTTGAATTGGATAGATGGGATACCCTTCTTGAGATTACAGGAGATGGTCAAGGTACATATACGGCTGATCTAAGTGATTATCTCTGGCAACAGGATGGTCAGCATATACTCAGCTATATCGATCTCCGGCTCAGGTATGAGACAGATTCTTCAGTCATCTATGATGGCTGGTATGTTGACTGGATGGCAATCCCGGAGATAGGTTTCTATGACGATGCATCAGGTGATGCCGGCTGGACTGCAGACCCCGAAGATGGCTGGGAACGGGTACAGGAACAGTATCCCTTCTATGCAGAGTGGGTGGTCTTTTACACCGATAATGGAACGAGCATCCAGTCCCGGGCAGTGAACCAGATCGTCGAAGAGGGCACAGTCTTTGTGACATCCGCTGGAAATGAGGGAGAATTTGGTCTCCGGACGATTGGGGGGCCGGCACCAGATAAGGCAATAATTGTCGGAGCAACCGGGTACCAGGAAGACTATATCGCCCCATACAGCAGCCGGGGACCGACCGGATGGGGACAGAACCAGTTTATCAATCCGGATGTCGTTGCACCGGGAACATCTATTATCTCGGCATCAACACGGGAAGGTGAACTGTACCATTCCATGTCCGGCACCTCGATGGCAGCCCCGCATGTCTCCGGCATCGCGGCACTCCTCCTTCAGGCAAACAACACACTTACACCCGGAAATATCGAACAGCTACTGAAGGATTCATCCGTAGATCTCGGCCCTGAGGGCCCGGACTATGATTACGGGTATGGCAGGGTGAGCGCCTGGGCGGCGATGGAAGCGGTGACGCCGCTTGTTCCACCCACATATGATGCACCCAGGCTGCATGCCGGGTTTGGGTATCAAGACCTGAAACTGAATGAAACAAATGTGATCACCGCGATCTCATGGAACAAAACTCCGGTTCAGGATGTCCCAATCCGGTTTGTCGTCTACCAGGGTCAGCTGGAGTTCATCAACCAGACTGTGTTGACAAATGCATCAGGGATGGCAACCGCAACTTTTGAGGTGAACAGAACAGGATACCATTCCTATCAGGTGAAAGATTCGTTTGGAAACGTCGTCTCAGGTTCGATCTATGTCCATAACCCGAGGACTCCCAGCGAGCCGCTCCTCTTTGATACACCATACACCAGCTATTATGCACTTCCCAATTCGACAGTGCCGGTGAAGTACACACTCGTCGATCCATTGACGATGGATCCCTATACCGGCGCTGTCCGGATGGTGATGAATTATACCTCTCCGCAGAGAGGAGAGGTGTTTAACGATACACTCACACCGGTGAACGGGACAATTGAAGCAGAGATCAACCTGACAGGGACAATCTTCACATATGGACGGATCTTCCTTGCACCGGTTGCGAACCTGACGCAGGAGCGGGGTTATGGGTATCTCTATAGAGAACAATGGAACAGAATCAATGAAGATGTGAGCCCGTTTGTTTCATGGGCAGAGCGGAAGGGGAATGCAACAGTTCTTGTGAAGCAGTATACGAGAAGCGAATCGAAACCCGCACCCGATGGTACATATGAACTCCCGGTGATCTGGCTCTATGAGGTAGATGTCCAGGCATTATCGGCCCGGTTCCCGGCAGAGACTGCCCGGCTTCTTGCTGGTGAAATCCAGGAGCAGACACCAGAATATGCCGAATTCTTTGCTGAAATTGAGAATATGCAGGAAGATATCCGGTATATCCCCTATGAACTGAAGAACGGTATCGGGAAGGTGACGGTGCCGGTTCCTGATGGCGCGTACCTTGGTGCTGTGCTGTACAATGACCCTTACTATCACTCTTCCGATCAGGCCCAGCAGGAGTATTATGGGATTAATGCCTACATCCTTGTCAATTTCTGGCCATTTATGTACACCCCGTCTGCACCAGCAGCCGAACCTGACAGGTGGCTCTCGATATGGGGAGAATGGGCTGGTGAATATTCCGAGGAAGCACGGAGCATCGCACCCGGGACCGAACTGAATGTAACCTGTTATCTCAGGAACCCTGAAACCGGAGAGCCGATGCAGGGAACAGTCTACCTCTACACAAGTGATCATTCTGCAGTGGTACAGACAAATGCTGCCGGATATGGATCAGCAATCCTCCCTGCTGCAGTCCGGCACAGGCATAACTTTGGGTTAAATGACATACAGGTAGTAGGTCTCTCAGGAGATGCCTATGCTTCCACAGCCGTCAGTCCGCCCTACGAGTATGTGACACTGACCGGCGAGTATGCTGTTGGAGAGACAGACGGTATCCTCCATGGTGAGGTTGATATCACCAGCCCTGACGGCGAGCAGATCCCGATGCCCGGCATCTTCGATGTCCGGCAGAGTGATTTTGTGGAGAGCTGGATGAACGACCAAAGGTGGGCACCTTCAGCGTCGATCTTCTCATCCCCTATTGAGGGATCGGGATCCTATGCCGGGGAGCAGCCATATGGATCCTACCTACTAAAATCTGCCGTGAAGGACTGGTTCTGGCGCGGCCAGTACAGCCAGGGGAACTGGTGGACGTATGAGATCTATGTGGGTGCAACCCCGCTGACAGTTCAGAACCCGCCACCCCCCTATGCCGGACATTCAGGCTGGATCGATGTGACCGTCCAGATGGCCGGGAATCAGCCAGATGTTCCGGTTTATCTAACCTATGATACGGTAGGTCCATACTCTCACTTCTATGAGCAGAGTGCAGGCTCACGAACAGACCAGTATGGCGGAGTTGACATCAATACGACCGGTGCCGATGGCAGCGCCACCCTGAAGATGTATGTTCCCCGGAACAGCTGGCTCTGGTGGGAGATCGGTGGGGGAACGCCTGACCGCGTCTTTACGACGCAGTCCGGCTACATCATCCAGGATACGCCGCCCGAGCCGGTTGCACCTGTTGCGAACTTCATCGGTCTGCCAACCACAGGCCCTGCCCGCCTGACCGTCAGGTTCACCGACACCTCGACAGGTATTCCGACATCATGGAGATGGAGCTTCGGGGATGGGACGACATCTACGGAACGGCACCCAACGAAGACCTATACAGACGCAGGTGTCTATACCGTCTCCCTGACTGCAACAAATGACCAGGGAAGCAACACCACGACAAAGACCAATTACATCACTGCACTCGAGCCAACAACGATCCTGGCAGGGAATACAGTGATCCCGACCGGGATGAACAAGACGACCGGAGTATTTGTTGCCAGTATGCAGAACATGACGGCTGTCGGATTGAACCTGACTTTTGATCAGACGCTGGCACAGCTCACTGCAGTCCGCCCAAATGCATCGGTTGAAAGCAAGATTGAAGGATTTGTGACAGAAATTAACAACACCACCGGTAAACTCAACCTCTCCATGACACTCCAGCCCGGAATCGATCAGGGTGCCGAGCCGATGCAGATTATTGATCTGGTATTTGCTGCAGAACAGAAGATCGGATCACATCCAATCACCATCACCGGATCCGAGTTCAGCGGAGGTGTGTCCGGTGACGTACAGCCATTTGTCGTCGTTGACGATGGATCACTCAGGATCCGTATGCGGGGCGATTTCAATGACAACGGCAGGATCGATATTGGGGATGTGGCACGGGTTGCTTACATGGCTGCCGGGCTTATCACCGAAGATCTCGAGGCAGATTTCAATGGAGATGGCGTGGTTGATGCAGCTGACGCAGCAAAGATCGCGTATGTCTATGTAGGGAAATATGATGAACTCTAACTTTTTTCAGATGAGGAAAAGAGAAAAAAGTTTATCAGCATTAAAAGACCCTATTACAACATCACCAACTATGGGGTGTGGATGATAGTATCCTGATTACTGAATGGAAGTGAAGAACTATGATGCATGGAAAGAAGACGATTGCACTTATCCTCATCTTCTCCTGCCTGATCGGCATTGCGTTTGCTGCAACAGGTGGAGAAGAGGTGGAAGCAGGTATTCCCGAAGGGACACTGTTCTCCACCACTGATGAGGAGACCGGTGATGTTCAGGAACAGACAGATCCGGATGTACTGACTGCTGGTGAAGACCAGGCAGAATTGAACTTTGAAGAGCTGGTGCAGCAGAATGCTGATTCAAAGCTGGCTTTCAATTCTGTGACTGTTGAAGGCGGACAGAATGCGAAGATTCTGGTATCTGTTGCAAACCTCACCGGTGCGACAGGTATTGGGTTTGATGTGTTCTTTGATCCCACTGTACTCCGGGTTGAGGATGTCACTGCAACGGCACAGGCTCCGGCGAATACCTCTGTGACCTGGGATGTCGATGTATTCGAGGAATATAATGAAGGAATCCTCAATGTCTCATTGACGCATGATTCCTTGACTGTCGGGACGACACCGCGTGCGATTGCAGAGATTACCTTCAACACCACGTCGGTTGAGGAGGAGGTTGTTCAGGAACTGTGGCCATGGGGAGAATGGAGTGTTGCCGAGTTTGAACCGGAACAATTCATGTACACTGAAATGGGTCAGGTGACAATTACGCCGCCGCCACCACCGCAATTGCCCGATCTCACAGTCCGGGAGATCATCTCACCCGATCACATCAAGAAGTTCAAGAACGGCACTATCATAATGGATCCGACATTTGTGATGGGAAATATCGGTCTGGAACCTGTCAATGAGGATTTCAAAATTAATGTGAGCTTTTTAGATTCAGGTGAAGAATGGAATATAGAGGGCTATACGATTCCGGTCGATAGCAACTTTACCGTCTACACCGATATCAGGCTGGATCCATCCTATTCCGGTACGAATGTAGTAGAAAATCGTGGTACAAACTCTCTGACTCTTGAAATCACCCATGGAGTAGATATTGCACCTGGAGTGAAATCGATATCAATTGAATTAAATCCTGTTCCCCGGGCATTTGAAGAGATCCGATATGACAACAATCATTACCAGATGCAGGCAGAGGTCGCCTATCCGGACCTCGTTCCTGTGCTCGAAACATCATTGATTGAAGGCATTTCATCAAGTCAGACGGTTATCAATGGTGATGTCGTCCCAGGCACCCACATGGTGACGTACGGTGTCAGAAATAACGCTCCCGGAGTCTACTCGGTCCCAACCTATCTCCGTATCGGGCGGGACGGTGTGAATGAGGTTGTATCGATCCCGGCTCTTCAGCCCGGAGAGAACTGGACTGCAAACGAGACGATTCAGCTTGATAAGACAAAAAGTACAAAGACGTACACGATTGAGGTGAACTCCGCAGGTCCTGAGCAGCAGGAGCCCACAGAGCGGATCAAAAATCCCGATCAGGGTCAGCTTTCAAAGACTATCACCTCGAGTTATGCATCATTCAAACCTGTAACGGTAGTATTTGATCATATTACCGGAGCAGTTGGCGAAACGAGGGATCTCCCCGTCACGCTCACGAATATCTCAGCCGGAGCTCCGGTTCGATCATTTTCCATTCCGGTAAGCTATGACCCTTCTGTCTGTTCCTATCAGGGTGCAATTAATATTGCTCCCGGTGTAAGTGTCAGACATCCAGGTTATGGACGGATACTGGTCACAGGTTCTGGCGTCAATTATAATTCCGACATGAATGTAGCAACTCTCCAGTTCAGGGCACAATCTGACGCAGGAAGAGCCTCTGAGATTGGATCGACGACTGCAGCAGACGTGAAGACCGATGATGGAAAGTTCCTTGAGCTTGAGATCAGGAAAGGATCATTTACCCAGGACAGGATAACAAATGCCCGCGTATCCATCTGGGTACCCACATCGAGTCCGGTGGATGGAAATGTCAGTGTGTCAGTCACTGTATGGAATTCAAAACCAACACCGGTGAATGCCTCTGCAAATGTCACCGAAGGCGGCACAGTCCTCTGGCAGCGGGATGAGATCACACTTGGTGCATACCAGAGCCGGTATTATCGCTTCAACACCTGGAAACCAGCAACACCCGGCTCAAAAACATTGACTGCCACGATCTCAGGGGATGATGATCCAACAGGAAATGCTGCAACAGGAACGGTACTGATTAACCCATATCAGCTGAATATTACAGAGCCGAATAAAAATTACTGGAACTCCTACTATAAGTACAACAAGTCGGTTGTTGTCGACAATTACGTCTCTCTCGGTACCTATTACACCACCAACATGCCGGGTTACATCAATGCCACCCTCTCAATGTGGTATCAGAATGGAACAAAAATTGATCTGACAGATAATTACCCGTTCAGGATGTACTACCCGGCCGAGCGATCCATCTATGGATATAATTCTAACTGGAACTCGGCGATCTGGTACTCTATACTTCCAAGAGAGATTGGGACATATGACTATTCGATCGAACTTGAAGCAAAGGGTAATCTGACCTATGTGAACGGCACGCTGCTTGTGCGTGAGCCAAACGTCGATATCAAGGTGCTGGAATCTACAACTATCGATGAGGCTGATACGGGCGGTACCATCCCATTCAATGTCTTCAACCGTGTTCCATTTGAAGGGAGACAGGTGACAGTCACAACCTCGGCAGGATCTGAGGGACGCACACTCCAGGGACTTGAGTACCTGGTCGGGTATCCGCATGGATGTCCTGAACAGACGATGAGCCCGGCACTTGCGACACTACGTGTGAAGCAGTACTATGAGAGCCGTGGAAAGCTGACTGATGCGCTGAACGCTTCATTCAAATCCAGCATGCAGAATGCCTACAACCGGATGAAAGCACCGGATGGATATAACGCCCAGAAGATCTGGGGAACCTATACCGAGGGTCACGATGACTACGGTGCCTGGGCATGGGGGAGGACGTCACGCCCGTCGCTCTTCTACACGCTCTATCCAAACTACGTCTTCAGCGAGCTCAAGCAGGATATGCAGCAGTCAGACTTTGACTGGGACATAACGCTGAATAATACCACCGAGATCAACCTGACCGCAAGCACAATCTATCTCATCAATCAGCAGCGGGATGATGGTGGATGGCAGGACTGGGGCTACATCAGCAACCGGTACGAATGGACCGGCTTCATGTCCGAGAAGTTCTGCGGTGAATTCGAGTTCATCGAGAGTGATTATGCGAAAGAACAGGTAAATACCTCCCTGAACAAATCATTTGAATACCTCGAATCAGGAAATTACAATTCTGAACCGACGAAAGCTGTCGCATATGGTATCTTTGGATTAAACGCCATCAAGGAGCATTATAAAGAGAATGCAACACTTGGTACCCGCGCCGATACAAAGATGCAGGATCTGGTGGACAGGATATTTACCCTTCGTCAGGGTGATGCAGCCAGTGGATATTACTGGAGCGATGGATGGTATGATAACAGTGAGACAACCGCCCTTGCCATACTCGCTCTGAACAAGACAGGAATCCCTGTTGAGAATGAGACTGTAATGGGTGGTATCAGGTATCTTGTATCACAGTACGACAGCAATGGCCGCTGGGGCAACACCCGGGCATCGGCAGCTGTCATTAACACATTAACAGAGCTTCAGATTCCATCTCAGGTGAACTTCACTGCGGATGTCGGAGTATATCTCGACGATAATACAGTGATTGTCGAGCCACAAGAGTTTACATTCGATGAGGACAATGTCAGACACTCATTCCAGCTTAATGCAACCGCAATACAGACACTTTATGGAAATGCAGTTGCAAACAGAACCGGAAAAATTGTAATCACAGGAAAATCCGATGCAGACAATGACAATGTCTCCAAGATGGTTGTTGCGGTTCAGAGTTTCCAGAAGGTTCCAAAGTCAATCGCAATAGCAACCATTCCAGAAGAGTACATCGATCCGATTGCAACAGATTTCTTCCTTGGAGTGACAGTTCCGGCACAGCCAGCTCCGGGACTGAAGGTAGGAGATGAGGTGGACGCTGTATTCACGGTTAGGAACAACGGTCCGGGAGCAAGGGATCAGACCGTTATGATCCTGGAGATCCCGATCGGAAACGGGGTGAACTTCACCGGTGCGGATAATGCAGCAGATAAGGCATATTATCTCAGTAATCCAGCTGATCCGGCATCAAAAGTGTATCTCACCCACATGGTGAACCGGACAGCAGGGAAGCTCTTCGTCTACCCGGGATCAGATAACGAATCACAGCCCAGTATCGTTGCCGATGAAGTGAAAAACTTCTTCGTTCCACTGACATTTGAACAACCGGGTTCACAGACGGTTGAAGCCCGTCTCTACCCGATGTACGATGACGAGTGGATGGCACTTGGTGATGCCACCGGGTATGTGAAAGGCAATGGTACCATCAGTCTTGAAGTGGTGAATGAAACTGGATCTGGTGTCAATGCGGACTTCTTCATCGATGGCATTCAGGTCGCAACAAACACAAACAGCACACAGCAGGAGAGGCTTCAGGGTGATCACAGTGTATCGATCAGACCGGTGAATCCGGGAGAGTGGATCAATACGACCCTGACTGTCACTCAGGGAGAGGTTGTCGAATATTCCGTCATTGTCGCAGAAGACAGTACGCTTCCACACTTCACGACCGTTACCGGAGCGGCCAATGATGCCCGGATGATGCCTCCGGAGGTAGAAGAGACGATCAGCGAGACGAGCACAAACCATTGGAATGCAGAACAAAGGGCTGAACAGAGCTTCAACTCCACGATCTCCAGTACCGGTGGAAGTGCAACGATCTCGGTGGATGTACCTTCAATTAACCGCAGCATTGGTACAGCCTATGTGAATGATACCGTGACATACAGCTACAGGAATGCAACCGGATGGCATGGACCATTCGATGCTGCGGGCTACATCTCAGACGGTGTTCTCACAATTCCCGATGTGAATACAGCTGATGTCACTCAGGTTGCCTTTGGGTTCGCAGGTCGCTCTCTCGGCGATGTGAACGGAGGAACTGTGACGATAGGTGATGCACGAGATATAGCCTGGTATACGGTGGGGAGTAAGGTCTTTACCTTCAATGATGAGTTCTATGGAGATGTAACAGATGACGGAACTGTCACTATTGGTGATGCCCGTGATGTTGCATGGTATACGGTTGGGGCCCGTGACAGATACTATCAATAATTTTTTGGAGTTATGAAATGAGATGGATTTTTGTTTCAATGATTCTTGCATTTATAATGGTAATGCCGGTAACTGCGGCAGGTATTGGAGTAGAGGAAACAGATGGATCATACCTTCTTTTCTTTACCTCATCCGAACCATATGTTATCAGTGCATATACTGTTCAGTTAAACTATGATCCAGCCATCTCTGTTTTGAGTATTGATTCAGTTGAGCCATTTGAAGTCTTCTCAAATATTTTTGCAGATGAGGGTTATGCTCGAATATCAGCATTTGCCATGACACCTCATGTAGCAGGAACTCATATTCCACTTGCACGCATAGAAGCGGAATCTGGTTTCTCCCCCTCTGTTCAAGTTGAATTTCTTGAAGACTTTGATCGAAAACCGATTCCTGTAAATGGAATGATAAACACTGTTTCAGATAATGAAACACTGCCAGAATATCTGCCTGAAGATGCAGGAATTCCAGTAACATCAGCCCCGGTAATACCAGATGAAGTACGTATTGAATGGACATTGCCTATTGAGACACAGATTCCAGCTACAATGAAAAGTATACCCCGGACACCTTCACCTGAAATACCCGTAACAACCACACCAACAGGCGATGATGAAAAAACCATGCCAGATGACAGGGAAATTTCTGTAAATCAGACCCTTTCATCAGGGGTGACAGTTGAAGAGCCTGGTGTACCTGTATCGACGACTCCGCTCTCCGTTGTTCCGCTGATCGGAGGATTAATGATCGTAATATTAATATTAAGGAGTAAAGCATAGTAAAGACATGCTTAGGAGAAGAGTATGATTTTCAGACGTATCTTAATAATGAGTTTCGTTTTTGTGCTGCTGTTGGCAGCATGTACGGGACTTTCTGCGGCGAAGGAGATCGTCGCTGGTACTGCAGTTGATATTCAAGAGGGAACAACAACCGATGTTGGGATCTTTGGTCATAATATGACCAGTCTGGATGCGTTTACCATACAAATAACGTATGATCCAACGGTGATGCTTGTTACCAGTGAGAATTTTACATATCGTCCAAATAGCTGGTCGATATTTCCAAATGTCGGAACAGCTGGTACTGCCACTGTATCTGGCTTTCCGAATAGTCCGGACTTTAGCTTAACTGGAAGCAGTTCGCTTTTTGGTCTTAATTGTCGGGCTGAAAAGAATGACGGTTCATCTACAGTTTTAACGGTTACAATTACAAGCACCGAGGAGTCTGGTGTATCAGTGCCATATACCGCAGTGAATGGCCTCTTCCGAACACTCGATGAAGTCCCCCCCACGATTACAATTACGTCACCTGCTGATACAGCAACCGTCCCACAGGACGTTACCGTAAACGCAACCATCACTGATGTCGGCGGCGTTGATAATTCGACAATCACCGTCACTGTTGGCGGAGTTGCAATTGCGAGTCCAACAATCACACCGATTGCCGGAGGATACAACGTCACGGGAACGAGAAACAATGTACCCGTTGGCTCCGCAGCCGTTGTCGTTTCAGCATCTGATATGGCAGGAAATTCCAAATCGGTTACCCATACTGTAAGCGTTGAGGAGTCCGGGATCACCTTCAATCCGAATCTTGACGGCACCTTCACAAACGCTACCCAGCCAGTAATCAAAGCCGGTTATGTCCAGGTCACCGGCACAACCGTGAAAATGTTCGTAAACAATGTAGATGTAACCGGCCAGACCACTCTGACACCAAGCAGCGCGACAGCAGGTTCAATTGAACTCAACTATACTACATACGGCGCACTTGCAGATGGTCAGTACACCGTTGTTGTGAACGGCACAAGCTCGCTACTTGGTGGTGGCGAAGTAACAGCCACAGAGACCTTTACGAAAGATACAACTCCTCCTGTCGTTCTCATTAACTCGATTGCCGATTCAGATGGAGATGGGTATCCGGAAGCACAGGAAACGCTGACACTCGCATACACTGTTACCGATGCAAATCCGGTCCGCGTCTGGATCGATGACGCATCCAGTACGACATTCCCCTCAGCAAACCTTGTCTATGGTGTTGCACAGGGCAATGCAGCTGGCAACAGAAATGCCGTTGTCTATGCAGTGGATGCAGCCGGTAATGTCGGTCAGAGCACTCAGTTCCATATCTACAACAACTACCTTGCATACATCAATGAATCTTCGGCTGGCGAATTTGCAGGCCTGAATCTCACGCGGACCGCAGTGTACAACTATTTCACCCCGGATGTTGCACGGGCAATCACCATCAGTGGTGCTACGGGAACAATGAATCTCCCGACCCTCGGCGTTCTTCAGAAGCAGATGACAGCTGGCTCAGGTGTCGTCGTCGATAACCGTGCAAACGATGATATCGCAGTCAATACAATTCCTGAGAGTTTCTCCTACTACATCGATCCGACCGGAACCCTGACCTTCACCGCCGAAGTTCCGCATATTGATAATGCTGTTATCCTTATCGGAAAGGCAAACAGTACATTCATCGATGAGGTTCTCCGCAGTGGAACAGCATCCAAATCCAAGGATACCATCGAAGAGATGCTCTCCAAAGATAAGGTTGCCATGTTTGGTGATGAAGGGTATCGTATCTTCAGAATTAAAGATGACGGCACTGCTGAATCTATCAAAGGGCAGGGCACGTTTACGTTCAATACCGATCTCCCCACAATGATCAAGGCGAACTACGTTGATCTCTCGTCTCTCTACACCACTCCGTTTGGCATGCCTGTTGCGGACCTTGGTCCGGGTGAGTATTCAATCGTTGCGATGTGCCTTGATGGTCCGGATGACCGTGTATCATTGATCACGGCAACTCCGTTCGTCATCACCGAAGAGGCATCGCAGTTCACCACAACAGAGAACAGCTACCCGATTGGCGATCCTGTCGTCATCAATTGGGGTAGCTCAGTTCCACAGAACATTGCAGGTGTTGTTATCCGGGATGGTTCAACCTACACCGGAAATGTCACCATCGATCTGACAACCCTTGGTACTGGATCGCTTGAGAGCATGTACCTCATCGGTGATGGCAACCAGACCTTTAAGAAGCTCATCAGCCAGGCAAACATCTGGATATCCGAGGGGTATGGAAACGCTGCCAATACAACCAGTGCAGCACAGCTCAATATCCCGACAACAGGCCTTATCCAGGGCAGCTACACTGTCCATATGATGGTCGAGAACAACGGAAATCTGACATCCTATGGTGCAGCAACCGTTACTCTGATAGATGCGACAACACTCACCGCCAACTTTACCGGAACTCCAAGAGCCGGAACGAACACATTAACAACACAGTTTACCGATCTCTCCACCGGAGGCACTGCACCGTACACATATCACTGGCAATACAACCGTAATAATGCCGGATGGGTGGACTTCACAACTCCAAACGTTAAGAACGCAACGCAGGTATTTGGAGTTGGAACATACTCCATCCGGCTTAATGTAACAGATGCTGCCAGTAATACTGCTTCAGAAACCAAAGCAAACTACATCAATGTCGCACAGTCAGGCGGCGGCGGCGGTGGTGGTGGCGGCGGTTCCGCACCTGTTCAGGAGACCGTCGGATCTGCAACCCTGCTGACAAACTCAAATGGGCAGCTCCTGCTGTCGTTTATTGTTGACTCGCCCTCGAAGGTAGCAAATCTCTACCTGAACAGGAACATCGTCGCCCTCGATAAGGACGGAAATCCACTTACATCGGTTTCAATAGATGATCTCCCGGCAGGCAATGTCCCATCAGTGCCGGCTGGCTCGGTATTCTCGTTCGCAGGATACGCAGTTACCTGTTCACCAGCAGGTGCGACCTTCTCACCAAGTACACAGCTGAACTTCGAGTTCAATCAGGCGCAGTGGGATGCACTCATGACACAGGCTGAGCAGGATCCATCGATCCTTTCAGTGAAATGGTATAACGCAGAGACCGGTATCTGGGAGAACGTTCAGACAACGGTGAATCCGGGAATTCGGACTGTAACAGCCCGTGTTACTCACTTCAGTATCTTTGCTCTCTTCACTGATCCTGAGGCAGCAGCACCGATTGTCACACCACCGGTTACACCGACGGTTCCACCAGTAACTCCAACAGAGACAGTACCTCCGGCGACGCCGGTCACTCCGGTTGAACCAACTGCGTTCCCCTGGACCTATGTGATCATCGGTGTGATAGTCATCATCTTAATCGCAGGTGGAGCATACTACTATTACTCAACGAAGAAATAACCAACTCTTTTTCCTTTTTTACTGAAAATGTTATTTTTCTACCGCAATTCGTTTTGCATACACTGTATTCCTGCAATTGCACCACTAAAACCAGGATTCAATTAGTACACTTCAGTGCCCGTGCTGACTCATGCATATTACCAAAACACTAACCGGAAAGATTAGATAGAGTGCAATCAAATTTTTCTGGTACGTGATAAATATGAGACGAAATATTCTCGCAGTTTGTACAGGCTGCCTTCTCCTGATCGCGCTTATCGCCCAGGTATCAGCGGTATCTGTAACAATCAGCCCGGAACAGATCGAAGAAGGAGATACAATTACCATCGGGATCTCAGGACTTGAGAATGGTAGTGTCTTTGCCCTCCGGATGGAGGCAGCAATTGAGCTGAACAATGCATCAACATTCGCCTATCAATCCAACAAGGTGACAGTGCCATTTGAGATGGATAACCCGCGTGTAATTCTTCTTGCATCTCCGGTTACTGAAGCAGGCCTTGAAGCATCTGAAGGCGATACCATCAAGCGGATGACCCAGCGGACGCAAACCGGGGAGGTGAGGGTTACGCAGACGCTTGATACCATTCCATCCGGGACAATCGATATTCTCAAAGCATTTGGTACCCCAGTCAGTGGTTCGGAATATGTCGATATGTCGCTTGAACTCTCCGGTACAAAAGAAGGACCTGATTCGGGCTCAATCACCTTCGGGCTGGAGGGTATCTCTGATGGTGCTGCACGGATCATCGTCCTTGTGGATGGTAATGAAGCAATGAACCAGGAGATCACCATAGGTACACCGACTGTTATCCCCACGCAGACGACGGCACCAACATCATCCGGAGGATCAGGTGGAGCAACGACTCCGGAGCCTGCCGATCTGGTATCTGTCAGTTCACTTGATGGGATCGTCTCGCTCAATACAGTGGCTTCATCAGTGACCGGTACATCTCCTGAGGATATCAGGATCATCCAGTCTGAACCAGTGAATATCCCCTCAGACTGGATCGCACCATATGGGTCATATATTATTTCCCCATCAGGCAGTTCATTCCAGCCCGGGGCACGTCTCTCGTTCCGGATGGAGGAGGATGCCGGGGTTCCGTTCATCGCAACATACAGAAATGGTGGATGGACGATAATTCCTTCTCGGATTGAAGGATCATATATGATTGCGGAGATCGACGAGGGAGGCCAGTATGCGCTATTTACCTATCCTGCCACGGATCAGACGCAGAGTGAAACACCGGAATCTACCCAGGCTGACGCAACGCCTTCAGGAACAGTTGTCCCAGTGGACTCAACAGAGATCCCCCAAACTCAGATCCCCCAAACTCAGGAATCTGCAGGCGGCCTGATGGCACTCATCGGAGCGGGAATAGTCGGCAGTATTATCATCGCACGAACACGAAGGCCCTAGAACAGATTCGAAAACAAAAATGAAGGAGGATAAGCTGAAATCAGCTATTTCACCCTACCTTTTTTAAAGATATCGGGCAGGAACCAACTGCCCCTACTTTTCTGTCCGCGTCCCCTTCTCCCACACAGGTGATCCAGAATCACTCCATATCCCATGAAGGACTGCCCCAGACAGATCCGAGGTTGATTGAGAGATAGGTATCCTTGAGCTGTAAGGTCTGTGGAACCTCAAAGATAAGAATTCCCTCGGCCAATTCTTTTCTGTTGAGTGTCTGCTGTCTATACATCTGACCAAGCGATGTATGGGTCTCCGTCTGGATAGGTTTGAAGGTATCTCCCCCCCCATGAAGCGTAAATGCAGAGAGTCCGGGAGTCTGGATGGTATATCTCCGTCCGTCAAAGTTGCCCCGATGAGTGGCTTTGATATTGACAGCAACATAGGTTCGCCCGGATGGTGCAGTGACGTATACCGTTCCGCCATCTGTCTCATACCAGAAGGTGGAGAGCAGCCGTCCATATTCCGGGTAGATGGATATCTCGTTACTCCGTGTTGCATCCATATAAATGAACGGAGTATTCTTTGGGAGGAGATCATCTGGTTTTGCCGGTTGACTGAGTTGAGACAACTGGATGGTATAGAGACTCCTCTCATCAACCTCTCCGGGTTTGATTGGGATATCTTTCAGGGCAGAATCCAGATTTTCTGTTCCTGATGCCAGAATACCCAGAGCCTCGCGCCGTTCACTCTCAGAAGCAGGAAGCCCTCTCCGGAGATAGGTGGCAGCCATCATGAACTGCACCATTGCATGCTGAAACTCGCGTTTTCTATCAACTTCATCTGGAGATACATACATCGCCTCAACCTCAGTGAAGCTCTGCTGCGCCAGCGTATGGAGAGCATCATTATTCGTCTTGAAAATATTGGTGTTTGACTGATCAATTGCAATAACCAACTGCATTGTGATGATTGTCAGAGGTATAGCCTCTTTTTTGATGGTATCAAGGAAGCGCTCATCATCGTACTCGATAACAGGGACAATCTCTTCTGGTTCCGGCTCAGGCAAAGGATCCGGGGTGGTATTCACAACCAGAACAGTGGTTCCAAAATATTTCGAGAGGGCTGCAAATGCCGGGGGAGTTTCTGATTCTGCAGAAGCGATCACTGATGGAGGTGGTGCAGGATTATCCTCTGTCTCCATTGGAGGAGCAGTTGAAAAAATAATTGCTGTAAGAAAGAGTGTGGCGATGAGGATCATAACCGCATTGAGGTAGGCTTCTTTGATCGGTTTTTTCGGGGCATTCTCCGATCCAAGCTTCGCTCTATCTGTTAAGAGTTCAGATGACCTGTCTTTCCTCTTTTCTGACTCATCCGGGGGCACTATCGATTCAGGAACATGAGTCTCTTCTTGTTGCTCTCTCTCATCACTGGTTCCCGGGAGAATATCTGTTGTGAAAGAAGCGAGATCCAGATAGGCCGGGTCATCTGGATCAAGTAAAATAAGTGCTCCATTATTTAGCCAGATACATTCACCGTTCCTGAATTTAACTTGTTTCTGATATCCTTTATATCGTTCTCCAATGATCCTGCCAACACCATAGTAATGGTGCTTTACCACATCCCCACATGATCGCATAATCCGGGTCAACACCACCTTGGAATTTCCAGTATACAATATAAGACTGTATGAACCGGGAGGCCTCCCATTCACCCCCCCCACAGTGCTGTTTCCTATCACCGATCATCAGCCGGTAAAGCGCAGTTGAGGTACTCGTACCGACACGTGATCAGTCACTGGATTTTTCGTATAGTAATGATCATCCTGTACTCAGATAAAATGTATGATGAGACCTCCCGGGAGAATGAAGATCCCAGAACAAATTTTCCCTCATCTGATCGTCTGAATCATCCACCCAGGGTGCGAAAATGGTTGAAAAGGAGTGTGAGATATCACTTGAAATTCCATGAGATGGTGCCATCGGTTGATCCGAGATTAACAGAGAGATAGACCGTATCGGTGGTGAGGGTGTCGGGCACCTCAAAGAGGAGAGAACTCTGGCTGGATTCACGGCGGTCAAGTGACTTCTGCGTGTACATCTCTCCAAGCGAGGTGAATCTCTCTGTGGTAAGCGGACTGTATGATCCTTCTGGCCCATGAAGCGTGAATGCGGAGAGTGGAGGTGTCTGGATTGTATACTTCTTCCCATCCAGGTTGCCGCGATGGGCTATTATTAAATATACCTGTATATACGAACTCCCTTCAGGGGCATGTATGTGCCGTGTTTTTGTTTCAAGACCGGTCTGCTCCTCATAGTAGAATTTCTGAATTTTACGGGCATATTGAGGGGAGAGAGATATCTCATTGCTCCTGGTGCTATCGTAATAGACAAACGGCATGCCTGCCTGTCGGATATCATCCGGCCAGCTAACCTCCGGCGCCGAATGAACAGCCATTGTATCCGGTATCTCTGATGCCACCATGCAGTTAATGTTCCGGACTGCATTATCCAATAACTCGACTGCGTTTGTGAGGGAAGCATATGCAACTCTCCGTTCGGTAACAAATTCTGGTGATCCATCTTTGAGAGGCCGGGTGACCTCTATAAAAGTATCCATTGATTCCAGGAAGACCTGTTTTCTCCCGATGTTATGATCCTCAACATCCAGAGGTTCAACCTGTTCCTGAAGATCAAGGGCGAGATCATGAAGTTTTTCTGAAGTACTCCGGAGGTTGGTCTGATCGTTTTGATCAAGTGCAATAATACACTGAAGGGAGAGGAGGTTTAAGGTAAAGGATTCATTGCCAAGTACCATTACGAAGACCTCATCATCAGTTGGGGGAACAATAACTGAAGTATTCTCTGTCCGGTTCAGAGCATCAGACCCTGTCATAGTATTCGTTTCAGCCTTTCCAAAATATGTATTCAGAAAGTTCATCAGATCAAATGGTTCATCCTCTTCCATCTCATCCGGATCAAAAGTAGATCCATCTCCATCAACAGAATGCTCAGATGCCAGGTGCTCTGGTGTGGACGATGACTGTTGATCGGTTGAGGCGGCCAACCCCTGAGGCAGGATAATGCAGCTGATGAGCACACAACTCACCAGGACGAGAATTTGACGACTGGATATCATAGAGGCAGCATTGAATGCATCTTTTTCATAGCATCTGCACCGGATAGGTATGTCTGTTTTTTAGCGAAAAACAGACCTACCCATCGTTTTCAGGATCCGTGGATCTTCATTCCGGGGATCTGATCCCAGGAACTGATAGCATTTTATCTGATGGTAATCGATAAAAACGTTTCTCACATGTGCAAAATCCACCAGCGATGATGATGAGCTCAGGCCGGAGTATGTGGTGTAGCGTCAGGATCCCTCTGGCAGATACCTATCCGACTGCTTCAGGAGACCGGATCTGATTCTTTGAATAAGCGGAGTCCGCGAGGAGTACCCTGCGGTGCGGAAGAGAGAAGAGTGCAAAAAAGCATTTTGGCAGGTATGCTGATGATAAAAGATGATAAATGGTGCGCGTATTCCAATTTGGTGCGCGTATTCCAATTAAGCGATTTTAGAGGGATAGATTGTGAATTTACGTGACATTTAGATAGAATTTCCTGATTGAAAGCCAGAGTGTACGATAACTTCATATCCTGACAGGCAAACGAAGTGATTGTCCCGGATGATACGGGGGGAGGTGAAATATCCTCATGGCATATGAAGCACAGGCTAAGAAGGGTAAAGAAGCAGCTGTTGAGAACAAGTCAAAGGACAAGAAAGGAGGGAAGTTCGGCGGTAAGAAATAATCCTCCACCCCTTCTTTTTAATTTTCGATGAATAAATCTCCTCCCCGGTAATAAAGGAAAATGAAGTTTATTCCGACCTGATTATATCACTCATCGCATATCACGCAGAAGTGACCAGACACTGCACAAGAGGTCAAAAGAGATGCGCCGACCGGGACTCGAACCCGGGTTTAGGCGTTGGCAACGCCTAGTGATAACCACTACACTATCGGCGCACTTCGGACATTGCTGCCCTGTGACCTTACTTTATAGGAATTATCCGTATTTATTCATATCGATCTTTCATCGATTGGTGGTTTTTACAGAGCTCACGATGTCAAAGTCGATCCGATGACCATGTCCTGAGAGAGATCAGACGATTAAAGAGAATAAATAGCATCGCCTCTGAAATATCGTCATCTTAATAGGAAAGCACCACCAACCTTGAAGAAATGATCCCTCTGATCATCGACTTCAGCCAAAAAAAAGTCGTAATCTTTGGCGGAGGCTCGGTCTCTGCCAGAAAAGCCCGCTATTTTCTGGATGAAGCAGATCTCACCATCATCAGCAGAAGCTTTTCCGATGCTGTTGCCCGGCTTCCGGTGAGGCGGATCTCCGCCGATGTCAAAGCAATGGGTGACGAGGAGCTGCGCACCTTAATTCAGGATTCATTTCTTGTGATTGCTGCACTCTCTGACAGAGAGCAGAACAACCGCATCGGAATACAGGCCGATCAGGCTGGCATTCTCTTTAACAATGCAGATGGAGAGAAGGGAGATATAATCATCCCTTCTGTTGTCCGTGGCCGCCACCTGATAGCCGGATTCTCAACAGGTGGCGGGAGTCCGGCGGTCAGCAGGTATCTGAGGGAGCGTTTCGAGGAGATAACACCAGAGATTGATGCAATGATCGATCTCCAGCTGCTGCTCCGCGATGCCCTGATGAAGATGGATCTCACACAGGAGCAGCGGGCAGAGCGGCTGAGAGCAGCTCTCCATGATCCAATTCTTCGGAAAGGACTGATCGATACCAGAGAGGAAACAACAGAGCTGGCATTATCGAGGTATTGTCATGAGTGACGGGCTCCTTGTTCCAATTGCTATCGCCGGACTGGATCACCAGACAGCAAGTCAGAAGGAGCTCGAGGCATTCAGGTTCTCAGATGAAGAGGATTTTATCAGACAGGCACGCTCCCGGTATAAAGGTGTACTCCTCCTCCAGACCTGTAACCGTGTTGAGGTACTTGTGCAGGGAGATCCTGACGATCTCGCCCGGTTCATGCAGAGTACCGGGAGAAACCAGTTTACCATTCATCACGGCCTTGGCGCCATCCGACATCTGCTCGGACTTGCCGCTGGCATCAATTCCATGATAGTCGGTGAAGACCAGATTCTTGGTCAGATGCGTCAGGCTCTCCTCTCATCCACAGCATACGGAGCCAACAGTCAGATCATCGACATCTGCATTAATACCGCAATCCATTTTGGTGTGACAGTCAGGCAGAAGACGAAGATTAACCGTGGATCGGTCTCTATCGGATCAGCTGCTGTCAGGCTCGCAGAAGATCTCCTCGGCACATTGAAGAAACGGCATATCCTTGTTATCGGTACCGGTGAGATGGGCAGGCTTGTTACAAAAGCGCTTCAGGAGAAGGATTTAACAGCAATTTATGTAACAAACCGGACCTATGAGCGGGCAGTTGAACTGGCTGAAGAGATCGGTGGGAAAGCAATTACATTCAAGGATCTCTTTCCATCCATCCTGCTCTCCGATGTGGTCATCTCCTGTACAGCAGCACCCCATCCCGTGATACGCCATGAAGAACTCAAAAAAGCAATGCAGGGGAGAACCTGGCCCCTTGATACAGGGCCGAAGCCTCTTGTGATCATTGACATCGCCCAACCCCGTGACACCGAAGATTCCATCCGGGAGATCCCCGGAATCCATCTCTATACAATCGACGATCTCAGGTCAATATCCGAAGAGAACATGGCAGCCCGGCAGAATGAGGCTGATACTATCCGCTCACTCATTGAGGAAGAAATTGGAACCTTCATCCAGAGGATCAACCGGGCAGCTGCCAACGATACAATTGCAGCCCTGCATACCTGGGCAGAAGCGATCCGGATAAGGGAGCGGGACAAAGCCATCAACCGGCTTGGACAATCAGATCCAAAGACCAAAGAGATTATTGACGATCTCACCCGTGTACTGACCGGCAAGATTCTGGCAGATGCAACAATGGCAATACGGGTAAGCGCTGAGCAATGTGATCTTGAATCTGCCGGGATGATCGTTGATGCAATCACAAAAGGAGAGAAGATATGTTTCCAGAGACACGATTGAGAAGACTCAGGCAACGGAGACTTCAGCCCCTCTTTCGGGAGAGCGAACTGAGGGCAACAGATCTCGTTGCACCACTTTTTATTGATGAAACACTTCGTGAACCACTCCCCATCAGCTCAATGCCGGGCCAGTCACGCATCCCCCTGCACGGGATTGCTGCTGTTGCCAGTCGTCTCTATGATGCAGGCATCAGGGCAGTAATCCTCTTTGGGATCCCGGAGAAGAAAGATCCCTCTGCCTCATCAGCGTTTGATGCAGATGGCGTGACACAGAACGCAGTTCGATTGATCCGATCAGCAGTTCCCGGGATGGTCATTATGACCGACGTATGCGCATGCGAATACACCGATCACGGGCACTGTGGAATTATTACTGAAGAGAGGGACGGGCCGGATCTCGATAATGACAGCTCCCTCACACTTATGGCAAAGATTGCAGTCAGCCATGCAGAGGCAGGTGCAGATTGCGTTGCACCCTCCTGTATGCTTGATGGCCAGGTGAAGACGATCAGGGCTGCACTCGATGAAAAAAACTTCCAAAAGACGCCGATTCTCTCCTATTCGACAAAATTTTCCAGTGCCCTTTATGGTCCATTCCGTGAAGCCGCCGACTCCTGTTATTCCTGCGGTGACCGGACCACCTACCAGATGGATCCGGCAAATGCACGGGAAGCATTCAGGGAATCAAAACTTGATTCAGAAGAAGGTGCTGATATACTGATGGTCAAGCCTGCCGGATTATATCTAGATATTCTGAAAGAGATCCGAACCCTCGGCCTCCCGGTTGCTGCATATCAGGTGAGCGGTGAGTATGCAATGATCAAATCAGCCGCCATGAATGGCTGGATTGATGAAAAAAACGTTGTACTTGAGTCCCTGATCTGCATCAAGAGGGCAGGGGCCGATTTAATCATAACATATTTTGCAGAAGATGCTGCAAGGTGGTTACATGAGAAGTGAAGAACTCTTCAAAAAAGCAGAAAAACTCATTCCAGGAGGAGTAAGCAGCCCTGTCAGGGCGATCAAGCCCTATCCCTTCTATACAGAGTCGGGAAAAGGAGGACGAATCAGAACTGCAGATGAGACCGAACTCATCGACTGCTGCCTTGGTTATGGCCCTTTGATCCTCGGCCACGCTCATGATGCTATAAAAGCAGCCATTCAAAAACAGCTTGATCGCGGCTGGCTCTATGGAACACCGACTGAGCAGGAGATCGAAATGGCAGAGCGGATCATCCGCGACCAGCCCGGTATCGAGATGGTGCGATCTGTCTCAAGCGGATCAGAAGCCACAATGGCGGCAATCCGTCTTGCCCGTGGTTATACCGGGAAGAAGAAGATTCTCAAGATCGAAGGGGGTTTTCACGGTGCCCATGACAGTGTCCTGATCAAGGCAGGGTCAGGTGCAACCACATTGGGAATCCCGGATTCAGCTGGAATTCCCCCCGGTGTTGCCGAATTTACCAGGCAGGTACCCTATAATGATCCCGTGGCACTTGATCAGATCCTCGCCGGCGATGATGATATCGCCGCATTCATCCTTGAACCTGTGATGGGGAATATCGGCCCTATCCTGCCGGAAGAGCACTATCTGAAAGAAGTACGGAGGATCACTCAGGAACACGATGTCCTCCTCATCTTTGATGAAGTAATCACCGGATACAGGCTTGGGATCGGTGGTGCTGCAAAGAAGTACGGGATAACACCGGATCTCACCACACTCGGAAAGATCATCGGAGGCGGACTCCCCATCGGTGCCTTCGGAGGGAGGAGGGATATCATGGAGATGATCGCACCTGCCGGCCCAGTCTACCAGGCAGGAACCTTCAGCGGTAATCCCCTCTCGCTTGCCGCCGGAATTGCAACCATCGACTATCTGAATACCCACCAGGAAGAGTATCGCCGTGCAGAAGAGCGCACCAGGGCAATAGAAGATAGTCTTCCCTCATCTGCGAAGGGATCATTTGTCAGGACACAATCCATCTTTAAATACTTCTTCAGAGACAATCCACCCAAAAATTATGCCGAGGCAAAAGAGAGTGATACTGATACATTCAGAACTTTCTGGAAAGCGGCCCTTCAGAATGGCGTCTTCATCCCTCCGGCACAGTTTGAATCAAATTTCCTCTCATTTGCACATACTGACGAAGATATCGAGACGATTGCCGGAGTATACCATTCATGCCTGCCATAATCAGGATAGGCACCCGGGCAAGTGCCCTTGCACAAAGGCAGACGGAGATCGTCTCCAGCCTCCTGCTGGAGAATGGGATTGAATCAAAGAGTGTCATCATCAAAACGGAAGGCGATACACATACCGGTGTCCCCCTTCACGAGGTTGGTGGTCAGGGCATCTTTGTCAGGGCACTTGATGATGCGATCCTCCGTGGTGAGATAGACTGTGCAGTCCATAGTATGAAAGATATTCCTGCAGCACGACCTGTGGGTATCAGAACAGCAGCAATCCTCCCCCGAGATCCTCCAAATGACTATCTTGCGTTTGAGACTCCACTTGATGAGATCTCCTGCATCGGAACCTCCAGTACCAGACGGCGGGCACAACTTCTTCGGTACAACCCAACGCTTCAGATCAGGGAACTCAGGGGCAATATCGATACACGAATTCGAAAGCTCACATCCGGCGAATATGATGCCATAATGCTGGCTGAAGCAGGTCTTGCCCGCATGTCAATCCATCTAAACGGGATTCGGCTTCCGACAAAACACTTTGTCCCTGCTCCCAACCAGGGGACGATTGCAATCGTCTGTCGGGATGATCCGGTAATCTTTGATCTCCTTCAGCCACTCGATCACCCGGCAACCCGCAGGGACACAGAGATCGAACGTGCAGTGATGGAAGAGGTGGGTGGCGGTTGCTTTACTCCGCAGGGGATCTACTGTCAAAACGGCAACCTGATCGCAGAGATCCTATCACTGGATGGAAAGATCTATGAACGAATCGAAGTGCATGTGGAGAATAGTGATGACGCACGCAGGATCGGAGCAGAACTTCGTGATCGTTCATTAAATCTTATTCTTGATGCAAAAGAGAAACTGGGGTTGAAATAACGATGAGCGGAATCGTATATCTTGTCGGATCAGGGCCGGGCGGCCTTGGATTATTAACATTCCGTGCGCGGGAAGTGATTGATTCAGCAGAAGTAATCCTCTACGACCAATTGCCCGGAGATGAGATACTTGCAACATTACCGTCAACAGCTGAGAAGATCAACTGCGGCAAATTCGGGGGATCCCATACCCTGAAACAGGAAGAGATCGAGAGTCTGATGGTGGACAGGGCACAGCAGGGCAAACGTGTTGTCAGGCTGAAAGGAGGCGACCCATTCGTCTTTGGCCGTGGCGGAGAGGAGATGGAGGTTCTGAGAGAACATAATATTGCTGTCGAGGTCGTACCAGGGATCACCAGTGCAGTAGCTGTTCCCGGGTGTGCAGGGATTCCTGTTACGCACCGGAACCATGCAAGCCAGGTTACATTTCTGACAGGGCATGAGGACCCGACAAAAGAAGGATCGGCAATAGACTGGGGATGGCTTGCCGGATCACCAGGTACTATCGTAATCCTGATGGGGGTAAAAAACCTGGACATGATCACCAGATCCCTCATCGAGCACGGGATGGCATCCGAGAAGCCGGTTGCCGTTATTGAGCGGGGATTCCGCCCTGATCAACGTGTAACCATAGGAACTCTTTTTGATATTGTTGAAAAAGCCAGAGAGGCCGGGGTGAAGCCACCCGCAATCATCATTATCGGAGAAGTCGTCTCCCTATATCGTGATGGGAGCGAAGGGGCATGGAGCAGGTCCGATACACAACAATAACCAAACATTGTCCAGTCTATCTATCAGATCAAAATCTTCACTTCAGGAGTGTCTGCTTCCAGTTAGTCTTCGGAGTTCTCCGAAACTCTTTATCATCATTGAAGACGAGGTATCTTGATCATCTATGCGCAGTGATGAAATAAAGAAAGGGTACCCGCGAGCCCCAAATCGTTCTCTTCTCAGATCTCTTGGTCTCAGCAACAGCGAGATGGATCTCCCGTTCATCGGAATTGCAAATGCCTGGAATGATATCGTCCCCGGCCACACCCATCTCAGAAACCTGACCAATAAGGTCAGGGAAGGGATCGCAGCCGGGGGTGGTGTTCCGTTCGAGTTTGGAGTGATTGGGATCTGTGACGGGATTGCAATGGGACATACGGGAATGCGATATTCCCTCCCTTCACGGGAAAATATTGCAGATTCAATCGAACTGATGGTGGAGGCACATCGGTTTGACGGTCTTGTCTGTGTTGGTACCTGTGATAAAATTGTACCAGGTATGCTGATGGCAGCAGCTCGTTTGGATATCCCTGCCATTCTCCTCACCGGCGGCCCGATGATGCCGGGGACACTCAATGGAAAGGATCTCTCGCTTGTCGATGTCTTCGAGGCAGTCGGTAAAGTTGCTGCCGGATCATTTCCGGAAGAAGAACTCGGTACCCTGGAGTGCGCGGCGATGCCCGGATGCGGGAGCTGCCAGGGCCTGTATACCGCAAACACAATGGCATGCATGACCGAAGCCATGGGGATGTCCTTGGCAGGATCCGCAGCCATTCCGGCAGTTGAATCAGATAAACTCCGGGTAGCACGTGAAACAGGATCCACAATCATGGATCTCGTTCGATCCGGTATATCTTCCAGACAGATCATCACAGAAAACAGCCTGAGAAATGCGATCCGGGTTGATATGGCGCTCGGTGGTTCGACAAATACCGTCCTGCATCTTATGGCCATTGCCAGAGAAGCCGATATTCCCCTGAATCTCGCAACATTTAACCAGATAAGCGATGAGACGCCGCATATCTGCCACATGCAGCCTGCCGGCCCGCACGCAATGGTTACATTCAATCGTGCGGGCGGAATCCCAGCCATCTTCAACCGCTTGATCGAATACCTTGAAGATACAATGACTGTATCCGGAAGATCTGTGCATGAGATCGCAACCAGTGTTCTCAGGCTGGATGAGACGATCATCAAATCCATTGAAAACCCAATCCACACAAGCGGGGGTCTTAGAATTCTCTTTGGAACGCTTGCACCAAATGGTGCAGTCGTCAAATATGCAGCAGTCCCAGAATCGATGTGGCAACACAAAGGTCCTGCACGTGTCTTTGATGGAGAAGAATCGGCAATGAAGGCCATTCTTGCCTGTGAGATACAGGAAGGGAATGTTGTTATCATCAGATATGAAGGTCCAAAGGGCGGACCTGGCATGCCTGAGATGCTTTCACCGACATCTGCCCTGATGGGACTTGGATATGAACGGGTTGTTCTTGTAACGGATGGGAGGTTCTCAGGAGGTACACGAGGACCCTGTATCGGTCATGTCGCACCAGAAGCAGAAGTCGGGGGGCCGATTGCTCTGGTCAGGGACGGGGATGAGATCGCAATCGACCTCTCGGCAAAACGGCTTGACCTCAATGTCGATGAAACCGAACTCGATCGGAGGCGAAGCATGTGGCGGCCAAAGGAACGCACAAGAAAGGGTGTCCTCTCACGATATGCCCGAACCGTTGGACAGGCTGATTCCGGGGCAGTCCAAATATAATCAACCTCTTTTTTACCGATATGCTTGTAAAAAGTTGAGAAAGAGAGATAGTACTTATTCAAAGAGTGGATCTATAGAATCTTCAAAAAGATTGGATGTCCGATCGGATGACCTGACAACATCCTGTTTCGTCTCTTTTGCCTCTTCAAGCAACTCAGAGATCCGTGGTGCCTTTCCGATGGTAGAGAGAAGGACAACCGCTGCGATATAATTGGATCCAACAGGATAATCACCACCCCTTACCTCAATTCCGGCAATATTCTCTTCAACCCAGGACTTGGACTTTTCAACACCCTTCCTGTCCAGCTCATTTGGAGGACCTGCCACAAGAACCAGTGCCCGTTCTGCTGTTGTATAATCACAGGGGAGTGTCAGGCGACCGAGCATTGCCCTTCTGACAAGACCGATGATCTTGGCAGATTTATCCTCTCCGGTGAGAGCACTATCATCTTTCTCTTTCTTCCCAAAGCCTGAGAAGAAACTTTTCTTCGGTTTGGTTTTCGTGATGACATCAGATATTGCATATCCAATGGTTGAGATACCGCCGCCCCTGAGGGTATTGATAATCTCGGATGAATCAACAACCATCTCACCAATGCCAAACTGTCCGACCTCACCTGCCCTGAAGAGCACGCCAAATCTCCTGACGAGCTCCTCATTCAGCCGGTCATATGCACTCTTGACACTTTCTCCCTCTTCTTTCCATGCACTATTATCAAAGACAAAAGTGTTATCCGCTTCGTTGACGAGTGTCGCCAGGCTGCGTGCAGCATTGTACGAATAGAGTCTCCCCTCTTCAGGTGCGGGGATCATGGCAAGTGCATACACCGGTTCACGGTAGATGCGTTTTAAATGCCTGCAGAGAACCGGGGTGCCACCTGAACCGGTCCCACCCCCAAGCCCGGCAACAACGATAAACGCATCGATATCATGCGTTCCCCGGGTATCGATGGCATTAATGATCGTATCAATCTCATCGGCGGTGATCTTTGCACCGGTGACATTATCTGTACCTACTCCATGGCCTTTGACAACCGTCTGCCCGATGAGAAGACGATCCTTCATATCGATGTTCTGCAGGCCGAGAAGATCTGTCCGTGCTGAATTTACCGCGATTCCGCGAAAACTGCCATCTTGAAGTTTCTTGTCATGCGCGAGGAACATATCGACAATTTTTCCTCCCGCCTGCCCAAATCCAATAAAGAATACCCGCATTGTATAGACACCTGTCACGCAAATGAATATTATCGTTGTATCCGCACAATATAAGAGAATATCGAAAAATACTCTTAAAGAACCGCAATGGATCCAACGTGAGAACAAACAATCACAGACAGCAGGCAGATACGTTTCTGTCCATTTAGTGGATTGAGAATAATGGGATTTCACCGCATCCCGATAGAAAAAACAAAGGAGAGCATACTCTTTGAATGAAGAGGAACACATAAGCAAAAAGCGCATAAAAATTTCATGTTTTGAAAGGATCAATTCCGCATGTTTCAATTCAGCTTCAGAGAAGAGAGGTGATTTTGACCCATTATTAAAATTAAACTTAATTAACGTCTTTTGTATTTCAAAGCATTAATTAACAGAGAATGTTCAGGTACCGTGGGGCATTTCCATTCGCTCCGGTGTGATAGTATGATCGATCAATTTATTGAAGGAAATAAAACTTTTATTAAAGAAGACTTTGAAAAAGACAGAAAACGATATTCCGATCTGGTACAATCCCAGAGCCCGAAGACACTGTGGATTGGGTGTGCAGACTCGCGTATCGATCCGGAGCGAGTTACTCATGCGAAAGCGGGCGAGCTCTTTGTCCATCGAAACATAGCAAATATCGTTCCTCTTCAGGACTGGAACTTTGCAAGCGTCCTTGAGTATGCTGTTGCACACCTTAAGGTTGAGAATATTGTCATCTGCGGCCATTCGGAATGCGGAGGTATCAAGGCTCTCGATAAAGAGATGCAGGATTCATATATCCCCCTCTGGATCAATAATGCTCGTGAGGCACAGATCAGGGTCGATGCAAAAATTCCACCCCCAAAGAACGCAGAAGAAGAAAAGAAGCGGCTGACTGAGATCGAGAAAGAGAATGTCCGTCTCCAGATAGAACATCTCAGAACATACCCAATCGTAAAAAAGGCAGAAGAAGAGAATAAGGTGGGGATACACGGCCTCTATTACTATCTTGAAACCGGGATCCTTGAGGAGCTCAGGTAGAGGAGCTCTTCAACTCTTTTTCTATCTCAGCCCGGATTAAAGGAAGCGAGATCCTGCCGATCGGAGTAACGCGCCTATTGATCAGTATAATGGGAAGAGGGGGCTGATGCTCTTCGATGATCGAACGTATTCTCTGTGGCAGACCATCATCAATAAGGGTGAGATGAAGCGAGACGGTATCGCCATACTCCTTCTTCAGCGCCTTTTCAAGCGCCGCAACAGCAGGGAGAAGCTTCTCTCCAGGCGCACATTCGGTCAGTTCACAGCTTCGCTCATCATTGCAGGGGAATGGCCCACATGAGAGTTCTTCTAACCCGATGATCTCGATATCGATCTCAAAACTCATAATAGATATCTGGATTGAGACAATTTAGCACCATCGTTTCCATGCAGGAAAAAGAATGGGGTCATAAGTTACTTCAAAAAAGTTTCTTATTCAGAGAGAGGAAAAAAGGTAATCTTTATTGCTCTTTTCAACGACTGTAAAAGAAGGTAATTCCATGACCAGACCGATTCTAATTGACTTTTTCGCTACATGGTGCGGGCCATGCAAGATGCAGACCCCTATCATTGAGGACCTGAAGGTAAAGCTCGGGGATGCTGTTGAGATCAAGACAATCGATGTCGATCACCATATGGATCTTGCTGGAAAATACCAGATCCAGGTTGTCCCGACACTGATAATCGAAAAAGACGGAGCTGTTATCCACAAACTCGAAGGAGTAACCGATGCACGCAGACTGGAAGAGCTCCTGAAACCGCTTATCTGATGGATGAAAAAGACTGTATAAAATCACTCATTTCGATCTTAAACAAGACTTATGGCACCATTTCGTGGTGGGATGCACCATTTGACGAAGTGGCAATTGGCGCGATTTTGACCCAGCAGACACGCTGGGAGAATGTTGAGGCGGCATTAACCCGGCTGAGATCAGCCGGGTTGAATACCCTTGCCGCGATTACGACAGCGGATCCGGCAGATCTGGAGTCATGTATACGATGTACCGGGTTTTACCGGGTCAAATCTGCACGGCTCCGCCGGCTTGCTTCATTTATTCTTGAGGAGTATGATGAGAAGAACCGGATCGATCAGATCCCGACAGATGTCCTGAGACGTTCCCTCCTCACCGTAAACGGCGTGGGGGAAGAGACTGCGGACAGTATCCTCTGTTATGGTCTTCATCGGAAGACGTTTGTTATTGATGCCTATACCCGCCGGATCTGTACCTGCGCCGGAATATCCCTCCCGGATAATCAGTTGCGCCACTTCTTTCTCTCTGCCCTCGGTTCCAACACCCGCCTCCTCAGATCCTGCCATGGTCAGATTGTTGAATATGCAAAAGAGTATTGTAGTAAGAAGAGATGTCAGGAATGCAGAATTTGGAATGTAAAAGGATAGGAAGCCGCCTCTTCAATGAAGGACTGGTCGGCGGCAACTTCGGCAACATGAGCATACGAACAACTGATGGCTACCTGATCACGCGAAGCGGCTCCTATCTTGATGATCCGGGAGAGCTTGTCAGAGTACTATCTGGCACACCGGTTCCACCAGATGCATCAAGCGAGTATCGCGTTCATGAAGCGATCTACAGGGAGACTGAACATGACGCAATCGTCCATGCCCATCCCTCATGTGCGATTGCAGCTTCGCTTCTGATGGATCGGATCATCCCAATCGACAGCGAAGGGCAGATGCTCTGCCCGGAGATTGTTGTGGTCGGAGGTGTTCCCGGCACACCCGAACTCGCAGAGAATTGTGCAGACGTCCTGAAAAGAAGTAATCTTGTTATTGCCCGGGGGCATGGGACATTTGCTGCTGGAAAAACCATAGATGAGGCATATCTCTTCACCTCGCTTGCAGAGCATGCATCCCGCATACTCTTCTATACCGGCTATTTCACGAAAAATTCCAATGATACCCACAACAAAGGATAGATGGGATTACAGGAAGGTGAGATACATTAATTCTTTTTCTCATGCTCGATTCTGTTGAGCTGTTCACGGAGATTCCGGATTTCCGCCGTCGTCTCACGGTGAAACGCAAGGAAGATATCGCCCAGAAGACCAAACATCAGAATAATCAGTCCTGACATGATCAGAAGCCCTGTCAGGACAGTCATTGGTATGCGTTCAATATTCTGGAACCAGTCATAGACGACATAGATCCCAAACACGACACCCACCAGGGTGAGTAACAGTCCGATAATACCAAAATAGAAGAGAGGATTCCCCATTTTGGCAAGCCGATAGATGGTCTTGATGATCTTGTATCCATCCCGGATCGGATGGAGCTTTGTGGGGGTGCCCGGCCTCTGGCAGTAACTCACAGGAACAACCATTACTTTCAGCTCGTTCCTGACCGCTTCAGCTGCAATCTCGGTCTCGATCTCAAAGCCTGATTTCTTCAGGTTCATCCGGGAGATCGAATCCCTGGTAAAAGCCCGGTACCCGGAGAGGATATCCTGTAGATAGACTCCATGAGCCCATTTGAAGAGAACATTGATGAGATAATTTCCAAAATGATTCAGGCGTGTCAGGGCTCCCTTCTCATACCCGGATAACCGCTCACCAATGACATGGTCGGCACCAGCTTCAAGTGGGGCGAGCATACGATCGGCATCTGCAGGAGTATAGGTGCCATCCCCGTCAAGCATGAGAATATAAGGCTCTCGAATCATCGAGAACGCCTCGATAATTGCCGCACCCTTGCCTCTGCCAACCTGGATCTCTACCTGTGCACCTGCTCGTTCTGCAGCCTCCACCGTCCCATCGGTACTCTTACCATCAATAACAAAGATCCGGGTAAAGCCCATCTCCTGAAATTCACGGATGAGAGGTCTGATGGTCTCGCCTTCATTGAGTGTAGGAATGAGAATACAGACATCCGTTCGTTCGATGGCCATTATACATTTATTAATAAGTTCATTCTGATAAGTGCTTGTATGGGTTTTGGGAAGCCGGGGATACGGATCCTTGGCATCGCTGAGAGCTGGACCGGGAGAGAACGATCTATCCTTGCCGGTGTTGTCATGAGAGGTGATCTTCGGATTGACGGATCGGCAATCACCCACCTGACTGTTGGAGGGACTGATGCCACCGATGCCGTGCTACACCTCTTCTCCTCATTATCCCGATCAGATATCAACCTGATCCTGATATCGGGTGCTGCAATCGCCTGGTACAATATCATCAATCCCGATCGGATCCGGGAGGCGGCCAGAACCCCGGTAATAATTATCACATACGAAGAGTCTGGAGGGCTCGAAGAGGCGATCGGCAGACATTTTCCCGGTGATATTAAGAGATTGGATGCATACCGCGCCCTGGGTGAACGTGATTGCATCTGCCTGAAGACAGGGTATCCGGTCTATATCAGGCGATCCGGGATTCCCCTGGAGGATGCAGCGAGGATCATCAACAGGTTCACCCTGGATGGCAGAGTACCTGAACCCGTCAGGGTTGCACGGCTCTTTGCCCGTTCGGTTATGCAATCCGCTCTGAACGGGAGAGAATCCGACCATCCTCCTTATGATACACATCAAGCCTGACAGCATCACCGGGTAGAACCGTACCATCGGTCAGATCAAGAAAGATCTGATTCCCCGGATACCAGTAATATCCTGTCGAGCCGGGACCTTCCATCCTCTCAACCCCGATATGATATGTCGGTATGAAGATATGGGCATTCATTGAAGAGATGAAAGCTCCGGAATCCTGATCATTGACGAAGATCTCGGCTCTGAGATCATCATTTTTAAAGACAGTGCTCCCGGTATGTGTTATGGTCATTCTGCTGTCATAATTCAGTCCACCATTTTTTTCACAATGATGGTTCAGCTGCGTGATCGCAAAGATCTCCGGGGGCTCTTTGGGTGGTCCTCCCGGCCAGAGCGGGATATGAAGCATCATGAAGAGAAGAACAGCAAGAATGATTGTAATGACAACCATCAGAAGTACCCCCTGAACATGTGATACTGCTCCTGCAGATTGCTCATCGGACATCATAAAATTGGTTATAGACCGGACTATTTATGAGAACCGAAGAGAGTCTGAAAGAAGAGATAGAGATGAATAAAAGAATGGATCTCTTACTCCTCAAAATTGGCAAACGCCAACTCGTACATCCAGTCAAGAAGGAGTTCGCAGGTTTCTACAACACATTCGCGTTCGCAGCCGATACAGGGGATCAGGTATTCACCAGCCATCAGGAGAGAGGGATCAATCACCCGCTTTTTTGTTGATCTCAGGAGATATGTCTTAATCCCGTTTTTACGGTATTCATGCCGCTCAACCATCCCTGTATCGATGAGCTTCCTGACAATCCGTGAACATTTCCTGGAATCTACATTCAGGAGTTTCCATAATTCGCTCTGAAGAACACCATCGCTCTTCGACTGTATCAACAGGAGCGCTTCGTCAAACAGGTCATCAGTCATAGTGCTTCAGAGGGCGGGTGCGATGCTCAGAATATTGTTCCCACGTATGACAACACAACCCAGATTTCGTTCACGTGAACCTTCTATGAGCTCGGTTGCTTCATCCATATGGAGGTTGAGATACTCATCAACGGCAATAAGCCTTCCCTCTAGTTTTCGCCCGTCATCCTTTATTTCTACGACAATTTTAGAATCGACAAGAGAATTTACTTTTTTAATCGGCAGAACAATACTTGACACCATTATGAATACTATCGCAGGGTTGCCACATTAACCTTTTCATATATCATAATGGAGAACAAGGATCAGACAAATGGATCAAAGGGTCCATGTGACCGGGAATAACCGGCAATCCTGGAACCGAGTTCTCTGACAGGGTCAAGACCAGGATCATCAAATATATCGGCAGGACCAATCAGCCGCCCGCGAGCGAGTGTGAAGGCCAGGCAGACAACACGCGGAGGTCCACCTGAACGCGATCCCTGTGCATCACAGAGAGAGACCGGAATGAGCGGCATCATGGGCCGGTCCCTGACAGAGGAGCGTACCATGTACGGGTGTGCAAAGGGCTCGACCGCTTCACCGTAGTCTGGAAAAATGCCGCCTGTCCTGAGAAGCAGGCCGGGAGATGCCGCTTCAGGAGATCCGGTCACAGATGCTGCATGCTCTCCATCTCTCTTCGAGACCATACATATCCGCACCTCTTCAGGTCTTCTGATCAAGGCGAGAAACCTGTATATATCCTCCGGAAGGGAGAAGGTCTGTTCCGAGCCCTGACAGGTGGTGGTAAAGACAAACCCCTCCTGAAGCGCAGTATCAGTAACAAGCCGTGTTGTAGTGAATGGATCCCCAAAGATACGATAGAGGTGGAGATTAAAGAGATCAGGGGTGGGATGATCGGCAAGGAAGAGTACAATCTCCTCGGATCTGCGCTCGGCAAACGAGAGAGTACATGATACAGTGGAGGTGGGATCAGGTGGGAAAATGTTCTTCTTTCGGAGATAGTCATGACAGGATTCAAGAACCCTGTGTACGAGGGATTGAATTCCATCCTCTTCCCGATGTGTCATGAGGAACCCGACCGTATCCCCGCATCGGAATACAAAAGAATCAATGAGCATTCCACCCTCCTCTTTCTTCAGGAGGCGGGCTGCCAGTTCAAGCATACCGGGATGTAACCGGTGGCCTGCCGGAAATCCGCCGGGGCGGGAGGTGACAAGGGTGCATTTCAACAACAAGGAGTCCGTCATTCCCACAATCTCCCTTATTCTGGCAGCGCTTCAAGACGCTCGATAATGCCTCTGCTCCCGACATAAATCGGTGTCTTCTGATGGACCTCTTCCGGAAGAATATCAAGGAGATCTGAAGATCCATTGCTGATCCTCCCCCCTGCCTGCTCTGCGAGGAACCCTATCGGCTGGGCTTCAAAGACCAGTCTCAGTTTCCCTTCAGGCTTTCCATGCGCGGCAGGATAAGCATAGAGGCCACCGTATCTCAGGATCTGATGGAAGTCAGCCACAAATGAACCTGAATAGCGGCTCTTTGCACCTTCAGCCTCGAGTGCTGTAATAAATGAGGTATGTTTTTTCGTCCATTTCGGCCTCTCTCCGCCACTTCCATAGATAGTACCCTCCGGCAGGGTGATCGAATCCTCCATCAGCAGATACCTCCCATCGTCAGCCTGAGAGAAGAGAGCGACACCTGAGCCAACCGAGAGGGTAAGGGTTGTCATCGGTCCATAGAGAAGATAGAGGGCTGCTTTCATCTCGTTACCCTTCCGAAGAACCGAACGTCCCTCATAGATCCCGACGATCGTACCAACTGCAAGATTTACCGCAATCAGAGATGATCCATCAAGCGGATCCATCACCACAGAATAGCGACCAGTGGAATTTCTGCATTCATAGACCTTCTCCTGCTCTTCAGATGCGATCAGTGAGACAAGACCTGAGTGTGCAAGTACTGTGGTAATATGCGTATCCGACCAGGTATCCATCTCAGCCTGAACTTCACCTGATGTATTGAGTGAGGTGGCATACCGCTGATGTGAGATAAATGCGCTCCGGATCGGCCCTGCCTGTTCTGCAATCAGGCAGATAAGTTCAGCAAGATCAGCCTCACATCCCTTCTCCCCAAGATATTCCTGTACTGTAATCATATCCTCATCACCCATGTACGTCTCGTCCCTGCACCGGGCACACGTATCAGTTCGTCATCTGTCGACATCTTAATTATACTCATCCTTACCTGTACTTTGTCTGCTTGTCAGAATATCATGCACTTTCGTGAGAGCTTCGATTGCATCAGATCGTTTCTGGTCGATTGCATATTCAGAAAGATAGTCGAGGAGCCGATCCCTTTCTTCATCACCGAGGACAGAAACAATACGCTCATAGGTACGTTCAGGATAGAAGAGATCTGTTGCAGTTCTGATAAGAAGAGCCTCCGTCTCCAGAGAGATGAACCCGTCTTCCCGGGCACGTCGAAAGGTGCACCTGATATTGACAAGTGGAACAGAGAGGGGAGATAACGTTTCTGGATCAAAAACAAGGGCAACCTCATCATCAGATACCAGCGTCCCATTCCGGTAGAGAGAATAGATAAGACCCACACCTTCCATACCCAGGGAATCCAGTTCTGCTGCCCTGAGTGCTCCCATACTTGAAGCACCGATTACCATAATACCACTCCGTAGAAGAGAAAGAATCTCACGATGGCCGACAGCAGAATCCTGGAAGAAATATCCGTCAATAATACAGACGAGAGTTATGCCCGATCCAATAACAGTTGTCAGATCCCCGCGCCTGATAGGAGGGAGAAAAGCGGCTTCCGGACAGAGTACCCGTGCTTCCTCATGAGGAAGACTTGGGCCGAGGTAAACGACTGCGCCGTGCATTCCTACACCGTTCTCCTATTCTGTCCTGATCCATTGCGTATACTTCAAGGCCGGGAACAACAACCCGTACAACGGGAATGCCGATATCTGGTCGTGTCAGATCAGAGACGATGACCCGGTCAAATCCTGCTGAGACGATGCGATCGCAGACGTACCTGATATCGGTCAGTAAATCATCACTGGAGTGGCCAGGCATCCTTTCGAACGGTATATCACCATTCTCCCGGAACCAGTACCCGTTCAGTCTTTTTGTGCGTTCATACCCAATCTGCCTTCTCATATCTGCAACCACCGTGTCTTCGCGGGCACCGTGAATCTGGGTGAGACGGCTCTGGGCAACCTCGGTGAGTGCGCGAAGAAGTGCAATCTCCGGTGCGGTATGAGTACCCATACCTGTGACAAGAAGCGCCGGATCGCAGAGGACGGTATCATCTGCAACGGCAGCGCAGGTCGGAATCCCGATATCGCTTGTAATATCCCTCAGGATAAGATCCACTCCCTCCTGGGAGAAGCGATTGATAATAGACGAGCTGATGGGATCAGTAATATCGATGATACGGTTGCCGGTATAACGGCTTGCCTCAACAAGTGACCATGCATCCCGTTCAATAACTTCCAGCAGTCCATGGATAATCGCCTCTTCAAGGGTATTTCCGGATGCAATCCCATTCGTATTTGTCCGATGAAGGGGCCGATATACATGGGAGAGGGGATGATATACTGCATGTGCCGGCAGCAGCACCTCCTCGTTATTGATGATATCATATCCGGCGGCCCATGGTATTGCAGCATCCCTGTCCGCACCCGCCGGGAGGATCAGATCGACAGGATCAACCGCGGCCATTTCCCGTGAGATATCAGAATATCGCCCAAATTTCACTGGATCGGAATGCATCTCGGCTGAACATCGTTCGATCCCTTCCATGATGGCAGAAACCCGTGCGGCAACGGGTGTTGCGCCTTTCCCATTATATACTGATATTGCTCCTCCCTCGGCAGTTGGGCGGATACAGGAGAAGACAGGTATGCCAAGGCGATCCAGACCCGTAATATCTGCCACCCGCGTGATACCAGCTTGTGGTAGCAGAGGTTCAATCCGTTCAAGGGTTAACTCGGGAGAAACAGCCCGGTGTGTTTCGATCATATACCCTTTCGGGCAGGTTTTCAACTGCATCTGACTCTGTATAGATCTTATCTTCCCCGATACTTACTACCTTTGCAATATGGTACGTATTCAGGCTGACAGACTATATATGATCACGCGTTGAGATCACAACAGATGAACGCGCTACATGGAAAAAAACGGGATGATGCCCTTGATGCTGCCCGCGGAGTGTCTCTCATCGCAATGATCGCCTACCATATCGTCTTCGATCTGAGCTATTTCGGATATATTCAGTTTGACCCGTTTTTCCGCTACCTGGCATATCCGATCGCCGGTTCATTCATCTTCATCGCCGGGATTTCTCTTTCCATAAAAGCTCAATCAATCGGGCTCCAGGCCGATTACAGAGCATCTGTCTCTCCATTCATCTCACGCGGCATAAAGATCCTCGGGATCGCTGCCGGAATAACGATTGTCACCTGGATCTACCCCCATGAAGGGTTCATTGTTTTTGGAATCCTCCATCTCATAGGAATCTCCACCATCCTCGCAATCCTGTTCCTCCCTCTGGGAAGATGGAATATCCTTCCGGCTGGTATGATTATTCTCATCTGGCTGATCTTCTTTCCTCTCAATGGATCCGCATATCTGATCCCACTTGGTATCTATCCCCCCGGCTTCTATACGCTGGATTATGAGCCACTCATCCCATGGTTCTCCCTGATCCTTGTTGGAATTGCAGCGGGATCAGTGTGGTATTCCGGAAAAAGGATAAAACAACGAGAGAACAGGATTGTGAAACTCCTCGCTGTTCCCGGACGAAATTCACTGATCATCTATCTGATACACCAGCCGATCATCATCGGTTTTCTTTTCCTGATCAGAGAAGCCGGGATCTGGTAGTCTGGATTTTTCCAGGAGAGAAACAGAAAGGTTAATTGTTCTGCCTTGAGAATCGATTAGTATGTGTGCCGGTTTTTTGAAGGGTTTCTTTGGGAAGAAACCTCACATGGTCTACAGCCCGCCTCCACCTTCAATATCCCACGGTGCTGGCATGCAGATACCAGAATACAAGAACAAGCCGTACTTCATTGTGGCTTCTGTTGAGATGGGCAATACCACCACAAAATGTATCCTGACTGGAACCAGTCTGGAAACCGGGGCATGCTATGTTATCAACAAGACAGTGAGCATGAGCAGGGATGTCCGTCCCCCAAAACCCGGAGAGGAGATCTTTGGAAAGACACTGGACGGAACCGAACTGACACGGGAATCGGTAACCGAGCTCGTCCGTGACACCCTCATCCAGTGCCACCGTGAGGCGAACCTCGATATCAAGAGTGATCTTGATTTTGTGGTGAGGAGTACCGGGGTTGTTGCGGCCATGGAATCCCCCGATCAGGTCGGCGACTTCGTTATCGCGCTTGCCAATGGTTGTCTAGAAGCCGGGGTACCCCCGCGAAAGATGACCCCGCCGATGTCAATTGACAATCTCCCTAAAAAACTGAAGAATTACAGTTTCGCTGACCGCCTCGTCTTTACAGGCGCGGTTGCCGGAGTGGTTCCACCTGTTGGAAGTACCGGAGTGGAAATGGTGGCTAACGAGATGGAAGGAGAGCTTGCCATGGCTGGAATCAAGGAGGGTGCCAAATGGACCCCGGTTGATTTCAGGAATCCCTGTATATCACTTGATTTTGGAACCACGCTTGATGGAAGAATCACAGGGGATGTTCCCTCTGAAGCAGAGAACCCGTTTGCAAAAACAATCGGCAATTTCTGTGGCCTTGCCGGAGCAATTCCCGATGCGATCGTCAGGGGAACCGGTCTTGTTGAAGGGAGAACAGGCACCGCACTTGATGTCTTTGGTGAAGGGAAGGGGGGAGGGAGTTTCTCTTTTGGAAGGCGCAGGAAAGTAGTATCCGACTATGTGGATCTCTGCAATCAATATATAGATATCAGGATAGTTCCCCCGGATCGTAAGCGGTTTGGCCGTGTTCCGGTTTATGCCGATGTCGCAGCCGAATCTGGTGTGGCACTTATCGGATGTGATTGTGGAATTAACGGAGACGGGATCGACAACCTCAAAAAGATTGGTGCGGAGATCTATGGGAAACACAGATTATCTGTTGTGACGGAAGTTATCGATCGTATCTGTGCAAGCATGGCTCTCAGGATGATCGATGTCTGTAACGAACGACATTTTATACCTGAGAATGCATCAATCGGTTTTACGGGAAGAGCAGCGATATCCGGAAATAAACCCATGTATATCCTTGATGGGATCATCGAACGTGAGTTGTTTGCAGATCCAATCGATCATCTCGTCTTTGTCGATGATGGGCTTGCCCGGGGTGCCGCACTGATGGGGCGCTGTATGAATTCGCTCGGAAAACCGAAAAACCCCCTTGGCGGTGTACGAGGTGGGGGATGCATCATGGGTAAAAGAATTAAAATCGGGAGATAGAGGATGGAAGATGCAGAATTATTTGATCTGGTTATCCCGCCGGGAGTACCGAGAACCATTATTCGCACAGTGATGGAGAATTATAATGTCGAACTGGTGCCCCATAATACCCGTCTCAGTTTTGCAAATATGGATGGGGATGAGCGTGAACTCCTGGCATTCCGGGGAGAAAAGGAAGAAGTTGAACGCGTTGAGGCGTTCATGTTTGAAGAACTGAAAAAATTTATCAATTAATTTTTTTTCCAACACCAAAAATCGAGACGAGAAGTGCTTTTTGGGCATGGAGGCGGTTTTCAGCCTGATCCCATACAGCACTCTGTGGTCCGTCAAGAAGTTCATCGGTGATCTCACAACCACGGTGTGCCGGGAGACAGTGAAGAACTATACATTCGGGAGATGCGCGCTTCAGCAGTTCAGCATTCACCTGATAGCCGGAGAAGGCTGCAAGACGCTCCTCCTCTTCGGCCTCCTGCCCCATGGAGATCCAGGTATCTGTATAGACTGCATCTGCACCTTCCGCCGCTTCCAACGGACTATCATAAAACCTGACAGAGCCTTCTGCCCTGGCACGGCGGATACACGCTTCATCGGGTTCATAACCTGGAGGAACGGCAACTGACACATTCATCCCGGTTCTGATGGATGAAAGGATAAGTGAGTTGCAGACATTGTTTCCGTCCCCGATCCATGCAACATTCAGACCCGCCAGGCGACCAAAACACTCCTTCAGTGTCATCAGATCGGCGAGAATCTGACAGGGATGCTCTCTGTCTGAAAGGCCGTTAATGACGGGTATCCGGGAGGCAGCAGAAAAGGTCTCGATAGAGCTGTGAGTGTGAGCACGGATCATTACTGCCGAAAGATACCGTGAGAGCACACGCGCAGTATCACCGATCGCCTCGCCGCGATCCAGCTGCATATCCCGTGGATTGAGATAGAGGGCAGATCCTCCGAGTTCAAACATCCCCACTTCAAATGAAATACGGGTTCTGGTCGATGACTTCTCAAAGATCATACCAAGTGTTTTTCCCCGGAGATGAGGATGGGGGATATTCCGTCGGCGATCTTCCTTCAGCCGGATTGCATCTTCAATGATTGCAGAGATCTCTTCAGAAGAGAGATCCAGAATAGAGAGAACATTCATCGCAATTCCTTCATATGATGTATACGATCGAAAAGAACGGCTTCCTTTCCAATATCGGTCCTGTACCTGACATTTCCACGAATCAGAGAAGCTGCATTCTCAGCTGATCTCTCTGCATCTGCCAGGGTATCTCCCACACCAACAAAGGCAAGAGAACGGGAGGTCCGGGTAAAGAGAGATCCGTCCTTCTCTTCTACATTGGCATAATAAAGGAGGGCATCATGATCGTCTGCCAGCTCAATTTTATCTCCGGATTCTGGTTTTTCAGGATAACCCGCAGGTACAATATATTTGCATACGGTTGCCTTCTTTTCAAACACCACATCAGACTGGCGGAGAGTGCCTTCGGCAACACGGATGGCAATCTCGGAGAAGTCACTTGAGAGTATGGAAAGAACATTCATCGCCTCCGGATCGCCAAACCGTGCATTGAATTCGATAACCTTTGGGCCTGTGGCGGTATTCATGAATTGTCCATACAGGATTCCACGGTAGGGAGAACCCGTTGTATCCAGTGCCTGAACGATATCCTGCATAATCCGAAGTGCAGCTGCATATTCTGCATCCAGAACAAACGGCAACCTATGATCAGGCATGCTATATGATCCCATCCCCCCGGTATTTGGCCCGGTGTCGCCTTCAAAAGCACGCTTATGATCCTGGACAAGAGGCATGGGAATGAGAGAATTCCCATCGACAAATGCCATTAAAGTAAATTCCTCGCCGATGAGCCGTTCTTCAATGATCATTTCCCCCTGAATCGAGCGGGCATACTCAATAGCACCTTCCCGATCAACCTGCTCACCCACCACCTTGACACCTTTACCCCCGGTCAGACCGATGGGTTTGATGACGATATCTTCGTCATGTGATCTGATAAAATCGACCGCATCCTCAGAATCAGAGAAGATGCGATATGCAGGTAGACCTTCGATATGATGTTCCTTCATAAGCCGCCTGCAGAAGGCTTTATCAGTCTCGATCTGTGCTGCTGCCCGGGTTGGTCCAAGACAGCCGACACCGATCTCAAGAAGGGCGTCGGTAACGCCGGCATGTAACGGAGCTTCAGGACCGATCACCGCATAGTCAATCTGATGGCTTTTTGCATACCGGACTATCGCTTCTGTATCCGTCTCGCTTGCAATTAAAAAATCATGGCAGAGTGCAGTAATGCCGGGATTTGCATGGGACATCACGGCATGGAGTACGGACTCTGGATTGCAGGAGAGTGCTCGTGCAAGTGCGTGCTCCCTTCCGCCACCACCTACAACCAGGTAATTCATGGTCATGTAATTGAACCCTTCACCTATTATATTATCACTTTTTCAGAAGCTCGCTTACCCGTGCAAGCGGGCATAGAGAGATGCCTGCCCTCTCCATACGTGATGCTGCACCCTGCTCACGATCGACAATGGTTACCACAGTATCTACAGAGGCACCAGCACGCCGTAACTCTTCTACTCCATAGATGGCAGAACCACCGGATGTGGTGACATCTTCGATGAGAAGCACCCTCCTGCCGGCTACATCTCCAATAATCCGCGCAGCCTTACCATGATCTTTCTCAGCCGCACGGATGATTGCATAGGGTTTTCCCGAGACAAGTGATACGGCAACAGCCAGCGGAACACCACCAACAGCCACACCGGCAACCAGTTCGAAATCATATGCTTCAGATACAATGCGTCCAATAGCAAGAAGCAGATCCGGATGTGTCACCGCCTGCTTGATGTCCACATAATAGGTGCTCTTCTGGCCGGATGCCAGTGTAAAATCACCAAATTCTATCGCATGATACTGAATCAGGAGAGTTGAAATATCGTCTACCATGGTACATCCTTTATTCCAAGTATATAGCCAATAATATTTGTTCCCCGATGTAGAATCGGGGTGAGGATTAGGATTGCAATTGCAATGGGGAGGGTGATTGCAGACAACAACCATCCTGGATCAAAGATGAGAAGCATGATGAATGCGCCAATAACAAGATCGAACTGATCGGCAACCGGCCATTTCTCACCTCTTCCCACTCCCTTTCGCCGCTTGAGGAAACTCTTTGCAAGATCTCCAAGAAGTGCGCCGACTGCGAGGAGAGTGATCGACATGAGCGTATGTTCAGGGAAAACCCATAATCCGATCCGGGATTGGATGAAGATCTGAATAAGCCCTATGACAACACCTCCGGCAACCCCGGCTAAAAACCCTCTCAGCGTCTTCCCATCACCAAATATCCTTCTGCCATCCCGCCAGCATCTTCCACCGTCAACCGGCCTCCCGCCACCTAGTGCAGCTGCAACCGGGTTTGGCAGATATGCCGGAAGCATCACCCAGAGTGCGGAGATACAGATAATAATGAGCGAATAGATATCGATACCACCCATATCCTATGTACTTCGGTGGAAGGTTTAAAAAATACTGTATCACATACTTACTCTGAAGGTTTTCGCGGGTGAATCAAGAATGCTAATCAAAAAGACAAAAAGTATCTGCCCGGTTTGCAGAACAGTGCTTGATGCGGATCTTATAGAAGAAGATAATGCTGTCTGGATCAGCCGTGAATGTCCGGATCATGGCCCATTCAGATCGCTCTACTGGTCTGATTCTGCAATGTACCACAGGTTTGATGCGTATAATGCCATAGGTCAGGGTGTTCAAAACTCAAAGCATCCCGAGAGCCCGGCTGGATGCCCAAATGATTGTGGTCTCTGTTCCGAACATCGATCAGGAACACTGCTTGCAAATGTGGATGTCACCAACCGTTGCAACCTGAATTGTGATTTCTGTTTTGCAAATGCACGCGCATGTGGTTTTATCTATGAGCCTACGATGGATCAGATAGAAGAGATGTTCCGTCTCCTCCGATCCCAGAAACCAGTTCCGCCGCCGGCAGTTCAGCTTTCAGGCGGTGAGCCGACGATGCGAAAAGACCTGCCCGAGATTGTCAGAAAAGCCAAGGAATATGGATTCAGCCAGGTACAGATTGCAACAAACGGGATCAGGCTTGCACAGGATAAACAGCTTGTTTCCGACTTAAAAGATGCGGGCATTTCCACTATATATCTCCATTTTGATGGCATAACCAAAGCAACAAATCCGCTCCTTGAGATCAGTAAGGAAGCCATCGAAAACTGCCGGGAAATCAACGTGGGAATCGTCCTCGTACCCACCATGATTGGTGGAAAGAATGATCATGAAGCAGGTGCCATCATCAGGTTTGCAGCTGAGAATATCGATGTGATACGAGGAGTCAACTTCCAGCCGGTTGCATTCACCGGGGCTGCAAGCAATGATGATATTGCAAAGGAACGGATCACCATACCCGATCTTCTCACGGAGATAGAAGAACAGACAGGGGGGGTACTGAAAGCAGCAGACTTCTACCCTATTCCATGTGTGCAGCCCATCATCGATCTGGTGGAATCATATACCGGACGTCCCCAGATACAGTTTACCGCAAATCCTCACTGTGGAGCCGCCACCTACCTTTTCGTCACTGAAAACGGGCTTGTTCCGGTGAACAGGATGGTGGATGTCGATGATTTTTTCAAGTCGATTGATACGATTGCCGGAGGATTGAAGAAGAAGGGAACGATCAATAAATACCGGACCCTGCTTGAGGGCGTCAACCATCTCCGCACCACTATGAAGAATGATCAGCCGGATAAGATCGATTTATGGGGACTCATTACAAATGCCCTGATTCACCAGAATTTTGATGCACTCAGGAAATTCCACTGGAATGCACTCTTCATCGGTACCATGCATTTTATGGATAATTATAATTACGATATCAACCGGGTGAACCGCTGTTGTATCCATTATGCCACACCTGATGGCAGGATCATCCCATTCTGCAGTTACAATAGTGGCCCGATGAGACGCGAGGAAGTCTGGAGAAAACACGCCCTGAAAGAAGAGAATACATCTCTTTGATAGTGATATAGTTTTCTGATGATCAGAATCATTCCAAAACCAACCGATACACCCGATGATAATTCCACACAGATGGTGCTGGATGCATTGGATATGCTGGATGCACGGCATGAGATTCTTCATCTCCATAAAATAAACCCTTTTGAAATCCCCTGCAGGGGCGACCTCATCTGGGTATGTGGCATTCGCCAGAACGGTGTCGAGTTTGAACAGATCAAAGCCCTCTCACTAACAAACCGTCTTGTCAACACCCCGGATGCAATCGCTACCTGTGCAAGCAAGGTGATGACATCCGCACTTCTCTGCCACCATGGGGTTCCGACACCAGGAACACTCTTTACTGCTTCAAAAGAGGCGGTTGAAGAGTTCCTTACAAGGCATGGGAAAGCTGTTTATAAACCGGTCTATGGATTTGACGGAGATGGCATTTTCCTCTTCTCGGATGTGTCAGATCTTGCGGATCCCCCCTATTATGTCCAGGAGTACGTCAGCAACGATCGCGACTTCCGGGTCTTTGTCATCGGATACCAGGCCGTTGGTGCGATATACCGCCAGTCACCCCACCTGACCCATAATATTCATAAAGGAGGGCTCGGCACACCGGTTGAGATCGATCCGGCAATGAGGGAGATCGCTGAGGCGGCAGCAAGGGCAGTCGGAATAGATTATTGTGGTGTTGATCTCCTCGGGACCGACGATGGCTACACCGTCCTTGAGGTGAATGGCACACCAAACTGGCATTGCATGTCTGCCCCGATTCCCCGTTTACTTGCAGAGTATCTTGTCAGGGAAGAGAAGAATATGAAAGGATTATAATTTTTCTACTGAGCGCACTCAATTTCCTTCAGCGTCTTTTCAGCAAGTTCCTTCATTCTCATACTTATCCTTCCCGATGAGCCCAGTTCTGCATCCTTCATGACATTTGCAAGTTCTGTGGCAAGAATGAAGATTGCATACTTATGCTCAAGCTTACTCTTATGAACCTGGGAAGGGTTGATCTTCAGGGCCTGGTACTGAGGGAAAGTGATATTCGGACTCATTTCTTCGAAGTAATCCTTGATATCTGATAACATCTGGTGTAGTGCAATCAACTCATCTTTGTGCATCGGATCACCCGCAAGTACGATCGTGATGGCTGGGAATAAAAGAGTATGGATTAAAAAGCAATTCTTAAATACTATTGCATATTTACCATACGTAAAGATACTGGTCTCTTCACGATTCCGGAAAATTCACGCGCAGCAATAAATTCCAGGCCTTTTTCAGCAGCTACATCCAGTATCTTTTGATCCACATTCATATCGAGGAGCACACCCGCGCTCTCGGAACCATATTCCGGAAGGAGATCCCGGAACTCTGCAGGTGCAAAGTCGTGGATGGTGGAGAGATCAGGAGAGAGAAAACGTCCCAACCCACTGCCACGGATTGCCTTGATATGCCAGCCGAGTGTTGCATTCCCCCCATCCTCAGGGGAGGGCTGGGCAATAGGGGGTTGTGACGGAGTGGTATCGAATTCGCCCTCAGGGTAGATGGTGTCACCGGAAGCGGACATATCTGTCACATGGGTTGAACCATCCTCTCCGGCAGCATTCTCCGGTATCTTCTCTTCACTGATATCAGGGGAATAGGGATACAGGGTTGGCTGGATTCCGTGATCTGATGGAACCTTCCTTATGTCACGATCCACCTGATCACGGACATATTCAATCGGGACCTTGTTTCTCAGAGCTTTGACGATCTCTTTCCTGCTGAGATCCTCAACACTCTTGCCCCGTGGGGGATACGCAACAAAATCAATATCCGCAATCTGGAGAAGCTCCCGGAGTATCAGTTCTCCACCGCGATCCCCATCGAGGAAGACCGTTGCAGTCTTCTTTTCGCAGAGACTGACGATGATGGCGGGGACATTGGTTCCTTCAACCGCCACACTGTTTTTAATCCCATACCGGAGGAGATTAAGGACATCCGCTCTCCCTTCCACAATGATGATGGCATCGGATTCTTCAATATTCGGGCCGGCGGGAATACGCTCTTCTCCAAGCAACCTGATCTTTTCAATTCTGATCGATTCACGTACCTCATCAAGAAGATCCTGCGAGGCGATTGTATCCTCCTCAAAAGCATCAAGAAGAAGCTCTTTTGCCCGTTCAATGATCTTTTTCCGTTTTGCTACCCTGATATCCTCAATGCATTCCACACGGACGCGGGCAACACAGGGTCCAACCCGATCGATTGTCTCCAGAGATGCAGCTAAAATAGCCGTCTCTGCCCGATCCAGAGACGAGGCAATGAATATTTCTCCAGCGGTCGCCCCCCGTTTGCTCACGATCTGAACGTCAATGCGTCCTACCCTTCCGGTTCTCTGGAGATCACGGAGATCTAGATCTTCGCCAAGCAATCCTTCTGTCTGGCCAAATATGGCCCCGACTACGTCGGGTTTTTCAACCACCCCCTCTGTTTCGAGATGAATCTGAATAAGATACTTTGTCGTATCTGGTGAATACATGTAAATGCACCTCCATCGATCATGCAATTATGTCTGCGCTTGATCATAGGCAATATGTCATAAGGATTTGCGATTACTTAAAGTAACCCATGGTGGAAATGCCGTTTCAGAACATGAGGCGATCCTGACATATGAGAGATGGGAACAGATACACTCCATTCAAGGAATGGTATGTTTAGAAAAGTGTGGCAAGCAATTCTTTGCACCGGAGAGGAGGTATCCCGGCAATCTGGATCACTTTTCGTGATGACTGGTGTCCTGATACAATACGAATATCCGATTTTGAAATACCCATAACATTCGAGACGAGATCGATGATTGCTGTGTTGGCACGTCCCTCAATCGGAGGGGCAGTGATGGCAATGCCGATAGCCTTTCGCCAGGCATTATATCCATCGGGAAAGGCATTTCTTCCTGATCCTGGATGCACATCAAGGGTTATCAACAATCCTTCATCGGATATCCGGAGTGCATCCTCAAAAGAAGCCATGGTCTCTGTGGGTTACTGTCACCCGGTGATAACTGATGCCGGTCATCGGTGGCTGCTGCCGTTCCTCCCACATCAAACCCGTCACCGGGTGGTGCCTGTCTCGCAGACGGGTTGTCCCATGGATCATCTCATGACATACGTCATATGGATCACCTGGGGACCTATGAATGCGAATATCCGGCACATTATTCTATGTGTTCCCCGGGATGATAACCCCTTCCCGGCATCCAGGTTCCGGGTTCATGGGTATACTCTCCCTCGCGATAGGCAATCCTCCCTGAAATGACAACAAGAGAAGGAAATACTCCCGGCATACCCTCATACGGAGTCCATCCGCAGCGGGAATGAAGATTGTCGGATTGTATTGTTTCTGGTTTCATCGCATAGAGGGCAAAGTCCGATCGTTCTCCTTCTCCAAATCCGGATGGAGGTATTCCAAGCACCCTGCATGGGGCTGTGGCCGTCTTTTCGATGACAGATTGAAGGGTGAATGTACCTTTGATCACCTCGTTCATCAGGAGAGGGAGCATCGTCTCAACACCCGGGAGCCCCGAGGGTGCATCTGCAAAAGGAACCTGCTTCTCTTCACGCGTATGAGGGGCGTGGTCGGAGGCGATGAGATCAATACTATCCCATGATGAAAAAAGTGTTTTTCGCTCTGATTCCGGGCGCAGAGGGGGATTTACCCGCCCAAACGTATCTTCAGGTTCAAACTGTTCAATCGAGAGGAAGAGATGGTGAGGAGTCACCTCCTTTGATCCCGGTGCAACTGCAAGGGATTGTGAAGAGCTGATGTGACAGATATGTGGTTTCATTCCTTTCGGGATGGCCGATCGTATCTGCTGAAATGATTCGGCTTCACCTTCAGCAGACCGGAGGTGATGGTGTTCTTCAAGATTATCCGGCGATCCGGGAAGCACCTTTTCACAGTGGATGGTGGCGGGGGCGAGAAGTGAGTGGATCGCAAGAAGAGCATCCCGCAGCTCCTCAATGGTGAGCGCATCCCCATAGCTTGAGGGGGCAGCGAAGATCTCGCCAAATGCCATCGCACCCGCGTGCCAGAGAGAGAGTGGATCTGAATCCATGGATACACCCCCGTTTACTCCAAATGAGCAAAAGGCACCTACGGATGCTTCCCTGATACGATTCTGGAACTGTTCGCATGAGAAGAGGGGAGGAATGGTATTTGGCTGGTCGACAACCATGGTAACCCCGCCAGCAAGGGCAGCCATGGTTCCTGTCCTCCAGTCTTCCTTTGCAGACTGAATCCCACCACGCATATGGACATGCATGTCGGTGGCAGCCGGTATACAGAGGAGACCACGACACTGAATCTCAACATCTGCCCTTCCTGCACTTCCGATATGGAGGAGTGTACCATCCCGGAAGGCGAGATCAGCCACCCTGCCATCAGGGAGGGAGGCGTTTCTCAGGACAAGATCTAACATACCCTTGGCACCGGATCTCCAAGTGGCGGTTCGATAAAACGCTCGCCACCAATGCCGGTCTGCATCACAACCCGTGAACCGGAGATGACCTCGCCGATGATTGCCGCATCAGCACCTGTTGGATGGGAGCGGATTGCCGAGAGGATGGCTGCTGCATCCTCTGCAGCAACCCCCATTATCACTTTGCCTTCATTTGCAACCTGGAGGGGATCGATCCCAAGAAGATCAGCCGCGGACCTGATGCTCCGGCGGATTGGAACTTGCTCTTCATATAGCAGGATTCCGAACCCACTCTTCTGTGCCATCTCATTCATTGCAGCGGCAAACCCGCCTCTGGTCGGATCCTTCATTGCATGAATGTCACCGGCAGCGAGCGCGCGCTCTACAACCGGCCAGACCGGGGCCACATCTGATCTGAGCGTCTCACCAAATTCAAAGCCCTCGCGGTATGATAGGATGGATATACCATGATCACCGAGTGTTCCGGAGGAGATGATGAGATCCCCTTCCTGCAGGGTGCTGTCACGCACAGGTTGATCGGCTATCCCGATACCCGCGGTATTGATGATGATACCATCAAGGGATCCCCGTTCCACCACCTTTGTATCACCGGTGACGATACTGGCACCTGCCTCGCCGAGTGCCTGATCCATCGAGGCCACAATACGGGCAAGATCGTCAACAGAGAAACCCTCTTCGATGATCATTGCAGAGGTGAGGGCAATCGGTCGTGCCCCCATAACTGCAAGATCGTTCACCGTGCCACAGACAGAAAGCCTGCCGATATCTCCTCCCGGGAAAAAGAGGGGGCGAACCACATGGGAATCAGTGGTGAGGACAATATTGCTGCCATTGATGGGAATAATTGCTCCATCGTCAAGGGATTCAAGACCCACACCACCGGCGTTGTTGTGAGAGAAAGCCGTCAGAGTCCTGAGGAGTTCTCCCATCACCTCTCCACCGGCACCATGCATCAGATTGACTTTCATTCTTCACCTGTATCTATCTCAATATTTTTCACTACAATCTCTTTTCCGGCTATAAGGACGGGGAGTTTTCCACAATCCGGGCAGACATAAATCTCTTCACCTTCATATCCACAGACACAGGCGGTCCTTGGAGGGATGGTTTCACAGACAATCTCTGCTCCGTTCATTACCGGATCATCTGCTGTAAGGGTCTCAAAAAGAAAGGAGACCTGCTCCGGATTTATCATAGCCATCTTACCGAAGTTCACGGTGATCTTCATTACACGACTGGCATTATGATCCAGTGCTGTTCTGCGCGCCGTTGCATAGATATCATATGCTATGCCATATTCATGCATCAGGCACCCATGGCCTCATAAACCTGACGGAATATCTCCCGTGTCTCAAGTCCCTCCTCACGGGAAAGTCGCTGGATAGCAAACCCGACATGAACCAGAACAAACTCACCAACCGCTACATCAACGAGATCAAGCCTGACTTCGTGCTGGAGATCGCCGAAGTCGACGAGGCCGATGTTGCCATCCCTGATCTCAATAACCTCTGCAGGCACTGCAATACACATGAACCGTTCCTCAGATCTTCTTGTATCCTCAAAGTGATAAAGAGAACGAATGTGGCTTTTTGATGATGAGTTGACTGAAGAAAAGAGTCATAAAAACGCCGGGGGAGAGATTTGAACTCCCGAGGTGCAACACCAGTGGCTTTCAAGGCCACCGCCTTTCCGGACTAGACTACCCCGGCCCATATACATATATGCTCTTTAGAAATAAGAGATTATGGTTTCTTCACCAGACAAATGACGAGAATTGCCAGTGCAATCAGGGGCATAAGGATAAACGCCGGAGACTCTTCAGCAGGCGTATGCCCCGGACCCACAAGATCTCCGAATTTTTCGGAAGCCGTTGTACTCGTGGTTAATGAAACGACATTCTGGCCGTAAAGATGGACTGTGCCGGTCTCCCCTCCATCGGGGTATGCTCTGATATGAATCGTGCCTCCATCGCCTTCAATGGTAAATGTCTCTGCCCTGTCTGCCCCATATTCATTGATGATATGGTGATTGCCGGATTCATCGATATATTCAATCACCCAGTCGACTCCAAGCGAAGTGCTGATCGTTGCCGATCCGGATCTGGTCTGCATCACAAAATATGCCGGATTTTCACGTGAGGCAGTCGCACTGGCTGAGATGATTGCCTGTGACGGTGTTGGAGTGAGAGGGATTGGACTCTCCTCCCTGACCACCTGAAAATCTACTTCTCCAATCATGCCTTTTCGATCAGCGATCTGTGCGGAATATACCCCATCCATATCAATTGGGATCTCCTGAAAGAAACGCCCCATCGGATCTGTTGAAACCCATTTTGGTCCGAAATATATGCCAGCCGGACCAGATACGGTCAATTCAATTCCACCTGAGCCCAGTTCATCCACCCTGCCGTTAATGGTCAGCCAGCCATCATAATTCTGTTCCAAAGGGGACGTTATTGTCAGGAGAAGGCTCCTGTCGACCAATCGGTACATGAACCAGTTGCGTTGTGAGCCAAGGGGGTAATCGTCGGGTGCCTGGATCTCAAAGCGATAATCTCCTTCTCTCAGCCCTTTTGTTTCAAGAACTGTCCTGAAGCGCCCCTCATTCTGGACGACCATCTGTCTTGTCAGAATATAATTTTCCGGACCTGTCACGCGAAGCGTCAGCGTAACTCCGGGAGGTATGTTCTGAGAGACTCCCTCAACGACTATCGCATCCCCAACATAACCCGTGAGACTGCCAGAATTTTGCGGCGGCCCGATAAACTGGAAGGAGTATGCACCTGCTGCTGTGGTACAGAGCAACAGAAGGATTGAAGCAAGTGCGATCTTTTTCATGATCGAGATATCATCTGTATATGGTTTTAATGGTATCCCGAACAGTTGAGAAACCCCTTGCCTCATGGATGGGGGAGGACCTGATAGAGGGTGAGATCAAAAAAACACTCACAATCATTCTGAAATCCGGCGGCTGCCGCTGGAACAGGTGCAGGATGTGCGGATACCGGTTTGAACGGTACCATGCAATGGACAAGAGCGAGCTGACACAACGGATGATTGCCCAGATCCGGTGGATCGAAGAGCATTATCGCTCTGATGACTACGATGTGATGAAGATCTTCACCTCAGGGAGTTTCTTTGATCCCGACGAAGTACCGCTGGAAGCGAGGGAGGAACTTGGGAGGCTCAGCAGGGGGAAGATTGCCATCGCCGAATCCCGTGCCGAATATATTTCCCAAACAGCAATTACTTCATTCCTTGACCAGATTGATTGCGGTGATCATGAGTTCCCCCTCTATGTTGCAATGGGGCTTGAGACGACAGATGATCGAATCAGAGAGAAATGTATTGACAAGGGAATGACATTTGCCGACTTTATCCGGGCAGCAAAAGAGGCAGGGGGAGCCGGTGTCGGTGTCAAGTCATATCTCATGATGAAACCGCTCTTCCTGACCGAAAAAGAAGCGATAGCAGATATGAAGACTTCTATCCGTGAGGCAGCACCATATTCTGACCTGATATCGATGAACCTCTGCACGGTTCAGAAACGAACTGATGTAGAGTACTATTGGAAACGCGGAGCATACAGGCCACCATATCTCTGGAGTGCCCTGGATGTCCTCCTCTCAACAGATGAGAAGGTCAGTTGCGATCCGGTTGGGGGAGGTTTTGCCCGGGGACCTCATAACTGCGGCGAATGCGATCGGGATATTAAAAATGCGATCAATCTTTATTCGCTGAGCTTTGACCGCAGCCTTCTCAGGGCTGTATATGATACCGAATGTGATTGTAAAGAAGAGTGGGAGTATATCCTTGGCAATGAGATGCCCTGGTGCATGCCCCTTACCCGGTAATAACTAGCTGGATGTCTCTTTCTGGTGCTGGAGTGCGGCAAGGAGAGCCGGAATAAAAGTACCTGCATCCGAGACAACACCTATTGCCTGACTGGTCCCCCGATCCATCAGTTTTGTGACAGATGCCGGGTTAATGTCAACACAGATCGTCTTCACATAGGAAGGCAGGCAGTTGCCAACGGCAACGGAGTGGAGGAGGGTTCCGATCATCAGGACCATACCGCAATCACCAAGATGAGAGCGGATCGCATCCTGTGCCTCGACAACATCAGTAATGACATCAGGGAGAGGTCCGTCATCCCGGATTGAGCCTGCGAGCAGATAGGGGATACCTGCTTTCACGCACTCATACATAATTCCCTGTTTGATCACACCGGATTCAACAGCAGCTGATATTGATCCGGCACGCATCACCTCGCTGATTGCGATAATATGGTGTTTATGACCACCGGTGACGAGATCTCCGGTTTTGAGATTCATTCCAAGAGATGTTCCAAACAAATTACTCTCGATATCGTGCGTGGCAAGCGCATTGCCGCTGAAGAGGATATCGATGTATCCCTCACGAATCATGGTTGCAAGGGCATCTCCCGCCCCGGTATGAACAATTGCCGGTCCGCCGACGAGAGCAACCATCTGCCCTTTTGCCTTAACTTTCAGCAGCTCTTCTGCGATCTTTCTGACAATGGTCTCACTTGGCCGTTCAGAGGAAACCTGCCCGTGCATAAACTCAAACATGCCGGTTTCACGGGGCCTTTCAGGGTAGATAACCCTGACACCCGATTCACCAAGGACGACATAGTCACCTTTTCGCAGCTTTGAGAGGGGGATACAGAAAGCACGCGAATTTTTTGGATCTACTTTGATTATACAATCCATCTCAATATTCTCAACCAAAATCCAATCATCATTATACCGGATTGATGTCGGATGATTGGTTGTTGAATAGAAGCCAGTCGGTACGACCCGGTCAGCTTCCGCAGGAAGAAGCCTGACATTATCAGCCTCTATGAGGCGTATACCATACCGGTGGAGCTCGCTCATTATCAAGTCGAGTTTCTCCTCAGTTTCGGCAAAGACACGGAGTCGGGCAAAGCTTGGATCAACTTTCTTCTTTCCGACTTCAAACGTGATGATCTCAAAGTCTCCCCCCATATCCATGATACGGTCAAATACCCGTGTCATGATACCTGAATCAATGATATGACCCTCGACCTCGATCTCCCGCGAATGATTCATATATACTAGTCAGCACGTTTCGTTATATGCATTCTGACTATTATGTCCGGGTATCGCGGAACACAACTCATCATATCATGAAGGAGAGGAAGTGCTTTTCAAGAAGTTCAAGCTCAGAACGAGTATTTACATTAAAAACAAGCCCCTGTTCATGGAGAAGAAGCCGGAGCTCCTCCTGCTCCGCATCCATACAGGATCCGTCAAGGATATTGATACCCGCCGGGCTTGCAGGCACACCATGAATATCCATCTGGTAGCGCGGCAGTGTTCCAAAACGGTGACAGAGTGAGAGTGGCACCCATGTTGAACAGGCCTGCATCCCTGACCTCAGATAGTCATCCCGGATTGAAGAGATGATATCAGCGCGGAGACAGGGGATATCAGATACCGAGACAAACAGAGGCCCGTTTTCTTCAAGGATTACGACTGCCTGAGCGAGGTCTTCGAGATACCCGCTCCCATCAGTAGAGAGAGACGTAATATCGTTTGCACGACACCAGTTTTTTGTATAGGGGGTTTGATTGGATGTAACGACGATCGGGGTTACACCCGCTGCATGGAATGCATCAATAACATACTGTATCATCGGGCGTCCTGCTATCCGGACTAAGGGTTTTTCACCCATTCCAAGGCGTGAGCCGGTACCTCCTGCCATAATCAGGGCGCGCATGATGATAATGCCTCAATGAGAACCTGGTTCTCCTCATGTCTCCGTATTGCAACCCTGATCGATTCTGGCAGACCAAATGATGTACAGTCTCTCACCAGAATCCCGTCCCGCATAAGGCCCTGGGAGAGATCTGATGCGGACATCCCCACATCAACGAGAATATAATTCGCAGATGACTGATGTGCAGCAAAACCGATTCCACGGAGAGAGGTGGTGAGATATTCACGCTCAATGGCTATCATCCTTCGTGATGCTTCAAGATCAGGGAGATGCCGGATAGCCTCTGTTGCATATATCTCAGCAAATCTGTTCACCGTCCATGGAGGACGTGTCTTCTCGATTGCATCAATGAGAGTTGGATCCCCAAAGCCAAAACCAAACCTGATTCCCGGTACAGAGAATGCCTTGGTGAGTGAGCGGAGAATGAACAGATTGGGATCCCGCTCTCCCACCATACTCTGATCGGGATCTGAGAGATCAATAAACGCCTCATCCAGAAAGAGTGTGGAACCCTCATCCCGGCACGTCTTCAGCCTTTGTGTGATCGCCTCTTTTGAAAGGAGCATTCCGGTTGGATTGTTTGGATTACAGAGATACCGCAGATCGACGGAAGCTTCCGGGTTGTGGGTAATTATTCCCCCGGAAAGGAGAACCGACTGCGCATACTCCCCAAAGGTCGATCTCTCAATATATGCCCGCGATCCCGCAGGTGCCATCACCTGGGCAAAGATCCTGATCAGCTCGACTGAACCGTTGCCAACCGCGATCTCTTCAGGGTTCCGTGAAAAAACAGATCCAATTGCCTCCTTCAGGTCAGAGTATGTGTCATCGGGATAGTCGCCCAGATCACATGCCTCAGGCTTCCATTCAACAGACGGGGGAAAAGGGTTCATGCTTGCACTGAAGTCCAGCAGATCCCGTTCAATATCCTCTTTACGAAGCTTCCTGATAACACCACCATGTATCTGCCTGTCTGGCATGGATTTGATCCTCATCTGGCAGGCCACCCGGAAAGAATAGGACATGACCAGTGTTCAAAGAAAGCGGGTTGAATCATACTCAAATTAATTTGCATTGTTCTGAATAAAAGGGTTCTGAAAAGTCTGTTTGAGACGTACTTCGACGATTTTCGTAAACTATATATGCATTAACGATATATCTAGATTCATCTGATTACTAAGATCAGACGATTGTACGCTTAATGTCTGACAATTAGCTTATTGATATATGACATTTGTCTGACAGGAGTGAGAAATGGACAGGATCACCATCCGATTACCCAGGCAACAGATCGAAATGCTGGAGAAACTGGTAGCGGCCGGAGAATTCCCTACAGTATCTGAAGCGGTCAGATACGCAGTTCGGGAACTCGTATCCAAGCACGGAGATCGGGTAATGCGCGAAAGCGATCAGGTCACGTCTTTAAAAATATAATTGAGGGGTTGTAGTATGCAGACAATCATAAATGAAGCTTTAAAACACGCTGAGATTGAGAAAGATCGGGTCAAATCATCAATCATTGATGATGATGAGATGCTTGGCAATCCACGCATCGTCATCATTGGATGCGGTGGCGCAGGAAACAACACAGTAAACCGACTTCACCATATGCAGGTGAACGGTGCTGAAACCATCGCAATCAACACCGATAAACAGCACCTAGACATGGTTCAGTCCGACAAGAGAGTCCTTATAGGCAAATCCCTGACAAAAGGTCTTGGAGCTGGCGGTTTCCCCGATGTTGGCAGGCGCGCAGCTGAGATGGCCAGACCGACCCTGGAGAGTCTCCTTGAATCGGCAGATCTCGTATTCGTCACCGCCGGAATGGGTGGAGGAACCGGAACAGGATCTGCACCCGTCGTTGCCCAGATCGCAAAGGAACAGGGTGCAATCGTCGTCGCCATGGTGAGCTATCCCTTCCAGGTTGAGAAGGCGCGTATGCTCAAAGCCGAAGAAGGGCTTGAAGCAATCAGGAATGCCGCAGATTCCGTGATCGTTCTTGATAACAACCGGCTGAAGAATTTTGTTCCAAATCTTCCACTCGGGCAGGCATTTTCAGTCATGGATCAGCTCATCTCAGAAACCGTCAAAGGGATCAGCGAAACGATCACCGAACCATCACTCATCAACATCGATTATGCCGATGTCCGTGCCACCATGAGCAAGGGAGGACTGGCAGTCATGCTCGTTGGTGAAAGCAAGCAGCAGAACAAGGCGGAAAGCGTTGTTCGCGAGTGTCTTGACCACCCGCTCCTTGATATCGACTATCGTGGTGCAACCGGGTGTCTCATCCACATCACCGGCGGCAGCGACCTTACACTGTATGATGCAGAAGAGATTGCAAGCCAGCTGACATATGAGCTTGATCCGCATGCGGATGTGATCTGGGGTGCGCGCGTCAGAAGCGATTATGAAGGCAAAGTCAGGGTAATGGCCATTATGACAGGTGTTCAAAGCCCGCAGATACTCGGGGGACTCCCAAGCCTCTCGATGCAATCAACACGCTCACGGAGTGAAACTCTTTCCCCGGGACGGAGTATTGGACGGGGCACGGCAGATGCCCGCTCCGGAAGCCTTCTTGACTGGGTAATGTAAACTAAAAACCCATTTTATTTTGTATATTCATTAATCAGACCAAAATTCCACCCAATTCAGAGAATTCGATACATTTATTATCAACCTTAACCTTTAGTTATAGAAAGTCGTATCACTGCCTCTGGGACCGGGATCAGTTTCGGACACCGGAAACGAGCAATTTATGGCTTTTCGTATCGGAGGTTGAACAGGATGGTTTACGCGCATCAGCACTCAGGAGAAGTGTTGTCTGTTTTTTCACAGTTACCCGTCATAGAGGATAATCTGTACAAACGGGGCGCAGATATTCCAACCTGCCATCCGGAGGCAAACGTATCGACATTTGAGGATTGTTGAGCATGTTGAATGATCTCGTTGACAAGAGAAAGACTATTCTAGCTGAATCTGAACAGCACAAGAACCGAAGAAATGAACTCAATGCCCTTGCAAGCAAATGTGCCCGCGAGCGGAATGAGCTGAACAACCAGACGCGCCAGTATGTTGAGGAAGCCCAGAAACACAAGGAGCTTCGTGACTTAAGCAACAAAGAGGTCTCCGATCTGAAAGACCAGAGAAATATCCTCAATGAGCAGGCAAATATACTCTTTGAGGAGCTTGAAGAGTACAAAAAAGAGCACGGAAATATCAAAAAGGGTCAGGTCAAGGACATACAGCGCCAGATTGAGTTCCTGGAATTCAAGCAGCAGACAGAAGCAATGAGTTCTGATAAGGAACGTGAGCTCGTTGAGAAGATCAAACAGATGAAGAGCCAGGTTCGCGAACAGGAAGCTGAACTTGAGCAGAATAAAGAGATCCGGTCAAAGCTGCAGGAGGCCCGTGAACTCCGGAGACAGGCATCTGATCTCCACATCAAGGTGACCGAGAGTGCAGAACTTGCACAGACCCACCACGATCTGATGGTGGAGTGTTACAGGAAGGCCGACAAATCCCGAGAAGAAGCAGATGCCAGGCACCGTGCATTTGTCGAGGCACAGGAGGCCGCAGATGCAGAGCACAAGTCTTTCATCGAATGCCAGAAAGAACTTCGTGACTACGATAAGGTCATCAGCGGCATGCGGACAAAAAACAAGAAGGTTAAGACCGTCAAAGAGAATAAGACTGTCAGAATGGAAGCAGAAAAGATCTTCAACTCATTCAAGAGCGGAGAGAAGCTCACGACAGACGACCTCCTTCTTCTTCAGAGATCCAAACTCATATAATTTTTTTTTACTCGCGGGGGTGAAGGGGGCGGAGCGTGAAGTCTCCTGTCTTCAGGCCGGAGAT